>Ga0079300_10000262_pt1 | contig 18899 bp, 15 predicted proteins | sample Wag4_2014_7_11_FD_74799 | JGI IMG/M metagenome (GOLD analysis project Ga0079300, IMG submission 74799) | Fresh water microbial communities from Ohio, USA - Utica-2 Time Series HT 2014_7_11 | ecosystem: Environmental > Aquatic > Freshwater > Water tank | place: USA: Ohio | collected 2014-07-11
ATCCAGGACCCGGCGCATGACCTTGGAATTCAGGACCGGCCGGTCAGCGTCGGTGATGTAGACGCAGCCAGCCTCGGCCATTAGACCGATCTCGGCCATTCGCTCGCCCCGGCAGCCATGGGTCGCCGCCCCAGCGGGCAGGACGTTGACCAGGCTGGAGTCCCGCGCCCTGCGGCGGATGAAGTCCACGACCGAGGCTTCGTCGATCACGGGGTCGGTGTCGGGCTGGACGACGAAGGTGGTCACCCCGCCCGCAGCTGCGGCCTCCGCCGCGGAGCGAAGGGTCTCGCGGGTCTCGAATCCGGGTTCGCCGGTCTTGACCCTAAGGTCGACGAGGCCAGGGATCAGGAGGGCACCGCGGGCGTCGAGGGTCTCGTAATCGGCACCCACGGCACCAGGATCCGAGCCTGCGACGACCGCCTCGATGACGCCGTCCCTGACGAAGAGGGCACCGCGGGCGTCCTGGTGCGAAGCCGGATCGACGATCCTGGCGTTGAGGATGGCCAGGGGACGGTCGGGGCCAGGGCTCACAGCTGGAACCTCTCGAGCCACTTTTCCTCGGCCGGCGCCTGATAGGCGGCCAGGCCTGCGATGAGCGCCTGGGGATCCTCGCCGAAGATCAGCATGTCGCGGTGCGCCTCCCGCAGGAAGCCTTCGCCCACGGCGTGGTCAAGGAAGGTCCGGAGCGGATCGTAATAGCCCTCGACATTGAGGAAGGCCGCCGGTTTGGCGTGCAGGGCCAGCTGTCCCCAGGTCCAGATCTCGAAGACCTCCTCCAGGGTGCCCGCACCGCCGGGCAGGGCGATGAAGGCGTCCGAGAGTTCGGCCATGCGCGCCTTTCGCTGGTGCATGGTCTCGACGATTTCCAGCCGTGTCAGGCCGGTGTGTTCCAGCTCCTTGCGGGCGAGGGCGCGGGGCAGGACGCCGAAAACCTCGCCCCCGGCCGCCAGGGCACCGTCGGCAGCTGCACCCATCAGGCCTACCTTGGAGCCTCCGTAGACCATGGCGAGTCCGGCCTCGGCCAGGATCCGGCCGGTGCGGGCTGCAGCTTCAGCGTAGACCGGCCGGTAGCCGGGACTGGAGCCGCAGAAGATGCAGATGCTGCGCATCAGGCGTTCTCCAGCCGGGCGGCCAGCGCGGCCAGCACGGCCATTCGGGCCGCGACGCCCATCTCCACCTGATCCTGGATCAGGGAGACGGTGAGGTCATCGGCGACGTCGGAGTCAATCTCGACCCCGCGGTTCATGGGGCCGGGATGCATGACCTTCACGTGGTCGGCGGCGGCACCTAGCTTCTCGCGGTCCAGGCCCCAGAAGTGGAAGTATTCCCGGGGGGAGGGCGCGAAGGCGCCGTCCATGCGCTCCAGCTGCAGGCGCAGCATCATCACCACGTCACAGCCGGCTATGCCCTGGCGCAGGTCGTTGAAGACCTGGACCCCCCAACGGTCGGCCTTGGCCGGGATCAGGGTGGGCGGGCCCACCAGCCGGACCTCGGCGCCCATCATCTGCAGGAGGCCGACGTTCGAGCGGGCCACGCGCGAGTGCAGGATATCGCCACAGATCGCGACCCTCAGGCCAGCGATGTATCCAAAGGCCCGGCGCATGGACAGGGCGTCAAGGAGCGCCTGGGTCGGATGCTCGTGCTGGCCGTCGCCGGCGTTGATCACCGAACAGGACACCTTCTGAGCCAGCAGGGAGGCCGCTCCGGAGGCGCCATGTCGCACCACCAGGATATCCGGGCGCATGGCGTTCAGGGTTACCGCCGTGTCGACCAGGGTCTCGCCCTTGGCGATGGAGGACGAGCGGGGGCTCATGTTGATCGTATCGGCGCCCAGCCGCTTGGCCGCCAGCTCGAAGGAGCTCTGGGTCCGGGTCGAGTTCTCGAAGAACAGGTTGATGAGGGTGCGACCCTTGAGCAGGTCAAGCTTCTTTGACGTTTGCCGGTTCAGCTCGACGAAGCCCTCGGCTAGGTCGAGCAGCCCCGCTACATCGACGGGGTTCAGGTCCAGGACGGAAAGAAAATGCCGGCGGGGGAAGGGGAAGGTCCGACCCAGGACCTCGCTCAGACCTTGCACGGAGCCATTCATCAAAGCGCCGTCTTAGGGGGCTTTCCGGTCCAAGCCAAGGAAAAGCGCGGGGATCAGGTGCCGCGCAGCCGATCGAGGGCTGAATCCAGAATCCAGGCCGCTGCAGCTCGGTCGACGACGGCGGCGCGCTTGCCCCGGGAGAGGTCGGCTTCCTGGATCATCGTGCGCTGGACGGCGGCGGTGGAGAGCCGCTCGTCCTGGAAGGCTACGATCAGGTCAGGGCGCAGGCGGAGCAGGTTCCGACCCAACGCCCGACAGGACTGGCATCTGGGCCCCTCGGTCCCGTCCATGTTGAGGGGCAGGCCGATCACGAGGGCGGTGGAGCCGCGCTTGTCCATGAGCCGGAAAAGGGCGGCGGCGTCGTCGGTGAACTTGGTCTTTCGGATGACGGAATGGGGGGTGGCCACCGTCCAGTGAGCGTCACAGAAGGCGACGCCCAGGGTCTTCTCACCCGCATCCACCCCCGTCAGGGCTCCCTTCCGGGGGAGGGCGGACGGCAGGTCGTCGAGATCAAGGACAGGCATTGCGCCTCCTACGCCCAAGACCCGCCACCTCCAAGCCCCGCATCCGGGTCAGGCCCGCCGCGTTCCTGAAAACTGAGTTCCAGGGGCCCAAGCAGGCAGAGATCGAGACCACCGACCGATCCGCCCTGGGTCGAACCTCCGCCGCCAGCATGGCCCGTACCGGCATCGCCGTTCGGGGGCAAAGGCCTGCGAGATCTCAGTCTTCACCCACGCGGGCGAACAACAGTTTCACGAAGCCGACGAACTCGATCCTCTAGCCATTGCGCTGGACGGACTCGACACGCAAGGGCCGGGGCGGGAGTTCGTCCCAGGCCACGCAGCCGGGATGACGCGGGTGGCCGATAGTCGCGGGTATGCCGTCGACATTGTAGAAAGCGCAGAGTCTTCGGTGGGGCCCCAGGCGTCCAGGCCGATCCTGGTGTGTCTCCTCCCCCAGGACAGCAGGGTTCGCCGGAATGGATGCCGCCTCGGGAGGGGTCTGCGCCCTTGATTTCCCCGCCGGAATCCGGCGCCTGAGGGCATGGGCAGGTCGGGCGCAGCTTCCGTGATCGTGGTCGGGGCCGGGGTGTTCGGACTGGCGACGGGACTTGCCCTGGCCGAGGCGGGGATGGAGGTCCGGCTTGTGGCCGCGACCGCCCCGGAACTCACCGCCTCCGGTGTGGCGGCGGGGATGCTGGCGCCAGCCTTCGAGATGGCCCTCGACCCCCCGGTAACCGATGCCCTCGACCTTCTTCTCGCGGGCCGTGACCTGTGGCCGGACCTGGCCGGACGCTTGGGTGTGTCGCTCGACCGGACCGGAGCGGCGGCAATCGGGCCCTACCCCTGGCTGGACGGGCTGGAGGCGCGTCTCGCCACCCTCGGGCTGGAGGGTCGGCCCGCGGGGCGGGCGGAGATGGAGGCAATATCGTCGGTGGGGTCCCGGTTCCCCCGCGCCTTGCTCTCGCCGGAGGACTGGCGGATCGAGCCCCAGGCCGCCCTGCAGGCGATGGCCGGGCGGCTCCACGACCTGGGTGGGATCCTGGAGATCGGGACCTTCACCCTCCAGGACCTGGAGGCTGCCGCCAGCCCCGTCGTTCTGGCCACGGGCGTGGACCGGCGGCTGGAGGGCCGGGTGCCGGAACTTGCCTGCCTGTCGCCGATCAAGGGTCAGATCCTTTGGCGACCGGGGCCCTCGCCGCCCGTTGGCGTGATCCGTACGCCGGGTGCCTACCTCCTGGGATCGGGCGGCGGGCTCCTGGCCGGGGCGACCATGGAGGCGGGGCGATCGGACCTGGCGGCGGACCTGGAGGCCCAGGTGGAGCTGCGCGGGGCCCTGGCGGATGCCTTTCCCTCCCTGGCGACGGAGGGTTGGGTCACGCGGGTCGGGGTGCGGGCGGCCAGCCCCGATGGCCTTCCCCTGGCGGGCGCCTCGGTGCGTCCCGGCGTCTTCCTGGCGGTGGGTGCGCGCCGTAACGGCTGGCTCCTGGCGCCCCTCGTGGCGGAGATTGTCACGGCCGCGGTGACCGGAGAGGATGGAGGGCGCTGGGCCCCGCGACTCGATCCCTCACGGTTCGCTCCGGGGGCAGGGGAGGTTCAGGCATGAGCGGGTTTGACTTCACCGAGTCGCAGCTGGAGCTGCAGGAGGGGGTTCGCAAGCTTTGCGAGGCCTTTGACGCCGACTACTGGCGCCAGGTCGACGAGACCGGCGACTTCCCCGAGGCCTTCGTGTCCGCCATGGCCTCCGGGGGCTGGCTGGGTGCGGCCATGCCCGAGGCCCTGGGTGGGGCCGGCCTTGGTCTGACCGAGGCGGCCCTGGTCATGCAGGCCGTTGCGGAATCCGGGGCGGGCTTTTCCGGCGCCAGCGCGATTCACCTGAACATCTTCGGCCCGATGCCGATCGTGAAGTTCGGTTCCGAGGCCCAGAAGGCCAGCGCGATCCCGCGGCTGATCGATGGTCGCGACCGAATGTGCTTTGCCGTCACCGAGCCGGACTCCGGCCTGGATACGGCCAGCCTGACGACCCGTGCCGAACGGCGGGGTAACGGCTGGGTGATCAACGGGCGCAAGGTCTGGACGACCATGGCCCAGAGGGCGAACAAGATCCTGATCATCGCCCGGACGACCCCGCGGGAGGAGGTCAAGCGGCCCACCGAGGGACTGAGCCTGTTCTACACTGACTTCGACCGGAGCCGGATCACGGCCACGGTGATCCCGAAAATGGGTCGCAAGGCCATCGAGTCGAACAGCGTCTTCATCGACAACCTCGAGGTCCCGGGCGAGGACCTGGTCGGGGAGGAGGGCAAGGGGTTCGCCTACCTCCTCTCAGGCCTCAACCCCGAACGCGTGCTGATCGGCGCGGAGGCGGTGGGCCTGGGGCGCGCCGCCCTCAAGCGCGCGGCGGACTATGCCCGGGAGCGGCGGGTCTTCGGCCGGCCGATCGGCCAAAACCAGGGCATAGCCCATCCTCTGGCTCGGGCCTGGATGGGACTGGAGGCCGCTAGCCTGATGGCCTTCCGCGCCGCCGCCCTCTTCGACGCGGGAAAGCCCTGCGGTGCAGAGGCCAATGCGGCCAAGTACCTGGGGGGGGAGGCGGGTTTTGCCGCCTGCGAGGCAGCAGTCCTGACCCATGGGGGCATGGGTTACGCCAAGGAATACGATGTCGAGCGGTACTTCCGGGAGGCGATGATCGCCCGCATTGCCCCGGTCAGCCGGGAAATGATCTGCAACTTCATAGCTGAACAGGTACTGGACCTGCCCAAGAGCTACTGATATTAATAGACTGTTAACTACGGTAAACGGGCATAGTTAATCCACCGTTTACCATACCGGGGCACCATCCGGGCATGTCGATCAGTGGAATCAGGTCCGCCGTCCAGACCATCATCCAGCGCGCTAGCGCTGCGACGGGGGTGGATGCTGGCTATTTGATGAAGACGGCCCAAAGGGAGAGCAGCTTCAATCCCGCCGCGCGGGCCTCGACGTCATCTGCCGCGGGCCTCTTCCAATTCACCGAGCAGACCTGGCTGGCGACGGTCAAACAGTACGGCGATCGACATGGCCTCGGGGCCTATGCTGACCAGGTGCGCAAGACCCCCGAGGGCCGATACGTCGTCGATGGGGGTTCCCGTCAGGCAGTGCTGGATCTCCGGTTTGATCCCAACGCCGCCTCGGTCATGGCGGGCGAACTGACCTCGCAGAACGCCGCCTATCTCAAGGGACGGATCGGACGTGAGCCAAACCAGGGTGAGCTCTACATGGCCCACTTTCTGGGACCGATGGGATCGGCCCGCCTGATTGACGCCGTCGAGAACCAGCCGATGGCACCTGCCGTCACGATCTTCCCGGATGCGGCGCGGGCAAATCCGACCATCTTCTACAAGGCAGGGCGTCCTGCCACGGTTCAGGAGGTCTACGCCGACCTCGCCCGGACCGGGGCCGCCACGGTCCCGCTGAAAACACCCCAGCCTGCCGACTTCATCCAGTTTGCCAACAGCCGGAGCGCCGACGTCCAGCGCGAGCAGCAAATGCTGATGGCGCTCATCCTGGGCGGCGGTCGAAACTCGGACTCCACCAGTTCCGGCATGCGCCTCGGCGGCTCCCTGTTCTCGACCGAGATGCTCAGGGTCCTGGCAGACGTCGCTGCAGACCCGAGCTCCAGCCAGAAAAAGTCCGGCGGCTACACAGGCGGTTGAGCCTGGTGCGTCCGGAGGCTCAGGCCGCCGCGCCCGCCAGATAGAGGGCCTCGATCTCTGCAACTGAATATCCCAGTTCCCCGAGCACTTCCCGCGTGTGTTGCCCCAAGGTGGGAGGTGCGGGGCGCAGATTGGCGTCGGCACCCGGGAAGCGAGCCGGGGCCGCCGGTGACCGGAAGCTTCCACCCTGGCCATCCTCGACATCGACCCAGCCACCAGCTGCTGCGACCTGAGGGTCGGCCACGACCTCCGCCGGGGTCTGGACGGGTGCCCAGACGAGATCCTCGCCATCAAGACGCTCACGGATCTCTGCGAAGGGGAAGGTGGAGAAGGCCGCCTCAAGTTCCTGGACAAGGGCGGCGCTGTGAATGCGTCGGGAGCGGCCGTTGGCGTACCGTTCATCCTCTGCAAGTTCCGGCCTTCCGCAGGCCCGGGTCAGCGCCTTCCAGTCCGCCCCGCCACCGCGCGGGTTGAGCACGAACCAATGGTCGTCGGAACTGCGGTAGAAGTTCGCCAGGGGATCGAAGGGGTCTGTCCGGGGGCGGTTCGAGGCGAGGCGGCCGAAGGCCAGCTGGACTGCCATGTCGGAGGAGACCGTGTAGACGCCTGTGGCGAGCAGGGAGGTCTGCACGACCCGGCCTAAGCCCGTCTGGCTGCGCTCATAGAGGGCGGCCAGTATGGCGGAGACCGTGGCCATGGAGGTGGTGTGATCGCCCACGCCAGTTCGCAGGATAAAGGGATCTGTGCCCTTGGGGGCGTGCATCCGTGCTACCCCCGAGCGCGCCCAGAAGGCGGTGACGTCAAAGCCTGGAAGATGGGCGTCGGGCCCCTCCAGCCCATAGCCGGTGACCATCGCATAGACGAGGCGGGGATTGTCCTTGCGAAGGGTGGCTTCATCCAGGCCTGCGCGCTTCAGGGCTGCTGGACGGACATTGGTCAGGAAGACGTCCGCCGAGGCCGCGAGCCGCGCGAGTGCATCCCGTCCCTCCGGCTTCGAAATGTCCAGCACGACCGCGCGCTTGCCCCGGTTATCGACGGCAAAGGTCGGATTTCCAGCGACGGCATTCTTAGTGTCGGCGAAGACATGGCGCATGGGATCGCCCTCAGGGCGCTCGACCTTGATGACATCGGCACCCCAGTCGCCCAGGATGCCTGCCGCGCCCGGTGCGGCGATGTAGGAAGCAAACTCGACGACTTTCAATCCCTTGAGCAGCATATCCTCATCCTCACCTTGAGCTATCGCGACCCGGAATTTGTATCGAATCGACGCGGCGGGTTCACGGTAAAATTTCGTTAAACCTGATGCGACATTAATAGAGGCGTTGTGAAGTGCAGGTCATCCACCGGGTGTGGACAGGCCTTGAGTACCCGGGAGGCGGTCATCCGCACCATCTTAAAAGGCGCAACTCCGGAGGAGCGTGCCAAGGCTGCAGAGCAGGTTTGCCTGACCATAGATCGGTCGAGCCTGACGGACGCCGGGCGTCAGGCGGCCGAGGAGATCCTTCCCATCCTTGCCAACGATGCCTGCGACCTGGTTCGTCGCGCGCTGTCGATGACCCTGAAGGCGTCCCCGGTCGTTCCGCGCTACATCGCCATCAAGCTGGCCAAGGATGTGGAGAGCGTCTGCCTGCCCATTCTTTCCGAATCCCCGGTCTTCACGGAGGAGGATCTGATCGAGATCGCCCGGGTTGGCGGCGCTTCCCGACAGGTGGTGATCGCGAAACGCAGAAGGGTCTCCTTCGAGCTGGCGGATGCCATCATCGAGAATGGTGTGGAGCGGGCCATTGAAGCGGTCTGTGCCAACGACAACGCAGAGATTTCCGAGCCGTCCCTGCGGCGCGTGGTCGAGAGGTTTTCCAGGTCGGAGCCTGTGCTTAGCGCCATCGCCTACCGCAAGTCACTTCCCCTGTCCGTCACTGAGAAGCTGGTGAAGCTGGTCAGCGACTCCGTGCTGGACCATCTGGTGAGTCACCATGAAATCCCCCCTGATATCGCCGTTGCGATCGCAGTCGGGGCCTACGAGCGCGCGACGATCGACCTGGTCGACCAGGCTGGCCTGACAGGAGATCCCGGGCGTTTCGTATCCCACCTCAACCGCCACGAACGGCTGACTGCATCCCTGCTGCTCCGTTCCCTGGCTAATGGCCACATCACGTTCCTGGAACATGGGCTCGCCGAGCTGGCCAAGGCACCGCATCGACGCGCTCGCCTGATGGTGCATGATGCCGGTCCGCTTGGGCTGAAGGCCATCTACGAGAGAGCTGGCTTACCCGCGCGCCTCTATCCGGCTTTCCGGGCTGGGGTCGACGCCTGGAAGTCGCTGGAAGCGGAGGGGGGCTTTATGGATCGCTCCCGCCTTCAGGCCCTGATGCTCGAGCGCTTCCTGAGCAGCGATGCCGTCGAGTTCAACGTCCTTCAGGATGATCTCGCCTACCTTCTTGAACGGCTTGACCTGCGGCCGGATACGCCTGCCGAGTTGGTTGCCAAGCCACTGCCGGCGGCCTGAAGGATGGGTTCCCGAGGGGCTTGCCACTGGCCCGGGTGCGCGATCATCATCACGTCATGACAGACATCGCCCCCGACAGCGCCATCAAGCCCGCGGCCACCATCCTCCTGCTCAGGGATCAACCGGAGTTTGAAGTGCTGATGGTCAAGCGCCATCACCAGATTGACTTCGCCTCGGGCGCACTGGTCTTTCCCGGCGGCAAGAGCCACGAGCGGGACCATGCGGCGACCTGGAACCAGTTTACCCTGGGCTTTGATGCCTTCGACGAGGTCCAGAGGCCCTTGAGGATCGCGGCGATCCGCGAGGTTTTTGAAGAGGCTGGAATCCTTCTGGCGAGGACACCCGAGGGTGAGATGTTCCGGGGCGAGGCCGCCCCAATGGATATCCGCAAGGCCGTCGACGCAGGGGATCTGGACTTCCTGGACGTCGTGCGCGACCTCGGCGTGCGCCTCGATCTGACGGCTCTCACCGTGTTCGCACGGTGGATCACGCCGCCCCTAACCCCCAAGCGGTTCGATACCTGGTTCTATGCCGTGAAGGCACCCGAGGACCAGCTGGCTGCCTGCGATGGACGCGAGACGGTGGACGCCGAATGGATCGCGCCCCGGCAGGTGCTGTCCCTGGCCGACAGCGGTCAAAGGAAGGTGATTTTCCCCACCCGGATGAACGTCCAGCTTCTTTCGGAGGCCTCAAGCGCGGGAGACTGCATCGAGCGCGCCAGCCGCCGCACCCTCGTGACCGTCCTGCCCAGGATCGAGGATCGTCCGGGAGGGAGGGTTCTGACCCTGCCGCCCGAAGCCGGTTATGGCGATGTCGCCGAACCGCTTGAAAGCGTGATGTAGGCGGTATCCTGCTGGCCCGGTCCCGGGTCCCTAGCCTTCGGGGTCAAGAGCGGCGACTGTCGCTTCAAGCTCGCGAACGAGGGCCTTTCCGACGGGGTCATCGTCGGTCCGGATGCCGTTCCGCGCCGCAGCCTTGATGGCTTCCACGTGCACTCCGACCAGCGACATTGGAGCCGACATGCGCCTCTCGGCGCTGTCGATCAGCCGACAAAGTGTTCCGGCGATCTGCGAGATGATCGGAAAGCCGTAGGTCGCCCCAAGCCCCTTCAGGTCATGAGCGCGGTGATACAGCGCCTCCATGCTTGCCTCAGTCCGCCCTTGGGATTGGACGGCTGACATGGCGACTTCCATGCGGGTGATCTCGATCTTGAGCCACTCGTCGAAGTTCACCGCCATGGCGGCCAGGGCCGCCTCGGCGCGGGCGACGGCGCCGGGGTCGATGCGAAGACGTTTTGGGCTGGCGGTCGTCATGGGAGGTGCCTGTACCCTTGAAAGGACAACGTCCTAATCGTGACACCGTCCGGTTAACGACCGGTGGAGGGATCAGACGGAAAACTGCTCGGCAAGGACCCGTTCCTGCAGGCCTCTGCCAGCGTCGAACAGCATGGTCATCGAGGCGGCCGTGTCCTCGGCGACATTGACCTCGACCACATCCCGCACCTCGAAGTTGTCCGCGACCGCGCTGACCGGGCGCTTGTCGGGATCGAGGACCTGGAAGCAGACCTTGGCGGCATGAGGCAGCAAGGCTCCGCGCCAGCGGCGGGGCCGAAAGGCGCTGATCGGCGTCAGCGCCAGGACGCGGGCCTCCAGGGGAACGATGGGGCCGTGGGCAGAAAGGTTGTACGCCGTCGATCCTGCTGGAGTGGCCACAAGCGCGCCATCGCAGGACAACTCTTCCAGGCGGACAGTCCCGTCGATCACGATCCTCAGCTTGGCTGTCTGCCGGGTCTGGCGAAGGAGTGAAACCTCGTTCACGGCCATGGCCGTGAAGCTCTGTCCCGAGCTGTCCACAGCGGTCATGGTGAGGGGGTGGATTTCCGCGTGTTCCGCAGCGGCGATCCTGTCCGTGAGGCCATCCTCTGAGAAGTCATTCATGAGGAAGCCGACCGACCCCCGGTTCATGCCGTAGATCGGTACCCGACGCGCGAGGGGAAGATGCAATACCTCAAGCATGAAGCCGTCGCCGCCAAGGGCCACAATAACCTCGGCGTCCTCCGGAGAGACGCCGCCATAGCGCTGTGCGAGCCCATTCCGGGCGGCCACCGCTTCCGGTCGGTCGCTGCTCAGGAAGGCGAGGCGCATGGGCATTCCATCGATCGCGGAGGACAGTGCGGGCATCAGCGCAGGATCGGCCGGGAAGTCAAACCTGACCGGGTCAGAGGGCGGCCACGCCCTTGCGGAATGCGGATACCGCCACGCCCGGGCCAAGCTGGGCCAAGGTTGCAGTGGCCTTGCGCACCGCTTCTTCGTCGCCCCCGGGCCGGCCCCTGTTGATGTCCCTGAGCAAGCCAAGAAGGGTGGGGAAGGCAGTCTTGTCGAGGCCGATGGCAGCGCAGGCCATGGCGAGCAGTTCTGGCGACCCGGACTGGATTATCTTGCGGATATCCATGGGATCGAAGCGGCCGAGCGTCGCCAGGATAGCCACGAACATGGAAAGCCGCTTTTCCCTCAGGGCCTTGATGAGGTGACCCGGCCGAAGTTCGCCGGCCATGTCGAGCTTGGCGATGAGCTTCCGTTCCTGCCGCTCTTCCTCGGTCTCCCCGAGAGGAATTGTCTGTGTCTGCCCCCCTGGGACGCCGGCGCGGGCCTCGCGGACGGACTGGTCGAGGGCCAGGTCCAGGGCGCGGACGTCCAGATTGAACTTCTCCCCGAGAGACTTCCGCAGTGTCTGACCAACCCAGGCGTAGAGATAGCCAGCCAGTTCGTCGTTCAGGCCAGCGTGCCCCGCCAGGGGTGTTCGTAGGGATTCCACCTTCTCGGCCTTCTGGATAAGCGCATATAGGTGATCGACGGTTATCTCTGCGGACTGATTGTTGACCAGTGCGGTCATCACCTCCGGAACGGAGCCCTTGACGATCGCGTCGACGATAAGCGCGCTGATATCCGGCCGCCGGGCGACCTCGACCTGATGCTCAAGCGTGGCCTCAACGAGGATGCGGATGAGGTCCGGATCCTGGAGGATAGGGCTCTTCGCGATGATCGGCCGCGCGATCTCGATGTCGTCGAAGGACAGGATGTTGATCATGGCGGCCGGAGCCCAGTCCGATGTACAAATCTTGTCGGCAAGCCGCAGCCGGATGTCATGCTCCGCCTGGAACACGAGATCGAAGAAGACCTGGGAGAGAAGGGCCTGGACCCTGGGGTTGTCCAGGTCTTCGGCATTGTCATTGCAGAGATCGACGAGTTCTAGGAGCAGGCGCTCGCGGTCCCCCGTATCACGGCTCTTCGCGAGCCGCATGACGTCGTCCAACCTGCCGCGCAACAGCAATTTGCCCCGCAAGACCTACACCCCGAGTCAGAGCCTGCTAAACGGTTCGGCTCGCGAGTCACTCAAGAACGCACACGCAAGCGAACGAGCGTAACCTCCCTGAGAAACACGCAGATAATGCTAAACTAAAAGTTGAGGCCTGTCATGAGCGCACCGGTAATTCTCACCCTTGACCAGGGAACCACTTCGACCCGAGCCATCCTCTTTGACCTGGCGGGTTCCGAAGTCGCCTCGGCCTCACGAAGCCTTGAGCAGCACTATCCGGGCGACGGATGTGTCGAGCATGACCCAAAAGAGATCATTGCGGCGTCAAAGGCCGTCCTGCGGGAGGCCCTGGATCGCGCAGGCCGCAAGGCCAGCGACGTCGCGGCCATCGGCGTGACCAATCAGCGGGAAACCGTCGTGGTCTGGGACCGCCGCACTGGAGAGCCGGTCAGTCGGGCCCTGGTCTGGCAGGACCGTCGCACGGCACCCGCCTGCGAAGCACTGCGGGAGCAGGGGATCGAACCGAGGTTGACGGCCCTGACCGGGCTTTTGCTCGATCCCTACTTCTCGGGCACCAAGCTCGCCTGGATCCTCGACAGCCAACCCGGCCTCCGGGCGCGAGCGGAGGCCGGTGATCTGCTTGCGGGCACCATGGACTGCTGGGTGATCTGGAACCTGACCGGCGGCGCCGTCCATGCGACCGACGCTACCAACGCCTCCCGCACCCTGCTCTTCGACATTCATGCCCAGGACTGGTCGGATGAACTCCTCGAACTGTTCCGTGTGCCCCGGCCCCTGCTGCCAAGGGTTCTGGACTGTGCAGACGACTATGGGTCGACCCTGCCGGAGATCCTGGGAGGGCCGGTGGCAATCCGCGGCGTCGCCGGAGACCAGCAGGCGGCGCTCATGGGCCAGGGCTGCATCCGCCCCGGCGAGATGAAAGCGACCTACGGCACGGGCTGCTTCCTGCTGCTGAACACCGGCGAGACGGCACCCCTGTCCTCGACCCGTCTCCTGACCACTGTGGCGGCGCGACTTGGGGGGAGGGCGACCTATGCGCTGGAGGGCTCCATCTTCGTGGCCGGTGCCGCCCTGCAGTGGATCAATGAGGGGCTGGCTGTTCCTGGCGGCGGGGCCGAGGTCGAGGCCCTGGCCCGCAAGGCCCGCCCGGGTCATGGCGTGACCATGGTTCCGGCCTTCACGGGCCTGGGCGCTCCATGGTGGGATCCTGACGCCCGTGGCGCCCTGTTGGGCATGACCCGGGACACCGGTCTTGCCGAGATCGCCGATTCAGCCTTCGAGGCAGCGGCCTTCCAGACCCGGGACCTCATCGAAGCCATGCGACGTGACGCCGCCTCGGCTTTCGGCCCGGAAGCTGAGCTCAGGGTCGACGGCGGCATGTCGCGGTCGGCCTGGTTCTGCCAGAAGCTTGCCGACCTGACCCGCGTACCCGTGGGCCGTGCCGCTTATGAAGAGACGACGGCCCTCGGTGCCGCCCTGTTTGCGGGCATTGGATGCGGGCTCTACCCCGATGTCGCTTCGGCGGCAGCGGCGCGTCCGGCGACGACCCGCCTGGAGGCCCTGACGCCGGCGGAGACAGCCAACGCCGCCTATGCTGTCTGGCTCAGGTCCGTGTCGCGCGTCCGGTCTGATACCTAGTCGTTCCGCCTGGCCTTGACCTTTGACCCCGCCGGGGCGACGGTTTGCCCCAGGATAACCTAGGGAGGCTGTCATGGCTGATGGTTCGCTGGCGGGCGTCGTCTCGCTCAAGGGCAAGGTGAGCGAGGAGGAGTGGCAGGTCCGGGTGGACCTGGCGGCCCTCTACAGGCTGGCGGCGCTCTATGGGTGGGATGACATGATCTACACCCACATCTCGGCGCGTATCCCTGGGCCCGAGCACCACTTCCTGATTAATCCCTATGGCATGCTCTTTGACGAGATCACCGCCTCGTCCCTGGTGCGCATCGATGTCGAGGGCAACATCCTCCAGGAAACGCCCTATTTCATCAATCCGGCGGGCTTCACCATCCACTCTGCGGTCCACATGAACCGCGACGACGCTCATTTCGTCATGCACCTGCACTCGGACCAGGGCGCTGCGGTTTCCTCCCAGAAGGAGGGGCTCCTGCCCTTGACCCAGCATTCGCTGATCTGCCTGCCGCACCTCGCTTACCATGATTACGAAGGCATCGCCCTCAACCTCGACGAGCGCGAGCGGCTGGTTGCAGACCTTGGCGACAAGTCACTGATGATGCTGCGCAACCACGGTACCCTGGCGCTGGGCGAGAGCGCGGCGGAATGCTGGACCGGCATGTTTTTCCTCGAGCGCGCCTGCATGCAGCAGGTCATGGCCCTGTCCTGCGGCCGGGAGAATGTGCTCATTGCGCCGGACGCCGCCCAGGATGAGGTGCGTCGCCAGGTGGGGCGCGGCATTGGCGGCAAGCTGGGGTGGGCGGGTTGCCTGCGCAAGCTGGACCGCGAGCTTCCCGGTTACGATGCCTGACGACCCGGCGACGGGCAGGATTCGACTGTCGGCCGACGCGTCCGGGGTGGACGCGGGGGAAGCGCGTCCCTAGGTAGCGTTCCTTTACTTGGCTGACGCCCCAGGATTCGTCGGGGCCCCGGAGTTCTTGCGCACGTGCTCAGGCGGCACTTTTTCTTGGTCCTCGCGGTCGGCGTCGTGCTGCTCATGCTGGTGGCGGGTGGACTGAAGGTCCTGTCCCCCGGCAAGGCGACCCAGGGCGGCGGACCCGGCGGGCCCGGCGGTCCGGGCCGCTCGCGCGGCGAGGTCCCGCAGGTATCCCTGATCAGTCCGGTCAGCCGCGCCTTCACAGAGCGGCTCGAACTGCTTGGCGTCGCGAAGGGTCGCCAGTCCGTGACCCTGTCGGCAGCTACCACCCAGCTGGTCAGCCGCGTCCTGTTCTCGCCGGGCCAGAAGGTTGCGAAGGGTCAGGTCCTCGTCGAGCTCAAGACGACGGAACAGGACGCCGCCCTCGCCCAGGCCCAGGCCCGCGAGGTGCAGGCCCGCCGGGCCTACGAGCGCTGGCGGGCACTCAGCGATCAGGGCTATGCGTCAGCCGCTGCGGTAGACCAGTACGAGGCGGCCTGGAAGGCCACCCGCGCCGACGTGGGCGCCGCCGAGGCCCGCCTTGGCGACCGGGTTATCCGTGCGCCCTTCGCCGGGGTCGTCGGGCTCTCGGACATTGCCCCGGGTGCCGTGATCAATCCGGGTGCGGCGATCGTGACCCTGGATGATCTCTCCGCCGTCCGGGTGGACTTCCAGGTGCCTGATCGTTTCCTGTCCTCGGTGAAGGAAGGTCAGGCCCTGACGGCCACGGTGGATGCCTGGCCTGACGCCCGGTTCAATGGCCGTGTCCTTCGGCTCGACACCCGCATAGATGAGCGGACCCGGGCCCTCACCGCCCGGTCCGAGTTCGCCAGCTCGGAGGGGCTGCTCAAGCCGGGTATGATGCTGCGGGTGGGCGTTACCCAAGGCGTCCGTACGGCGCTGGCCCTGCCAGAATCCGCCGTGGCCGTTCAGGGCGACGGCGCCTCGGTTTTTGTCGCTGTCCAGGAGGATGGGCGAATGACGGTGCAGCAGAGGCCTGTCGTCGCCGGCTTGAGGCAGGATGGCTGGGTCGAGATCCTTGAAGGTGTGACCACAGCAGACCGAGTGGTGGCCGACGGCCTGAACCGAATCCAGTCCGGCCAGCCGGTCCGACCCGCTGGCTCCCCCCCTCCGGGAGGCGCCACCCCGCGCCGGGCCGGATGACGATCTCCGACCTCTCGGTCCGCCGCCCGGTCTTTGCGGCGGTCGGGGCCATACTGCTCTGCGTTGTGGGCCTGGCCAGCTACCTGTCCCTCGCCGTCCGTGAGCTTCCGAGCGTCGATCCGCCGACAGTCAGCGTCTCGACCAGCTACCGTGGCGCCTCTGCCGAGGTGGTCGAAGAGCGCATCACCCAGGTGATCGAGCGTCAGGTATCCGGTATCCAGGGCATTGACCGGGTGAACTCTTCCTCGCGGGACGGGGGAAGCCGGATATCCATCTCCTTCACCCTAGACCGGAACCTGGACGACGCGGCCAATGACGTGCGGGACGCTGTCAGCCGGGTCACTCCCCTGCTGCCCGACCAGGCTGACCCGCCCCAGATCGCCAAGGCGAACGCGGACGATTCGCCGATCATGTTCATCAGCCTCACCTCGACGGCGCTGAACCGGCTGGAGCTTACCGACTACGCCAACCGTTATCTGGTGGAGCGCCTGTCCACCGTACCGGGCGTGGCCCAGGTGGGGGTGGGCGGCGCGCAGATCTACGCCATGCGCATCTGGCTCGATCCAATGGCCATGGCCGCCCGAGGGGTGACAGTGGATGACGTCGAGTCTGCCCTCCGGGCCCAGAACCTCGAGCTTCCGGCCGGCTCCCTTGAAGCTCCCACCAAGGACTTCACCATCCGAGTTGCCCGCGGCTATTCGACACCTGCCGACTTCGCCCAGCTGCCAATTGCGGTGTCGGGCGCGAACCGCGCGGCTTCCTCTACGGCGGGGCAACAGGGCGCCCTGGGCTCCTCGGCCACCGCCGCCGGGGCAGCGGCGTCTCCCCTGTCTGCAGCGGCGAGTGCTGCAAACCCGAACGCCTACGTGCTGCGTCTTGGCGATATCGCCCGCATCCAAGAAGGTCCTGACGAGCGTCGGCGGCTCTTCAGGTCGAACGGAAACGACCAGGTGGGCCTGGCCATCACACGCCAGTCCCAGGCCAACGATCTCGAGATTTCTGACGGAATCCGGGCACAGATCCGGGAGATCAACCGCAGCCTGCCGCCAGGCACGAAGATGGAGGTGTCCGTCGACTTCACCACCTTCACCCGCCATGCCCTTGAAGAGGTCTGGATCACCATGGGCATGGCCCTGGCCCTTGTAGCCCTGGTGAACCTGCTATTCCTGGGGTCCTGGAGGGCGGCCGTCGTACCGTCGGTGGTCGCACCCATCTGCATCCTCGCCACCTTCATCGTCCTCGCGGCCCTGGGCTTCTCGGTTAACCTTCTGACCCTGCTGGCCCTTGTGTTGGCCATCGGTCTGGTCGTCGACGACGCCATCGTGGTGGTTGAGAACATCCAAAGGCGGATTGATGAGGGCGAACCGCCTCTGGTCGCGGCCCAGAGGGGCGCTACTCAGGTGTTCTTCGCCGTAGTGGCGACAACCGTAGTCCTGGTCTCGGTCTTTGCGCCCCTGATGTTCATGCCGGGCTTCACCGGCAGGCTCTTTGTTGAGCTCGCTGTTTCCGTGGCCGCGGCAGTGGTCTTCTCGGCGATCCTCGCCCTGAGCCTGTCCCCTATGCTGGCGTCGCTTCTTTTGCGCCCGGCGCGTACGGGCGGCCCCATGACCCGGGCGGTCAACGCGATGATGGACGCCACCAAGGCCTCCTACCAGGCCTCGCTGGAGGCCCTGTTGGCGCCTAAGCGGATGTTCACCTCGGCCATTTCAGCGGGCGCGGTAATCGTCTTCTTCGGCCTGCTCGCCGGCGGCCTCGCCTTGATCATCCCCAAGGAGCTTGTCCCCACCGAGGACCGGGGCCGGGTGGACATTTCGATCCAGGGCCCTGAAGGCGCAGGTTACGACTATATCCTTCCCGCTTCCCAGGCCGTGGAGAAGCGGCTCCTTGGGCTTCTCAAGGAAGGTGTGATCGAACGCTACACTCTGAGTGTGCCGAGCTTCGGACGCAGTCAGTTCAGCTCGGGCGGCGGCAACGCCGGCCTTCCCGACACCCGCGAGCACAAGATCTCTTCGCAGGACCTCGCCGCTCAGCTCAACCGGGAGTATTCGGGCATCACCTCGGCGCGGGTCATCGCTTCCGTCCGCCCCTCGATCCAGCGTGGCGGCGGCGGTGGTGGCGGTGGAGGTGGCTCCGGCGTCAACATCATTGTGGTGGGGGACGAGTACCCGCAGATCGCGCGCGCTATCCAGCCCTTGATGGCGGCCGCTCGCACCAATCCGGGTCTCGCCCGACCGCGCCTCGACTATGAGCCGACTTCGCCCCGCTTGCTCGTGGAACTGGACCGGGAAAAGGCCGCCCAGCTTGGCGTCTCTGCACAGGCGGTCGGCCGGGCACTCGAGACCTTCTTCGGATCCCGGAAGTCCACCACCTACGTCAAGGGCGGACAGGAATACGACGTCATTCTGCAGGCCGACCGCCCCCAGCGTATGAACGAGTCCGATCTCAGGAATATCTACGTCCGAGCCGCCTCCGGGGCCACTGTGCCCCTGTCCGCGGTCGTCACGACGGAGATCCGGGGCGATACCCCAAGCCGGGACCGGGTGGATCGGCTCCGGGCCATCACCCTCTCTGTACAGCTCAATCCCGGCTACACGGTGGGCGAGGCTGTGTCCTTCTTCCAGGCTGAGATCGACAAGCGTCCGGGCACGACGGTCAAGTGGGGCGGCCTCGCGCGCGACTACCTGGAGGGTGGAGCGGCAGTATACGGTGCCCTGGGCCTCGCCTTGATCCTTGTCTTCCTGGTTCTCGCCGCCCAGTTCGAAAGCTGGGTCCATCCGCTGGTCATCATGCTGACCGTACCGGTAGCGGCCCTTGGGGGACTCTTTGGCCTGCTGGTCAGCGGCTCGACCCTGAATACCTACAGCCAGATCGGCCTGATCATGCTGGTAGGCATAGCCGCCAAGAACGGCATCCTCATCGTCGAGTTTGCAAATCAGTTGCGGGACGAGGGGCGCTCGGTTCGCGAGGCGGTAATCGAGAGCTCCGTGATTCGCCTGCGGCCCATCGTGATGACCTCCATCGCAGC
>Ga0079300_10000264_pt1 | contig 18797 bp, 18 predicted proteins | sample Wag4_2014_7_11_FD_74799 | JGI IMG/M metagenome (GOLD analysis project Ga0079300, IMG submission 74799) | Fresh water microbial communities from Ohio, USA - Utica-2 Time Series HT 2014_7_11 | ecosystem: Environmental > Aquatic > Freshwater > Water tank | place: USA: Ohio | collected 2014-07-11
CCGCGCCGTCGCCAGTCCGGCCGGGTTTTCGAAGTCATCGCGCCGTCCCCGTCAGTCCTCTTCTCGATATGGCCCTGATCCCCGGCCTTGGGAAGGGACGTCCGCCGCCAGGAGGTCACGCCTCTCCGCCGCCGTCAGGATGCGCCAGCGACCTTCGGGCAGGCCGTCGAGCGACAGCGGGCCGATGCGGGTCCTCTGCAGGTCCGTGACCCGCAAGCCGACCATCTCGCACATCCGCCGGATCTGTCGGTTCCGACCCTCGGTCAGGACGATGCGCAGCCGGTCCTCGCCCTTGCGGAAGATCCCGGCGGGCTTCAGGGGGCGGCCGTCCAGGGACAGGCCGTGGCGGAGCCGGGCGATCTGCTCAGGCGTAAGGCCGCCGGCGACGCGCACCTGGTACTCCTTCTTCAGCGTCGAGGCTGGCGAGATGAGGGTCCGGGCCACCACCCCGTCTGAGGTGAGGACGAGAAGGCCGCGGGACTCCCGGTCCAGTCGTCCGGCAGGCGGAAGGCTGAGGTCGTCGGGGGGAGGGGGGGCACCGCCCTCGGCGCGCTCTGACGTGAGGAGGCTGCGGGCCTCGGACTGTCCAGGTTCCGGGTGGGCGCTGACCAGGCCGGGCGGCTTGTTCACCAGGATGGTGACCGGGCCCTCGCCAGGGGAGGTCTCGTCGATCACCTCAAGGGTCTGGCCAGGCAGGATCTTACGCCCCGGGTCGGCCACAAGCTCGCCCTCTATCCGGACACGGCCCTCAGCGATCAGGGCCTCGGCCTCACGACGCGAGCAGACGCCCTGGTGCGCCAGCCAGCGGTTCACCCGCTCGGGCGCTTCACCGTCAAACCTTCCGGACCAGGACATGTCGGCCGTTTCCTCCGAGGGCAGTCTTCCGGTGCCCCGAGTAGACCGGAAGGTCTGGTCTGGGCCAGACCTCCTGGGGAATAGGGTCGAGAAGGGATCGATCAGCCTTGCGGGAGTTCAGCCCCCTGGACGGGTCCCGAGAAAGAAGAACCGGGGCGTCCGATCCTCGTCTGTGCATTCCCGCAGGGTCTCGACGGCGAAGCCCTCCTCCGCCAGCCATCGTTCCCAATCCGTCCTGGCAAAGACGCCGACCCGGTGGCTCTCGGCCATCGAGGTCATCCGGCCATCGGCCTCGCGAAGCAGGAAGGCGTAGTGGACCCTGGCCGTCCCGTCCGCCTCCAGATCGCCGACCCACTCCAGAGCGCGCGCCGACCGGCCGTCGGGAGCGTCGCTACCGAAGGCGTCGGCCTCTCCGGGCTCGAAGGTCTCCAGCAGATCATCGGGAATGAAGAGGGCGAGACCGCCGGGCTTCAGGTGTCGATAGGCGGTGGCGAAGGCCGCCCGCAGGTCGGCCTCCGTGGTCATGTATGCGATGGCGTCATGCGCCAGGACCAGGTCGAACCGACGATCGAGCTCCAGGGTCCGCATATCGGCGACCAGATGCCCGCACTCGGGGTTGAGCCGCCGGGAGACCTCCAGCATGTCCGGGCTGAGATCGGTCAGCAGGCAGTCCAGGCCGGCCTTGACATGGAAGGCCACATGCCCGCCGCCGCTGCCCAGTTCCAGAAGGCTGCGTGCAGCCGGACGGGCCTGATGGAGGACCCGGCGGATTTCCGCGCCTTCACTGGCGTATTCCTCCAGCGGGGAGATCACCGGCCACCATTCCGCAATCCGACCGTAAAAGACGTCCATGCTCCCTCCCGCCCATATCTGGCGAATGAACCTGAGGTACTGGGAAAGGATGGCTCCCCGAGCAGGACTCGAACCTGCGACAAGTCGGTTAACAGCCGACTGCTCTACCAGCTGAGCTATCGGGGATCATCTGGAAGGACCGGGGCTATAGACCGCGCCGCAGAGGTGCGCAAGCGGGTCCGTCGCCCTGGCGCCTCAGTAGCCGGCGGCCTTGCCGTTGGGCTGGCCGTCGACGATCTGGTCCAGGTATTCCGACAGGCCATAGCCCACCAGGTCGCCGCACCGGTACTCGGTCATGCCCTCGGTGATCCGGGTCTGGAGCTCGACGCCCTCAGCTGTGGTCCGACGGTTCCGCAGGGGGATCAGGGACAGGACCCGACCCGTTACGGAATAGGCCTTGCCACCCTCGGTCTTCACCTCGGCGCGTAGGTGGGTCTGGTAGCCGAGCGCGTCCCAGTCGCTCTCGATCCGGCATTCGGTAATGAGGTCATAGATCCCGTCCCGGAAGACCATGCCGCCCTGTCGGGCACCGCCCTTTCCGTCACCAATGACCGACAGCATCATGCCGAAGTCGCGGCCGAAGTTCATCGGGCACCAGCGGTACCAGTCTATGGCCTGCCAGTGGCGGGGGCCCCAGGACTTGTCCCTCAGACCATGGCCATCGATCTCGAAGGTCTCGTCGCCAATGGTGAACCGGCCCCTTGCGGCGCAGTGCTGCTCATAGTGGGCCTTGGCGAAGGACTTCTCGGGGTCGATCTCAATGGGCGTCCCGTCCTCTCGCACCGTCTCGCCGCCATACATGGGCGAGACGCCCTCGTAGTCGAGTTCCACCGAGCAGGGCAGCGAGGGGTTCTCGCGGAAGGCGCGCTTGGGATCGGCCATCTCGTAGGGGCGGGCGAGAAGCAGGGCCTTGCCGGAATAGGTCACCCGAAGGCGCTTGAACGGCTCGACCACCTCGACCTTCAGGCCGCCGGCGTTCATCTCGGTGTTACCCTCGATGGTCGGCCGCCCGAACATGAAGGCGACCCGGCCGTCCGGCAGGTAGAGGCAAACCGTCATCTCGGCGTAGTGCTCGTTGGGCCGGTTGCCGATCCGGAACCAGCCTCCGGCCTTCTGGGCCGGGTCGAACACGTTGAAATACATGCTTTCGTTGTAGTTCTTGAAGGTCCCCGGATCGTGCGGGAACTCGTCCTGCGGATCCAGGCGGGTCTTGTAGCCGGCGGCGGCCCTGGCCATGCGCTGTCCTCCCTTAGTTTGAAAGGCACTACACCACCGGCGTGCGGACTCTCAAAGGCCGGAAAAAAGAACGCCCGGCCAAAGCCGGGCGCAAGGTGATGATGGTGGATGTCTTCAAGGAAGACGACGAGAAACTGGCCCGGTATGGTTAATCCGACATTAAGGGCGCGGACTTCAGTAAGAGGGCCATGAGGATCCACTTTACCGGAATCGCCGGCGCCGGCATGGCGGCCGTCGCCCAGATGATGCAGGACGCCGGCCATCAGGTCTCCGGCTCCGACCAGGACGTCTTCCCCCCCATGTCCACCTTTGTCGAGGGCCTGGGCGTACCTGTCGCCTGGCACCTGGATGCCGCCAACCTGCCCGCAGACCTCGACGTGCTCGTCCAGGGGGCCAGCGCCAAGCTTGGCGGCGACGACAATGTCGAGGCGCGGGCCGCCCGGGAGCGGGGCGTCAAGGTCACCACCTTCCCCCAACTGGTCGGCGACCTGACCCGGGATCGGGTGAACACCGTTGTTGCCGGCTCCTTCGGCAAGTCCACTTGCGCGGCCCTGGCGGCCCATGTCCTGAGGTCCTGCGGGGTCGACGCCGGCTGGCTGGTGGGCGCCATCTCGCCCTCCCTGCCGGCGACGGGGCGCTGGGGCACCTCGCCCGAGATGATCCTCGAGGGCGACGAGTACATCGTCGGGCCGGACGACCGGCGGTCCAAGTTCGCCCTCTACCACCCGCAGAGGCTGCTGCTGACCTCGCTGGTGCACGACCACGTCAACGTCTTCCCGACCTTCGCCGAGTACGAAGCCCCCTTCCGGGAACTGCTGCGCGGCCTGCCGTCCGACGGCCTGGCCATACTCCGCGACCATCCCGCGGTGCGCGAGATCGCAGGCGAGACCCGTGCGCGCGTGGTCTGGTACGGCGGCCGGGAGGGTGGCTGGCGTGCAGAGAACGAGGTCTTCGGCGAGGTCAGCCGGTTCGTCCTCGTTTCGCCGGACGGGATACGAACGCCCATGACCACAGGTCTCCTGGGCGCCCACAACATCGAGAACATCGTGGGTGTCTCGGCCCTGCTGCTCGACACCGGCCTTGTCACCCGGGAGGGACTGGTCCGGGCCGTCGCCAGTTTCGAAGGCATCCGACGCCGGCTGGACCGGCTGACCCGGACCTCGCGGATCCCGGTCATCGAAGGCTTCGGCTCCTCCTGGGAGAAGGCCCGCTCGGCCATTGACGCCCTCAGGCTTCATTTCCCGGACCGAAAGCTTGTCGTGGTCTTCGAGCCGCACACCTTCTCCTGGCGGTCCCGGGATGCCCTTTCCTGGTACGACACGGTCTTCGAGGGCGTGGAGCGGGTGCTCGTCCTGCCCCCGCCAGGCCACGGTGCCGAAAGCCACCACCAATCGACCCTTGCCGAGATCGTCGAGCGAACACGGGCGGCCGGAGTGGATGCTCGGCCGGTGATGGATGCGCAAGCGGCGCAGGAGGCCCTGTCCGCCCTCTCGGGGGACGAGGTCGTCCTGCTCCTGTCCTCCGGCCCCCTTGCAGGCCTGCCCGACAGCCTGCCGCCGACGTTCGACAGGCTGTACGGGACCTGACCCGGGTCACCGTTGCCCCCCTTCAGTCTCTCGCGACCCGCCTAGCGTTGATTGCGGTAGTCGACATCGTCCCAGGTCAGGTCGGCGAATTCCTTCCGGCGGGGACCCATGTAGCCGAACAGGAAGGCCGCCACCTTGCGCATCTGGATCTCCTCCGAGCCCTCGGTGATCCGGTAGCGCCGGTGGTGCCGGTAGAGGTGCTCGAAGGGCTTGTGGCGCGAATAGCCTATGCCGCCGTGCACCTGCATGGCCCGGTCGGCGGCTTCGCAGACCAGGCGGTTACCCCAATAGTTGCACATGGAGACCTTGTCCGAGAGCTCGCGCTCGACGGCCTTGTGCTCCATCTGGTCCATCTGCCAGGCGGTCTTGCGGATCAGGAGGCGGAGCATCTCGGCCTGGGTGGCCAGTTCGACCAGGGGCCACTGGATGGCCTGGTTGTCCGACAGGGGCTTGCCGAAGGGCTTGCGCATCCGGGCGTACTTGACGCTCTCCTCGATGCAGTAGACCGCCGCGCCGAGAGATGAGGCCGCCTGGCGGATCCGGTTCTGGTGCACGAAGCTCTGGCCAAGGCCCAGGCCCCGGTCGATCACGCCCCAGTAGCTGTCCTCGGGAATCCAGACATCGGTGAAGCTGACCCGCGGATGGTCGGTGGGCATGTTGAAGGTCCAGAGGTACTCCTCGACCTTCACGCCGGGGGCGTCTGCCGGCACGATGAAGCAGGTGATGCCGGTGGCGTCGCCGTCATTGCCACTGGTGCGGGCGAACACCATGCAATGGGTGGCCACATGCATGCCGGTGGACCACATCTTCTCGCCATTGATCAGCCAGCCAGGCTTGCCGTCCTTTTCGTGAGGGACGCCGCGGGTCTCCATGTGGGTCGCGTCCGAGCCGTGCAGGGGCTCGGTCAGGCCAAAGATGGTGCGCATCTTCCCGTTCAGCAGGAGGTCGGCGTACGTCTCGTACTGGGCGTTGGTGGCGAACTCCTTGAACATCAGGATGAAGGGGTTGTTCCCGACGATCGAGTGCTCGTTCTGGAGATCGTTGTGCAGGCCCAGCCCCTTGGCGGCCAGATGCTCGCGGATCACGGCCATGGCCAGGTTCGTGCCGCCCTTGCCGCCCATCTCCGTAGGCCAGGCGAAGCGAAGGTGTCCGGCCTCGTCGGCCAGCTTCCGGGCCTGACCGAGAAGTTCCTCCCACTCATGACGGGGCAGGCCACCCCGGTCCCAGTCGGTCCGTGCCCATTCCCGGCGGTGATCGAAGAACCGGATGTTGTCATCCTTGCGCTCGAGCGGCTTGATCTTGTGCTCGATGAACGCGTCGAGTTCCCCAAGGTAGGCAACGAGTTCGGGGGGCAGATTGAAGTCCATGACGTTTCCCTTCGGTCAGCCGGTCTTGCGCCGTGTCCATTGATGTTGACGAAATACCAGCCCATCCTCGGGCGGGCAGATCGTCAAGTCCCCAACTCTCCCGAGGCGCCCCTACGTCATGGAAGTCGATATTCCCTCAGCCCTCGCCGCCCTGGCGCCGAAACTCGGCGGAACCGGTGTCGAGAAGGCCCAGCGCCTGACCGGCGGGGCCAGCATGGAGACCTGGGCCTTCAACCTGGTGGGTGCAGATGAGCCGCGTCCCCTGATCCTTCGCCGAAGGGCGGTGCCGTTGGACCCGGAGACGTCCCGGTCGGCGTCCATGGCGGCGGAGGCAGCCCTCATCCAGGCCGCGGGGCATGCCGGCGCTCCAGTTGCGCCCCTGGTGCGCCTTTGCGAGCCGGAGGATGGACTGGGCGAGGGACACATCACCGGCTTCGTTGCGGGTGAGACCCTGGGACGCAAGATCGTCGCGGATCCGCGGTTCGACGTCGTGCGGCCGCACCTCGCCCGCCAGTGCGGCCAGGTCCTCGCCCGGATCCACACCATTCCCACCGGCGCAGCAACCCTGACGACCGCCGATGCCCAGGGCGAGCTGGACCGCTATGAGGCCATCTACCGGACCTCCGGCGCCGAACGGCCGATCCTGGAACTGGCCCTGCAGCATTTGCGCCGGAACCTGCCCCCACCCATGCCCAATCTCGTGCTGCACGGGGACTTCCGGAACGGAAACATGATGTTCGATCCCGATCGGGGGGTGGTTGCAGTCCTCGATTGGGAACTGGCGCACATTGGTGACCCGGCCGAGGACCTGGGCTGGCTCTGCGTGAATTCCTGGCGGTTCGGCCGGTCCGACCGGCCGGTGGGCGGGTTTGGCGGATACCAGGACCTGCTGGAGGGTTACATCGAGGCGGGGGGTGTGGAAGTTCCCCTGTCCCGGGTCCTCTTCTGGCAGGCCCTCGGGTCCCTCAAGTGGGGGATCATGTGCCTGATGATGTACTCCAGCTATGCGACGGGAGCGACAAACTCGGTCGAGCGACCGATGATTGGCCGTCGGGTCTCCGAGACCGAGATCGACCTTGTGAACCTTCTGGAGGCGGGCCTGTGATCGAGCATCCCCGGGCGGACGAACTCATCGAGGCGGTGGCAGGCTGGGTGGAGTCCATCCGCCCCCAGCTCAATCCCCGGGACGCCTTCCTGTCCCGGGTGGCGGTCAACGCCCTCAACGCCGTGAAGCGCGAGCTGGTGCAGGGGCCCGCCGCCAAGGCCGCCGCCGAGGCGCGTCTCTCTGCGCTCCTGGGGATGGAGGGGGACCTTGGGTCCCTCAACGCCGAGCTCTGTGAACGCCTGCGGCGGGGCGAGATGGATGTAGCCACCCCCGGGCTGCTCGTCGCCCTGAAGGCCGGGATCGAGGACCAGATTGCCATCGACCAGCCGACCTATGTTTCGCTGGGGCGCCGCTGAGGCGGTTGCCCGCCCCCCGCCGGTGCCCTTAGGTGTCGGATGACAGAAGACGACGGAGGAAACCCATGACCGCCACCCAGGATCGGACCGATGAGGTCCTCTACGAGGTGTCCGAGGGCATCGCGACCCTGACCCTGAACCGGCCCGAGCGGCTGAACACCATTTCGGGGCCCATGCTGAACCAGCTGACCGCCTTGCTGGTCCAGGCCAACGAGGACCCCGAGGTCCGGGTGGTCGTGTTGACCGGGACTGGCAAGGCCTTCTGCGCCGGGCTCGACCTGGTGGGGGCCACCACCGGGACGGGCATAGGCTCCGATCCCTCCAGCCAGAACGTCTCGGTCAACCTCGACCTGCGGAACACCCCGCCCACGGTGTTGTTCGCCATGGACAAGCCGACCATCTGCGCCCTGAATGGCTCCGCGGCAGGCTACGGCATGGACACCGCCATGGGCTGCGATATCCGCATCATGGCCCGCAGCGCCAAGATGGCGGCGGCCTTCGTGAAGCGGGGCGTTGTGCCGGAGTCCGGCGGCACCTGGATCCTGCCGCGCCTCCTGGGCTGGGCCCGCGCCGCCGAACTGATCTTCACGGGTCGCACCCTTTCTGCCGAGGAGTCCCTTGAGCTGGGCCTGACCAACGCCGTGGTCCCGGACGAGGAGATCTACACCGCCGCCCGGGCCATGGCCCTCGAGATCGCTGGCAACGCGCCCCTGGCGGTTCAGTCGGCCAAGCGCCTGATGCGCATGGGCCTCAACGAGACCTTCAATGACCACGTGCACCACGTCTACCTGCAGTTCCTGCAGCTGATCCGCACCCGCGACTTCCGGGAGGGCATGGTCTCCTTCCTCGAGAAGCGCCCGGCCGACTTCACCGGCCGGTAGGGCTCAGCGGCGCCGGTTCTTGCCCAGTTCGTCCGGGCAGCCCCGGGCGAGCAGGTCGGAAACCGGACCCTCGACCCGGAAGAGGGGATATCGATCGACCCGGCTGGTCGGGAGACCCCGGACGAGTTCCCCGGCCGGAGTCACCGTCCGGAAGCAGGCCTGCAGATCGGCCAGGGACAGACGACGGCTCTTGTCCAGGACCAGGCCCGGGCGCTCGACGGGTGCAGGTGCGGCGTCCGGCCAGCGCTCTCGCTCGATCAGGTGAACCAGGGGCGCTTGAATCCGTCCGGTGGCCGCCAGTTGGGACAGGGCGCCGTAATGGGCGACGCCGACCCACTCTGCGCCAGCCTTGATCCGAGCCGCCTCCACCTGTCCGGCGAACTCCGGCCAGCCACGGATGGGCAGAAGAGGGTCTGTCCGTCGATTGAGGGGCGGTCCCTGCAGCCCCACCCAGGCCAGGGTTCCGGCCATGGCGACGGCACCGAAGACAAGCCCTGTGGCCAGGGTGCGGGGCCGCCATCCCCTCGGTCGTGCCTCGACCGCGGCGGCGGCGGCCAGGGCGAAGGCGGCGAAGATCGTCGCTGGCCAGTGCGCCTGCACGCGGTCGTGCAGGGCGTGAAGGGCCAGGTAGAGGCCGAAGGGCAGGGCGGCCAGCAGGGGCAGGGAAAGGTCCATCCCGCCGGCCCGTCCGCGTCGCCGGATAGCCGCCCAGATCCCGGCACCGGCCAGAACCGCGATGAACGGATTGAGCAGCAGGAACTGGGTCGACAGGAGTTCGCCAAGGTATTCGGGCCGGAACTGAGAGGGCTCCACCCGCCCGAACTGCTTCTCGAAGGTCAGCCAGTGGTTCGTTGCATTCCAGGCCAGGTTGGTGGCGAAGACCGCGCCGGCTGCGGCCACGGCTGTCCAGGGCCAGGGCGTCAGCAGCCGCCTGCGCCCCTCTGGAGAGCTGACCAGCCACAGGAAGATGCCCGGCGCCAGGAAGAGGGCCGAGTACTTGGAGATGCAGGCCAGGCCCGCCATCAATCCGGCCAGCAGCCACAGGCGCGGGCTTCCTCCCGCCCCGATCCGGCCCAGCACCGACAGGGTAGCGGCCCAGAAGAAGATGGCGGGGGCATCCGGTGTGGCGAGGAGGCCGCCGGCACCGATGGTCAGCATGGCGTTGTAGGCCAGGGCTGCGAACAGGGCGGTTCGAGCGCTGGCGCCAAGCCGCCGGGCCAGGTCCGCCGTCAGCAAGGTCGTCGCTGCGGCGCCCAGGACGGGCAGGAGTCGCACGCCCAACGGGGTGTCGCCGGCCAGGGTCGTCCCCAGCCGGATCCACCAGGCGATCATCGGTGGGTGGTCGTAGTAGCCGAGGTGAAGGTGCTGGGACCAGAGGCGGTAGTAGGCCTCGTCCTCGGTCAGGGGGATTGTCGCCGCGGCCCACAGCCGCAAGACCGTGAGCCCAAGGACCAGCAGCCAAAGGCCGCGGCTGGCCTCCAACCTCACCACACCGCCCGCGAGGTGGTCACATAGTTCCAGGCGGCGGCGACGACGGCACCGGCGAGGCCCGCCACCCACCAGGCGGGTCCGCGCTCGAAGACGACCGTGGCGACGGCGACATTGGCGGCCAGGGGGACGCTGCAGAGCACACAGAACTTGATGTAGCCGGTGATGAGCTTCAGGCCCTTCAGCCGGCGATCCCGGTAAGTGACAGCGTTGTTGATCAGGTAGTTGGACGTCATGGCACCAAGGGCGGCCAGGGTCTGGGCCCAGGAAAAGCCCAGGGGCAACAGGCTTCGGAGGATAAGCAGGTGCACAACCACACCGCTGGCACCGACCATTGCGAACATCAGGAAGCGGGGTGAGATGACGTCCCGGCTGAGCTTGGCGACGAGGAGCCCCAGGTACTGGACCACAACGCCGTTATCGAGCTTGGAGTCCCCGGCCTCCCGGGCCCGGAAGGTGTAGGGCAGCTCGACAATCTTCAGCGGCGTCTCCTGCGAGGCCACGATGTCGAACAGGACCTTGAAGCCTGAGGTCGAAAGCCGGGGCGCGACCGCCTCAACAGCCGAGCGCCGGACCATGAAGAAGCCACTCATGGGGTCGGTCAGGTCGGCCCTTAGCACCTTGCGACCAAGCCAGTTGGCCAGGCGGCTGCCGGCCTCCCGGCGTGCGCCAAGCGCCGACGCGTCGGCTCCGGCCTCGCCGCAGTATCGACTACCGACCGCCAGGTCTGCGCCGCCGTCCCGCAGCGCCCGGAGCATGTCCGGCAGGAGACTTTCGTCGTGCTGGAGGTCGCCGTCCATGACCGCCACGAAGGGCGCGGCGCTGGCCATGATCCCCTCGATCACCGCGCCGGCAAGGCCCCGACGTCCAACCCGGTGCAGGCACTGGACCCGGGTATCCACCGCGGCGACGGCCTTGACCTCGGCGGCCGTCCCGTCGGGCGAGTTGTCATCGACGAAGATGACCTGCCAGCGGATGTCGCCGAGGGCCGCCTCGACGAGGCTGATGAGCCTGCGCACATTGGCTCGCTCGTTGAACGTCGGTACGACGACGGTCAGTTCAAGGCCACCGGCGGAGGGTGAGCCGTCTGGCGCGGTCGGGTCGGAATCAGGCAATCGACACCCCATGTCTGGGCGTGGTTTACAGCCCGTGTACCGGCAAGGCCAGCCACCGGGCCGGTATGCAGGGGCGCAGAAGAGGACAGAGGCGATGAAACTGAAGCGCATGCCGCTCGCCGCACCCCTCCTGGCCCTCGTCCTGGCGGCTGCCCCAGCCTGGGCGGACAGCGTGGGCCGGCCGCGTCCGGGTTACTGGGAACTGACCAACGTCTTCAACGTGGTGATCACCCAGAAGAAGGTCGAGCGACGGTGCCTGGTGGCTTCCGAGATCAACAAGTTCATGACCTCGCCCTCCAACCGGCACTATGCCTGCACCTACCCCTCCCGGGATGTCGGGGGGGGCAAGATCCTCCTGAAGGGCAGCTGCACCACCAAGGAAGGCCAGGTCGCTGACGTCACGGCGAGCGGCGGCTACGCGCCGGAGACCTTCCGCCTGAAGCTCTCCCTGTCCACGAAGATCGCGGGGATTCCGCTCGCTGGGACCGCAACCACCACTGCTCGCCGACTGGGGGATGTCTGCCCGGACGACGCCGCCCGATCCGATGAGGCCAGGAAGGTCCTGAGGGGTGGGAACACGCCTCCGCAGAGCAGATATTGATCAGGTTGGCCCTGTCCGGCGGCCTTCCAAGGGGCTAGTCTTGAAACATGTCCGAAGTTGAATCCCGCCTCGCCGCCGCCGGTGTCATCCTTCCGGTCCCGGTCGCACCCGTCGCAAACTATGTGCCCTTCGTCCGGAGCGGTTCTCTGGTGCACATCTCGGGCCAGGTTTCCCTCGACGCCTCAGGCGGGATCAAGGGCGTGGTTGGCGCCGACGTCGACCTGGCGGCCGCCCAGGGCGCTGCCCGGCTCTGCGGGATCAACCTGCTCGCCCAGATGAAGGCCGCCTGCGACGGCGACCTCGACCGGGTGGTCCGGGTGGTCAAGCTGGGGGGCTTCGTCCAGGCCGGACCGGAGTTCTTCGACATCCCCAAGGTCGTGAACGGTGCTTCCGACCTGATGGTCCTGGCCTTCGGCGACACGGGTCGCCACGCGCGTTCGGCGGTGGGGGTCTATCGCCTGCCGCTGAACTTCGCGGTCGAGGTCGACGCGGTGGTGGAGGTCAGGTGAAGACGCAGTTCGGAGAGGCCTGGGACCTCCTGTTCCTTCCTGCCATCGCCCACCGCGGGCTCTGGAGCCCGGAGGGCGCGCCGGAGAATTCCCTCGCAGCCTTCCACGCCGCCTGCCAGGCGGGCTATGGCATTGAGCTTGATGTCCACCTCACGGCGGATGGCGAGGCGGTCGTCTTCCATGACAACACCCTCAAGCGGATGACCGGACTAGAGGGCCGCGTGCGCGACCATACCGCAGCGGATCTGGGGCAGATGTCCCTCAAGGGCACGGACGAGACCATACCGACCCTGCTGGAGGCCATGGCCGTCATCGGTCACCGGGCCATGGTGCACGTAGAGCTCAAGACCCCGTTTGGTGAGGTCGGCCCGCTTGAGCAGAGGGTCCACGAGATTCTCATCGACCATGCCGGGCCTACCTGCGTGATCGGCTTCAATCCCTATAGCCACGCCTGGTTTGCAGACCGGTTCCCAGGGGTCCTGCGGGGCCTGGACAGCTATCGCTGGAACGACGAGTCCACCCACATCTCCCCCGAGCAGCGCAAGGCCTTCGCGCGTCTGGAACACGTCTCCATCGCCCGGCCACACTTCCTGGCCATGAGCCTGGACACTGTCGCCCGGCCCGAGGTGGCGGCGCATCGAAAGGCGGGAATGCCCATCGTCGCCTGGACGGCGCGCACTCCCGAACAGGCCGAGGCGGCGCGACCCCATTGCGACAACATCATCTTCGAGGGTTTCCGGGCGTGACCCTGAAGCCTGCGGTGCGCATCAGCCGCCGCATCGCCGAGATCGGCAGGGCGGACTGGGATGCCTGTGCCGTGCATGAGGACAAACCCGTCAACCCCTTTATCTGTTTCGATTTTCTCGACTGTGTTGAAGAAGCTGGGTGCGCCGTGGAGACTCAGGGTTGGGGGCCGCAGCACCTGGCCGTCGAGGACGAAACCGGGCGAGTGGCTGCCGTCATGCCCCTCTACCTCAAGGGCCACAGCCAGGGGGAATACATCTTCGATCAGGCCTGGGCCGACGCCTACGAGCGGGCCGGCGGCCGGTACTATCCCAAGCTCCTGTCCGCAGCCCCCTTCACGCCCGCCACAGGACCTCGCCTGCTGGTACGTCCGGACGTGGACCCGGACCTTGGCCGGAAGGCGCTCCTGGGCGGTGCCCTGACCGTCTGCGAGCGGTTCGGTGCCTCAGGCCTGCACGTGAACTTTCCAGACCGCGAGGAATGGACCTGGCTGGGCCAGGCGGGCATGGCCCTGCGCGAAGGCCAGCAGTACCACTGGCTCAACCGGGGTTATTCGACCTTCGATGACTTCCTGGCCGACCTGTCGTCGGGCCGGCGCAAGACCATCCGGAGGGAGCGGCGCGACGCGGTTCAGGGGCTGGAGATCCTCTGCCTGACGGGTGGGGACCTGACCGAGGAACACTGGGACGCGTTTTACCGCTTCTATGTGGATACGGGATCGCGGAAGTGGGGCCGGCCCTATCTCAACCGCCTCTTCTTTTCTCTCCTGAGCGAGCGGATGGCCGACCGGGTCCTGCTGATCATGGCCCGGCGAGAGGGCCGGTGGATCGCCGGCGCCCTGAACCTCATCGGCGGTGACTGCCTCTTCGGCCGCAACTGGGGATGCGTCGAGGACGTACCCTTCCTGCATTTTGAGCTCTGCTATTATCAGGCCATCGAGTGGGCGATCGGCCGGGGCCTGGCCCGGGTCGAGGCTGGCGCCCAGGGGCAGCACAAGATCGCCAGGGGCTACCTGCCGGCCCCGGTCCACTCGGCCCACTTCATCGCCGACCCCGCCCTGCGCGGCCCCGTCGAGGACTATCTTCGACGGGAAATGAAGGCCGTGGAGGAAGAGATGGAATGGCTCTCCGAGGCCTACTCTCCCTTCCGCCAGTCGGGAGACGCCTGACCGCGCGCGTGCTATCCAGCGGCCGTCAGACAGGGGAGACCGACATGAGCCTCGAGGGTGCCTACGATCCGGGCAACATCTTCGCGAAGATCCTGCGGGGCGACGCGCCCTGCGCCCGGGTGTTCGAGGACGAGCACGCCTTTGCCTTCATGGATGTCTTCCCCCAGAGCCGGGGTCACACCCTGGTCATCCCCAAGCAATCTGAAGCCCGCAACCTGCTTGAGGAGGATCCTGCCCGGCTGGCACCCCTGATCCTGGCGGTCCAGCGCGTGGCCCGGGCTGTGCGCACGGCCCTTTCACCGGATGGCCTGGTCGTCACCCAGTTCAATGGCGCCCCTGCAGGCCAGACCGTCTACCACCTGCACTTCCATATCATCCCAAGGTGGGAGGCAGCGCCCCTTGGCCGTCATGCGGCCGGCGGGATGGCGGACCCGGACGAGCTCGCCGAGCTCGCCCGCCTCATCGCCGCCAAGATCAGCTGACCGGCGCTCGCGGTCGGATCAGTCCGCCAGTTCCGGCGCCGGTGAGCGTCCCTTGCGGGGCGTCTCGATGACTGGCGCTCCGGGCTCGCGCTTCTCGCCCTCGATGTCGAACCCAATCTTGCCATCGCGCAGGACGACCTTGACGTGTCCACCGCGGACAAGCCGCCCGAACAGGATCTCGTCGGCGAGGGGCTTCTTGATGTGCTCCTGGATAACGCGGCCCAGGGGCCGGGCACCATAGAGTTCGTCGAAGCCGTTCTTGGCCAGCCAATCCGCCGCTTCGTCCGTGGTCTCGATCGTCACGTTCCGGTCGGCCAACTGGCCTTCCAGCTGCATGACGAACTTGATCACGACCTGGCGGATGACCTCCGGCGTGAGCGGGCGGAACTGGACGACGGCATCGAGGCGGTTGCGGAACTCGGGGGTGAAGAGCCGCTTCAGGGCCTCATCAACCTCGTCCTCCTGCTTGCCGCGGCCAAACCCGATGGCGTTGCGCTGGGCGTCCGAGGCACCGGCATTGGTGGTCATGATCAGGACCACGTTCCGGAAATCGACCTTCTTGCCGTTGGCATCCGTCAGCACGCCATGGTCCATGACCTGGAGCAGGATGTTGAAGACGTCCGGGTGGGCCTTCTCGATCTCGTCCAGGAGGACCACGCAGTGCGGATGCTGGTCTACGGCGTCGGTCAGCAGTCCGCCCTGGTCGAATCCGACATAGCCGGGAGGTGCCCCGATCAGCCGGCTGACCGTGTGGCGCTCCATGTACTCGCTCATGTCGAACCGCAGGAGCTCGATCCCGAGGGTCGAGGACAGCTGGCGCGCCGTTTCGGTCTTGCCCGTACCGGTTGGGCCCGAGAACAGATAGCAGCCGATTGGCTTGCTGGGGTCGCGCAGGCCGGCCCGGGCCATCTTCATGGCGGCCGATAGCTGCTCGATGGCATCTTCCTGGCCGTAGACCGCCCGCTTCAGGTCGGTCTCCAGTTGGAGCAGGGCCTCGGTGTCGGACTTGGAAACAGACTTGGGCGGGATACGGGCGATCTTGGCAACGACAGCCTCGACTTCCTTGAGGCCAATCACCTTCTTGCGACGGCTCTCGGGCAGCAACATCTGGCCCGCGCCAGCCTCGTCGATGATATCGATGGCCTTGTCAGGCAGCTTGCGGTCCGTGATGTAGCGCGCGGACAGCTCCACCGCCGCCTTGATGGCATCGTTGGTGTAGCGAAGCTTGTGGAACTCCTCGTAGTAGGTCTTTAGCCCCTTGAGGATCTTGATGGTGTCCTCGATCGTTGGCTCATTGACGTCGATCTTCTGGAACCGGCGGACAAGGGCACGGTCCTTTTCGAAGTGCTGACGGAACTCCTTGTAGGTGGTCGAGCCCATGCAGCGCAGGGAGCCCGAAGCCAGGGCCGGCTTCAGCAGGTTCGAGGCGTCCATGGCACCGCCTGAGGTGGCACCGGCACCGATCACCGTGTGGATCTCGTCGATGAACAGGATGGCGTCGGGGTGGTTCTCCAGTTCCTTGACCACCTGCTTAACCCGCTCTTCGAAGTCGCCGCGATAGCGGGTGCCCGCCAGGAGGGAACCCATGTCGAGGGAGAAGATGGTCGAGCCGGCCAGGACCTCCGGCACCTGCTTGTTGATGATCTTGCGGGCCAGGCCCTCGGCGATCGCGGTCTTGCCGACGCCGGGATCCCCCACAAGGAGAGGATTGTTCTTGGTCCGGCGGCACAGGATCTGGATGCAGCGCTCGACCTCTGCCGAGCGTCCGATCAAGGGGTCAACCTTGCCTTGCTTGGCCTTCTCGTTGAGGTTCACGCAGTAGGCGTCGAGGGCTTCTCCACCCGTCTTGACGGCGGCCTTTTCCTCGTCTTCCGCACCCTTGACCGGCTTGGCCTCGTTGGCACCCGCCTTCTTGGCGATGCCGTGCGCAATGTAATTCACCGCGTCATACCGGGTCATGTCCTGCTCCTGCAGGAAATAGGCGGCGTGGCTTTCCCGCTCCGAGAAGATGGCCACCAGCACGTTGGCGCCGGTCACGTCCTCGCGTCCGGATGACTGGACGTGGATCACGGCCCGTTGAATCACCCTCTGGAAGCTCGGCGTGGGCTTGGCGTCTTCGCCGTCATCGACCACCAGGGACTTGAGCTCATTGTCCACGTAGTTGGTGAGCGTCGTCTTGAGCACGCCCAGATCGACGTCGCAGGCCTTCATGACCCCGATGGAGTCCTCGTCCTCTGTGAGCGACAGGAGCAAGTGCTCAAGCGTGGCATATTCGTGGCTGCGCTGGTTGGCCAGGGCCACGGCCCTATGCAGGGACTCTTCGAGCTGGCGCGAGAATGACGGCACGGTCGCTAGTCCTTTTCCATTGTGCACTGGAGGGGGTGCTGATGGCGGCGCGCGGTATCGATCACCTGCGCCACCTTGGTTTCTGCAACTTCGTAGGTGTAGACTCCACAGACCCCGACGCCCGTCTGGTGGACGTGCAGCATGATCTGCGTGGCCTCTTCCCGCGACTTGTGGAAATACTGCTCCAGAACGTAGACCACGAACTCCATAGGCGTGTAGTCGTCATTCAGGATCAGCACCCGGTACATTGACGGCCGCTGGGTACGGGTCTTGGTCTGGGTGATCACCGCAGAGCGATCGCCTGTCTCTTGATCCCCCTGCTTGCGTTCGGCCATCCAAGTCCACTCCTCGGACGCCGCCCAACGGCACCCCTCAGAGTTCGATTAGATATGCCAACCCCTCAGGAATGAAAGGGGCAAGGCGCCACCACCGCGCGGCTCGCGGACCTGGCGCCTCAGTTTTCCACACTTCCCTTTGCCGTTGGACCTGCGCAGGGCGGTCCTTTCACGGTCGCGGCTTGCGTTCCAGACTTCGGGCCGGGTTCAGGATCGCGGGCCCGAATCGCGCCCGGATCGAGTCCGCCGCGCGTTCCGCAGCCAGGGATCGTGCATCGTCCTCGCCAAAGAGGTCGTTGCCTGCATCGGTGGGTGCTGAAAGGTCGGAGAGGCCCACACCGATCAGCCGAAAGGCCCTCCGTGGGGGCCCGGACGCCAGTTCCAAGGCGAGGAGATCGCGGGCGGCGGCGATCAGGGTCCGTGCAGTCTGGGTCGGGGACACCAAGGTTCGGCGTCGGGTCAGTATGCGGAATTCAGGGTCCTTCAGCTTGAGGGTGGCGACCCTGCCGGCCTGGCCTGCAGCCCGTGCCTGCCTGGCCACCCTCTCCGCCAGGTGCACCAGCTGGCCGTCGAGATCCACCGGATCGCTGAGGTCAGCCTCGAATGTGGTCTCCGCGCTGATGGACTTTCGCACCTGGCCCGGATCGACGCTCCGGGAGTCGCGGCCATGGGCCATGGTGTGAAGGCGCAGGCCGAAATCACCAAAGCGGGCCGCCAGCGCCTTCGGTTCGGCCCGGGCGATCTGGCCGATCCGCTCGAAGCCCGCCCGTTCAAGGTCCCGCGCCATGACCGGGCCCACGCCAGGCAGGAGCCGCACCGATCTTTCTGCCAGAAAGGTCTCGGCCTCGACGCCGCCAATCACCGAAAAACCCCGCGGCTTGTCGAGGTCCGAGGCGATCTTGGCGAGGAACTTGTTGGGTGCCAGGCCTACCGAGACGGTCAGTCCGGTCTCCGCCTCGATCCGCGACTGGAGCCGCGCCAGGGTCAAGGCCGGCTGAGCGCCATGCAGCCGTTCGGTACCGGACAGATCAAGCCAGGCCTCATCCAGTGACAGGGGCTGAACAAGGGGCGTCAGGTCGCGCATCATGTTCATTAGTCGGCGGCTTTCCGCCCGGTACTTCGGGAAATCGGGGGTTAGCACCACAGCCTGGGGGCAGGCGGCGAGGGCCTTGAACATGGGCATGGCGGAACGGACGCCAAAGGTCCGGGCTATGTAGCAGCAGGTCGTCACGACCCCCCGCCGCCCGCCACCTACGATCACCGGCTGGTCGCGGAGTTCCTGCCGGTCGCGCTTTTCCACCGAGGCGTAGAAGGCGTCGCAGTCGATATGTGCGATCGACAGGTCTCCGAGTTCAGGGTGTCGGAGCATCCTGGGCGAACCACAGGCCGCGCAGCGCGCCACGGACGGGCCCGGGGACAGGCAGTCGCGGCAGAGCGCCTTCACCGGTCCCAGAGCCAGGCCGCGCCGCGCACCCCCGAGGAGTCGCCGAAGCGGGGCCGCAGGATCTCGCACCGCCAGTCATCGCTGAAGACATGAGGCCGGATGCGTTCCGCAAGTCCTTCCGCCAGCCCTGGCGTTCCCCCAAGGCCTCCGCCCAGGACAATGGCCCCGGGGTCGAGCAGATTTACGATCGACGCGAGGCTCCGGGCGAGGCGCTCGGCATGTCGTGAGAGGCTGTCCTGGGCGTGGCAGTCGGCGCCTGATGCCCGGGCGGCAATGGCCTTGGCGGTCAGGCCGCGTCCATCGTGCCTGGCCAGGGCGGGACCCGAG
>Ga0079300_10000271_pt1 | contig 18675 bp, 16 predicted proteins | sample Wag4_2014_7_11_FD_74799 | JGI IMG/M metagenome (GOLD analysis project Ga0079300, IMG submission 74799) | Fresh water microbial communities from Ohio, USA - Utica-2 Time Series HT 2014_7_11 | ecosystem: Environmental > Aquatic > Freshwater > Water tank | place: USA: Ohio | collected 2014-07-11
GGTCGATTTGGTGGTGGCGGCGGTTTCCGTGGCGGTGGTGGTAGTGGTGTGAGAATTCGATAATCAACTAAATTATTGTTTGTTTTTATTTGAAAGATGTTAAGATAAATTTAAGGAGAAAAAAATGGAAATTTTATTGATAGTATTAGCAGTTGTGGCATTGGTTGGTTTTTGGGTGATTGGCGTTTATAACACGCTTGTTCAATCCCGAAACAAGGTGAAAAATTCTTGGTCGCAAATTGATGTTCAATTAAAACGTCGATTTGATTTAATCCCCAACATCGTGGAAACGGTCAAAGGATATGCCAAGCAAGAAAAAGACATCTTTATGCAATTTGCTGAAGCCCGCAAGATGTATGACAAAGGTTCACAAGGCGGTAATGTAGGCGAAATGGCTCAAGCAAACAGTATGCTTGGTCAAACTTTAGGTCGCTTAGCAGTTGTCGTTGAACAGTATCCTAATCTAAAAGCTGATCAAGGTTTCTTAAAGTTACAAGACACCTTAAAGGAAACCGAAGATAAAATTTCCTTTACCCGTCAATTCTATAACGACGTCGTCTTATCCTATAACAATCGCCGTGAAGTATTCCCATCTAATTTAGTTGCAGGCGTCTTTAAATTCAAGGAAGCTGAACTCTTTAAGTTAGATGATGTTGCCGAAAGAAAAGCCGTTAAAGTATCATTTTAATAAATAGATGCAAAAGAACCCTTCAGAAACCTGAAGGGTTTTTTCTTTGTGATAAAATAAAACAATGAATCCAATCTTATTTAAAAATCCAAAATCACTTCTTTATCGCATTGAAAAACTATTTTGGACTTTATGGGACAAAGCCTTTGTTCGTTTTTTGGTGGTTGGTGGTCTCAATACCGTCTTGGGTTATCTCACCACGTTATTATTAAGATATACAATATTTATCGAACAACCTAAATGGATACTGATTCAATCCTTGATTGAATTCGATGCTGCGAATACGGTCATGTTTGTCATATTGTTTCCAGTTTCTTACTCATTACAGGCTTGGTTTGCATTTCGAACACGATGGACATGGAAAAGATTAATTGTTTACCCGTTAACGAGTATTCCTAATTATCTTATTCAGCAGGCGTGTATTTTTTTATTTGAAGATTTGATTGGTATTCAACCGGTTATCGCCTATGCGTTATCTGCAATCATACCAATACCAATTATGTTCTTTGTGGTGCGTTTTTTTGTCACCACTCCAAAACCTACTTCTTTAACGTAGCGATTTGTTGCTCAAAGGTATCTATTTGTTGCTCGACCTTGAGTTCAGCGAATTGATTCATATAAAGCTTATGGTAAGTTCCTTTTTTCAACATCAAGTCACGATGACTTCCATCTTCAATGATTCGACCTTCTGACATCACCAAAATTCGATCGGCATCCACGATTGTTGATAAACGATGAGCAATGACAATTGAAGTTCTTCCTTTAAGTGTTTTGATGATTGCTTTTTGAATCATCGCTTCGGTTTCGGTATCAATTGAAGAAGTTGCCTCGTCTAAAATCATAATCGTTGGATTTCGAATGATTGCACGAGCAAAGGCTATTAATTGTTTTTGACCAACCGAAAGTTCACTGCCACTATCTTTTAGAATCGTATCATAGCCTTGTGGTAATTTAGAGATAAATTCATGAGCACCAACCGTCTTACTTGCTGCAATCATGTCTTCATCATTAGCATCTAATTTTCCATACTTAATATTTTTACGAATCGTTCCAGAAAAAATAAATGGGGTTTGTTGCACGTATCCTAAGTGATGACGAAGCCAACCCACAGATCGGGTGCGATAGTCATGTCCATCAATCCATAGTTCACCGCTTGTGGGCTCATAAAATCTACAAAGCAAATTCACAGTGGTCGACTTGCCACTACCTGTTTCTCCAACGATGGCAATGGTTTGCCCTTTAGGAATCAACAGATTCATGTTATGAATAATTTGCGTACCAGGATTATAGGAGAACGATACATTTTTAAATTCAACTTCACCCCTCATCTTTTCGTAGGCTACAACATTGGGATTAAGCAGTGTGCCATATTTGGCCACCACTTCAGGAGTGTCACTAATCACTGGTTTTGTTTCGATTAAAGATAGGATCTTTTCAACAGAGGATTGAGATGCCATCAATTCTGTAAATAAATCAACGAATTCTTGAATGGGAGTATACAGGGCAGAAACAAATCCAATAAATAAAACAAAGATCGAAACATCATAAATAATGGTGTTGGCTAACATTAACGATGAGCCTACAAAAATTACAATCGCAGTCGTGATCGTGGATATGAGGGTAACGGAAGGATAAAAAAATGCTTGCGTCTTTGCAGTCTTCCAGGCTTTATCACGAATATCGGTTACAATATCATTGGCTTCTTTTTGAACATTATTTTCAATCGAAAGCGTTTTAATGGTTTTGGCTCCGGCGATAACTTCAGCTAACCAAGCGACATACTTAGAAAAAGCATTTCTTGCTGTTCTTGATAGATTAAGAATTCTAAATTGAAAATAAGGAGCGATCACCATCATGATGGGTACGGTTGCTAGTAAGACTAGGGACATTTGCCAAGAAATAATAAACATCGTGATCAGGATAAATACGAGTTCAAAGGTAATCCAAACAAACCGAGTAATGCCCCAAGATATCATATCTGAGATCTTGCTTGTATCCGATTGTAATCGGGCAATTAACCACCCTGAAGAGGTTTTATCAAAGTAAGAAAAAGAAAGTTTTTGCACTTGAGCAAATGCATCCTCTCTAATGTGAATATAGACAGACATTTCTAAGTAATTTGTGGTAAAGAATAATAAGTAGATTGCCACAGCTCTAATCAAAATGCCTAAACCTATAAGTGTTATATATTCAATATAATTGATTGAAAATTCGATTCCAAAAATGAGGGTAACATCAATTTGCAAATCAGTTAATAGGTTGCTTCCAATCAAACCTTGATTTTCTATCGTTGTTAAAGCTCGAATGATGCCTCGGTTTAGTAAGGGGATAAAGCTTCCATCATGAAACGTAATGAGTAACATTAAGAAAAGCATGATAAATAAAAGCACATAACGCTTCAGTGCATATTTTGCGATTTTTCCCCAACTGGAAAAATTTAATTTCTTAGTTAATGCCTCTTCTTCGAATGAAAAACTTGCCATCTTTACACCATCCTCGTTTGAATTTCAAAAATACGTTTATACAACCCATCTTTTTTGATGAGTTCTTCATGTTTACCGACTTCAGCGATCTTACCTTTTTCTAAAACGATAATCTTGTCAGCGTCTTTTGCGGTAGCGACCCGATGGGTGATGATTAACGTTGTGGATTGTTCTTGTCTTTTCTTTAACGCAGCCCGAATATTCATGTCAGTTTCAGTATCCACCGCGGATAATGAATCATCAAAGACTAATATAGGTGCTTTAGAAATAATCGTTCTTGCGATGACAAGGCGTTGTTTTTGACCACCGGAAAGTGTCACCCCTTTTTCACCGACACGGGTATCATAACCATCTTTAAAATTAATGATAGATTTATGAATATCTGCGATTTGAGCTGCCTTTTGAATATCTTCGGCAGTAGCATTGCTGTTCGCGATTTTAAGATTGTTGATAATCGTTTTAGAAAATAAGAAAGGTTCTTGTAGCACGGTAGCAATTTGCCGACGAATATGTTCCTTGGCAATTGTTTTTAATTCATGTCCGTCAATTTGAATTGATCCAGCTGTGTAATCATATAAGCGTGTGAGTAAGTGAGAGATTGTTGATTTTCCAGATCCAGTTTTACCCATAATGGCAACGGTTTCTCCTGGTTGAATGACCAATGAGAAATTCTTTATCACCACTTCGTCACTATCATCATAGTTAAATGACATGTTTTTAAATTCAATGCCACCTTTAATTGCGGGTCGTTCACCTGATTCGATATCTTCAAGTGGTTGATTGAGAATAGTATTGAGCCGATCAATTGAGGCCATCGCTTGTGCAAGATTAGATAACGTCATTGCGACATCACGCACTGGCCACACCACTTGCCCAACAAATTGGAGTGCAACAACAAACGTACCTAGGGAAATGTCACCACCGACGACAAGGAAAACCCCAAAAGCGGACGTTAATGCAATTTGTCCAAAGACTAAGATATCTGTAGACGAAAAGAAGAATGAGCTGGTTAATCGCCATTTGATAAATTTCTTACGGTAGTCATTTAAATGTTCTTTAAAGTCCTTAATCTCATAGGTTTCATTATTAAAAGCTTTTACGAGACGAATCCCCGACAAGGTTTCCTCAATCTTGGCAGAGACCAATCCATCACTATCTTCTGTTACTTTAAATAACTTCCTCACCCTTTTAATCAAAGCAAATGCATAAAGAAACATAAAAGGTAGAACAATTGTGCTGGACAAGGCAATTTGCCATGAAACTGTGATAAGAATTGAAAAGGCAATGGTTGTTAGGAATATCGTGTATACAATTGAATTTACCTGTCTTACTAAGAAATTTTTGACGATATCCAAATCCCGAGTACAAGTCTGAATTAAGTCACCACTTTTGTTTTTCTTAATATAGGCATAAGGAAGTCGTTCGATATGATAAAAGAGATCCAGCTGAATTTCTCTACCTAAATTTACATCCATCAATCCACGGATAAGTAAGCGAGAAAAAAACATCAAGGATCTTGATAGACCTAAAAAAATAATAAAGACTGAAAGTAACCAAAGGTTTTGTGAAAGAAAAACCTGACCACCTAATAAATTAGTTAAAAATGTATCAATCGGACCCGAAGGAGAAATTCCTTGAAGCGTATCTACTAAGATTTTGGTGGTGAAGTTAGCCAATAGTAGAAATGTTAAGGCAAAAAATAGGATAAGAAATGATAATAAATATCTTTTTCGATAACCTTTTGTAAAGCGATAAAGCAGACGGAGATACTTCATGTTTTATGACCAAAGTTATTATACAACTTTCAAGTTTGATGTGTGAAAAAGTGCCTATGATAGCGATAAAACCACTAAAATTACAAAAGAATTAAGTTAATCGATTGTGTTATAATTACAATGTTCTTAAAAGTATCATTGAAGATATGAATGTAACCCCACCTCAAACAGAAACTAATTCCAATAAACCTTCCTCAAGAAAGAAGTATCAAATAAACCTTTTTATCATTTTTTTTGTTGCAGTAGGTTTTACTGCATTTACCTTATTGACGGATGGAAATCTTGATGCCGTAATCCAAGCTTTTTCACAAGCGAATCTTTGGGTCATTGCTTTCATTCTCATTGTGATGGCAACCAATATCTTTTTTGAGGCTATTATTCTCTTTATATTGGCGCGGCTTTACACGACTCGCTATAGCATTAAAAGAGCACTCAATAACTTCTTTATTGGCGCTTTTTTTTCCCACATTACACCTTCATCAAGTGGTGGGCAATTTGCCCAAGCTTATGCTTTTAGTAGACAAGGGATGGATATTGCAAATGCCGCTTCTATCTTAGTGATGCATTTTCTTTTATCCCAAATTGCTCAGGTTATCTATGGTTTTCTTGCATTTATTTTTCGATTTGAAGCATTCCTTTCGATAACTGAAGTTGTTACTTTTGGTACTTTTTCAATTCCAATTATTTATCTCTCTTTAGTAGGTTTCTTAATTAATTTTCTAGTAATTTTCTTTATTTTGATCCTTGCTAAATCACGCTTTATTCATCGTACTTTGGTGAATGGAATTGTTGCCTTACTTGGCAAACTGAAATTATTAAAAAATCCTGATGCGGTCAAATCTAACTTATCAGTACAAATTGAAAACTTTAGAATCGAAAGTAAAAGATTACAGTCCAATACGCCTGTAACCATCGTCTTACTGATCTTATTCTTTCTTCGCCTAACCTTAACCTATTCTATTCCATATCTTTCAGCTCTTGCTTTACCAACAATTGACCTCACCCAAACGAATATTTTTGATGGTATTTTTATGACGGCTTATCTTAATGTGATCATTTATTTTGCTCCTTTACCTGGATCTGTTGGATTTTCTGAATTCTTTTTCTCATATTTATTTCAAAGTTTGTTTGGGGGTTATTCCCAAACAATTGCCCCTCAGTTAATTTGGCGTGGTGTGACATTCTATTTAACGCTTATTATCGGTGCCATCAGTGTCATCGCCTTTAACATCGGTAACAAAGATTCAAATCTTACACAAAATACGCAAACCTTTGTTGAATTACAAAAATCGACCATTGAAATACGTAGACAAACTGCAGAAGTGATGTTCTCAACAGGGGAAATGTCTTCAATTAAAATTCGTAATCGCTTCTCAAAAATGGCAAGAGATTTCTTTGGATTTAAACCCAAAAAAGTTGACCGTTATGGTAATGTCATCCATACGGATGAAATTGATAAGAAGAAGTTGAAAGATAAGTAAGAATGAAAATTGCATTATTTTCTGACACCTTTCCACCTGAGATTAATGGTGTTTCAGTCAGTGTTGGTTTGCACCAAAAAGTTTTAGCAAGTCAAGGTCATGAAGTACTTGTTATTACGACGAATCCTTTTGGTAAGGATACAAGCATCCAATCTGGAATGATTCGTGTACCTGGTGTGGAATTAAAAAAATTATATGGCTATCGCATGTCTAGTTTTTTTAATGCTAAGGCATTTCAATTTATTCGAAAGTGGAGACCAGAGGTTATTCATATTCACACTGATGCTGGTATAGGTATTTTTGGCAAGATCTTGGCGTTCTTTTTGAAGGTTCCTACCGTTGTTACCTATCACACGATGTATGAAGACTATACCCATTATGCCGGTTTTTTAAAAGGTCTTGCGTCAAAAGTTGTCAAACAATTTTCCCGTTCAATTGCCGAACAATGTACTGAATTCATATCCCCGTCCATAAAAACCAAAGAGAAAATTAGAAGTTATGGTGTTGACAGGTATATCAATATTGTTCCAACAGGTATTGATTTTTCTAGATTTGAACAGAAGAATCTAGACCAAAATAAAATTGAAGAACTTCGAGCAAAATGGACCAAACCCGGAGAAAAAATTTTACTATCACTTGGAAGAGTAGCAAAAGAAAAAAGTATGGATGTAATTATTAAAGGTTTTGCAGAATATTTAAAAAAACCACACCCGCCAACTAGACTATTAATTGTTGGTGATGGGCCTGATCGGAGAGATTTAATTCAACTTGTCTCAGAAATGAAACTTGAACATGATGTTCAATTTGTGGGAGCAGTACCAATTCAAGATGTTCCATACTATTATCAATTAGCAGATGTATTTGCCTCCGCGAGTTTAACTGAGACTCAAGGTCTAACATTTATGGAGGCAATGGTATCTAAGCGAATCGTCTTATGCCGCTATGATGAAAACTTAGCTACATTAATTCGTCATCAACAAACCGGTTTCATTTTTGCAGATATCAATGATTTTTCTCGTCAACTCAATACAATCTTTTCCTTGGATGATTCTAAACTCCAAGGTATGAGGATTCAAATTGAAGAAGCGGTTCGACCCTATGCACTCACTACTTTTTATGAAAATTTATTAGAGGTATATCAACGTGCCATACGCCAATACTGGTAAAATTATCGAATCGATTACCACGAAAAGAAAACAAATTATCATCGCATTCCTTTCGGGTGAAAACCTAGCGCTCTCACCCGATCAATTCACGCAAGGTTACTACTACGTTGGCAAAGTCATTAGTCCTAAGGAATTTGAACAAATTTATCTAGCAAGCCAAACCCAACCTTTTATTGATTATGGTTTTCGATTGCTTTCAAAAGGTCGATACACGGAATATCAAATACGTGAAAAACTTTACCATCGCAAGGCAATTAAACCACAAGTAGAAGAAGTCATTAATCGACTAAAGCAAGCCCATTTAATTGATGATCAAACTTTAATGAAAGATTGGGTTCATCATTTTCAACAACGAGGTTATGGAGAACGTGTGATTAAAGAAAAACTATTTGAAAAAAAATTTTCTAACGAACTCATTCAAAAGCTTACCCTTGATGCATCAATTGAAGATGAGAAAATAGACCAACTAACACTACAATTCAATCAAAAATATTCACGTTCAAGCTACCGTTTAAAGATTGAAACCATCAAAAAACGCTTACTTGAAAGAGGCTATGAACTTAAACGTATTACCCAATCATTATTAAAACTTCCGCAAGAGGATGCAACATTAGAACTTGTGAATCTTGGTGAAGATCTAAAAAAAGGTAAAAGACTTTATAAAAGGCGATTTTCTGGGGTTCAACTTCAAGAAAAATTAATTAACTTTCTACTGAGGAAGGGCTATAATTATTCCATTATCAAGCGATTATTAAAGGAGTCCTATCATGCCGATTAAAGACTTTAAAGATGGCCAGGCTGTCAAGCAAGCTTTTTTAGTCAGCAATTTAAGTAAAGGTGTAACAGCGTCAGGACAACCCTACCTAACGATTACGCTTCAAGACAAAACCGGTCAGATTGAAGGAAAATTTTGGGATGTTAAACCTGAAATTGAATCGCTGATTGAAATTGGCTCTTTTTTACTTATTGATGGAGATGTTTCTGCATATCGACAAATGCTACAAATTCGCATTAATTCAGTACAAAGACTCAATCCTGACTCCATACGACTTGAAGAATTTACGATGTCTGCGCCTGTTCCCCTCAAACAATTAGAAGAAGAACTTGCTGCGACAATGAAAAAAATTAAAGATGTTGACTATGCGCTGATTACTAAAACCCTAATTGAACAACACTATGATGCCTTTATTACCTATCCTGCTGCCGTCAGAAATCATCATGAATATACCTCAGGATTGATTTTCCATACCTTGTCGATGATTAAAGTTGCGGAGGCTTTAATGCCGTTATATCCAAAAATTAACACATCGCTTATTTATGCAGGAATCCTCTTACATGATTTAGGTAAAACCATCGAGTTTACCGGCGCTGTTATTCCTAAATATAGCACAGAAGGTAAATTAATTGGTCATCTTCAATTTATGGCTAGTAAAATATACGCTTTAGGTGAGACTTTAAAAATTGACCGCGAAAAGGTGATGTTATTACAACATTTGGTTCTTGCTCATCATGGTAAACCTGAGTTTGGAAGTGCAGTAGCACCCTTAACAAAAGAAGCGCTATTTGTTCACATGGTTGATGATTTTGATGCAAAAATGACGATGATTGATAAAGCTCTAGATCAAACAGATAACGGGCAATTTACCAATCGTATTTTTCCATTAGATGACCGAAGTTTTTATAAATCAAAAAAATAATTATTTTAAGTCGATTGCTGATTTAAGTTGACTGACAAGTGCCGGTAAATTTAAAGCGTCTTTGGATTGATTTTGAAGCATTTCAATCTTTAAGCGGTCTTGAGGTCCAAATCTTGGAATGACATGCACATGAAAATGCATCACGGATTGGCCCGCTCCAGGTAATGCATTTGATAGAATGTTAACACCTTTAGCATGGAGCATTTGAATTTGAGCTTGACCAATGCGCTGTGCAACATTCATCACCTGATTCATTAGGGTCTTTGGAGTAGCGAGAAAATGGTCATAATGCGATTTGGGAATTACCAGAGCATGCCCGTGCGTGGTTTGATTGATATCTAAAAATGCTATCACATCAAGGTCCTCATAAAGTTTGAACGCAGGGATGGTTCCTTCGATGATTTTGCAAAAGACACATGTAGATGACATATCGTTCCTCCAATCAAATAAAAATAAGGAGATTTCTCTCCTTATTTTATCACGATTGAATATGACCTAATTATGCTACAGATTCTTCATCATAAAGCGATGGAAAGCTTTCTTTGAAGAAATCATAAATGGTTTGGTCGTGGAATTTTAGATCTGCTAATTGTAACCAATGTAAGTTGCTTGCATTGATGCTCGCTTCACGAGCACCAAGAATATTAGCGATTTCTCCGGCAATTAATTCACGTTTTTCGCCATTATCACCTTCGATAGCATCGTAATTGGTGGTCGATGTTTCAGAAGCATTCATCTTGGTTGTATTAACCGCTTCTAAAATTTGAACGATGTAATAAGTGGTACTATTTGCATCATAAAGTAAGAAGTTTCTTGCATCGTTTTGTTGAGAGGTTTGAGGAATCAAGTAACTCACATCATTAATCTTTCTTAAGAAATCAGAGGTTTCAGGAGAAGCAGCATTATCCGATTCATCATCAATACGATCGATGGCATTGGCCACCCCAATGTTAAATACGCGATCACGTATGGTTGCAGGTAATGAACCTAAACCACCATTCTTAATATGCCAACCATCGGTTGTAAAGTCGCGTTTGATTAATTCTCTACGTTTAATAGCTAAGCCAATTTCCGGAGTGTATTGACCGTTTCCAGTGAATTCGCTTTCAATGGTCTTATTGGTTAATAATGCATTTTCAGGAACGATTTGTTCGTAGCGATCTAAGATTTCACCATAAAGATTTCTAAATGTGCCTTCACCAACAAGGCCTGCATTATTCAGTAATTCAAATTCTGGAGAACCAATTTCAAACGTATAATTGCGATCCTCTGCACCTTCGCTGGTATCAACACCACGCCATGCACGAGCGAGTAATTCAAGGTCTGCTGGTGTATTAACGTTTTCATTGAGGATGTATTCATCAATGAAAGTGTCCATTAAATACTTTACTGCCTCAGGATATTCACTCGAAACCTTTAAAGCAACATAATTTACCTTACGAGCATAACTTCTACCTAAAGATGAATAATCTTCTTGAATTAGGTATTCTTCTGATAATAATTCACGATAGATTTTAGGAATTAAATTATCTTTAATATAGTTTTCATAATATTCAATGTTGATAGCTTCTTCTAAGACTGCGCCAGATAGAATAGCTTCAGTGTTTCGAGCTGGGAATGTAAAATCTGTAACCCAAGGATCATTAGCTTCTCGATTGAGTGTATAAAGTTGCTTTTCAACAAAGAAAGCAAATCTTTCTTCTGAGAATAGGTTTCTTGTTTCATATTGACCAGAGGCAACCAGGTTATACATTTTTTCATTGACACGTCGTTGAATTTTTTCAACGAGTGCTTGATCCCCAGCATCCGTAGACACCAATAGTTCTTCATAATTTCCAATACGATCTTCCGCAATAAGAAACATCACATCTTCTAAAGTTCTTTGAGTTAAATTACCACCGTCTCTTAAAGCATCATAAACGACTGAATTGACGTTCTTTTCTAATTCCGTCACTAAACCATTGAGAATGTTACCATCGTTGTTGGTTGGTGAAACCGTAATTTCGGAGCAACCAACTAAAAAGACTGCGGTTAAAGTAATTGCAGTAATTCTTAACTTATTGTTGAACATAGCAGATTCCTCCTTGATTGTAGACGCCACCATCATTGTTTTGATAAGCGTAAGCACAGTCTGTATCAATTAAACGTTGACGTTGGAAAGTTTGGTATTGTAAGAATTCAATATAAGTGTTCCAAGTATTGATTTCTTGTAAATTTTGATCAAATGCTGCGCTTCTGCGAGTTACATCCATATAGTTGAGCACAGCAGCTTCTAAGTCTTCATCAACGAATGTAACTGCTTGTTCGGCAATTAATTGTTCTAACATTCTAAAGTTAAAGAAACGATCAAAATTACGAATTTCATTGGTTACAGTTTCAGCACGTGTTTTGTAATTTGCAGTTGTTGAAACATTGAAATTAACAAAGGTTACTAAATCTTCGCCATCCGCCGTTGGATAGTTAGGCGTTCCAGGAATTTCGGTTGTGTAATAATCTTCTAAACTGACGCCATCTTGAAGCTCAACTAATGCAGAACGTTCGACCACAATAAAGTGAATGCCTTGATAACCACTTTCACCCGAACCAGTGCCTGCCCTCACTACAAGGATAACTTTACCGTTTTCATCAGTGAGCACCGTTTGGTTGTTAAGTTCTGGAACGACTCTAAAACCATCGTAATTGTAATCACCACCACCTAAACTTTCAGGTGTCACCACCGCAATATTATGGCGATTAAAATATTCATTAAAAATGATATTTCTTGGATAGTAGAGTGTATCGTTGTTATTCACAGGGTTCCCATTAATATCTTTTGTGACATTGGCGTATTGATCTAACGAAACAAAAGCATGGAATGGAATAGTGGCTAAGCCTAAATTGTCAAAATATGTTATTGCGGTTTCGGGAACATTTAATTGTTCACTTTTTTCAACAACTTCGGCATTTTGATTAAATACTGCGTCGTATGCATAGATTCCTAATTTGAATTCATTCACAAAACTCGTAGCCTTCGACATAATGCCTAAATCACCAAATTGTTCTTTAGATCCATCTTCGCTCATTTCACGAGCAACTTCACCAAAGGTTTCACCATTTCGTTGAACGGCTAAACGATTAGCAACAGCATAAAGTTTTTTTGCTTCAGCCTCAGTAATGCGTCCATTATAAAGATCAGCACCAGCTGCAGACACTTTCACAAGGATATGCTTAACGTGATAGGGTAAACGTTCATTTAAATACCCAGGACCAAATTCATCACCGACAACGAAGCTAGATAGATTGTCATCGAAATAACGATCCTCAACTTCTTGTTTCATGGTGCGATAGGCAAAATAATCTTTAAGTTCGTCTAAATCTTCAACATTATAGGATTCTAATAATGTATTGAGTTCATCATTATAATTTGTGCCATTCGTAGAAGCATTGTTTCTAGCGGTTTCTTTGACGCCATCCACACTAATATCGGCTTTTCTAAGAATTTCGGCCTTGAGGGCTTGGGTTTCTGCGTCTTCTTGATTGATTTGATTTCGAATAACTAATTCAGTTACGGATTCAACAAATTTTGAAACCCCGAATTCGTTGTCTCTATAATTACCGAAAAGTTGGTCGGCAGTGTACCCAGTAGCGTTGCCATCCTTGTCTTTCATAGTAATTAAATAGCCATCACTATTTTCGGTGACAGGGTTGCTGCATGCACTTAAAGTGACGAGCGTGGCCAAGGCAAAGGATGCGATGGCAAATTTCGTGCGATTCATTTCTTAAGAATCCTCCTAGCAATAAAGCATAGTTATTTTATTATTTTATGAGGTTATATTCAACAAATATCTACTTTTTTAAATTAAAAGTCATGCGGTTCATTTTAAAAACCTCAGAAATAGCAAGAATAACGGCACAAATTACTATATCATAAGGTTTGTTATATCAAGGTAAATAACTTAAAATATACCTTTGAAGGAGAATATTATGGCAAAATTGGAAATAAAAAATTTGTGGGTTAAGGTAGCCGATATCCATATTTTAAAAGGTGTTAATTTAACGATTCAAGATCATGAGACGGTTGCGTTGCTTGGACCAAATGGTCATGGTAAGTCGACCCTCTTATCTGCAATCATGGGTCACCCCAAATATGAAATTACCGAAGGCGAAATTCTTTTAGATGGCAAAAATGTAAGAGAAATGGAAGTAGATGAACGTTCACGAGCAGGTTTGTTTTTAGGTATGCAACATCCCTCCGAAGTTCCTGGCGTTATTAATTCCGATTTTTTAAAGGCTGCGATTAATGTTCGCCGCGAAAAGCCAATCAATCTTGTTGAGTTATATAAAAAGTTAGATGATGCTTCTAAACAAATGAAAATACCGATGGAATTGAGCCATCGCCATTTAAACGAAGGTTTTTCAGGTGGAGAACGTAAACGAAATGAAATTCTTCAATTATTATTACTCAAACCATCGATTGCTATGTTAGATGAAATTGATTCAGGTTTAGATGTGGATGCCTTACAAGCTGTTAGCGAAGCGATAAAGAAAATCCAACGTGAAACGAAGATGAGTTTTTTAATTATTTCTCACTATGCAAGACTCTTCCAAATGATTCAACCAACAAGAGTTGTCGTCATGATTAACGGAAGAATCGCAGTTGAAGGGGGTCCAGAAGTGATAACGAAAGTTGATGGATCTGGTTATGAGTGGCTAACAACAGAGTATGGGATTAGCATTAAGAAAGAGGATAAAAATGCCAAACCCATTTCGATGAACACCATTTCTATTGGTGCTTGCGCAACCAATGAGGCAACGAAGTATGCAAAGAAATAAACTGATTGCTAATCAATCAGTTTTCCATATTCCTTCTTCAAAGGTCAGAATGCACTATTTGTTGGATTTAAGTGCAGTGACTTTTTCACCGATTCATTTAGTGATTGCACCCAATGCCGATATCGACCTACTCATCGAAAATGGAAAACAAGATTTGAAATTAGAAGTTGATATCGCGGATTATGTTTCAGGCAAGATTCAATTTGCGATGTTTGGTGAAAATAAAAACTTTATTTGGCAAGCCTCTGTTGGTGCCAATGTAAATCTAGAAGCTGCGATTGCCGACTTTACAGAAGGCAAAGGCAGAGTGATGATTAGTTTTGAAATGTTAGGCAGGGATTCTCAAGTTGAATGGAGAACCGCTGCACTTGCGAGTCATCAGGACCGTAAATTTTACTCCGTTAATTTCACCCACAAAAATTTTAATACCTATGCCAATATGACAAATTATGGCGTTACTGAAGGTCAAAGTAGTCTTCAATTTACTGGTACGGGCCATATACTAAATGGTGCTAAATTCTCTAAGACACACCAAGCTGCCAAGATTATGGTGTTTGATGAAAAGTGTTTCGGTCGAGCTGATCCCGTTTTAAAAATTGATGAAAATGAAGTTGAGGCATCGCACGCTGCAACAGTTGGTCGAGTTAATGAAGATCATTTATATTATTTGCAATCACGTGGTCTCACCAAAAAAGAAGCAAAGCGCTTAATCACTCTAGGATATTTGCAACCGATTATTGCTTATTTTACCGATGAATCCATTCAAGAACTCTTATCCAAACAAATTGAATTAGGAAATCAAAAGTGAACATTAAGCAAATTCGAAAGGATTTTCCAATTTTCAAAAAGAAATTTAAAGGTAAGCCTTTGGTTTATTTTGACAATGCTTCAACCACGTTTAAACCGTTATCAGTGGTCAAAGCAATGGATCGCTACTATCTTGACTATCCAGTCAATGCCGGCAGGGGGGAATATGATTTAGCCCATTTCCTTGAAACCGAAATTGAAATTGCGAGAAAAAAAGTTGGAGATTTCATTCAAGCAAACACCAATGAAATTGTCTTTACAACTGGAACGACTATGGGAATCAATTTAATTGCCCAAAGTTATGCGATGCACCATTTAAAAGCCGGCGATGAAATTATCATTACGGAATCGGAACACGCTGCTAATGTTTTACCTTGGTATCAAGTATCGGAAAAAACAGGTGCTAAAGTGGTGATTATTGAGTTAGATGCTCAACAAAGATTAACCCCTGAATTATTAAAACCACACCTTAATAAACATACAAAGATTGTTGCTTTTGCTAGTATAAGTAATGTCTTAGGCACTAGAACAAATATTCAATCGTTGACAAAGCTAGCCCATGAGGTTGGTGCAATTGTCATTGTAGATGGTGCCCAGTCAGTACCTCATACACAGACTAGTGTTAAAAGCGATGATATTGATTTTTTAGTATTTTCCGGTCATAAGATGCTTGGCCCAACTGGAATTGGTGTTCTCTACGGAAAAACTTACCTCTTGGAAAAAATGAAACCTTTCTTTACAGGTGGAGCGATGTCTTTACGTTTTAATAAACAACGCATGGTTAAATATGCTCCGATTCCACAATTATTTGAAGCGGGAACACAAAATTGGGCTGGTATCATCGGTTTAAAAGCAGCAATTGAATACCTAGAAAAAGTTTCTTTTAATTTTATCCATACACAAGAAACCGCCTTGAAAGATTATTGCCTCAAAGGTCTAAAAAAGATTGACCATATCAATGTTTATAATCCAGATACAGATTCAGCAATCATTGCTTTTAATGTTGTTGGTGTGAATCCCCAAGATGCTGCAACATACTTCAATAGCCAAGGCGTTGCAGTTCGATCTGGTCAACATTGTGCTCGAAATTTAGTAGACTTTTTAAAAACGGATGGAACGGTTAGATGGTCAGCGTATTTTTATAACACTATAGAAGAAGTTGATCGCTTTTTAGATGCTGCGAAGAAAGGAAGGAATTTTCTTGATGCCTACTTTCAATGATCCAACCATGATGCGTCAAATTATTATGGACCATTATGAACATCCCCGAAATCGAATGAAACTAACACAACCTGGTGTTAAAACTAAACACATGGACACCTCAGGTTGTATCGATGACATCAATGTCAATCTTTTGTTAGAAAATGGCATAATTAAGGCGCTTAGTTTTGAAGGGGTTGCATGTACGATTTCCACAGCATCAACTTCAATCATGACTGAGTTACTAATGGGTAAATCCAAAAAAGAAGCCACTTACATCATCGAGCAATATATGAAGATGATTCATGCACAACCTTATGATGAAAGTGTTCTAGGTGAAGCGATGGCTTTCCAAAATACGTATAAACAAGCAAGTCGTATCAAATGTGCAACTCTTGCTTGGCAAGGGTTATCTGAGTTATTAAAGGAGGAAAAATAAATGGATAAAGACAATATTCCCCAAGACGAATATCGTTATGGGTTTAATGATAAAGATGTTTCGATTTTAAAAACTGACAAAGGGATTTCAGAAGCGATAGTTCGACAAATTTCACGTTTAAAAAAAGAACCCAAATGGATGGAAGAAAAGCGTGTGGAAGCTTTCAAAGTTTTTCAAGGTTTAAAAATGCCAAATTTTGGTCCAGATTTAAACTTTATTGACTTTCAAACTTACACCTATTACACCAAACCTTCCGAAAGAGAAGAAACCACTTGGGATAAAGTTCCAGACACGATTAAAAATACCTTCCAAAAATTAGGGATTCCTGAAGCGGAAGCAAAGTATCTTTCCGGTGTAACTACGCAATATGAATCGGAAGTTGTTTACCACTCGATGCTAAAAGAAGTCGAAGAAAAGGGCATTAAATTCTTATCAACAGATGAAGGATTAAAGCAATTTCCAGAACTCTTTAAACAATATTTTGGTTCTGTCATTGCGATGAATGATAATAAATTCGCTGCACTCAATACTGCAGTTTGGTCTGGTGGATCATTCATTTATGTCCCTAAAAATGTTCATCTAGATAAACCTTTACAAGCTTATTTCCGAATTAATAATGAAAAAACAGGACAATTCGAACGGACGCTTATTATTGTGGATGAAGGTGCAAGTGTCAATTATGTTGAAGGTTGCACTGCTCCGATTTATTCAATTGAATCCTTACATGCGGCTGTCGTTGAAATCATTGTTTTACCCAACGCAAAGTGCCGATATACCACCATTCAAAATTGGTCACCTAATGTTTTAAACCTAGTAACCAAACGTGCTTATTGTCATGAAAATGCCCAAATGGAATGGATTGACGGCAATATCGGTTCGATGAAAAATATGAAATACCCGGCCGTTATTCTTGGGGGTCGCGGATCAAAAGGAACCGTAATATCAATCGCTGTTGCTGGTAAAGGTCAAGAACAAGATGCTGGAGCGAGAATGATTCATTTAGCACCAGATACTTCTTCAACGATTGTCTCTAAAACCATTGTTCGTAATGGTGGCGTTAGTAATTATCGTGGAACGGTTCGCATTCATCCACAAGCGATTAATTCCAAGAACCATACAGAATGTGACACTTTGATTTTAGATGGTCGTTCTAAAGCAGACACCATTCCTAAAGATGAAGTTTTAAACAATGAATCCTTTATTGAACATGAAGCGACTGTCAGCAAAATTTCTGAAGACCAACTTTTCTATTTGATGTCCAGAGGCCTATCTGAAGAAGATGCGACGCAAATGATTATCATGGGATTTATCGAACCTTTTTCCCGTGAATTACCAATGGAATATGCGGTTGAACTTAACCATTTAATTAAATTGGAAATGGAAGGTAGTGTCGGTTAGTTTCCTATGGCGCGATATGAAGTAATCGTCATCGGTGGTGGACATTCTGGTTTAGAAGCGGCTTTTGCTGCTGCCAATATGGGTGCTAAAACTTTACTTATCACACTCAATAAAAAAATGATGGGTAACATGCCTTGTAATCCATCCATTGGTGGAAGTGCCAAAGGCATTGTTGTTCGTGAAATTGATGCCTTAGGTGGAAAAATGGGTATCGGTGCAGATGCCGAATACTTACAAATGAAAATGTTAAATACTGGCAAAGGTCCTGGTGTTCAATGTTTAAGAGCTCAAGTTGATAAGTTAAGATATCCTCGATACATGCAAAAACTTGCCGATGAAACGGAAAATCTTACAGTTAAAGAAGGCATGGTTTTAAATTTATTACATGATGATCACCATGTCTTTGGAGTGGAGTTAGCCAATGGTGAATCAATTGAATCTGATGCAGTAATTTTAACAACTGGCACTTATATGGAATCGGAAGTTTTGGTTGGATTAACCAAACGATCCGCTGGTCCAGACGGTGAAAAACCAAGTCTAGGTTTATCACCTAATCTTGCAAAAATGGGTATTGAATTATTTCGTTTAAAAACAGGAACGCCTCCCCGTCTAAAACGTGAATCAATTGATTTTTCAAAGATGGATCCACAATACCCTTCTGAAGGAGAATTGTTATTTTCAAGTCTTACTCCAAAAGCAAAACCATTTGCAGACCAAGCATTATGTTAC
>Ga0079300_10000273_pt1 | contig 18630 bp, 13 predicted proteins | sample Wag4_2014_7_11_FD_74799 | JGI IMG/M metagenome (GOLD analysis project Ga0079300, IMG submission 74799) | Fresh water microbial communities from Ohio, USA - Utica-2 Time Series HT 2014_7_11 | ecosystem: Environmental > Aquatic > Freshwater > Water tank | place: USA: Ohio | collected 2014-07-11
GAGTACGCCTGGATGAAGGATCCGGACTGGCAGAAGGTCCTGCGCGACCCCTCGGTCCTCAAGCCGGAAATCCGCCAGTACCTGGAGGCCGAGAACGCCTACATGCGGGCGGTCCTGGCGCCGACCGAGCCGCTCCAGGAGACCCTGTTCCAGGAGATGAAGGGCCGGATCCGCGAGGACGACGCCTCGGCCCCCGAGCCCGACGGTCCCTTTGCCTACGCCACCCGCTACGCCGCCGGCGCCCAGCACCCCCTGCATGTCCGCCGCCCCCGGGCCGGCGGGGCGGAGGAGATCCTCCTGGACGAGGAGGCCGAGGCCAAGGGCAAGGCCTTCTACAGCGTCGGGGCGGCGGGCCATTCGCCCGACCATCGCCTCTACGCCTGGGCGGTCGACGAGCAGGGCTCGGAGGTCTACCGCATCCGCATTCGCGACCTCGAATCCGGGAAGGTCCTTCCCTCCCCGGTGGAGAGCTCGACCGGCGACTTCACCTTTTCTCCCGACAGCGCCTGGCTGTTCTGGACCTGGCGCGACGACAACGGCCGGCCGGCGCGGATCTATCGCCGCCCGGTGCGCGGGACCGCCGCAGACGACGTGCTGGTCTATACCGAGCGCGACGAAGGCTTCTTCATCGGGGTCCGCCGCTGCGCCTCCGACCGCTTCATCTTCATTTCCTGCGGCAACCAGGAGACGAGCGAGGTCCTGCTGATCCCGGCCGACCAGCCCACCGCCGCGCCGGTTCCCCTGGAGCCGCGGCGGGAGGGGGTGCTCTACGACCTGGAGCACTGGAACGACCGCTTCGTCATCCGCACCAATGCGGACGGGGCCGTCGACTTCAAGCTGGTGACCGCCCCGGAGGCCACGCCGGGCCGCGCCGCCTGGCGCGAGATGGTCTCCCACCGGCCTGGAGTGCTGGTCGAGGGCGTCCTGGCCTTCAAGCGCTGGCTGGTGCGGCTGGAGAAGGCCGACGCCCTCAACCAGATCGTCATCCGCAACGCCGAGGGCGAGGAGCACGCCGTCGCCTTTGACGAGCCGGCCTTTGCCCTCGATCTCGACCCGGGGCTTGAGTACGACACCGACGTCCTGCGTTTTGTCTACAACTCCATGACCACCCCCCGAAGCTGGGTGGACTACGACATGGCGGTCCGCACCCGGACCGTGGTCAAGACCCAGGACATCCCCTCAGGCCACGACCCCGCCCGCTACGAGACACGCCGGCTGAACGCCCGCGCCGCGGACGGGACCGAGGTTCCCGTCTTCGTCCTGATGCGCAAGGGCCAGAAGCTCGACGGCTCGGCACCCCTCTTCCTCTATGGCTATGGCAGCTACGGGATCAGCCAGGAGGCCAGTTTCTCGATCCGGGCCCTCAGCCTGGTGGACCGGGGCTGGATCTGGGCTCGGGCCTGCGTGCGCGGGGGCTCAGAGAAGGGCCGGGGCTGGTTCCTGGACGGGCGCCGCGAGCGCAAGATGAACTCGTTTACCGACTTCATCACCTGCGCCGAGCATCTCCACCAGGACGGCTACGGCCGTCCCGCCACGACTGTAGCCTGTGGCGGCTCGGCGGGCGGCCTTCTCATGGGCACCGTCGCCAACCTGCGTCCGGACCTGTTCTCCGGGATCATTGCCGCCGTACCCTTCGTGGACGTGCTCAACACCATGAGCGACGCCTCCCTGCCCCTGACCCCCCCCGAATGGCCGGAGTGGGGGAACCCCCTGACCGATCCTGAGGCCTACGACCAGATCGCCGCCTACAGCCCCTACGACAACATCGCACCCCGCCCCTATCCCGCCATCCTGGCCACAGGCGGCCTGTCCGACCCCCGGGTCACCTACTGGGAGCCCGCCAAGTGGGTGGCGCGCCTGCGTCCGGCGTCCACGAGCGGACGACCTGTCCTGTTGAAGATGAACATGGAGGCCGGCCACGCCGGCGCGGCGGGCCGGTTCGATGACCTCAAGGAAACGGCCCTCGAGTACGCCTTCGCCCTTTGGGCGGTGGGCGAGGGTGCTGCTGGGCCATGACCCTCCCCGAGTCCCTTCTCCGGGACATCCAGCAGGCCCTGGGGCGCAGGGACGGGGCCGCAGCCGTGCAACTTATCGATGAGGCCCTGGGCCAGGCCCCGGGGGACATCGACCTGCGGCTCCAGAAGGCCATGGCCCTTCGCCTGCAAGGAGACCTGAAAGGTGCGCTGGCCGCCCTCGATGCCGCCCTAGAGCTCGAGCCCTACCACTTCGTCGCCCTCCTCTCGAAGGCGGCGGTGGTTGAACGGCTCTCGGGCCCACGCAAGGCCTGGCAGATCTACCGCAACGCCCTGAAGATCCTGCCCGATCCCCTGCCCTCCACCCTGCAGCCCGCGGTCGACCGCGCCCGGCAGGTGGTGGAGGAAACCACCGACGCTCTTGCCGCCTTCCTCGAAGACCGGTCCGCGCCCGCGCGCGCGCGTATGGACCGGACGGCGGGTGCGCGGTTCGACGAGGGGCTCCAGATCTATGCCGGCAGGACGCGCAACTATCCCTCGGAAGGCATACTGCTGACCTATCCCCGCCTGCCCGCCATCCCCTTCTTCGATCGGGAGTTGTTTCCCTGGTTCCCCGAACTGGAGGCCGCCACGGATATGATCCGGGGCGAGCTCGAGGGGGTGCTGGCCACCATGGACGCCGACTTTGCCCCCTACATCAACGTGCCGCCCGGCACGCCGGTGAACCAGTGGGAGGAACTGAACCGGTCCAGGCTCTGGAGCTCCCTCTTCCTGTGGAAGGACGGCGAGCGCCAGCAGGAGCCCTGCCGCCGGTGCCCGGGGACGGCGGCCCTGCTCGATCGCCTGCCCCTTGCCCGCCAGCCGGGCTTTGCGCCGACCGTGATCTTCTCGGCCCTTGAGGCCCACACCCGGATTCCGCCGCACACCGGCTCGACCAACGCCCGGCTCCTGGTGCACCTGCCCCTGATCCTGCCCGGGCCCGCCCGATTCCGGGTCGGCAACGAGACCCGGAGCTGGCGGATGGGCGAGGCCTGGGCCTTTGATGATTCCATCGACCACGAGGCCTGGAACGACGCTGACGCCCTTCGCGTCATCATGATCCTCGACATCTGGAATCCCCTGCTCACCGAGGACGAACGCGAGGCCGTCACGGCCCTGATGAACGCCCGCAACGCCTTCTTCTCTGCCTGACGCGCCCCGGAGACACCCACCATGTCCGACACGACCCTTAGGAAGGCGGTGGCCCTTCTGGAGTCCGGTGACCCCGCCGGCGCTGTCCGCCTGACGAAGATCCTGGTGGATCAGACCCGGCCGGATCACCTCGCCCTCGCCACCCGCGCCCAGGCGTTGAAGCTGCTGCACAAGCCCCTGGAGGCCCTGGAGCTGAGCCGCCGGGCGGTCGACCTTTATCCGGACAGCCCCGTATCCTGGCACAACCTGGCCGCCGCCCTCGACGACCTCGGCCGCCACGACGATGCGCGCACTGCCATAGACCGGGGCATGGCCCTCGGCCTGGACGGAGCGGAGTCCTGGGGGGTCCGCGCTCGCATCCTGATGGCATGCGGTGATCATGCCGGGGCGGAAGCCGCCTATGTCGAGGCCCGCAAACGCGCCCTGGCCGACCCCCGGCTGACCGCCGAATACGCCAACTATGTCTGGATGCTGCGGGGGGACGCTCGGCTCGGCCTCTCGGCCATGGACACATGCTTTAACGCCGGCGGCGACCCGGGGGCCTGTCTCCTGACCAAGGTCGACATCCTGAGGGCGGCGGGACACCCCGGCGAGGCCGACGCCCTGCTGGTCCAGGCGGCGGACGCCCTCGACCGGGACATCGATGTCCAGCTTGCAGCGGCCCATGCGGCGATCCTGGCGGGCGACCTCTCCACGGCACAGGCGCGGCTGGATGCCGCCAGGGCGGTATCCCCACGGAGCCTTGCCGTGCTGAACCATTCCGCCATCCTGCACCTGGCTGCAGGGCGACCGGAGGCCGCGCTCGCCGCCGCCCGCGAGGGACTCGCCAGGTCACCCTACGACCAGTCCCTGCTGGGCTGGGCCGCCACCGCCGCCCGGGCCTGCGGGGATCCGCTCTCGGCCGTCCTGAATGACTATGGGGGCCTGGTCCGCGCCCAAACCCTGGAGACGCCCGCCGGATGGACGGACCTGAAGGCCTTCCTTGCGGACCTCGCCTCGGCCCTCAAGGCCCTGCATGTCTACGAGCATCAGCCGATCAACCAGTCGGTGCGCGGGGGCCTGCAGACGCTGCAGAACCTCAGCGGTTCGCAGGATCCGGTGATTGCCGCCCTGTTCGAGGCCCTCGACGCTCCCATCCGGCGCTACATGGCCGGCCTGGGCCCTGGAGACGACCCGCACCGGGCGCGGGTCACGGGGGACTACCGAATCCAGGGCGCCTGGTCCGTCCGGCTGAAGCCAGGCGGATTCCACACCGACCACTTTCACCCCCAGGGCTGGATTTCCTCGGCCTTCTATGTGGAGACGCCGGAGCAGGCCCTCGAACGGGATACCCGGGAGGGATGGATCCGTTTCGGCAGGCCGCCCATCCCGACCTCACCGCCCCTGGACGCTGAACACCATGTCCGCCCGGAGCCCGGCCGGTTGGTGCTGTTCCCGAGCTATATGTGGCACGGCACCACGCCCTTCACGACGGACGAGTCGCGCATGACGGTGGCCTTTGACTTGATTCCGGCCTGACCGACGGCCATTCGGCGCGGATCAAGCGGAGGGATTGGCTGGGGAACTAGGACTCGAACCTAGAATGACGGTACCAAAAACCGCTGTGTTACCATTACACCATTCCCCAGCAGGAACGGCGACGCAGACGGACCGCGCGAGGGCGTGGGAATAGCCCAAGGCCGGGCCCGATGCAACGCCCCCGGCCTCGCTTGCGGCCCTTGATCACGTCCTCTATAAGCCGGCTTCCCAAGTCGGAGTGTGGCTCAGTCTGGTAGAGCACCGCGTTCGGGACGCGGGGGTCGCAGGTTCAAATCCTGCCACTCCGACCATTTCCCCTCTTCAGATGTGATTGCGGCCTGAGGGTGGGTCTACTCAAAATGTTCATGTTTTGTTTCGAGATTCCCGATCGGCGTGGGACACCCGTAGGGACCCGGCGGGACCTCCCCGATCCGGAACGATGCCTTTCCGGAGCAAGACATGGCGAAAATGCCCCCGGGCCAGCCCCGTAACGTCCCCGATCCCGAGGGAGACCTCTATGATCTCGAGATGGCGCGAATTCGGAGGCTTCGGGAGGCTCCCGACTTTGCCGCGACGCCTCAGCCAGACCTCATCGACGCAGATCCCGGCATCTTGGAGCGCCTGCCCAGGATTCGTCAGCCGGGGCTCGCGGCGTCCCTGATCCCGGTTGTTGGGCCGGCCTGGCAGGCGGCGGCGGACCTGCAGGAAGGAAACCTGGTCGGCGCCGGCGTGAACACCGCACTCGCCATCGCGGATGCGACGCCTGCAGGGCCATTGATCAAAGGTGCCAAGGCCGCAAAACTTGGCATTGGGGTCTTCAAGAAGGGGTCCGTGACCGCCGGTGCAGCGCAAAAGATGATCAAGAAGGCGGGCCTTACGGGACCCGGAATGGAGGTCCACCACTCCATCCCCCTCAATGGCGTCGGTCGATCTGTCCAGGATTGGCGGAACCACTACCTCTTCCTGAAGGTCCTCCCCAAGGAGGTTCACCGACGCCTGCATGGGAGTTGGGCAGGAAAACCCCGATATGATCCCATCCGGCGCATCTGGTACGGCTCCACCGACTGGCAGAAGGCCTTCCCGACTTCGGCCGCTTCCAGGACGGCTGACGTGGTCGAAAACACCCACCGGACTCCCACCGCGAAGTCGCAATGAGGGTTGCCCCTCGCCGCAATTCGAACAGAATGGGAACGGAAAGTCGCAAGGACAGGATCAGAAAGGGAAATCGTCATGGCGGGCGTCTTCAGCTTCTTGGGTGGGCTCTTCCGGGGTAGGCCTCAGGCGATCGCGCCGCCGACCGAACGGGTCCAGGCCATCCTCGACCAGATTCATGCCGAGGCTCAGCCCTGCCTGCATCTCGTTCCCGGCGGCGAGGGACGGACCCGGTTGGGGGGCGAGGCGGACGTTTCCGGCGACTGGCCCAGGTTCCGGGACAGGCCTATGGCCTGCCTCGCCCGCATCGACCTGGAGGCGGTACGCGCGGCGGGAGGGCCTGACTGGCTGCCGCCTGAAGGCCGGCTGCACGTCTTCCTGGACATGGGCGACCGCGCTCAGGACTTCGAGCCCGAGCAGCCCGGCGCCTGCGTCGTCCGCCTGGAGACAGGCCCTGCAGGACCTATCGCGCCGCCGGATGACCTGCGACCGCGAAGCCGGATCGCCGCCTTCCCCCTGATGCCGAGCCCGCGGACCTCCTATGCGGACGAGCGCATCGTGTTCGACTGGAAGTCCCTGACCAAGGCCGAGACCCTGACCCTGGAGGCGGCTGTGCTGGAGATGTTGTCGCCAGAGCCCGCCCACCAGATCGGCGGGTACCCGGGCATACTTCAGGGGGATGACATGGAGATCCAGTGCGCAGCGGCGGCCGCCGGGACGGGCGACGTCAGGACCTTCGATCCCGACGACCTTACCGCCGAGACGATCTCTGCCGCCCGCGACTGGCGACTTTTCCTGCAGGTCGACAGCGACCCGGCCGCGGGTCTGGAGTGGATGCGGCGGGGTCGACTCTTCTTCTGGGTCCACGACGCCGCCGCCCGCCGGGGGGACTTTTCTCAGGTGTTCGTCTTCCTCCACACCTTGTGAGCCGATCAATCCGACGTCAGGAGCGGCGTCCATTGGCGCGCCGTCTCTCCCGGGTTAGGGTCTGCATCCTTACACCGCCCCGAGATCCGTGATGAAACAGTTCCTCCTCACCATGGCTGGCGTCTTCGCCGGTCTGATGCTGTTCCTCGTGGGCGTGCCCTTCCTGCTGATCGTCCTGGCGGCTGGTGCCTCGCGACCCGAGCCTGTGCCTGCTCGAACAGTGGTCGAGCTCGACCTGAGGCAGGAGATCACTGACCAGGACCGGGCCAACCCCTTCGCCAGTTTCGGGCAACCCACCCTGTCCGTGATGCGGATCATCACCACCCTGCGCAAGGCCGAGACGGACGATCATGTCCGCGGCCTCCTGGTGCGCCTGCCGGAGTCCGGCATGGCACCCGCCATGGCCGACGAGATCTCTGACGCCCTGCGCCGCTTTCGCAAGACCGGCAAGCCCGTGATCGTCTTCAGCCAGGGCCTCTATCCCTCGGGCGCCACGCCCTCGACCTATATGCTGGCGGCGGCAGGCGGCCAGGTCTGGATGCAGCCGGGAACCTCCCTGCAGTCCACAGGCCTGGTGTCTGAGGACATCTTCCTGAAGCGCTTCTTCGATCGCTATGGTGTCCAGGCCGACTTCGAGCAGCGCAAGGAATTCAAGAACGCGGTCAACGGTTACCTGCAGTCCGACTACACCCCGGCCCACCGGGAGGCGACCCAGGCCATGCTGGAATCGATCTACGGCACGGCGATCAACCGGGCTGCAGCCGACCGCCGCCAGACGCCCGCCACGCTGAAGGCCTCCCTGGAGTCCGGGCCGCTGATGGCCGAGGACGCCCTCCGGCTCAACCTGATCGACCGGGTCGACTATCTCGACTCCGCCCGTAAGCAGCTGGCCGACCGGGCCGGCAAGGATGCTGTATTCCGCGACATCGGAGCCTATGCCCGTAGCGTGCATGACCTTGGCCCGTCCATGGGACCGGCCATCGCCGTGATCGCCGCAGAGGGCGGCATCGTCACCGGCGGCGACGGCGGAGCCAATCCTTTTGCCACCGAGGACGCGATCTACTCCGACCTCCTGGAGGAGACCCTGAATGACGCCGTGGAGGACAAGGACGTCAAGGCCATCGTCCTGAGGGTGAACTCGCCGGGCGGCTCCGACACCGCCTCGGAACAGATCCGGCGGGCCATCGAGGGTGCCAAGTCGGCGGGTAAACCCGTCGTGGTGTCCATGGGCCCCTATGCGGCCTCCGGCGGCTACTGGATCGCCTCGGGTGCGTCGGCCATCGTGGCCCAGCCCACGACCCTGACCGGCTCCATCGGTGTCTTTGGCGGCAAGTTCGCCGTGGGCGAGGCCCTGGCCCGGTTCGGGGTCGACCTGCGGCAGGTGGGGGTGGGTTCCGACTATGCCTCCGCCTTCTCCCTGGGATCTGGACTCTCGGACACCCAGCGCGCCGCCTTCGCCCGCTGGATGGACCAGATCTACGCCCGCTTTATTGGACGCGTGTCAGAAGGTCGCCGCCTGCCCGTTGAACGGGTCGAGGCCATCGCCAAGGGGCGGGTCTGGACCGGGGCCCAGGCCCGGGAGCTCGGCCTGGTGGACCAGATCGGGGGATTCTACGACGCCGTGGACCGGGCCAAGGCCCTGTCCGCCACGAACCAGGAGCTGCGCCTGAAGTGGATGGTCTCGGAAAGCACGCCCTTCGAGGCCATCAGCCGCATGTTCGGGGTCTCTGCGACCTCAGCCCGGAGCCTGGCGGCGACGGCCTGGATCCTGGGCGACCCCCGGGCCGAAGCGATCCTGGATGAGATGGCCTGGAGCCGCAGACCGGCAGGTTCCGCGGCGGTGCGGGCACCCCAGCCCGCCCTCTAGGAGCTGTTGGCGGAAGGGGGACAGGAGAACTGCGGCGACGCGGTTGACCCCCTCCGTCCCGGGGCGCTGCCCCGGGCCACCTCCCCCTTGGGAGGGGAATTGGAGCCGTCTAATTGCTCCCCATCAGGGGGAGCTTCGGGCGAAGCCCGGTGAGGGGGTCAACGGCGACTCAGCAGCCCCCCCTCCGTCCCGATATGCGGGCCACCTCCCCCTGGGGGAAGGAATTCAAGCCGTCTAATTGCTCCCCATCAGGGGTACCTGTCGGCGAAGCCGACTGAGGGGGTCAACGGCACCTCAGCTGACCCCCTCCGGCCTGCTGGGCGGTCCACCTCCCCCTCAGGGGGAGGAATTGGAAATGGATCAGGTCACAGGCAAAGAAAAAGGGCGGCGACCGAAGTCGCCGCCCTTCCTTTCCCCGCGAGGGGATCGGATCAGAAGTCGGCCTTGAGGCCGATGAACAGGTAGCGGCCAGCAGCATCATACACCTGGGCATAGGTGTTGCCGTTGCAGGGACCGGTCGGGCAGGCGCTGCCGCCGATGAGGGGCGGATCTTCGTCCAGGACGTTATTCACACCCATGCGGATGGTGTAGTTGTCCTTCAGCTTGAAGCTCGCTGTCAGGTCGAAGTAGCTCTGCGAAGCGAGGGTCTCATCGGTGGGATACTGCAGATCCGGGCTGTTCAGCTGGGGATCGGAGTCAAAGGCGTCGAGGGTGACCTCGGAGAAGTAACGCCATTGGACACCCACCTGCAGGTCGCCAAAGAACGGCGTCGCCCAGTTCACGCGGAACTTGTGGCGCCATTCCGGGTTCGGGGTGCCGCAGGTCGTTCCGTAGAGACCCGAACAGTCATACTCGGGGTCGCCGGGAAGGGGCGAGGTCTTCAGGGAGTCCAGCCAGGTGCCGACGAAGTCGAAGCTCAGGCCGCCGTAGCCGTCCAGGCCGAAGTCGGCCAGGTCGCGACGGTAGTTGAGGTTGACGTCGACGCCGGCAGTCGAGGTCGACCCGGTGTTGAGACGCGTGTTGATGATGTAGCCCTGGTTCGACAGCCACAGGGAGCCCTGCGCGTCGCGCTTGACGAGGCTGCAGAAGAAGGGGTCCAGGGTCGACACGCAGCGGTTGATGGCCAGGTCGGCACCGACGCCACCGATCGCATCTTCAATCATGATGTTGAAGTAGTCGACCGAAGCGTTGAAGCCGGGCAGGAAGCTCGGCTGGTAAACGATGCCGGCCGTGTAGGTGTCGGCCTCCTCGGGCTTCAGGTTGGGGTTACCCCCATTGAGACCATTGTACTGAGGCGCCGGGTTCTTCTCGATGGCCAGGACCTGGGCCGTGGTCAGACCGAACGCCTGGGCGCACTTGGCGACCAGCGGGTTGGCGGCGGCCAAGCCGGCGCAGGGGTCCGTCGTCCCGTCAAGCACCACGTTCTGGGGCGCGAACAGGTCGGAGATGTTCGGAGCCCGGACTGCGTGGTTAAAGCCCGCACGGAGACGCAGGCCGTCGAGGACGCCCCAGTCACCCGCGATCTTGTAGGTGCTGGTGCTCTGGGCCGCATAGTCAGAGAAGCGGTAGCCCAGTTCGAGGGAGAGCTCCTCCACGAATGGCATGTTGGCCACCAGTGGGATACGGGCTTCGCCGAACATTTCATAGACGTCGAAACCGCCGGAGATCGGCGGGGAGGCGCCGCCCGTGCCGCTGAGAAGGCCCTGGGCCGCCACGTAGTCGGACTTCGAGGAGGCGGACTCTTCGCGGTATTCAGCGCCGAATGCCACGCCCACGCCCTCTTCAGCGAAGGGGCTCTTGATACCAAACTCGCCGAGCTGGCCGGTGACCGAGCCGCTCACGACCGTCTGGGCGAGATCGCCGCTACCCGCGCTGTCAACCTCGAGGTAGTTGAGGGCCGCCGGGGTGACGCCGTTCAACTGGTAGATGTTGTAGGGCACGCAGGCCGGGTCGGTTCCGTCGATGACCGACTGGCAGACGATCTGGCCAGCCGCGTTCCGCCGGGCGACCAGAGCGTTCTTGATGTTCGGGGTGAGGAAATATCCCGTCCGGGTCTCGCTGGCCGTGGCCGTGCCGTACTGGAGGTAGGCGTCATAAGACCAGGCATCGCTGAGGTCACCCTTCAGGCCGAGCACGATGCGGTAAGCGCTGTGCCGGATATCCGACTGGCGGGGCCCGCCCTCGACGTTCCGCTTGGCGACGGTCAGGGTCTTCAGCGTGGCCTTGCCGGCATCGGCGCCGCACAGCTGGGTCTGCTGGGCGAGCGTCATCAGCGGGTTGTCGCAGTTGACGCTGTAGGCGCCGGCGAAAACGCCACCAGGGGCGATCTGGGCGACACTGCGGTCATCCATGAACATGACGTCCATGTAGGCCGTGGCCCAATCGGCGACGTCATAATGGGCGTAGGCACCCAGATTGTAGCGCTCGTCGGGCCGCTGGTAGTAGTTGGTCGGGCCATAGTTGTAGACGTCCGCACCCGTCCGGGCGCGGAAGGTGTTGCCGGGGCCCGCGGGATCTACGACGAAGCTGCCGAAGCGAGCCGGGCTGGCCGTGCCGGAACCGCCGCAGGTGAAGGCGTCGCCCGAGAAGAAGGTGCAGGTCGAATAGTCGCGGTTGCCCTGCAGGATCGGGTTGTTGTAGCGCCAGGCAGCGTAGGCAGTGATGTTGCCCTTGTCGTCCGAGGTGTTGGCACCGAAGGCGACCGACACGGCGACTCCGTCGCCATCCCAGACGTTCGAAGAGGGAACGACGAACTGCGACTTGTCGGCCGCGCCGGCCTGCCTGGCCTTGATGATGGCCTGGATACCGTCGTTGTCATTCTTGTGCTGGTAGGTCGAGTATTGGACGTCGACCTTAAAGCCCTCGAAGTTCCGCTGCATGATGAAGTTCACAACGCCGGCCACGGCGTCGGCACCGTAGGTGGACGAGGCACCGCCCGTGAGCACTTCAACCCGCTCGACGAGGGCCGAGGGCACGAAGTTCAGGTCCGCGGCGGAACTGCCGGGATCACCGGGCATCAGGCGACGGCCGTCGATCAGGACCAGGGTCCGGCTGGAGCCGAGACCGCGGAGGGAGACCGTAGCGGTGCCGTTGGCACCATTGGAATACATGGAGCCCTGCGAGGCGAAGGCCTGCGGCAGGGAGTTGATCATGTCCTCGACGCGGGTGACGCCCTGGGCCCGGATGTCCGCAGCGTTGATCGAGGTCACCGGGCTGATGCTGGTCAGGTTCGGCTGCGGAATCCGCGAACCGGTGACGATCACTTCCTGCACCACACTGGTGCTCTGGGCTTGGGCCTGGGTCGCCAGCAGGGCGGCGCCGCAGATCATGGAAGAGGCCAGCAGGCGCTGCCGCATGGATTTCGTTGTCAAGGTCTTGATCCTCCAACGGAAGGCCGGTGTTTCGCCAGCCCCGTGAATCGATAAACGCAGGGGTCCCTCGCCCGCGACGCGGATTCGGTTGCGACGTTTTTGTGGCGACGCCGGGGAAGGGTCAACGGTGAACTCTCCCGGGGCAGGCGGTCTCGGCAGGACTGTCGTAAAATAGCCACATAATTGACCCGCTTCCGCAACCGGACGGTGATTGAGGCCCAGTGGGGGCTGGGATAGCGTGGAAGGTGCCGGAGTTCGGGGAGGGACCAGATGATTTCCCAGATGATTTCAGGTACGCAGATCCGCGAACACGGCGCACGCCGGCAAGCCCGGGCGCTGGCCCTGCTGCCAGCCCTGGCCATCCTGGCCGTGTCGATGGCCACCCAGGCTGCGCCCAAACCCCCGGCCAGCCTCAGCGATCGCCGGGCCGGTGCCCTGGAGGCCCTCAGCGCCTGTCGCGCCGTCTCCGACAACGCCGCCCGCCTCACCTGCTACGACTCGGCGGCCGGTCGCCTCGACGAGGCCGAGAAGACCGGCGAGATCGTGGTGGTTGATCGCAAGCAGGCTGGAGAGGTCCGCCGCCAGGCCTTCGGCTTCGCCCTCCCCTCCCTCGCCCTGTTCGACAAGGCCGAGGGCACGGAGAAGATCGACCGGGTGGAGTCTGTCCTCAAGGCGGCCCGCCAGGGGGCCGACGGCAAGTGGATCCTGCAACTCGAGAACGGTGCGGTCTGGCGGCAGACCGATGCCGACGGCCCGGCCCGTCGCCCCCGCCCGGGAATGACGGTCACCGTCCGCTCGGCCTCGATGGGCAGCTTCCTCGTCTCCGTCGACGGACAGGCGGGCTTCCGAGGCCGCCGGGACGAATAGGCCTCAGCGGTCCTTGGGGTCCAGGGCGTCGCGCAGGCCGTCGCCGATGAAGTTGAAGGCGGCCAGGGTGGCGGCCATGGCCAGGGACGGGAAAACCAGCAGCCACCAGGCCATCTCCATGTCCTGCGCGCCCGCCGAGATCAGCGTCCCGAGGGAGGCCATGGGGGGCTGTACGCCAAGACCGAGGAAGGACAGGAAGCTCTCGGCCAGGATGACCGCAGGAATGGTCAGGGTCACATAGACCGCCACCGGTCCCAGGAGGTTCGGGATGATGTGCCGGACCACCACGCCCAGGCGCCCCAGGCCTGCGGCCCGGGCGGCCTCGATGAACTCCTTCTGCTTCAGGGACAGGGTCTGGCCGCGAACGATGCGGCTCATGGTCAGCCACTCCACCGCGCCGATAGCCACGAAGATCAGCAGGATATTGGACCCGAAGGCCACCATCAGCAGGATGACGAAGAAGATGAAGGGCAGGGCGTAGAGGACATCGACGATCCGCATCATGGCCTCGTCCACCACCCCGCCGAGATAGCCGGCGGTCGCCCCCCAGGCGACACCGATCAGGAGCGAGACCAGGGTGGCCACCAGTCCGATCGCCAGGGAGACCCGCAGGCCCATGGCCAGGCGCGCCAGAAGGTCCCGGCCCAGGGCGTCGGTCCCCAGGAGGTGGCCATTGGTCAGGGGCGGGACCCAGACGTCCGCCTTGTTGACCTGGTCGTAGGGCCAGGGGGTCAGGGCCGGGCCCAGCAGGGCGAAGAGGGTCAAAAGGGCCAGGACCGCCAGGCTGGCCGTGGCGGCGCGGTTGGCGAGCAGTCGGGCGATGGCGTCATCGGTCAGGCTGCGGCCGCGGGCGGCGGTGCGGGTCGTCAGGACAGTCTCGCTCATGACAGGCGCACCCGGGGATCGACGACCGCCAGCAGGAGGTCGCCCAGAAGGTTCAGGAACAGGACCAGGCCCGCATAGACGACGATCATGCCCATCACCACCGTGTAGTCCCGCTGAAGGGCGCTGATGACGAAGAACTTCCCCAGGCCCGGCAGGTTGAAGATCTTCTCGACGACCAGGGACCCCGTCAGGAGGCCCGCGGCGGCGGGGCCGAGATAGCTGACCAGGGGCGTCAGGGCTGGGCGCAGGGCATGGCGCAGGACGACGGCCCGCTCGGGCAGGCCCCGGGCCCGGGCCGTGCGGACATGCCCGGCGGCGAGAGCCTCAATCATCCCCGCCCGGGTCAGGCGCGAGATGATGGCCGCCTGGGGCAGGGCCAGGACAATGACCGGCAAGATCATGTTCGGCAGGGCGCCGCCGTTCCAGCCGCCATTGGGCAACCACTGTAGGGTCGAGCCGAATAACAGGATTAACAAGGGAGCGGTAACGAAGGTGGGCACGCAGACGCCCAGCACGGCCAGGCCCATGGCGCCGATGTCCAGGAGCCCGTTTCGCCGCAGGGCGGCCAGGATGCCCAGGCTGACCCCCGTCGCCAGGGCCAGGACCAGGGCCGCCAGGCCCAGGCGCAGGCTGACCGGCGCGTTCTGGGACAGGATGTCGGCCACCGACTTGTCCGGGTATTTCAGGGAGGGACCGAAGTCCCCCTGCACCACGCCCTTGAGGTAGGCGAGGTACTGCTCGCCGAGGGGGCGATCGAGGCCGTACCTGGCCTTCAGGTTCTGCTCCACTGCCGGCGGCAGGCGGCGCTCGGTGTCGAAGGGCCCGCCGGGCGCAGCCCGCATCATGAAGAAGGCCAGTGTGATGACCACCAGCAGGGTCGGCCCGGCCACAAGCAGTCGACGGGCGATGAAGCGCAACATGGGGGAAAGCCGGGGCGAGGGTTTTTATGGGCCTGACGATTGCGAAACTTCCATCCCCCCCCGATGATGTCAACGTGCCCGCCCGCCTTCCCGGCGCGGGGTCCGAGGAGGGTCCAGTCCATGTCCGAATTCCACCGCGTGACGGAGCGCCTGTCCGTGTCGCCCCAGCTGCAGCCCGGCGACCTCGACCGCGCCGCTTCACAGGGGTTTGTCCGGGTGGTCTGCAACCGGCCGGAGAGCGAGTCCCCCGACCAGCCTTCCGGTGCGGCAATGAAGGCCGCTGCCCAAGCAGCGGGCCTGGAGTTCGTCGAGATTCCCTTTGCGGGCATGCCCTCGGCGGAGACCGCCGATGCCGTCTTTGCCGCCGTCGCCTCATCGCCGGGCCCGGTGCTGGCCTACTGCCGGTCCGGGACGCGCTCGGTCACCGCCTGGGCCCTGGGGTCCCTGCGGGCCGGGGACCATGACCGGGAGTCCCTGGTCGCCCTCGCCGCCGGCGCAGGCTACGACCTGTCGTCCGTTCTTCCGCGACCCATGTGAGCCTGGCCATGATCCCCTTCGTCAAGGACATCACCTTCGAGTACGGCGCCTGCGACCAGGTCTCGCCCCTGATCCGCCGCGTGGTGGCGAATAACCCCGGCCCCTTCACCTTCCTGGGCACGGGCACATACATCATCGGCAGGGGACAGGTGGCGGTCATCGACCCCGGCCCGGACCTGGACGACCACCTCGAGGCCATCCTGGCGGCAACCGCCGGGGAGACCATCACCGACATCCTGATCACCCACCACCACTCTGACCATTCCCCCCTCGCCGGCCCCCTGAAGGCCCGGACTGGCGCGCGGATCCACGGCTGTCCCCCTTCCCGGATCGGCGCCGCGGACGGGATCGTGGTGGAGGCGGACGAGGATGAGAGCTTCCGTCCGGAGATCGTGATCCGGGGCGGTGAGATCATCCGCGGACCGGGCTGGACGCTGGAGGCTGTGGCCACGCCTGGCCACACCCTGAACCACATCTGCTTCGCCCTGCACGAGGAGAACGCGCTGTTCTCCGGGGATCACATCATGGGCTGGTCGACCACGGTGGTCTCGCCGCCGGGTGGCGACATGACCGCCTACATGGAGAGCCTGCAGAAGGTGGCCGACCGGGATTTCGACATCCTGTGGCCAACCCACGGACCGCCGATCACGGACGTGGCGCCCTTTATCGCCGCCTACGCCGCGCACAGGCGTGGCCGCGAGGCCCAGTTCCTGGCCTGCGTCGACAAGGGGTTGGGCCGGATCGCCGACATGGTGCCGGAGCTTTACGCAGCGGTGGACAAGCGCCTCCACCCGGCGGCGGCGAACTCCCTGCTGGGGCACGCCATCGACCTGGTGCGCCGGGGAGTCCTGACCTGCGACGGCGAACCCGGCCCGGCGGCGACCTACCGCCGCCCCTGAGGATCAGCTCCGAGGCTGCGGGTCCTTGCGGCTCAGCATGATGGGGATCGAAACCCCGCCCAGCGTTACCATGAAGATGGCGAAGGCGCTGAAGGCGACCAGCAGATAAGCCTGCTCGGCAAGGGGAAGATGGGGCATGGGATGACTCCTTCTGACCCCCTCATCCTGCCTACCCGAAACGGAGGCGCCTTGATCGAGATCAAGACTCCGCCGTCAGGCCTCGGTGTCAGCCCGCAGTCGGCAGCCGGTAGTCCGCCATCCGCTGGCGGATCAGCTTCTTGTCGATCTTGCCGGTCGCCCCAAGGGGAATGTCGTCCACGAAGACGACGTCATCCGGCGTCCACCACTTGGCGATCTTGCCCTCCAGGAACTTGAGGAACTCGTCCTTGGTCCCCGCCTCGCCCGGCCGGAGCTTGACCAGCAGCAGGGGCCGTTCGTCCCACTTGGGATGCACCACGCCGATCACGGCGGCGAGTTCGGCCTTGGGGTGGCCTGCCGCGATGTTCTCGATCTCGATGGAACTGATCCACTCGCCGCCGGACTTGATGACATCCTTCGAGCGGTCGGTGATCTGCATGTAGCCGTACTCGTCAATGGTCGCGACATCGCCGGTGTCGAAGAAGCCGTCGGGGTCGAGGACGTCGCCCCCATCGCCCTTGAAGTACTGGCCGACCACGAAGGGCCCCTTCACCATCAGGCGACCGAAGGTCGACCCGTCATGCGGCAGTTCCTTGTCCTCGTCGTCGACCAGCTTGAGATCGATGCAGATGGGGGGCCGGCCCTGCTTCAGCTTGAACCTCAGTTGAGCCTCGTCGTCCATCTCCGCGACCCTGGCCGAAGGATTGGCAAGGGTGCCCAGCGGCGAGGTCTCGGTCATGCCCCAGGCGTGGGTGACGTCGACCCCGAACTCGTCGCGGAAGCCCCGGACGATGGCTTCAGGTACGGCTGACCCGCCGATCACCACCCGCTTGAGGGAGGTCAGCTTGCCCTCCGTCTGGCGCAGGTGGGTCAGGAGCATCTGCCAGACGGTCGGCACGGCGGCCGAGAAGGTTACCCTCTCAGACTCCAGGAGTTCATGGACGGAGGCGCCGTCCAGCTTCGGACCCGGCATGACCAGCTTGGCGCCCACGGCGGGGGCCGAGAAGGCAATGCCCCAGGCGTTGGCATGGAACATGGGCACCACCGGCAGAACCGTCTCCACCGCCCCCAAGCCCATCACGTCCACCCCGGCGGTGACCAGGGTGTGGAGGAAGTTGGAGCGGTGCGAGTACAGGACGCCCTTGGGATTTCCCGTCGTGCCTGAGGTGTAGCAGAGGCCCGCCGGGCTGTTCTCGTCGAAGCCCCCCCAGGCGCAGTCCTCGGAATGGCTGTCGACCAAGGTCTCGTAAGCCAGGGCACCGGGAAGCGCGTCCGTCATATGCGCCTCGTCGGTCAGCACGATGAAGTGCTTCACCGTCGGGATCTGGTCGCGGATCTGGGCAAGAATCGGAAGGAAGGTCAGGTCCGTGAAGATGACCCGGTCCTCGGCGTGGTTGATGATGTAGACCAGCTGCTCGGAAAACAGGCGGGGGTTCAGGGTGTGGCAGACGGCACCGATACCCATGATGCCGTACCAGGCCTCGAGGTGCCGGGCGGTGTTCCAGGCCAGGGTGGCGACACGGTCGCCATGGCGGATGCCCAGGGCCTTGAGCGCGCTGGAGACGCGCTTGGCCCGGCCATGGACCTCGGCGTAGGTAGTGCGGACGATGGGGCCTTCGACGGACCGTGAGACGATCTCCCGGTCACCGTGCCAGGCCCGGGCATGATCGAGAATGCGGTCAACGGTCAACGGCCAGTCCTGCATTCTGCCGAGCATGGGGAACCTCTCTCGTCTTGTGTTTCTGACGCCATCGTGCGCCTCGCGCGGAAGGTAGGGGCTCGGCCCGCCGGAGGCAACGGCGGGCCTGGTCAGGCCGCCCGTTCGAATAGGTCGGCGGGCCAGGGCGACTCGAAGGCCGTGACACCCAGGCGTTGCCGGACGGTCCCGATGGGTTCCGCCCAGACCGAGGGCCAGTCCACGCCCAACAGGGGCGGGGTTGCGCGACCATGGCTCCAGGCCGCGGCGATGACCCCGGAGAGTACGCCGTACCGGACCGGTTCGACGGAGGCCGACGTCAGGGTGACGGCCAGGACCCAAGCGGAATAAGCGTGGCCGAACTGGGCGAGCTGGAAGGCCGAGATCGCGATCTCGTGCAGGCCAGTGGTCTGGTATCCGCCCACCAGGTGCCAGAGGTCGTGGACCTGCAGGATCCGGGCATTGAGGTAGTTGAGGGGCGCCGGGAGGTCGCGCAGGGACAGGGCGTCCCGGTCGAGCACCTCAAGGTCGAAGCCATTGTCGACAATCAGTGTCCGGAACTCTGACGCCAGCGACCCCGCAGGTGCGGAGGTCAGCTGGTTCAGGGTAAAGGGCTCAGGCCAGCCCTGGGCGGCGGCATCGGCGACGCCTGGCCAATTGCGGCTGACCTCAAGCTGGGCGTCCCGGAA
>Ga0079300_10000276_pt1 | contig 18580 bp, 23 predicted proteins | sample Wag4_2014_7_11_FD_74799 | JGI IMG/M metagenome (GOLD analysis project Ga0079300, IMG submission 74799) | Fresh water microbial communities from Ohio, USA - Utica-2 Time Series HT 2014_7_11 | ecosystem: Environmental > Aquatic > Freshwater > Water tank | place: USA: Ohio | collected 2014-07-11
GGGCTGATGAAGGAGCAGCAACGCCGCCTCGACGATCTCCAGGGCCGGGTGATCCGTCTGGAAACGGTGCTCGAACTTGCCCTGCATCGATCGTCAGGGTCTACCGGCCGGTTGCTGGAAGCGGATGGCGACCCAACCAATGGCTGAGGCCCTGCCACCCACACAGCTCATCACCAGCCAGCTTCACACCTTGCGAACGGGTGAGCATCCACCCGTCTTGGACTGCCATCCGCGCCTGGTTCATCTGACGGCTGGCGATGCCGATCCTGATCGAGCGGATGCCTGCCTGAGATGAGCGACGTTCTGGTCAAAGTCGACAACGTGAGCAAGCGCTTCTGCCGCAGCCTCAAGCGTTCGCTTTCGACTGGCCTGCAGGACCTGGGCAGCGAGCTTGCTGTAGGTGGATACGGGCATTCAACCGGAGTTTCCTGACGCCCCAAACACCCCATCTTGTGTGCCCCGAGCTCACAAGTTCCTGAGCGCGCTTGGGGGAGCTTCTCCTTGAAGCACCAGGCTCTCCAGCCCGAACAAACCCCGAAGCCGCCGCCGCCAAACAACGACCGGCACCAACATCCCCTCACGACCAGCAGAAACACCCCACCAGCTCCCTGATGCCTGCCGCCAACCGCTCCCGCGACCCCAGCAAGCAATGGCTGGTGCTCGAGCCCAACCGGATTGAAAAACAGTATTGGAAGGATCTGTGGCGCTACCGGGAGCTGTTCGCGATCCTGGCCTGGCGCGACATCACCGTGCGCTACAAGCAGACCTTCATCGGCGTGGCCTGGGCCCTGATCCGCCCGTTCCTCACGATGGTGGTGTTCACGGTGATCTTCGGCCGTCTGGCCAAGCTTCCCAGCGAGGGGGATGCGCCCTATGCGGTGCTGGTGTTTGCCGGCATGCTGCCCTGGCAGTTCTTCAGCACGGCGCTGAGCAGCTGCTCCGACAGCCTGATTGCCAATAGCAATTTGCTCACGAAGGTGTATTTCCCGCGGCTGATCGTGCCGGCAGCAGCGGTGATCACCAGCTTTGTGGACTTCCTGATCTCGTTTGTGATTCTGGCGGGGCTGATGCTCTGGTATCAATGGTGGCCCAGCTGGCGGCTGCTCACCCTGCCGCTGTGGGTGGCGGTGGCCTTTGCGGCCAGCATGGGCGCGGGGCTATGGCTGGCCAGCCTCAATGTGCAATACCGCGACTTCCGCTATGTGGTGCCGTTTCTGGTGCAGTTTGGCCTGTATGTGAGCCCGGTGGGCTTCTCCAGCGCGATCGTGCCGGCCAAGTGGCAGCTGCTCTATGCGCTGAACCCGATGGTGGGCGTGATTGAGGGGTTCCGCTGGGCGATCATCGGCCAGGGAGCCTTCATCAACCCGCTGGGGTTCGGGCTGTCGATGGCGATCGTGGCCTTGCTGCTGGTTACCGGCATCCGCCAGTTCCGGCGTATGGAGAAGCGCTTTGCGGATGTGATCTGACTGCGGAGCACGCCAGTAAGGCATTACTGCCTTACCCTTGCTGTGTTGGCGCCGTCTCGCGATGAAAGAACGATCAGCGACAAAACGATCGGCTGTATCGCTCACGGTGACCAGCAAGGGACAGGTGACCCTGCGCAAGGAGCTGTTGGACCATCTCGGCGTTCAGCCAGGCCAGCGCGTCGATGTGGAGGTGCTGCCGGGAGGGCGTCTGGAGCTCTATGCCGAGCAGGCAACTGGCAGCATCCATGGCTTCATTGGCCTGCTGGCAGGGCGCAGTGCCCGCCGGGCGAGCCTGGAGGAGTTGAACGAGGCTGCGGCCTCCGGCTGGGCAGGCCTTCATGCCACCAATCCGTGAGGATCACCGCCGACACCAATGTGCTGGTGCGTGCCTTGGTGCAGGACGATCCCGAGCAGGCCAAGGCGGCAACCGATCTGCTGGAGCAGGCGGAGTTGATCGCGATCCCCGTGCCGGTGCTGTGCGAGCTGGTGTGGGTGCTGCGGCGGGTGTATGGCTTCGCGGCCAGCGACTGCGCCACCTCCATCGAAGCGCTGCTGGGCAGCAGCGGCGTGGCTGTGGATCGCCAAGCTGTACGAGCCGGGCTGAAGCTTCTCTCGGCAGGGGGCGACTTTGCTGATGGGGTGATCGCCTATGGCGGCCGAGCCCTTGGTGGTGAGCAGCTGGCCACGTTAGACAGCGAGGCGGCACGGCTGCTGTCTGCCGCTGGTGAGCCGGTGCTGCTGCTTTGATTGAAGCGCGTGCTTATTCCTATGACCCCCCACTCCCTTGCATGAGCGAGTCCGACGTCGTGATCCGGGTGGAGGGCCTGGGCAAGAAGTACGCCCTCCACCACGAGAAAGCTGAGCGCTACACCGCCCTGCGCGATGTGGTGGCTCGCCAGGCCAGGGCTGCCGGCCGGCTGCTGAACCCCTTCACGCTGGCGGGGCAGCTGCGCAAGGCCCAGCGCCAGGCGGCCGAATCCTGCGAGGAGGAGTTCTGGGCGCTGAAGGATGTGAGCTTCGAGATCCGCCGGGGCGAGCGGGTGGGGATCATCGGCCGCAATGGGGCGGGCAAGAGCACCCTGCTGAAGATCCTCAGCCGCATCACCGAACCCACCACGGGCCGGGTGGAGATCCGCGGGCGGGTGGCAAGCCTGCTGGAGGTGGGCACGGGCTTTCACCCGGAGCTCACCGGCCGAGAGAATATCTATCTCAATGGCGCCATCCTGGGGATGACGCGGCGGGAGATCCGCTCGAAGTTTGATGAGATCGTGGACTTCGCCGAGGTGGAGAAGTTTCTCGATACACCGGTGAAGCGTTACTCCAGCGGCATGTATGTGCGGTTGGCGTTTGCGGTAGCGGCACACCTAGAGCCCGAGATCCTGGTGGTGGACGAGGTATTGGCGGTGGGGGATGCCAGTTTTCAGAAGAAGTGCCTGAGCAAAATGAAGTCTGTTTCCGAGCAAGGAAGAACCGTAATTTTCGTGAGCCACCAATTAGACGCCATAAGCCGATTGTGCGAGAAATGCGCAGTACTTGAATACGGAAAGATGCATAGGCTGACAAACGCAACAGACGCCCTTCAGAGATACATCGAGAGTGGACAGCATCAGCTGGATCAGGAGTGGCAAGCCCCAAATCATCGAAAAGATTTCTATATATTCAATGTGCAAATAAGAGGCCACTCAGACAGAAAGGTTTCCACAGTTCAAAGCGGTGAAGATGTCTCAGTCTTGATTGGTTATTCCACTGGAAATACGGCTAGCCCTCTTCAAGGTGCCATCTGTTCTGTTCAAATTAAGAACGAACTAGATGTTCCTATATTCCATATTCATAACCGTCTTACTGGCCATGATTTGGACCTCGAGCAAACTGCCGGCACTATCAGATTGCTCATTCCAAACCTGCCATTGCCAGCTGGAAAGTACACCATCTCTATATGGCTATACGACAGAAGAAGAGTGAGCCTAGACTCGGCCGAGAACTGCATCTCGTTTGCAGTCGAATTTGGTGATTTCTATGGAACTGGCCATCAAAGCCCATCATCTCATGGAGTGGTATACTTACGAGGAATCTTTAGTAACTCGCCGAGTTCACATTTGCCAACATAATGACAATGCCTGGAATTGCTAATTCACTCAAGTCCTACGTTTCAAACTGCCGAACACTTAATATTCAGCCCAGCGATCTTCCGAGAAAAGTCTGTGACTATTTGTCTGAGCTAATTGACGTCAAGCAAGCAAATCAAAATTTTTTAGATGATAGCCAAAAGCCAAGCTCGTCATTGCCATATGTGCCTACTTGGAGGCTTCTTCCGTCAGAAGAGGACATCATTAATTTACCATTGATAAAGTGCTGGACTGTCGAATCCCCAGCTCAAGAGGGAAGAACGATCGACTTTGAATACTATAATATACCTCAAAGAACAAGGGAAAATTATGTGAATGCATGGAGACGCCTGGTTATACCAAAAGAAGCAATCAGCGAGCATGTTAAATCAGAAGTCTCAAGACTCGAAAGCTTCGGGGTTCACATTGGCATTCATCTACGTTTTTGGGAGGATTCTGCTGCCCGAAAAAACTCCACTAAAGCTAGACAGTATTTAAGCTTTTTTAGAGAGCACAAGAATATCAATGCCTTTGTCGCAACCGACAATACTGAGAAGGTACTTCAGTCGCTTCCATTAAGGCAAAGAAAAAACTGTTTCTTTTATAAGAAAAACTATAATCTCACTGGGCTACAGAATGATTTTGCTGAACTCCTCCTGCTATCCACCTTTAAGTGCCTTGTTTTAACTCGTTCAAGCACTTTTAGTGAAGTTGCATGGTGGTTAGGTGGAGCTAACTCTGCCATAATCGGATTAGTAGGAAAGCATGGAGACAGAGAGATTGGCTTTTGCAATGTAGATGAATCTACGTGCATTGATATAACTGCTCAAGCTGGTAATACTTGGATAAGCAATAGAAGCTCATTAGTCAAGAATGTTGGGAAACCAGAAAACCTTTCGAATGCCTTTTTGACTTATTGTAGGGAATACTCTTGGCTCGAAAGACGCCTTAAGCATAACGCCTCGGGCTTAGTGGATGTCGGCGCTAATCTAGGCTTAGTCTCATTACATCTGGCAGCAGAGAATCATCAGTTAGAAGTTTATGCATATGAGCCCTTGGATGATCTATGCTGCTTGCTTGAGGCAAGTGCAGCTCTTAACGGCATTTCGAATAGGTATCATGTGATCAACCAGGCATTAGGCAGTATCGTTCAAGACATGCCTATATTTATCCCTGACTGCAGAGCTGACAACGCTTCCTTAAACCTTGTCGCAGCCAACCTCAATGTAAAAGAAGCCTCGGTCACGCCTAAGCGATGCAGAGTTACTACGCTTGACACTGACCTTTTTGGGGTGAGAGGCGTGCAGCAGGTAGATGCTATTAAAATTGATGTCCAAGGTCATGAGCTCGATGTATTTATTGGAGCAGAAAAACTTATAAAGTCATCAGCTGCTAATCCGAATTTTGTTATTGAATTTGAGTTTGATCCTGAACTGTTGAAGCAGCATGGCTCGTCTCCTCTAGATATTTACAATCAACTCTGCTCACGTCTATCTCTTGCCCTTATACAAAAATCCACAAATCAAGTGATAGAAAGAGAAGACCTGCAGAGTTGGGAAGGGTCAATTGATATTCTAGCCATTCCGATGCATTGCAGCTGAAACTTTCTGAATGCGACCAATTGGGTATAGATCGGCTTTTTTGGGCGCAGAGATGTAGTCTTTCTGGCTGGGGCGGGGAAACGCCCACGGATACAATTAATCTACCTACTTCATCAAAGATTCTAATGATTCCCGCAGTTAATTATTGCCATTCTGGCAACTTGCACACAAGTTCTGCGCCTAAAGCAATTGTACCTATTATTCTTGACTATTTCACTCCTAGGTCTGTGCTTGACGTGGGCTGCGGAACTGGGGTATGGCTGGAGGAATTTCTGAATAACGGCATATCTGATCTTTATGGAATTGATGGTGTTCCCATTGAAAATAGAGCCTTTTCTGTGTCAGGCAGTCTTTTCAAGCATGTAGACCTTAATCAAGAATGGACATTAGAAAGAAAGTTTGACCTTGCAATATGCCTCGAAGTTGCGGAACACTTACTGCCCGAATCGGCACATAGCCTAGTTCGTTCACTATGCTTGCATTCAGACTATATTGTTTTTTCGGCCGCCTGTCCAAATCAGGGTGGGCAGGGACATATTAACTGCCAGTGGCCTATCTATTGGCAAGAGATTTTTAATGCTAATCAATACGCTTGCTCAGACCCACTAAGGCCCAGGATATGGCAAGAAGAGTTTCCTGAGTATTGGTATAAACAGAACATTTTTGTTGCAGTTCGAGATGCCGCAAATGCTGGCCGCGAAGAGAGGATCGCTCCTCTAGTGCACCCACAGCTTTTAGAAGGCTGGGTAGCCAAGTGGGAAGGTCAAAATGCATTGATCGACGGCAGGAATGGACTCATGTCCTCCGCATCTCATGCAATTCACATGCTAACAAGTGCGGCCGCTTCTGCAATTAGTCGCAGGGTTCGCATCAAAGATTAGCCTCTTGTCGCTATTTTCTATGATCTCTGTCGTTACCGTAGCAATGAACCGCACCGAGCACCTGCTGCAGCAGGCTCGTGCAGTTTCGGGGCTGCATGGACATGCAGAGCACGTCATCCTCGACTTTGGGTCTACGACACCAATCAGACGCGACCAGCTCCCCGGTGACGAACGCATCCAACTTCATCGGGTAGAGAGTCCTAATGGGCGATGGTGGCTCACCCACTCGTACAACCTGGCATTCGCTCTGGCAAGCGGTGACTATATTCTCAAGCTTGACGCAGACATTCTACCGTCTCAGCACTTCATTGATTTGCTCTCCGAGCAACAGGTTGCAACCAATGCACATCTGATGTGCAATCGGCTGACTCTTCAAGATTGGAGCCTTCCTTCAAAACTTTTCACAACAAATGGGTTGTTTCTATGCAAGAAAACAAGCCTAGCTCAGGTTCGAGGCTTCAACCCATATATCCAAGGCTGGGGCTGGGATGAAATAGATTTATATTCCAGATTCTTCCTTGCAGGCTTTTCCGCGAGCAGAATTCCTCAAGATGGCCTAGACTTAATTCAGCATGATAACGATGTCAGAGAGCATCCAGTTATCTCAACTGATCTTCGGCGGATTGGACTCTCAAAGGCAGCGCTTGATCGGTTGAGCGCCACCAGAAGGATGCAGGCTCAGAATGAAAAGAATAAGCTAGTAGCCCTGGCTTCAATCAAAAGACAAGTCAAGTGGCCATCGCTTGATGACTATGCAAAAGCCTATCGCAATCTTTCCCGTCTTCCTGATCTGTTGAGCGTCTCGCTTTTTAATGCACAAGAAAGACAATCGCTAGTGGCTGGCCTGAGATACCAGCTCCTCAAGCCATCGCGCAAGGAGAATCTTTGCTGGCGTGTTGTGAAAAAACTCGGCTTTGGTCCTTATACGTCTGCCAATACTCAGGCTCTGCTGCATGTCTGCAACATCGAGCTCGAGCTCATTGCGTAAGTGAATCCATCGAGTACTCCCCTCCTCCTGATTGCCTGGCGCCGCCCCCACACCCTGCGCCAGGTGATTGACGCCATTCGCCCGGTTGCCCCAACGCGCCTGTTCGTGGCCTGCGATGGCCCCAACCTCGAGCGCCCCGGCGAAGCCGAGAAAGTGGCCGCCACCCGGGCGGTGATCGAGCACGAAATCGACTGGCCCTGCCGGATCGAGCGCCTCTACTCCGACGTGAACCAGGGCTGTCGCCTGGGGGTGAGCCGCGCCATCACCTGGTTTTTCGAGCAGGTGGAGGAGGGCATCATCCTGGAGGACGATTGCGTCCCCCATCCCGACTTCTTCCCCTACTGCACCACCCTGTTGGATCGCTACCGCCACGACACGCGGGTGTGGAGCATCAATGGCTCGCAGTTCCTGTCGCCGCGGCTGTGCTCGCGCTTTTCCAGGCGCTCCGCCAGCGATTACTGGGCCTCCGCCCATGCCGATTCCTGGGGCTGGGCCACCTGGCGGCGTTGTTGGGCCCTGGTGGGCGGAACCTATGGCCGATGGGTGCCCTTCCGTGATTCCTCTACCTACGCCGCCACGTTCTCAGGTCGCGATGAACAGGCCTATTGGGGCGACATCATCCAGAAGCTGATCACCCTGGGGCAGCCATCGTCATGGTTCTATGGCTGGCTGCTGGCCGGATGGCAGCAGGGTGCGCTTTCTCTCTGGCCCTACCGCAATCTGGTGAGCCATATCGGTTCAGACCCAGCGGCCACCCACTGCCAGGGGCGCTCGCCCTACCTCCATCGCCCGCTGCAGCCGTTGCCGGTCGGCCCCCTCCGCCATCCCGCTCACCTATGCCGTGACCGTCAGGCCGATCGAGCCCTCTATCTGGGCCGCCGGGGCGGCCGGCAGCGCCTCTGGCAGCAACGTCTGGGTGCTCTCCATCCTTGGTTATTCCGGTGCCTGCGCCTCAGCAGCCGACTTCAATCTTCTGTGTTTGAGCGGCTGACTCCAGACCTTGCCCGCAAAGTGCGCTGGCGGCTGCGTCACGAGCGGCGCCCCTGGATGGTCACCTGCGCCGATAAATGGGCTGTGAAGGCCTGGGCGGCCGAACGCGGTGTGGCGACTGCACCCACGCTTGCCGTGGCCAGTCGTGTGGACGACCTGCCCTGGCAGCAGCTTCCCGCCCGTTGCCTGCTGAAGGCGTCCCATGGCTGGAGCTGGAATCTGCTGCGCTGGGACGGCCACTGGTACCGCTTCGGCGATGGTGATCAGTTCGTCAGTGAGGCTGAAACTGCTGCTGCCGATCTCGATTGCGGAGGCCTCCAGCCCGAGCGTGCTCCCCACTGCCTGATCAGTGAAGCGGAGGCGAAGCAGATCGCCGCCACCTGGCTGGGCAGCGTGTACTCCACACGCGAATGGGCCTACACCCAGATCCCTCCCCGGCTGCTGGTGGAGGAGATCCTGCAGCCGGCCCGCCCCGGCCCCCTGTTCGATCACCGCTTCTTCGCCATGCACGGGCGTGTGCATGCCATCGGCGTGGGTTCGCCCCTTTTTCGCCGCACCGCTGCCATGGTGCTGATGGACACGCACTGGCGTCCCCTTCCCGTGCGCACCAGCCGCTACGCGTGGCCCCTGCAGCTGCCACCCAGACCATTGAACCTTGCCGCCATGCTGGACGCCGTGGAGCGGCTCGGTGCTGAGATCCCCTTTGCCCGCTTCGACTTCTACGACACCAGCTCCGGCCCAGTGCTTGGAGAGGTCACCGTGAGCCCCTACGGTGGCGTCAGCAATCCCTGTGACGACCCGGACTTCAACCGCTGGTTGGCAGCGCCATGGCGCCTGAGCACCCTCGGTCGCCTGCAGGCGTTGTGGGTTTGAGGGGGGTGGCTCGTATCGACCTGGCTTTCATATTGCGGTGCGCTGATGGCTTCCAACGTATCCCCCAAGGTCCAGGTCGTGATCCCCAAGCGGGTGCGTGATCAGTTCGGGCTCGCTCCAGGCCAGCAGCTTCAGGGGTTGGCGTTGCCAGGGCGCATCGAATTGGTCCCGTGCCAGACCCCGGCTGCGTTGCGGGGATTTTTGCAGGCAGAGAACACGTTCCAGCGCGAGCCCGACCGTCTGTGACTCTGCAGAGAGTCGTGGTGGATTCGTGCGGATGGATTGAGCTGTTCACCCATGCACCCGCCACCACACCCAAAGCGTGATGGCATAATGAGATCAATCGGGGCGGAGGCACAATGCCATCACTCAGCTTGCGAGGGTTGTCGGAGCAGACCTATGAGGGCCTGCGGCAGCTCGCGTCCAGCAACCACCGCAGCATGCAGGAGCAGGTGCGGCTTCTGATTGAACGGGAGGTTCGCTACGCCCAGGTGGGTGGGGTGGAGCGGGCCCGGCATTGGCGGACGCTGCTGGCTGGGCGCCACTTCCCCGATCTGGCTGCCGACATTCAGGCCGACCGCAACCGCTGAAGCGATGCCCCCATCAGCACAGGTCCAGCCCGATGTGTTTGTGCTGGATACCTCTGCCCTGCTGAGGCTGTATCTGGCCGATGGACCTTTGCCCCCCTCATTGGAGCTCACCATGCAAAGGGGCTGCCGCTGCGATGCCTTGCTGTTGATACCCGATCTCTGCCTGCTTGAGTGCGCTTCAGTGCTCTTGAAACAGGTGCAGCGCCAGCTTCTCAGCATGGATGAATGCCGTGCTCTCTTCGCTGATCTGCTGCAGCTGCCGCTTCGGCCCACCAGCGCCAGCGAACTGGCTGGTGCAGCGCTTGAGCAGGCTACGGCCCTCTCAGTCAGTGTGTATGACGCGAGTTTCCTGGCTCTGGCGCTCAAACACGACGCACGTTTGATCACAGCAGACAAACAATTAGCCAGGGCAGCCGCTTCCCTTGGTTGTCTCGCGGATGCTGAGCAACCATGAGCATGGACACCCCCCTCCTGCTCATCGCCTGGCGTCGCCCCCACACCCTGCGCCAGGTGATCGACGCCATTCGCCCGGTTGCCCCAACGCGCCTGTATGTGGCCTGCGACGGCCCCAACCCCGAGCGCCCCGGCGAAGCCGAGAAGGTGGCCGCCACCCGCGCGGTGATCGAGCACGAGATCGACTGGCCCTGCCAGATCGAGCGCCTCTATTCCGACGTGAATCAGGGCTGCCGCCTGGGGGTGAGCCGCGCCATCACCTGGTTTTTCGAGCAGGTGGAGGAGGGCATCATCCTGGAGGACGACTGCGTTCCCCATCCCGACTTCTTCCCCTACTGCACCACCCTGCTGGAGCGCTACCGCCACGACACGCGGGTGTGGTGCATCAGCGGCAACAACTTCCAGAACGGCCAGTGGCGTGGCGACGGCAGCTACTACTTCAGCCGCTACAACCATTGCTGGGGCTGGGCCAGCTGGCGCCGCTGCTGGCAGCACTACGACGCCGACCTCAGCCTGTGGCCCGCCCTGCGCGATTCCGGCCTGCTCGACACGATCTTTGAAGACCCCTTTGAGCGCGACTACTGGAGTGGCATCTGGGAGCGTCTGCTGGATACAGGCGAGCCCGACAGCTGGGCCTACCGCTGGACCATCACCTGCCTCGCTAACAGCGGCCTCACAGCCCTACCCAACCGTAACCTGGTTAGCAATGTGGGCTTTGGGGAGGATGCAGCCCATACCACTGGCGTTGCCGATCCCACGGTGGCGGATCAGGGTTTGGGTGAGCTGATCCATCCGAGCTTTGTGCTGAGGGACGCGGCGGCTGATAAATCAACTTCAAATAAATTCTATACCCTAAGACCTCAGCATTTTGTATTTTTCCGAACACTTAAAAAAGCTCATAGTCTGTGTTATAAAATCCTCCAAAAAGATGTCCGCATCTTGAGCCCTCCTAAATCAAAAGCACAAAGAATGTAGTTCTTTTCCTTTGCTTGGATTTGCGGAAACCATTTTAAACCTGAATAGGCATCTTTAAAGTATCGTTGTTGGTCTGAATGGGTCAGCAAGGCTAATCTCTTGTTATATTTCTAGAGGAAATAAGTTCAGTATCCCCGCGTATCGCCATGTCGGAATTGAATTTAAATATCTTGTCCATGAATTACTAAACCTTGTACAATGACGCACCCGCTGTTTACCTCATATCTATTGAATCTATTGTCGTAAAAAGACTTTTTTCCAAGCGTCATCTTCGATAACAATAGCTCTGGATCGCAGCCTAAGTAATACAATTACGTCATCTAATGGCCGCGCTCAGCAATCAGACTAGGATAGATTTTTCTTCACAATGATCAAGAGAATGTCCTAATACACCATGAATATTGAATGGACTCGCAATTAATATTATTTTCTTTGTAGATCATGAGCGACAGAATGGCTACGAGAGGATTGCTTATATAGAAATTTTTTATTACCTTTAATTACGCATTTGGATTCTTATCAATGCTTAGACAACTATTAAAGCGATTGCTCTTTATTCAAAAACATTTAGTAAATGCGCCTAGCAAGGAATCGATAGATAGTTCGCCTTTCCTCGAGGGCTTTGCTGTCGACTGTAGATTGGGAAAGATTGATAACCGAATTCAGATCGGAAATGAAAGCGTCCTATGTTGTTTAGTTGTCCTAGAAAGAGAAACTGGCTGTGTAAACATTGGAAGCCGAACTTATATTGGCGGCGGATCAAAACTTATAGCTTCGACATGCATTAGCATCGGCAATGATGTCATGATTTCATGGGGATGTACTATTGTTGATCATGACTCACATTCGCTAGACTTTCGGCAACGAGCAGAAGACATTCAATCATGGAGGAGTAGCTTAATCAAGGGAGGCCTTCAAATGGCTGCGGCAAACAAAAATTGGGACTATGTTAAGCAAGCACCTATTTCAATCTGCGACAAAGTCTGGATTGGCATGGATGTTTTGATTTTGAAGGGTGTAACTATTGGAGAAGGGGCAGTTGTTGCCGCGCGCTCTGTTGTCACGAAAGATGTTGCTCCATGGACTTTGGTGGCTGGCAATCCCGCACGAGAAATCAGGTCACTGACACAAGATTGCTAATTTCAGTAAAACTTACGGCATAAAAGTTACACAAACAGAGCTAACTAGGCACAATGATTTCCTGGGAACAAGCCGTACAATCTTTAATTGATGATCCATCCAATCAGTCTCTTGTTAAGGCCTGTTATTTTGATTCCCCAGTAGGTTTAGCGGCTGAGCGTTTTTGGAAAAGCACTGAATGGAAAGCACTCTCAACACTTCTTTCTAGCAAGTTAGGCCAAGCACTTGACCTAGGAGCAGGCCGTGGCATTAGTTCCTATGCTCTTGCTCGAGATGGCTGGGATGTGACTGCATTAGAGCCTGATCCTAGCCCTCTGGTTGGGGCAGGTGCAATTAACCGTCTCATAGAAGAGACTCAGCTTCCAATCACAGTTACAGCTGAATTCTCTGAATGTCTTCCTTTCGAAAATAATAAATTTGATCTGGTTTATTGCCGACAAGCGTTGCATCATGCCAATGATCTTGAATTAACATGTAATGAGATTTCACGCGTCTTGCGTGCTGGTGGGATGTTTGTCGCAACCAGAGAACATGTTATAACTCATCAAGAAGACTTAGGGCTATTTCTTGCGCAGCATCCGCTTCACAATCTATATGGAGGCGAGAATGCATATCAGCTTAAGACTTACAAAAAAGCAATTTGTGATTCAGGCTTAAAGCTGTTACGAGTTATTCATCCTTATGACTCACCTATTAACTACTTTCCCGCGACAGCGCAGCAAGTGGATGATCTCTGCACACGTTCTTATTATCGTTTTCTTGGAAAGAGATTTTCAGATTTGATTCTGAGTGATTCTTTTGCGCGACCATATCTTGCATCTGTTGGACGTATTTATGAAAATCTTCGAAATAACTTACCCGGTCGACTCTACTCTTTCGTTGCAGTGAAGCCTTAGGACTTGTTCTAGTATTGTTTGGCACTTTGCCTCTTTCATGCTATTCCATATTTTTTGATCTACCGTCAATAGGCTCTACTGATGTGACCCCTCTGACTTCCGTGTAATTTCTTTGCTATTTGCTTTTAAACTAAAGAGCTGTCTGCAGATTAGTTGCCAAAGCTATATATAATCTGTTAATCGACATCTTTGTCATGTTCAATTAATGCATCACTTGCCATGGTAGGGGAATTATTCCTAGGATTTTTTGTCCTTGGCTTTTGAATCATTTAGCTTTTAAATTCTATAGACTTGAATTTGAATAGTTAAAGCTCTGCGAGATCTTCCTGCGCAACCTGCTCTTATTTTGTTTATCATTATTTCCTTCTAAGAGTGTTAAATATGAGCGTTTTGGTTACTGGCTGCAATGGTTTTCTTGGTAGACTCCTTGTTTATTTCTATAAGCAAGAGATGGGTCAGTGCTGCTATGGATTAGGCAGATCAAGCCCGGAGAATGCACCGATTTCCCTCCTTGATAAATATAGCCAAGATAATTTGCCATCGCCAAATATTTCTAAACTAATTGCTGAGCTTAAGCCTAGTCTTTTAATTCATGCTGCTGGCCGATCATCAGTTCCTTTGTCGGTTAAAAACCCTTTTGAAGACTATCAGTCTGGCCCTCCTGTTGTCATGCAGCTACTTGATTCAATCCGCTTACATTCGCCTTGTACTAAGTTTATATTTCTATCTAGTGCGGCGGTTTACGGAGATCCGATTGTTGTGCCTACAGGCGAAGACTGCCCACCTAAGCCAATAAGCCCTTATGGTTACAATAAGCTTCAGTCAGAGTTGATCGTTGCTGAATATGCTTCGCTTTATGGTGTAAGAGCTGCGTCTGTCCGTATCTTTTCAGCCTATGGCCCTGGTCTTAGAAAACAATTTTTTTGGGACTTTTGCAACAAAGCTCTCTCTGGGTCTAAGCGCATTGAGCTATATGGTTCCGGAAATGAGACGCGAGACTACATTTACGGCATGGATATTTGTAGGGCAATTTACTGTATTGAGCGGGTAGCGTCGCTGACTGGAGAACAAATTAATATATGCAGTGGAGAATCTGTTTCAATCTCAATGCTATCTCGCAGGTTGGCATCCGCTTTAAATGTAGAAGTTGACATATCTTTTTCGGGGTCAGGGCTTCAAGGCTCACCTAGTTTCTGGCAAGGCCAGAATACTCTTCTGCGGTCAATGGATTTCGTTCCTTCAATAGGGTTAGATGAGGGGATTGTTCGCTATGCACAGTGGTATTTGGCTAACTCATGATAATATCTCCAAATAAGCCATTTTCAATTGGCCTTGTGACGCTTGGCGGAAAAGAATGGATAGGTGGAGGTATATATATTGCCCACCTTTTCGAATCACTTCTCGTCTGGCGAAGCGCGCATCCAGAGTATTCCCTAAGAATTATTCTAGTTTGCTCCGATGTCGAGAAACTAATATGCGATTTCCCCGTCTATTCTAAAGCTGATGATTTTATTTCGGTCATAAAGCCATCTCTGCTCGTTAAAGTTCTGGATAAAGGAGCCGCCCATTTATCAAAGCTGTTGCCTAGTGCTTCTTTTCCATCCGCTCAGATGCTGGATTTTGCTAAACATAATCTTGATTTTGTTTATCCATTTGCTTCTGCTTTAAATCCTTTGGCTGGGCCGCACACTGCTGCGTGGATTCCTGATTTTCAGCATAGATATCTTTCTCATTACTTTGCTTCTGCGGAGGTTCTTTCGCGAGATGCTAATTATGCTAAAATTTCCCGTAATTCATCTGATATTGTATTCAGCAGTAAGGATTCATTGAGGAGCTTTAGGAAATTCTATCCTCGCAGTCGAGCTAGATTGCATGTTCTCTCCTTCTGTTCAATTCCCCCTGAATCTTTATGGAGTCGGCATCCACGCGAGACCATATCAAATTACAATCTGCCATCCAAGTTTTTTCTTTGCTCTGGGCAGTTTTGGATTCACAAGAATCAATCACTAGTGCTTCGAGCTATCTATGAATTGAGGCAGGCTTCTGAGGATTTGTTTGTGGTTTTCACCGGACACACCTACGACTATCGCTTCCCTGCTTATTTCGATGAGTTCTTAAAAGAAGCAAATCTTTTGGGTCTAAGGAATAATGTTGCCATTTTGGGCATGATCCCTCGTGTTGATCAGCTGCAGCTTATGAGAGCTAGCGTTGCCGTCATCCAGCCATCGCTATTTGAGGGGTGGAGTACCGTAGTTGAAGATGCACGTGCTTTGGGGAAAAAGATTCTCCTTAGCGATCTAGATGTGCATGCTGAACAGCATCATCCTGATGCTTTGTTCTTTGGCAGGTCAACAGTTTCCTCGTTGGCATCAGCAATGCTCGACACCTGGAATAGCGGTATGCCGGGGCCTGACGCTTATCGTGAAAATCTCTCCCGAATTGAAACTTCAAGATTGGTCCGCAATATGGGCGAGAACTTTATGGGAATTGCTTCTTGTGTTGCTCATTGATGCCTTCTTTTATGCCTTATTGCCTTATTGCCGTCCCCAAGTCTTTTGCTTTCTGCTCACCACCGGCCTCAGAAGCCCACGCCTTCGGCACCCCTGGTGGCCTTCGCCACCGGAGGCCTGGTCGATATCGTCGATCCCGAGATCACCGGTTCGCTGACGGATCCGTTTGATCCTCTCTCGCTGGCAGCCTCGATCCGCTGGGTGCTGGAAGATCCGCAGCGGCGCCGGCAGCTGGGGGCGGCGCCGCGGCAGCGGGCCGAGCGGCTCTGGGATCCGGCGCGGGTGGCGGGGCTCTATGCGGAGGTGGTTGGGCAGGCTGTGCAGCGGGGCCTCCAGACCCGCTCTGGGCCGCCCTCACTACGCTGAGGCCACTGCCGGTCTGGGACGACGCCACCAGCCCAGCCCCAACCCACAGCGCTCCCGTGAGCCTTGATGCTCTGGCACCGTTGCGCCTGCCGCCGGATCTACGGCTTTCACCGGAGCAGTTGGAGCTGGTGTGTGCCGAGAATCGCGACGCGGTGCATGAGCTGGCCGCGGATGGCCGTGTTGTCGCCTTGACTCCGACAGGCAGCGAAACCGGCTCTTGCAATGGTGAGCTGTTCTTTCAGCTGAAGCTTTACGCGAAACGCTCTGGGGAATGGAAGGCTTTCGATCGTTCAACGGGGTTTTGGCTGCCCGACGGCTCAGTTGTCAGCCCGGCTGCGTTCTTGATTCGCCTGGAGCGCTGGCAGGCCCTCAGCTCCGAGGAGCGCCGCAGCTTCGCGCTCCTCTGTGCCGATCTGGTGGTGGCGCTGGCCAGCCCCCCCGACGATGGCCCCCGCGGCCTCACCACCCTGCGCCAGAACATGTCTGTTTATCGTCACAATTGTGCTCGCCTGGGCTGGCTGCGGATTCCCCACAGTCAGGCTGTCGATGTGTGGCCGTCGACTGCAGTCCTGCAGCAGCTGGAGCAGCTTGAAGTGCTGGAGGCCACTCCTGAGTTCCCCGGGCTGCAGCTGGCCCGTATCCGGGCGCGTTGAGGCAGCCCTTCTTCGATGCGCCTGCTCTATCTCGGCGATGTGCCGATTCGGCCGGATCACTCGGGCGGCTCTGTTGTGCTGTGGCGGCACCAGCAGCTGATGCGCGAGGGTTCGATCACTGCGGTTGATCCCCGGTTGGGCCATCAGCCCGGCAGGGGGGCAACGTTGTGGAGCGTGCTGCGCCGTTGCCGGCTGGGTCGGCTGGGCCTGATTCTGCAGCCCTGGTTGTGGTGCCTGGATGTGCACCTTCAGCCGGAGGAGGTGCATTCCATCAAGGCTCGCGCTGATGCCATCTTCACCGTGGCCCATGGGCTGGTGTGGCTGCAGGCCTTGGCTGTGGCCCGCGCCACAGGGCTGCCTCTGATCACCGTGGTGCACGACTGGTACCCCGATGCCAGTGGCTGTCCCCGCTGGGGACTGTGGGTCTGGGAGCGCTGCTTCCGCCGGTTGATCCGCAGCAGCGCCTTGGTTTTTGCCGTTTCGGAAGGAATGGCTCGTGAAATCGGGCCCCACCCCAACCTGCAGGTGCTGCCGCCGATCCCCGATCCTGCGCTTCAGCCCTGCCCGCCACGCCAACCCCATGGCGGCCCCTGGCGCCTCTATTACTCCGGGCTGTGTGGCGGCCTCTATCAGCCCTTGCTGCAGCAGTTGATCGATGCGGTGGCCGTCGACCCGCGCTTCGCTCTGCACGTCTCCGGTCCAGGATCAGACAGCCTGCGTCTTCCAGAAGGCAACCCGCGCCTGCGCCGTTCCGGGTTTCTGGAGGGAGCCGCCTGGCAGCAGGCCTTTGATGAAGCGGATGCCCTGGTGTTGGTGCTGAGCTTTGCGCGCCGCCATCGCCGCCACCTTGCCACGCACTTTCCCAGCAAGCTGGTGGAATATGCGAACCGCGGCCGGCCAATCGTGATCTGGGGGCCGCCTTGGAGCAGTGCGGTGCAGTGGGGAAGTCAGGAGCATAATCAAGCATTGATTCATGGATCTGAATCGTCATCTGCTCTCCTTGATTCCATCGAGAGGTGGCTAACATCCACCAGCTTGCTGTCTGAGATTCCACCCTCGCTGCGCGTTGCTCATATTGCAAGTGTTTTTAACTTGTCAGTAAAAGTGCATGCTTAACATGGCTCCTAAGTCTTCGGTTTCTGTATGGATACCCGTTTATAAATCGAAGCTTCGAGCCGAAGAGCTGCTCTCGCTTTGGCAGGTTGTAAAAAAGCTTTCCTCTGACTACCGATGCGTATTGGCTGGCAAGATGCGTGATTACGCTTTTTTGCAGCGTCTCAAATCAGCACTTGGCGATGTTGAGATATTCACTCTTCCAAATGCCGTTTTTCAGTCGGTCAGTAGTTACTGCGATCTTTTGCTGTCCCCACGATTTTATAATCTGTTTGACACGTCTCATGTTCTGGTCGCGCAGCTTGACTCGTGGATTTGCGGTTCGATTAGTCATGAATTCTTGCGGTATGACTATATTGCTCCAAGATTCTATCCTTTCCCCCATAAGGATTCCCTCGCCGATGCTCGCTGCATCGGAGTCGGGGTGGGAGGTCTTTCATTGAGGTGCTGTCGTTCGCATATTATTGCACTTAATCAAGGTTTTCGTTTATACGAGCGCAATATTAAGCGAAAGAAATTAAATTTATATAGTCAAAAGGGGAAGGTTGCCTTGGTCGCCAAGATCGCCATGGCTCGCTTGCTCAATTTATTCGCACGCTTTCCCTCCGCAACGGCTGAGCTCACCGCGATGGGAGTCAATGAAGATTGGGTTTTGGGAATTTTTTGCTCCAATCGAATGAAAATCGCACCAAGGCACATGGAACTTTGTTTTGGGGTAGATGGATATTTCTCTGAGCAATTTGATGAGCTCGGTGAGTGGCAACCGTTTGGCCTTCATGGCTGGTATCGCGACAATGCCGCAATTTCTCAATGCAGGCATCTTATTGCCAAAACAATTGTGCCGGGTTGGGAGCAGTTTCTCCTGTCACATGGAGCCATCCCTGAGGCCAATGGCGGGCTTGACGCCCTGGTTGATACCCTTTGTGATCAATAATTTTTTTATTGAATGGCATGAAGGCTTTCAGCATGCTTCTCAGTAA
>Ga0079300_10000280_pt1 | contig 18456 bp, 20 predicted proteins | sample Wag4_2014_7_11_FD_74799 | JGI IMG/M metagenome (GOLD analysis project Ga0079300, IMG submission 74799) | Fresh water microbial communities from Ohio, USA - Utica-2 Time Series HT 2014_7_11 | ecosystem: Environmental > Aquatic > Freshwater > Water tank | place: USA: Ohio | collected 2014-07-11
CAATATCTATACCCTCAAGCGCCTGACGCAAACGCGAATAGTCGCGTACATCGCCTATGAAATATCTAAGACATTTAAACTCCAACTTGCTCAATTCCTGAGACATTTCGTATTGTTTCAGCTCGTCTCGACTGAGAATAACCAAACGCTCAATATTCGGGAAACGACGAAGTACGGTTCTAACAAAAGCCCTGCCGAAAGAACCAGTACCTCCGGTTATGAGAATCGATGTAATTTTTAACATTTACGAAATTTCTTATATCTTTTGCAGTACATAAATAGAAACCTCGCCATACGCGAGCGGGCTATTCCGGATCCACTCTGGTAGGCGCTTCATTAGTCGGGGACGAACCCATTCCCAACAATTACTTTTTCTGTTGCTGTCGCTTACACTTACTTCGATAAGTTGGAACCCGGCACTCTCGGAAGCACCTCTGAAGAACGTTGCATCAATTGGTAACTGATGCCCCGACATTTTTTTTGAAGCTGAAGTTGGCTGGAAATGCGAATGATAACCCCTTCGAAAAAGCTCCCATCTCGACCAAAGAGAGTTAACGTTTGGAGTAGACACGATCGCAAGGCCTCGAGGACGTAAAATTCTGTAAAGCTCCCGCAAAAAAAAAGAGGGATTTTCAAAGTGCTCAATCCCCTCGATCGATATGGCAACGTCGAAGCAATGATCTTGGAATGGCAGAGGCCCATTGGCATTTGCAGGATGAAAGACATTACTTTCAGTTAGAAATCTTTGGTGGAGTACCAAATCAGATGCCACAACACTTGCAGAAAGACCCAATAGACGACGTGTGAATGAACCTTGGCCACACGGCAGATCTAGGATCTCAAGGCCCTTCAGCTTGGGCTGATACGTCAGGAGCAAACGTATCACTTCCTCGTGAGTGCCCGGAGCAGCCGCCACTTCTTTATTCGAATTGTTCGTCATAGATCCTTGCTAGAGTTTTCGCTGAGTCATTAATGTTGTACTTTGAAAGAAGTTTTTTTTGTAGCGCTTTAAGTATCTCAGGACTTGGGGGCAATGCATTGATAACCAAGTTTAACTTATCTGACAGCTCATTTACATCGCCGGGCGTATAGAGGAGTGCGGGATCAATAAGATCTGCCAACACACCGGTTCGACTCGATATTAATGGCAATCCGCAGGCGATTGTTTCAACGGCGGCCATCCCGAAAGTCTCGTGACGGGACGGATGAATTGCAAAATCATAGCGCGATAGCAGCGATGGAAAATCATCTCGATGCCCGAGAAACCTTATTTGGACCCCGGTTAGACGACTGAGGTCTAAATTGTTTTCTAAACCAGGCTGAATGCCGGTGAAATCAAAACTAAAGTCTTTAAGCTCAACCCCTTTTAAGCGCAAAATACAAAGCGCATCTACTACGTCTCGCCAACCTTTCCACAGCAAGTGAGACCCCAAAACCACAAATCGTCTAGGGGCAGAAGCAGCCTCTCGCGAAACGTATGTCAGCTCCTCAGGGTAGACGCCATCGCTTACAATTGAGAATACTTTTTGCGGATCCCACAGGTTCAGTCGCCCCATCAGTTCTTGGCCAACAGTGAGAGCAACGTTAACGTCAGAGCAGTGGTATTTCGTATAATCTAACTTGTTCATGCGCGACGACCGCAAGGTAATCGCTGAGAACGCTCTTAGAGCGCGTGCTAAGGAAATTGTAAGTATCCCTTCTTGGTGATCATTACCGTGAACCAGAAAGTGGCTACCCGGCGAGCCAAGTCGCTTGGCTACCCGGTTTACAAACAAAGCATTCGAAATCAATCTCGCGACTATAGATCGAGAGCTTGGGAATGGCTCTACGATAAATCGGACTCCAGTGCGCTCGAGTTCAGTGGTTAGCCAGCCGTACTCACTACAAATGACAGTAGGGTTGAAGCGATTCAAAAATGGATTTTGAACAAGACGCGCCAGGCATGTTTGCGCACCCGCCTTGTGAGCTTTACGCTGAAGGTAAACTACAGTTCGCATCGTTGGAGAGAATCAAAATTCGGCGCAACAACTTCAAAATTGCTTTCTCCAGTTCAGCCTGTGTTGGAGCGATATTTGCAGATCCAAGATAGTGCGAATTCTTGGAGCCTGCGGTGTAAAAGAGTTGGGGGGCAGATTTCTTAAAAATCATAACTGTTGGAACACCTAATGCATTTGCGAGCTGTGTAATACCTGTGTCTAGCCCTACAACAAGTTGATACGATGCTATTGAATTAACAAGCTTGTCACGTTCGAAGCGATGTTCGCTGGGACTGATAATGCCGTTTACTTCGCAGGCGATCTGTTTTGCAGCGGCAAATTCGTCCTCGGACCCCCAGCTTAAGGTTATCTTAAGATCTGGATAATAGTTACGTATTGTTTTTGCAAGAAACCCCCAAGACTCCAAGGGAAGCATTTTGCTTATTTGAGAGGCAAACGGCACGAAAAGGATTCCAGGCTCTCGTTCTATTTTTGAGTCGGTATCTTTAGTAAGTCCAAAATTAGGCTCGTTCGCAAACGATTCGAGGTTAAACGCCCATTGAATAAAACAGCGTAACTTTGTAACGCTGGTCATGCCGGGCTTATAGATGAAGTGACGATGATAAAACCAATAAGCCACCGGTTCAGCCAGGCCGGCTTTGCCATAACCAATACGAACCTTGCCACCGGAGAGAAACGCCATCATGGCGCTTTTGATCACGCCATGAATATCAACTACGACATCATACCGCTCATCTTTTAGACGACTCACCACCCTAACTAACTCGAGCCAAAACTTTATTTTTGATGGCCATCTCTTAAGTTCATTAAATGGCACTGTCAGAACTTTTGAAACAGATTGATGGGCACAGGCAACTGCAGCGAACTCGGTCTGAACGAGCCAATGAATCTCGATATCAGGGCGTTGTGTTTTTAAATCGCTAATTGCCGGGCAAGCGTGAATCTGATCACCGAAGGATGACAACCTGACAATCAGCACTTTCATATATTCTGTGTCCCTGCTGAACTTAGGTTACCCACTATTGGCCTTTCAGAGGGCAACCGTTGAACGATCTGCTGGTAAAGAGGGCATGTCGCCAAGAGCGTATCATGGCTTCCGTCGGCAATAACGCACCCCTGATCAATTACAACAAGGCGAGAAACTGAAGCGATTGTCGAGAGTCGATGTGCGATGACAATGGTAGTCCTACCTCTCCGTAGCTTCTCGATGGCATCCTGGACTCGTTTTTCTGTCATCTGGTCCAAGGCAGATGTTGCTTCGTCTAAAATTAGTATCGGAGAGTTTCGATATGCGGCTCTCGCTACAGCAAGACGTTGTTTCTGCCCCCCCGAGAGTTTTGATCCGCGACTACCAACGTTGGTATGAAGACCCTCTGGTAGCTGTTGAATAAACTCGCCTAAGTCTGCAAGAGCCACGGCCTCTGCAATTCGCTTGAGGTCGACCTTTTCGTGTCCATAAGCGATGTTATTTATCAAGGTGTCGTTCATCAGGGCAGGATCCTGGGTGACGACGGAGATTTGTGATCGCAACGACTTAAGGGTGAAATCCCGGATATCCTTCCCGTCCAGCAGGATGACACCCTCAGTGAGATCGTAGAGTCGAGGGATTAGGCTGACTAAAGAAGTCTTTCCACCTCCGGAGGGGCCGACAAGTGCCAAGGTCTCTCCGGCGTTAATACTAAGATTCAAACCTTTCAGGGCCGGGTGTCGTGAGGCTGAGTAAGAGAGGTGGACATCACGAAAAACGATAGCGCCCCTTGTCTCTATCAATGTTGTCTGCCCCTGGTCTGATTCCGATTTTTCATCGATTATTTCAAATATCGACTCGGCTGCAGCAAGACCACGCTGGAGCTGCGCGTTGACATCCGCAAGGTGCTTGATTGGGCTTAGTAACATGAGCATTCCAGTGAGGAACGAAACAAAGTCGCCAACCGTTGAGTACCCGCTTCTTGCTTGAAGCAGGGCAATCGTTAAAACGACAGCGATGCCGCAAGCCACAATCAATTGACTCAAAGGTGCCTGAAGCGCCTGCGTGATGACGACTTTCATGCTGTGGGCGCGGTAACTTCGGTTTATTTCCCGAAAGCGGCGCCGTTCAAATTCGTATGATTGAAAAAGCTTTACAAGCTTATGGCTAGATACCGTCTCTTCGACAGATTGGGTAAGTTCAGAGGTTGCTCTAACTGCTGCTCTGCTTACCTTGCGCATTCGACGAGATAGAACTAAAGAAACAAAAATAAGCGCGGGTGCTAAAAAAAGAACGATTAAGGTTAAGATCCAGTTTACCCAGAGTAGCCAAGCCAATAGACCAAGCAATATTAGTGAGTCACGAACGATGGTGTTAACAACATTGGTTGCGGCAACCGTTACTCCATTCACTTCGGCGATAACCTTCGAAATAAGCTGCCCAGGAGTCCGACCATCGTAGGTGAGTGCGGGCATCAGTAGTAGCTTGTCGTACATCGCCTGACGAAGATCACGCAATACATTATTTGAAACCCAGCTCATTGCGTAGGCGCTAATGAATCCAGCTATTCCTCTAAGGATAAATATGAGTACTACGGCGACTGGTACCCACCAGATCGGGAAGGCTGCGTGGGTCGCAAAGCCCTGGTCAAAAAGGGGTTTGACCAGGGCCGGTAGGGCGGCCTCGGTTCCTGCGAACACGAACATAGCGAGCGCGGCTACCAGGAAGGCTCGCCAGTAGGGTTTAGCGTAGTTAAGTAGCCGCCGATACAGCCAAAATGAGTTCACGCCCGGATTATTGCGTATCCAAGCCCGAGCGGGAGCCCCCAAGCAAAATGTAGCTTTGCACAACTTGGGCTCGGAGGTGGCAATCTATCCTAGCCGCCTATTTTTATTAGTATGCGCACACTTACTAAATAGTTGCTTTTTTACAACGAACTAAGTAAATAGCCGCTGTAAAAGCGCTCTGAGTCTTGAGTCTTCGACACCTCAAGGTCAAACTTGTTGCAACAGTCTAGTCGTCACTCATTTTTTTGGGCTGTTGGTAATTTGTATGTCGGTTTTCAAACACTCTTTCTAGGGGATTTATCGATGAAAAAGCATCTAGTTGCAGCAGCGGTAGCGACTGCATTCGGTCTGCCTGCGATGGCACAAAACGTAACAATCAGTGGTTTGCTTGAGACGGGTTTTCAGGACCTGGAATTATCAAACACTACTGCAGTAGTAAAAACAAACAACGATCTATCAGGTATCAGTGGAGGAATCTTCGGATCTTCGCGGATCGTTATCGGTGGTTCGGAGGATTTAGGTGGGGGTCTAAAGGCTGGTTTCCGTCTGGAAAGCTCGCTGGATGCATCTAACGGGCGTATGGGTTCTGGCACACTCGCAGGTCAAGCTGGTTCAGCAAACGGAAGTATTTTTAACCGTGGCGCAGAAGTAAATCTGTCAGGCGCATTCGGTATGGTTCGAATTGGTAAGTTTGATCATCGTGGTGGCGAAGATACAGACATTAATGTTGTTGGTAACATTGCCCTTGCGACCGGAAACCCGAACGGAAACCTTACCGCAACCGGCGTCGAAATCGGATCTGATCGTAACAGCACCATTGCTTACCGCACTCCGAACCTTGGCTTCACAACTATTGAAGTCGCCCATTCCCAGAAAGCAGGTCAAAAGACAGCAGCCGCTGATGCAGCAGACGCCGCTGGAGAGGGAGCAGTCCAAAGTATCTACGCCGAAGGAACGATAGCAGGAATCAACTACAGGGTTGGTTACGCCAAGCAAGAGCGTGTAACTGCAGTTGGCGCAGCAAATGACGATGCAACCCGTCAGGGCCTAGGTGTATCCTACAACTTTGGTCCCCTGTCCGCCTCCTTACATTATGGTAAGGCGACGCTGATCGATCAAACAGAAAACAAAGAGTACACCGTAAGCGTCAATATTCCTCTCGGTAACGGCCTTGATCTACGTGGGGTTTATCAGGACTTCGATTCAAGCGTGGCCAATGCAGCAAGTTTAGATACAGCCGACAGAAAGACATACACTGTGGCTCTGGCGAAAGCATTATCTAAGCGTACCAATCTCTACGCGGCATACACAGATAATGACCGGACGTCTACGGCTCAAGCAACAGCTGCCGACAGCCGCCGCATCTATCTGGGTGTTGGTCATAACTTCTAAATATTGTGATCGCCTTGTAGTATTTAAAAAGTCTCAGAGAGATGAAAATAAAACCCCTGCCCAAAAGGTGGGGGTTTTTTATTGAACGATTTACGTACGGCAAACTTGAGTTGCTACGCAAATCTGTATTGACCCACTGATTTCCTGCTCAGGTCATACTTTGCAAAGGAGAACCTTGTGAGTGTGATTGTGGAAGAAGATTTCAAACGTTGGACGGCCAAGAGGAAGGCTGCCCTGGTGATGGACATCATCCAGGGCAAGACTTCGGTTTCAGAGGCATCCCGGTCCTTTGATCTGCCGCCTTCGGAGATCGAGCAATGGGTCGAAGAGGGCAAGCGGGGGATGGAGAATGCCCTGCGGGCCAAGCCTTTGGATGTCAAAGAGCAGTATGAACGGCAGCTCAAAGAGCTGCAGGAGGCTTACGGAGAGGCCATGCTTGAGCTTCGTCCCCGAAAAAAGTTGAATTCCCTGTTAAACGGAGACGAGAAATGATCGCCACCGTTTTGCAGGGATTGGAAGCTGAAGGAATCAAGGTACCGATGACGAAGCTCTGCCGCTGGTTTGAGGTTCCCAGGCGCACGATGTATTACGGTAATCATCCCCTTTTTAACGGAGGCGAGTTCAAGGGGTCAGTGCAACACTGATTTTTGAAGTTCTAGAATCAGGAGGTTGCAATGACTAACGTTTACGGCCCAATGACCCCAGAGAGGAAATCGAGGATCTGGGAGCTTTGGCGGCAAGGACAGCCTATGAGCTTTATCGCTGGCGACATCAACAAACCACCTGCAACGGTTTATTCTTATCTGCTTTATCACGGTGGGATTGAACCAGGGTCCAGGATTCGCCGTCTCGGCGCATTGTCCTTTGAAGAACGGGAGCTGATATCCCGAGGTCTTGCGTGCGGGAAAAGTATCCGGAATATTGCTCGGGATATCGATCGAGCCCCTTCGACGGTCTCACGCGAAATTTCCAGAAATGGAGGAGTAAATCGGTATCGAGCTGCTTTAGCGGAAAAGGCTTTTTTAAGGCGATCGAAAAGACCCAAACCACTGCTTCTGGCTCAAAATGTAGCCTTGAGGGAGATAGTAGGTCGTTTACTACAAGCCGACTGGTCGCCAGAGCAGATCTCCGGTTGGTTGAAAAGACAGCAATCTGATGGGCAAAAAATGTCCGTATCCCACGAGACGATTTACAAATCTTTGTTTATTCAAACAAGGGGCTTGTTTCGCGAGGAGCTCAAAAAGCACCTGAGAACAAAACGAATGTTCCGACATGCAAAAACCCACAGAGTATCGACTAGAGGGCAAATCGCTGATGCGATCTCGATCCGCGAGAGGCCTGCTGAAATCGAAGATCGCGCTGTTCCTGGGCATTGGGAAGGGGATTTGATTATCGGAGCGAATAACAGTGCAATCGCAACGGTCGTGGAACGACAATCAAGATTTACTGTGCTGTGTAAGGTTCAAAACCGCAAAGCGACTTCGGTGGTGGGAGCGTTAACTGAGCAGATGCTGCGACTTCCCCAACACTTATTGAAGAGCCTTACGTGGGATCGCGGGCAGGAAATGTCGGCGCATAAGATCTTTACGCTAGACACCGAGATGGCAGTCTATTTTTGTGATCCAAGTAGCCCGTGGCAGCGAGGGACAAACGAGAACACTAATGGATTGTTACGGCAATACTTTCCCAAAGGGAAATCGATGGGGGTATATACTCAACTCCAGCTTGATGAAATTGCTAACAAGCTAAATACCCGGCCTCGCAAAACGCTTCAGTTCAAACCACCGGCAGAGGTCTTTAACGGAGTGTTGCACTGACCCCTTGAACTCGCCTCCGTTAAAAAGGGGAGGATTACCAAATGTGGTGAACACGGCTCATGATCATTCTCGTTTTCGTGGTGAGATAATAAATGCCCGTGTTACTCAATAACATCCCAACTTACAGCTTGACCATACTTTATGTCCATTTTCGTCACAGCACCGATGACCTTATCGTAAAACTTAGGTGGTAAGCCAAATCCTGGACGTATTCTTCTCACATCTTCGGGCTTTATGATTGATCCCGCCTTAAGGTTGTTCACAAAGTATAACGATCGCCTGAAAATTCTACTGTTGTTTTCGACCTCTGGCCTTAACAGTTCGTCTTTGCCTAGAGATAGCCATGTATCTTTAACTTCTTTAATGAGACCTTTAAGCTCATCTGGTTCTATTGAAAAATCGCTATCTGGACCTTTATCGGCTCTGTTAATAGTAAAATGCTTTTCTATTGCGGCCGCCCCAAGTGCAATCGCTGTCGTTGCAGCTAAACTCCCAATTGTGTGGTCCGATAGGCCAACGGCTACGCCAAATTGCTTTTTTAGTCTCGGTATTGATTTAAGGTTAGCTCGTTCTATTGGTGTTGGATAACTGCTGATACAGTGAAAAAGTAATATAGAACTACATCCAGCACTTCGAGCGCACTCTAGTGCTTCGGAAATTTCCTCTTCGGTCGCCATTCCAGTAGACATAAGTATAGGCTTCCTCTGCTTCGCTACGTAACTAATCAACGGCAAGTCTAATAATTCGAAAGAGGCTATCTTATAAGCAGGGGTTTGTAGGCTTTCTAGTAACTCTACGGCACTCTCATCAAAAGGCGTTGAGAATAAAGTAACTCCAAGTTCATCCGCATATCTAAAAAGTTCTTTATGCCACTCGTACGGTGTGTGCGCTTCAGTATATAAGTCATATAGTTTGTAACCATTCCATAGCCCACCCTTTACAATAAAGTCATCAGCGTCGCTGTCAATAGTCATCGTACCCGGGGTGTAGGTTTGTATTTTGACAGCATCAGCTCCCGCGGCTAATGCCATTTTAATTGACAGCTTAGCTCTCTCGAGCGACCCGTTATGGTTAGCTGAAATCTCAGCAATGACGTAAGGCGGATGGCTTTCCGATATTTGGCGCCCTAATATACTAATCATTTGTCTGATCCTTTATCACAAACTAAAGAGTCAAGTCGTCGAATTTCGTCTAGAATATTAGAATCCCAACCAGAGAAGGCACTAGGTAGATCATCTACTTTATGGTGAGAGCCTTTTCTTCTTTGTGGCAACGGTTTATATGTGCCTGAAATGATTTCTTTAAGGTTTTCTTTAAAAAGAGATTCAAGCTCTATGATGAGTTGCCTGTATGTCTGTGAGAACGTGATTTGATCTTTTGAGAAATTAACGTATCGTTGATAAATTATTGGCCCTGTGTCTATACCTTCATCAATTAAGTGAATTGATACGCCACTTGGAGTGCAGTCAAAGAATGACCAAAAATTGGGATGCGCGCCTCTATTCCAAGGTAGATAAGAAATGTGTAGGTTTATGATAGGGGCGACAGAACTTTCAATGATTGATTTTTTTAAGATATGGCCATACCCGTAACTTATTACAAAATCAAATCCTTGAGTTGTATCAATCTTCTCTTGCGTATGCCATACCTCGCAATTGGCATTCACTAGAGCATCAATTAGCGTAGTTTTCTCACTTGTGTACCCTAAAAAAAGAACTCGCTTTGTTGGCGTTATAAGTTTTTTTATAAGCTGTGCTTGATTTCTCATAGAGGCCCCGGTTGGGCTTCGAAGTACTGATACCCATGACGTAAACTAAGTGAAACTGATAGTATAGTGATCCTCGGTATATTGGTATACAGTAGGTACTAATTTTTTGCGACTGAACTATGACCTTCGATGCCGTTATCGTGCTTGCTAACGAGATGGATCCAACTGGGACACTGAACAAAGAGTCCAGTTTGAGAGCGAACTTAGCCGCTAAGCTAATGAGTGAGCTACGTATTCCCTACATAGTTACCTGTGGCTGGGCCTATAGGAGTGACTCATCAATTCTCATTGCTGACGCACTTAAGTCTTATCTCATTAGTATCGGCGTTCAGTCAGATAAGATTATTACCGAAACTAATTCTAGAGATACCGTCGGTGACGCCGTATTCACTAAGATAAACGTGTCAGAGCCAAGGGGCTTAATTAAGGTATGTGTGGTCACCAGCAATTATCACGTACCACGGGCTTCAAAGATTTTCGATTTTGTATATGGCTCGGACTATAAAATAATTGTTGAAGGAGCTGATGTTGAATTTAATGAGGTAGTTTTAGGCAAAGAATTGGAATCTGAACTTGCCTTTAAAAACACGTTTAGAAACGTTGTTGCAGGAAATAACGATCAAATAATGGACGCTCTTAAGTCTAATCATCCGTTCTACAATGGTCAAATATATCCAAAAATTTAACGTACATTCCGTGTATAAAAATTCGTCTATAACAACATCTCTTCTGTTCTTAATGGGAATTAGGAAGGAAGTATGTGCGGCCTTAGTGACTGCTATCCAGGCTCTTTATAGCTTTCCCGATTCCTTTAACCATATTAGGCGTTATTGTTTTTTGTAGTGTTTCTTTTTTAATATAAGAGCCATTAGAGTTTAAAAAACGTCTAATAAGTAACTGTGGATGCCAGTTGTATGGCTTTCCAATTTTATTTAGGGCCATAAGTTTTATACCTCTTCTAAAATCCGCAAACGTATAAACTCCTGATCTAAAAAGACTTCTATCTTTTAGAAAATTGGCAATAATCCCTGCGATCATGACAGCCGAGTCCCCTTTTGGATTTCCGAACCAAAGGTCTATATGTTTTTTCCGAGCGTCAGAAATGTGTATTGGCTGTGGAACCGAAAGCGCTTCTGCCACCGCCGTTATGATATCCGAGGGACTTTCACAACGAACATTTAATCCGTCTAGTATCGGATGAGAGAGCAATTCGTGCGGTTCGAGAGCTAGTTCAATTGTTGGCTTTCCTGCGAGCCACGCATCAACCGCTGTCGTGCAACTATCAAGTGATACTTCTATGTCGCACGATAGCATTAAGTCGGTAATATGACTACTCTGATCGAGTTGCAAATGTTGCGACTTTGATATCGGTAGATTCTGCAACCAAGATTTATAAAAATCTATATCTTCCGATGGGTGAACTCTGAGAGTAATATCATAAGTGCCAGAACCTAATAGATTTTCTAAGTATGTCAGCACCCGCTGCCTATTGCGGTACACAACTCCCACTGCGCCCCAGTAATCCTTATAACTCGACACATTCTTCGCCCAGCTTGAAAAAAATCTATCAGCTTCCGCTTTTGGTAACTCATAAAACTTTGCGAGACTCAGGTTGGTGCAAAAAAGAATTCTTGGCCGTGTTTTCCGGGGGAGACTAGGCTTTCTGTAAAGGCCTTTCCAAGGTTCAAAATAAAAATCGAAGCGCGGAGATCCCGTCGTGAAGAGTTTCTCAGATTCGAATCCAACAGACTCTAACGCGTCTCTGTGGGTCGAATTCCAGCAAAAAAATAAATCTATATGTGCGTTGTTATGAGCCCGACCTGCATTGAACATAAGGGTCTCTCGGTTGTAGTAGATCCCCTCATTGGGCAATACGGCAACACCGATTCCCAGCGATCGCAGTCTATGGGAGAAGGCTACAAGGTGGGATGCCAAGAGATGATTAAAGATAACCAAGTGCGGCCTAAAAGCGTAAACAACCGCTCTGTATGCTTCTAATGGCTGTAATTCACAACTAATGCCCTTCAATGAAAGTTGGTGAGCAAGAAGGGCAGCTCCTGGAAGGTCGCGCCGCTTGTTGTCAACTAGATAGACCACTTTGTAATTCATTTGAACTCTTAAGTATCGTGATTACGGTAAAGTATACTTGACCTGCCCTCGATAATCAGGGCCACTGGGAAGTTAGTAAAGTCCGACATTGAAGGAGTGGTCGGACATGAAGAAGCGATTTACGGACGAGAAGATCATTGGGTTTTTGAAGGAGGCTGAGGCGGGCACGTCGGTCAAGGAGCTGTGCCGCAAGCACGGGTTTTCTGATGCGGCGTTTTACGGCTGGCGCAGTCGGTTTGGCGGCATGGAGGTGGCAGACGCTGCCCAACTGCGGAACCTTGAGCCGGAGAACGGCCGGCTTAAAAAGTTGTTGGCCGAGGCCCACCTGGACATAGAGGCATTAAAGAGCGTTGTGCGGGGAAAGCGGTAAGCCCGCAGGCGCGTCGAGAGGCGATCGATACGATGCGGGCTAAAACAACCATCTTTGAGCGTAGGGCCTGCCAACTGGTGGGCCTGTCTCGATCGGTGTTGCAGCACAAGCCGATTTCCTCTGAGCAGACCCAGACCCTACAGGCCCGGATCATCGATATTGCCTATGAGCGTCGGCGGTTCGGCTATCGGCGCATCCAGATGATGCTGCGTCGTGAGGGTGTGGTGGTTAATCACAAGCGGACCTATCCGCTCTACCGAGAAGCAGGGCTAGCCGTCCGCAAACGCAAGAAGCACCATGGGATCGCAGTGCCCCGTATCCCCTTGGATCAGCCCGGTGGCCCCAATGAAGTCTGGAGCATGGATTTTATCTTTGATGCGATGAGTAACGGCAAGCGGATCAAGTGCCTGACAATTGTGGATGATTACTCCGGGGAGGCAGTCGACATCTTGCTTGATCGGGGCATATCTGGGCATTACGTCGCAAGACGGTTATCCGAGATCGGCCGCTTCAGAGGGCTGCCACTGACCATCCGGACCGATCAGGGGCCAGAGTTTCTAGATGAAATTGGCTCGAGAAAACCAGACAGGTCACCATCAGAATTTGCTGCGAAGCATCGAGCAGCAATACGGGACCCCGGAAACGGGAGGTTTAAACTTATAACTCAAGGACCTTAACTAACAGCCCTCTGGCACTACTACAGGGGGCAGGTCACTGCAGAAGAGGTAGATTTAGAAATTACGTTCTGCGAAATGGACTAACGAGCTCATTCAGAACTCGTAGAAAAATATGTTTGAATCTGGGAAAATCTTTATAGAAAAACACAAAATGTAAAAGAGAGTAAAAATGCAACATATTAAAAACGAAGATATCTTAGCGCTATTCCCAATTCCTATAGCCAAAGTACCAATACCTGCAGGATTAGACTTCACTAAAGAAATTGAGGTATTAAAAGCGTTAGATTTGACCAACACCGAAGCAGACAACGCTTACGTGCATCATAGATCGGTAAAAAGCTACGTATTAGATTTAGATCAGTTAAAAGTTTTAAAACTCTACATAGAAAGTCGAATATCTGAGTTTATGAAAAATGTGATGTCACACGAATATCCGGGACAATTAACGCAGAGTTGGACTAATTTAAATAAACCTGGCCAAGGAACGCACATACACAGTCATGCGAACAGTATTATATCGGCAGTTTTCTACATGGATGTTCCTGACGGTGCAATTCTAAGATTTCATAAAGGTTCGTCGGTTAGTGGCAGGTTATGGACAATGGAGCCGGCAGTTAATCCTAAAGCTGCCAAGGAAAATTTCTTTGCCTATGATTGGATAGATATTCCTGTGGTGTCAGGAGATTTAGTTATGTTTCCGTCGTATCTACAGCATAGCGTCCCGCCAAATTCTTCCAATTTTCATCGATGGTCTCTAGCGGTAAATGCTGTGCCTGTAGGATGTTTAGGGAGGAATCATGCATTAACTGAATTAGTGTTAGGCCCGACACACGACCCCGGTTATCAGCTTTAACTTTTCGGCAATCTGACTATCGGTGAATTTGGACCCCTTCATCTAAAGAACCCCTCGTATCGAGAAGATGCTACTTCCAACCCCAGTTAGCCTAAGGGGGGATTACCCTAGGACAGGTCAAGAGCACTATCTGGTGCAGCAGCTATCGCCGTTTGGCAATCTATAAGTTCTTAGCCGCTGAGGTTAAAACAAATTCCATTTGATCCGCCATTCTTTGAATAGAGTTATGGACCTTACACCTAACCCGTGCGGCGCATCCTAGGCTCTTGGAGAGAACAGGATCGTTTGAGAGAGATTTTATAGCTGATGATAGGAGTTCCGGCCGTCTTGGGGGAATCAAAATCGCCGTTTGCTGATTAACTGCGAACTCTGGGATTCCACCTACGTTGGTAGTTACGCAGGGAAGCTCGGTAAGCATTGCTTGGATTAAAGCTTGGGGAACCCCCTCCGCAAGTGAGGGAAAAGCAAAGATATCAAAACATTGTAGCCACTCGTGCACATTATTCTGTCCGCCAACTATCTTTATCATATTCTGCATACTATTTTTTAAAATCCAGTCTTCTAATCTTCGGCGTTGCGGTCCATCACCAACCACATAGAGTAGAAATGTCTCATCTTCTAATAAGCGGATAGCCTCAAATAAGTATTCAAGGCCTTTAAGTAAACGCAAGGTGCAAACCGTACCAACAATAACTTTATCAGCGGGAACACCGAGTGCGATCCGAAGCGCTCGTTTTTCGTCGTCGGTTACTGGGTTGTATAGATTGTAATCCACGCCAGTAGGGACCGAGGTCACATATGCGGAATCGAGAGCTAAGTCGCGTACCAGCATGTTTCGCAACGCTTCACCCGTTGTTACTACGCGAGCCGCAGCTTTACCAAAGAGCCATCGATTTGCGGCAGTCGGACGTACTGGTGTAGATATGTGACGGGTCCGAACTATTTTTGGTGCCTCAAACATCGTCTTACACGCAAGCGCAACGAGCCATGAGTCCGTTGAGCTATGGGTATTGATGACGTCAAAGTTTCTGCTCTTGATAAGTGCACGAATAGCTATAAGCCCTCTAATACTTTTTTCTTGAATAGGAAGATCAATAACATCGAGACGAAGGTCTTTGGCCTTGTGAAAAATTGGCGCATCAGGGGGCGCCGCAATGGAGATTCTGTGCCCGCGTTCAACGAGAGCCTTGGACTCGGTCAAGATGCGTAACTCCTGGCCGCCCCAACCTCGTGAGGATTCTGTATGCAAAATCTTCAATAAATCCATTATTGTTCCGACCTTACAATGCACATCACTCTCTTAAGCGACTCGCTATAATGTACGCGTAGAGAGACTGCCATTCCCTAATTACCTCCTCTTGTGAGAATTTTTCTGCCAGTAACCTAGCTAACTTAGACATGATAGCCTGATGATCTATCGTAGACTTAATCGCATCGGCTATCGATACTGGATCACGTAAACAAATCTTGCCTGCTCCCCACTGATTAATTTCCGTTCCGGTTCCTACATGTTCTGTGGTCACCACGGGTAAACCTGAGGACAACGCTTCAAGAACCGCATTTGAAGAAGGGTCGTATAACGAAGGGAGACAAAACACATCAGAGGCCCAATAAATAGATCGAACGTCGTTAGTACCACCGAGCAGTCTAACTCGGTCCGATAGCCCTAACTGATTGACAAGTAGTTGAAGTTTACCTTGGAGTTTATCTTTCCCGGCAATAAATAAAATATACTCGGGCAGCTTAGTCAGACTCTTAACAAGATTAAAAAATCCTTTCCGCTCGTATCCTGATCCTATCGCAGAAACTACCTTTGCGTTGTGGTGAACTTTGAACTTACCTCGACTGTCTTGGCGCTCCGCGTCCAAAGGTGGCCGAAAAAAATTTTCATCAACGCCGTTTCGAATAATGCGAATCTGCGACTCTCCCGTTCCGTAATAGCGAATCAACTCATCTTTGATCATTTGACTATTCGCAACAAATAGACATTTAGCGTCTCTTGCGATGATCGATTCTAAGGATAATAGTCTATTATGAAAGGGATCTAGCCGGCTTGTCAGCTTTCGCCAGGAAGACATATTTCCTCTGTATCGATCAAGCCAACCTCGGTGTATTCCATCACCAAGGCGATATATATCTGCCCCAATTACTCTCTCATGGCTCTGAACAATATCGAATTTATTTTGGCTCAGAACCCTTTGAACTGATTTTTGAAATGAACGCTCTCTACCATAACGAGTCAGTCCAACAGCGTCAGCGCGAATCCAGCGAACTCCTGCAACGGATGGCCCATTCCATGTAGACGAAATCAGTGTAATTTCAATATTCTGTGCGACTAGACGCTGGATTAGATCAACGATAAAACGCTCAGCTCCTCCGAATGGAGTGTAACGTTTTCTAATAATCGCAAGCTTCATTTCGCGTGAGTGCCAGCGGCATCAAACTCGACCGCAACGTATTTCCAGAAAACCCCTTGAGCCTTAAAAATTGCGGATATAAGTCCTTGCCGACCGTCCAGGAAACCGAGCTGCACTAGATAGAGTCGACAGAAAGTCCATAAAGACCTCAGCAGCGCTATGAATACTCTCGTCTCTGCGCCTTGTTTTTCTCGCATTTGTGTTGCACTTAGAAGCGCGTACTTTTTTTGCTTCTCAAGAATGTCTTCAATGCTCTGATAGCTAAAGTGCAGGAGATTCCCGTCTAGCTTTGTCGTGTTTCCTTTTACGAGAAGCTTTTCATGAACCGGAATTGGATCAAAATGCGCCAAATCTCGTTTGGCAAGACGCAATACGTAGTCGGGATACCAACCCCCAAAGCGCATCCAGCGGCCGAGAAATCGCGAACGTCTCTTGATATAGAATCCGCTGGCATCGGCACAACGTGTTGATTTTAGAATCTCCGCTCGAAGATTAGGTGTCACCCGTTCATCAGCATCAATCGATAACACCCAGGTGCCCTTGGCTGCCTTTAATGCCCGCTGCTTTTGAATGCCGAATCCAGGCCAATCGGATGTCGTGACAACTCGCGCACCCATATTCATCGCTATTGCCACGGTGTTATCGACGCTGCCGTGGTCGACCACCACGACTTCGTCACAAAAATCAAGCGACTCTATGCAATTTTTAAGATGGTAAGCTTCGTCTCTTGTGATTAAAATAGCACTAATCCAGGGTTTTCGTTTCTCTTGGTCGCTCATTGGCTCTAAATAACTCCTGAGAATGAAAAAAGAAAAAATAATCGCTATTGTCGGATTGGGATATGTCGGTTTGCCACTGGCGCTCGTCTTTGGGGAAAAACGACGAACAATTGGTTTTGATACCTCAGAATCGAAGATTCTTGATTATCGCAGGAATATTGATCGGACTGGTGAAGTTACGGAAGCCGAATTCGCAAAAGCTTCTCGGCTTGAGTTCACCTGTGATCCCAGAAAACTTCGAGAAGCCGAGCTTTTCATAGTGGCTGTACCTACCCCTGTAGACGAGGCTCACGTGCCAGACTTAGGGCCTTTAAAAGAGGCATCAGTAACCGTGGGGAAACACCTTAGGAGAGGGGCCATTATAGTTTTTGAATCGACGGTTTACCCAGGCGCGACTGAGGACGTTTGTGTGCCGATCATAGAGCAAGCGTCCGGACTCATTTGGCAGCGAGATTTTTCAGTAGGCTATTCCCCGGAGCGGATTAATCCTGGCGACAAAGAGCACACCCTGAAAAAAATATTGAAGGTAGTTTCAGCTGATTCGCCAGAGTCTCTTGATGAGGTAGCAAAAATCTATGAGTCTGTGATTGATGCGGGCGTTTATCGTGCCCCGGCTATCCGTATTGCTGAGGCAGCAAAGGTAATCGAGAATACTCAGCGTGATTTGAATATTGCACTGATGAATGAATTGGCTATTATTTTTCATCAAATGAATATAGATACGATTGAAGTCACAAAGGCCGCTGCGACAAAATGGAATTTTCTCCCGTTTAAACCGGGCCTTGTTGGCGGGCACTGTATAGGAGTGGACCCGTATTATCTAACTTACAAAGCGGAACAAATCGGTTATCACCCGCAAGTAATTTTAGCGGGTAGACGTATCAATGATGGTATGGCGAAGTACGTAGCGACAGAGATAGTGAAAAACTTGGCTAAAGACACAAAGTTACCTATGAAGGCGTGCGCCGTAGTTCTTGGTATAACCTTTAAAGAAAATTGTACTGATGTCCGAAACTCTAAAGTTGCAGATCTTGTCCGCGAGTTAGAAGAATTCGGCATTACAGTATATTCTCATGATCCCTTGGCTGACGTTCAGCATGTAAAGTATGAATATGATATTTCTTTGTTGGATTATTCTGACATTCCATTAGTTGACGTTTTAGTATTAGCAGTGCCGCATGATAAATTTTTACAGTTCGAATTTTCCGCTCTATCGTCTAAGCTAAAACCTGGCGGTCTAGTTGTTGATATCAAGTCTGTACTCGACCCCAATATCGTGCACAGCTTTGGTTATCGGCTCTGGCGCCTCTGAGGGATTACAGAAGCAATTCTGAGCCAGAGAGTAATGCGTAGATATCAAACTGGCGGATCTAGGTAAATCCTGGAAGCATTGACTTTCAGTTGTACAGAGAGTTTTCCGCAATATAGTTAGCAACCCCTACCGAAACTAGTCCTGGCTTCAATAAGCCATTTTGAATCAATTCGCGTATTTTCGTGGAGGAAGTATCGTCCGGTTTTACATG
>Ga0079300_10000282_pt1 | contig 18402 bp, 17 predicted proteins | sample Wag4_2014_7_11_FD_74799 | JGI IMG/M metagenome (GOLD analysis project Ga0079300, IMG submission 74799) | Fresh water microbial communities from Ohio, USA - Utica-2 Time Series HT 2014_7_11 | ecosystem: Environmental > Aquatic > Freshwater > Water tank | place: USA: Ohio | collected 2014-07-11
GCTCATATTGGCACTCCATGGTTGATGTATCTGGCGGTGCAATCTTTGACTGGGGCAGTCACTTCATCGATCAGATTCTTGCACTACTTCCGGGTGAGATTGACTCAGTTACCGGCGTGAACCAGAAGCGGCTCTGGACACATGTGACAAATGCCGACCACGCAGATGTAGCAATCACATTCGCAAATGGCGCACGTGCAACATTTACCAATTCAGATTTAGCTGCTGCGCGTAAACCAAAGTTCTATGTTTTAGGAACAACGGGTGCAATTATCGGTAACTGGGACCCAGCAGCGGGGTCAGCTCCAGCTGACCTTCCGGCCATCCTGACTCTTCATCGCGCCGATGGCTCATCAGAAGTTATTGCCAATACAGCAGTTACGCCTTACTCATTTCATCAAAGCGTTGTCGAATACTTAAATAAGAAAACGCCAATGCAGGTTACTACCGCACAATCACGCGATGTTGTTGCGATTATGCAGGCGGCCGAAGAATCAGCGCGCGCTAATGGTCGTTCAGTAACGCCTTCACTACTGCGGTGAGCTAGGACTGTTTAAGGCCTACCCATTACCGCAAAGATTTGATCGAATACAGTGGCAAATGCAATTGAATCTGAATGTGGCATCAGCCAACCTTGCCCACCACGGATTCTGCGCGACATGGAATCAGCCATCAATTGGTAAGGATCACACGCTGCAAATTTCTCGACCGTAATTTCGCCAGCAACATCTAGTTCAAGTGAGCTCTCTTTATTCCAAGAAACAAATGCATCGTTGCCCAGAAGTGATACTCGACCCTTTGTTCCTACAACATCAAAGTACAAAGTTCCGGGCGTATCCATTGAGGTAAGTGTTTCAGCACGAGCGCCACCAATATCAAAAGTCGCGCGAAGAGTTTCATCGCTTCCACCAGGATGCCATTTCACATCAGTTGTTATGTTGCTAATCGGCGCGTAATCCATCAGCCAAATTGGAGCGGCAACTGAATATGGACCAAGGTCATAAAGTCCACCACCACCGAGTTCGTAGATTGTGCGAATATTTCCTTCATCGAGACCGTTATAGGTAAATGCACTTCGTATCTCTTTTACATCGCCGATAACACCTGAATCAACAATTTCCTTTAACCGAATTGTGCGTGGGTGCCAACGATTCCAACTGGCCTCCATGAAAATTAATCCGGTTTCATCTGCAACAGCAATCGCTTCTTTCAATTGTGAAAGATTCATCGCTGCCGGTTTTTCGCAGAGCACATGCTTTCCGGCACGCATCGCTGCAATCGACCATTGAATATGGAGCGAATTTGGCAATGAGATGTAGACCGCTTCCACTTGTGGGTCGGCAAGTAATTCGTTGTAATCGGTATAGACAAGTCCTGTTGGTGAAAGCACTTTTCCTCGAGCCTCATCTCGTGATCCCACCGCATAGATTTCGCCATCATGTGAGTTCAATAGCGCTGGATAGAGCGCCTTCTTGGCAATATAACCGGCACCGATAAATCCCCAGCGTACTTTTTCCATAACCGGGAGCGTACTTGTAAAATGGGTCGTTCATCAGTCAGTTACCTACAATTTACCAAAATAGGACATTCTTACCCCGTGAAAGAACATGTAGCGAATTACCAAGACCGGGAGTTAACCTGGCTTGATTTCGATACCCGCGTACTCGAACTGACGGAAGACCCAACAATTCCGCTGCTCGAGCGTGTGCGCTTTATGGCGATCTTCTCTTCGAATCTTGATGAATTTTTTATGGTGCGCGTTGCCTCACTGAAAGCAAAAATTGAGCGCGGTGTGACAACTCCCAACACCGCTGGATACACGCCTCGAGAGTTGCTCAAGATTGTTCTTCATCGCACTCAGAATTTAGTAAACATTCAGGCGGAACGATTTAGGGATGTGATTATCCCTGAGCTTCGTACGCACGGCATCGAGTTCTGCAAGATTAACGAGCTCACTGATGAAGAACGAAGCCATCTAAAAGATTATTACAACAAGCGAATCTTTCCAGTTCTCACGCCCCTTGTAGTCGATCCTTCACACCCTTTTCCATATATCTCGGGGCTTTCGCTCAACGTAGGAATTAATATCGAATCTAGCGAGGATCAAGATATTAGCTTCGCTCGTGTAAAAGTTCCTTCTAATCTCCCACGATTCATTCGTACATCTGATGAGTCGAAGATTCGTTTTGTTCTGATCGACGAACTTATTGCTGAGCATCTTTCAGAACTTTTCCCAGGTGTCACACTCAAAGATCACTTCTTCTTCCGCGTTACCAGAAACCAAGATCTCGACCTCGATGAAGATGAGACCGATGACATCTTAGAAACAATGGAGAAGGAACTTACTCGGCGTCGCTTTGGGCCTCCGGTTCGCCTTGAAGTAGATAAGGTCATTAACTCCGAAGTTCTCAACGAACTGATGGATGAACTACAAATCGAACCCGTCGATGTTTTGAAATATGACTCACCACTTGATCTTCGAAGCCTTAATCAGATTGCAGATCTCGACTTTCCAGAGCTGAAGTACAAGCCATTTAGGAGCGAGACCGCCCCTGAACTCAGAGATGTTGATCCTGATTCAAGTGATTCCTACTTCTCCGCGTTGCGTAAAGGTGAGATTCTGCTACATCATCCATACCAATCATTTACCAGCTCAGTCGTAAGCTTCTTGGAAAATGCAGCGAGAGACCCTCATGTATTGGCGATTAAGCAGACGTTGTACAGAACTTCGGGAGACTCTCCTATTGTGCAGGCACTTATTGAAGCTGCAGAAGCTGGAAAACAAGTACTTGCCGTCATCGAGATTCGTGCCCGCTTTGATGAGATGGCCAATGTGCGTTGGGCGAGAAAACTCGAAGAAGTCGGTGTGCATGTGGTCTATGGCTTGATGGGGCTAAAGACGCATGCCAAGTTATCTCTTGTTGTACGCGAAGAAGGTGACACGTTGCGCCGTTACTGTCACGTTGGTACAGGTAACTACCATCCAAAGACTGCTCGCTTCTACGACGATCTTGGAATTCTTAGCGCTGAGCCGGTACTCGGTGAAGATCTCTCTCGTCTATTTAATGAGCTCTCTGGATATTCCACTAAACACGAATACTCTCGATTACTCGTAGCTCCACATAGTTTGCGTAAAGGACTCATTGCTCGCATTAAACGCGAAACCCGCCATCATCTAGATGGGAAGCCGGCCTGGATTAGATTCAAACTTAACTCCCTGCTTGATGAGGAGATTATTGATCACCTCTATGAAGCGGCAGATGCTGGAGTGAAAGTTGAAATAGTCGTGCGCGGAATCTGCTCGATTCAACGAAACACCCAAGCGCGCCGCGAAAACATTAAAGTTCGTTCGATACTCGGAAGATTTCTTGAGCACTCTCGCATTTACTACTTCCGCAATGATGGGGCCGAAGATTATTTTATTGGCAGCGCAGATATGATGCATCGAAATCTCGATCGTCGCGTGGAATCATTGGTTCGCATCGAATCAGAGAAACATAAAGAGCGGCTTGCAGGAATTCTTGATGATTCATTCTCAGATAAATACTCAACTTGGTTGCTCAATGAGGAAAACAACTGGGTACGAAACATTAAAGATCACGATGGCAATTACCTGGTTAACTTCCAGGATCACTTCGTCGATCGACACAATCGCTCATGATTAGAGCAGCTGGAGCCCTACTCTGGCGCGAGAACGCAGACTTGTTAGTTGAGGTCGCGCTCATTCACCGACCTCGTTATGGAGATTGGTCGCTGCCGAAAGGCAAGCTTGAAATTGGTGAGACCGCTCTGCAATGTGCTTACCGAGAACTGCTGGAAGAAACCGGAATCCGTGCCTCATTTACTCGACATCTAGGCACAGTTGAATACGAAGAGTCCGGGCAACAGAAAAGAGTGCAGTACTGGGCTGCCCACTGCGCACTAAGCCAGAGCGAATTCATCGCCAACGAAGAGGCTGATCAGATGGTTTGGTTACCTGCTAATCAGGCGATTGAACAAGCAACTCATGACTCCGATAAATCAATTATCAAAGCATTTACAGCCGAAAACCCTCACACCGACACTTTGATTATCTTGCGCCATACCAAGGCGCTCGAACGCGGTGACTGGGATGAAGAAGATTCACTTCGCACACTCGATGAAACTGGTTTTGATCAAGCACAGCTACTTATTAAACATTTACAGCCCTTTGCTATTGACGAGCTCTATACCTCGGATTACACACGCTGCGTCCAGACGGTTACTCCCCTTGCTCATGCTCGTGGTTTATCAGTAACCACGGTGCCAAGTGTGAATGAAGAGAACTATGAATTAGATCCTGAAAAAGCAATCTCCTTTGCGAATGCACTCAAGCAGGATGAGAAGAATATTCTTATCTGTAGCCACAACCCGGTAATCCCATCAATGCTCCGCGGGATTCTCAATACTAAATTAAAGAACAAAGACTTGATCAAACTTGAACCAGGCGATGCTTGGATTGTTCACCGAGTGCGCGGTGAAATCGTGGGCGTTGATTACTTAAGTATCGCCAACTAATCTTTAGCGTTAGCGCTCAATCCAATCGAGACGATGTAACACAATGCCTTCACGTAGCGCCCATGGACAAATCTGAACTTCACGTAAATTAAGGGTCTTCATCAGCTCTTTAGCGACCATAGCTCCAGCCACAATCTGGGGTGCCCGCTCTGCTGAAATTGATTGCATCGCTTTTCTTCCCTCGATATCAAGAGATTGCAATTTAGGAACAATCTCTTCGAGTGCGCTGAGCGTAAGATGCGGACCAAACTTCGGATACATCGTAGTTGCGACTTTTGCTAACGTTCTAAATGTTTTACTCGTTCCGGTTGCAATATCTTTTTCGAAGGTAGAAAGTGACTGCGCCAACGGAGCGATGGCATCGGCGAGATAATCTTCTAAACTCTTCAATGACTTCGTGCTAAATGGGTCGCCTTTAAGAAATTTACGAGTAAGTCGGCCGGCACCCAATTGAACGGAGGTTTTAAAGGTTGGGTTCTCCTCAGTGCCGCGTGCGATTTCTAGAGATCCACCGCCAATATCTAAAACCAATAGATCTCCGGAAGACCAACCAAGCCAACGACGAGCTGCCAGGAAAGTAAACCGAGCTTCTTCTTCACCGCTTAATACCTGCAGATCAATTCCGCATTCACGATTAACGTGGGCCAAAACTTCATCTGAGTTCACTGCTTCGCGAATAGCAGACGTTGCAAAGGCCAATAGTTCATCAATTTCAAGGTGTGCGGCCGCATTGAGGTTGGTGAGAATTGCTTCGGTAATCTTTTGAATTCCAAGTGGTGTGATAGCACCTGATTCATCGAGGTACTCGGTAAGGCGAATAATTGATTTGTGTGAAGAGTTCGGAATTGGTGGTGCACCTAAGTGCCCATCAACTACTTGCAAATGTATGGTGTTGGAACCAACATCGAGTACGCCTAATCTCACCTGCGAAGTCTAGCGAGTTGGAGTAGCGAAAGATCCAGTGACCAAGTAATAGACACGGCGGGAGACTGAAACTGCATGGTCTGCAAATCGCTCGTAGTAGCGACCAAGTAATGTGACATCGATTGCTGATTCCACGCCATGTGCCCAGGTGTTGTTGCTCATCGACCCAATGAGTTGACGATGCAACTTATCCATTTCATCATCATCTCTTTCCACCTGAAGTGCTAGCTCGGTATCACGAGTTTCAATAACTGTTGGAATCTTGCGAGAAATATTTTCAGCAACCGATCCAATGTGATTGACAAGATCCTTGAGTTCAGGTGGAAGCACATTTAATGGATGACGAAGTCTGGCAACTTTTGCCACGTGGTGTGAAAGGTCTCCCATGCGCTCTAAATCAGCGCTCATACGAAGTGCTGTTACCAAAGCGCGCAAATCTGATGCAACTGGTTGTTGGCGCGCAATAATGTCGATGATGCGGGTATCTAAATCATGTTGATAGAGATCAATTTTCTCATCATTGGAAATTACTTCTTCTGCAATTTTTAGGTCTGCTTCGATAAGCGCCTGCGTCGCCTTATGGATTGATTCAGAGACCATATTGGAGAGGTCAACTAGTGATTGAGAGACCCCATCGAGCTCTTCTTGGAATACCGAGCGGATGAGTGCCATGGGGGCCAAGGTAGGTCAACTCGGTGAATTTCGCAATGCGTAAAGGTTAACGGACGGTAAACCGCCACTCACAGACGTTAGGCTATTCTCATGTGGTTCCGTCGTGATGAAAGTGATGTCGTAGTAGACGAAATTTCTCCGACTTTTCTCAATGTTTTATCGGAGCTAGATCAGGATGCGCTTCTTATCGCCCCGGGTGAGGTAATTCGCTTCGCCACAGAAGGTATCGAGGCTCTTCATTTACTGCGCGATGGTCGACTAAACAGCCCTGAATTAATTGCCCTGATTCGTGTTGTGCGGCGCACACATCAGACGCATACCGGGAAGATTGAGATTCCCCGCGGACCGATTGGTGAAGGTTTGCGTGAACTTACAGTGCGCGCTATCTACCTGGAAGATTTAGATAACATCGTGGTACTTCTGAGCGATGAAAGTGAAGCAGAGCGTGTTCATGAAGTACGTCGAGATTTTGTGGCCAATATTTCACACGAACTAAAGACTCCTATCGGTGCGCTCTCGCTGCTAAGTGAGGCAGTTCTATCGGCTGCCGATGAACCCGAATCGGTTGTTAAATTTGCAACACGTATGCAGATCGAAGCGAAGAGACTGACAGATTTGGTCCAAGAAATTATTAATCTCTCCCGACTTCAGGATTCTGATCCACTACAGGTTGCAACTGAAAACTACGTGGAAGATCTCATTAATGAAGCAATCGATTCAGTGAAGACCACATCTGAAGCAAAAGGGATAGCAGTGAGCTCAATTGCCATTCCTGAAGTTGTTGTCTTAGGCGATAGCGAGCAATTGGTCATGGCAATCCATAACCTGTTGGAAAACGCCATTAATTACTCACCAGAAAACACCAAGGTTTCCGTCTCCTGTACGACTAATGGAGATATTGTCGAAATAATTGTGGCCGATCAAGGCATTGGAATTCCAGATGATGTCCAAGATCGCATCTTTGAACGTTTCTACCGAGTCGACCCAGCTCGTTCACGCGAAACCGGTGGCACTGGTCTAGGACTTTCCATTGTTAAGCACGTTGCCACTAATCATGGCGGAGAAGTAAAGGTGTGGAGCTCACCAAATGTGGGCTCTTCATTTGCAATGCGATTACCGATTTACACACCTAACGGAGGCGCTACACAATGACCAAGATACTTATCGTAGAAGATGAATCCTCGTTCTCAGAGGCGATTTCATTTCTGCTAGGTAAAGAAGGGTTTGAATCCGAGGTAGCCGAAAATGGTCGCGTAGCACTCGAGCTCTTTAAGAAAACCCATTACGACTTAATTCTTCTCGATCTCATGATTCCGGAAGTTTCGGGAATCGATGTCTGTCGCGCTGTGCGCACTGTTTCGCCAGTTCCCATCATCATGCTCACTGCAAAGGATTCTGAGGTCGATAAGGTCGTGGGGCTAGAACTAGGCGCCGATGATTATGTAACCAAGCCATACTCATCTCGAGAATTAGTGGCACGCATCAAAGCAGTTTTGCGCCGCGGAACTCCTGATGATTCTGGATCAGATTCAAGCTCTTCAATTCACGCTGCTGGTCGCATTCGTATGGATATCGAACGCCACCAAGTTACGGTCAATGAAATCCTCATTAATTTACCTCTCAAAGAATTTGAACTTCTTGAATTTCTGATGCGCAACGAGGGCCGAGTATTAACTCGTGGGCAGCTCATTGATCGCGTGTGGGGCGGGGATTACTACGGTGATACCAAGACTCTCGATGTTCATATCAAGCGTCTTCGCTCCAAGATTGAAGATGACCCTGCTAATCCAAAACTTATCCAAACAATCCGTGGATTAGGCTATAAATTCGAGGCGTAGACTCAATCCATAGCAGTTAACCGTTGGGCACTTGTGGCAACTATTTACCTAACTCGATAGGGATGGCCCCCCGTTACATTTGCACCGCTGCGTCCTATCATTACGTATGTTCACAAAACAGGGGTCGACAGCACGGGTCTTACTCGTCAATGACGATTCCTTCGAACTCGCCACCATGGCCGCATCACTTCGGCTCCATAGCGTTAATGTTGTTGGCGAAGCACCAAATAAATTTATCGCCGAAAACTTATTTCTTTCGCTCTCCCCAGAAGCGGTTTTGATCGATCTGCAATTTTCAGGCGAGGCCGCAATCGGCTTATTACAGAAAATGCGAAAAGTTAATCCAGCTGTAGGAATCGTAATCACCACGTCATGTCCTGACTTACGACTTTTTGGTCTACTTGAGCGAAATATTCCCGCAGGTACAAAGATAATCTTGAAGCGAAGTATCTCTGATTTATCTGTAGTAACCGGGGCGCTGGCGCAGAGTTTGATATCGGCCCAAGATGGTTCAAAGATGAATTGGATAAATCTACATACCTCAATTCAAAAAGAATCCTTTATCTCCGTTCTCAATGACCTGACCGATATTCAAATCGAGACGCTACGCCTAGTTGCCCAAGGACTTAGTAACTCTGAAATTGCCAAGGTTCGATTTGTCTCTGAAAAATCAGTTGAGCAAATTGTGGCGCGTATCGCTCATCACCTTTCCATCTCGCCAGATCGCCGCCGGAATTTACGTGTCGCGCTGGCGGGTGAATATTTCAAGTGGCTCGGCGCACCAAGACATTAATTCGGCAGTCAGTATTTGATTTGCGGTAAAGTCGAGGCATGTCCTCCGCGCTTACCCTGACAAAGATTCGTGCGCGCTGGAATGAGGTTTTAGATCTTGTTGAAAGCCAGGATCGAGTTATCTGGATCGCCTACTTTGATGCCAGACTCGAGTCTTTCGACAACGGCCGTTTGACGCTCGATTTTAGCGATAGCAACAAGTTAGCCACTGGCCACGACTACAAAGAAGCGCGCCTGCGACATCGCTCAGTATTACAGAGTGCGTTCTTTGATATTTTTGGAGAGACAGTCGTGGTTGTAGAGAAATGAAGAAGTTTTTCACAGTTCTTTTTTCACTTTCATTTCTATCGTTTCTGCTTCACGCAAATCCTTCGGTTGCCGCAGATCTAGTGGCGGCTGGCCCTGCTGGAAAGATTCATGGCGCAGATATCAGCAGGTGGCAGCATCCCAATGGCAAAGCAATTAACTTTAAAAAGATGCGTAGCGCCGGAATGGATTTCGTGATGATTAAGGCATCCGATACCCGTGAAGAATCAGATCGCATCGCACTTAAATATGTGAAGCAAGACCGAAAGGGCGCACAAGCTGCCGGAATTCACACTGGTTTCTACCACTTTGCACTCTTGCCAAATACAACTTCTCAAGTAGCCATTGAGCGGGATGCGAAAGCGCAAGCACAGAAAGTAATCGGCAGACTTGCCACCCTTGGCGCTTACAACGATCTGGATTTACCGTACGCACTCGATCTCGAAGTAAATTGCATTCAGTGGAGCTCAAACGGAACCTGTCTGAAGAGCGCGTCACGCGAGCACGCCACACTCTGGAGCAAAGTCTTTTTAAAAACAGTGCGGGAAGAAACTGGTCGCACCCCTTTGATCTACTCATCTCCTCATTTTCTTGAGAATTCACTGATACGAGATGAAGAACTTTTGCAGTATCCATTGTGGATTGCCCACTATGCAATTGATCCCGCTCTTCCTGAATCAAAACCTAATGTGAAGCCAGGCGGATGTTTTGTGCACTCCTGGACGTCGGCAGAGTGCGCTGCGAACTGGACTCTTTGGCAATACTCATCGTGTGGCATCGCACCAAAGTACGGAGTCCCTGGGTCCAGATTAGATCTCAATGTTTTTAGCGGAGATCATCTCGAATTTGATAGCTTGCGCAAAGGTGAATGGGTTCCTAAGACGATGAATCCAATGCCGCGTGGGGAAAAATCAAAAATCACGATTACCTCGGTGAAGGCTTACACACATGATAAAAATGCATTCATTGCAGTTGAGGTGAAACGTCCCGATGACACCCCGGTTGTCACTGGCGCGGTAAAGTTTCAATTCACTTCAGCACATACAGAGAAGCCTGTCGTGGAACAAAAAGTTGTGCGTGAGAATAGTGGTTCCTTCAAACTCACCTTGAGCGGTCTTCCCGCAGGAACCTGGTCTGGAAAAGTAAGCTTCAAAGATGCCTCTGGCACCCACTCTGCTGCATACGCACCGGTTGATCTCACAATTGTTCAAGGCGAAAGCACAACTACTGCTACACCGGCGCCGAGACCAGTGGAGAAGCCAAAGACAGATAGTTGTCGAAATCAGATTAAGAATTAAGATCTCCACGATAAGGTTGGCGCACTATGGATGAGATTCTCGAATTATCTGCCGGCGTTGTGCGCACAAGTCGCACTATGAATGATGGCCGAACAATTCGTTATTACGACACAGCTGGACAAACTCGCTCCGTTGCAGATCATCGCCCCGCCGAAGCGCAACCAGGCATCGGCGAACTTCGGCTAGATCCGCTGGTAAATGAATGGGTCGTTATGGCAGCTCATCGACAAGGTCGAGTCTTTCTGCCGCCAAAGGAACTCTGCCCACTCTGCCCAACTACTGGTGAATTACATACTGAAATTCCTGAGGCTGATTTCGAAGTTGTTGTCTTTGATAATCGTTCACCATCTCTTCGCCCACCAGATGGAGATTTTGCACTCCCAGATATGGTGGGTTCAGATACTGATGAGGGTGTGGCTGCAGGAAAGTGTGAAGTAATTTGTTTCACCGCAGACCATGGCGGTTCATTTAAATCTCTCTCACCGCAAAGAGTGCGTACCTTGCTAGAAGCGTGGCGTGATCGCACTCGCGAATTATCACAAGAACGATTTATCGAACATATCGCGCCCTTTGAAAATCGCGGTGAAGAAATTGGCGTTACTTTGGCCCATCCACATGGTCAGATTTATGCATACTCATATCTACCGGCGCGAGTAATCAAGATGCTGGCAGTTGCCCAAGCACATCACACTAAGACCGGCCGAGTTCTCTTTGATGATGTAGTGGCTCGTGAGCTTCGTGATGGTGTTCGCATCATTGCAAAAAATGAACATTGGGTTGCTTACACCCCCTATGCCTCGCGTTATCCATTTGAAATCCACGTTGCACCCCTGAAACCGGTTGCTGATCTTGCAGAGTTAGCTCCGGCTGCCTGTGATTCTTTCCCACCGATTGCGATTGAAGTGATGCAACGCCTCGATGGAGTATTTGGTATCGATATGGCCTACATCGCTGCCTGGCATCAAGCTCCGGTGCGAGAAGGTCGCGATCTGCTTAGGTTGCATTGGCAGATCACAAGTGTTCGTAGAGCACCAGGCAAACTTAAGTACTTAGCTGGCTCTGAATCTGCCATGGGTGCATTCATTATGGATATGAAACCAGAGCAATCTGCGCAACAACTTAAAGATGTGAAGCTTTAGGAAGATGGGCTCACTCTCCAATACTTTTGAATCGCTCTACGGCTGTAAGCCTCAGGTAATTTCTGAGGCGCCTGGGCGAGTTAATCTCATTGGTGAACATATTGATTTCAGTGATGGGTTTGTTCTCCCCTATGCAATTGCAGATCGCACACATGCCGCAATTGCTCGACGTAGCGATAGCCTGGTGCGAATCGCATCAAATCAACGTAAAGACCATCTCTTCACGATAGATATCGCAGATGTAAAGCCGGGCAGCGCCGGTGGCTGGGAAAAATATGTACTAGGTGTCATTTGGTCACTCAACGTTAAATCTGGACTCGACATTCTTATCGATGGATCCGTACCTGTCGGTGCCGGGCTTTCATCATCTGCTGCACTGGAGTGTTCGGTGGCGGTAGCGCTCAATTTATTGTTAGACCTCAATATTTCACTGGAAGAACTGGCGCGTGCAACGCAAAGGGCTGAAAATGAATATGTTGGAATGCCATGCGGAATCATGGACCAGTCGGTCTCGCTTATGGCTCATGCTGGATCAGCGCTGCTCCTTGATTGTCGAACCTTATCTACTCAACAGATTCCATTTAACGTTGCCGAACATGGTTTGGAACTGCTCGTCATTGACACTCAGGTGCATCATGCACTTGTCGATGGTGGATATGCCGAACGTCGAGGTTCTGTCGAATCAGCTACCGAGAAACTTGCGGTGCGATCGATGCGCGAGCTTTCCCTGGAAGCACTCGACAATGCTCGCAACGATTTAACCCCCGAGGAGTACAAGCGCGCAAGGCATTCGGTCTCCGAAATTACACGAGTACATGATGCTGTTGAGGCCTTAGAAGTATCTGACTTTAAAAAGCTGGGCGAGCTGATTAGCAGTTCGCATGATTCGCTACGTGATGATTACACCGTCTCGTGCCCGGAGTTAAATTGTGCAGTGCAAACAGCGCTTAATGAAGGAGCGCTCGGTGCGCGCATGATTGGCGGAGGTTTTGGCGGAAGCGCAATCGCTCTTATTCAGGCACGTGACCTAGAGAAAACTCGCATTGCAATAACAGATGCATTTACTGAGGCTGGTTTTAAGAAGCCTCGCTTTTTTACATCGCTACCTAGCCAAGGAGCAAGCGCGCGCTTCTTTGCATAAGGCGTTATCCAGATCGAACATTACCCAGATCAAAAATATCTAGAGCGAAGGCGTTGATCCTAAAGTCACCTTAAAACTCTTGCTTCCACCTGATGGTAGATCGACTACAACTGTGATGGTGCTTCCAGGTGCGTAAGAACGAATGCGAACAATCGCAGCTTCCGAGTTAGCAACCTTTACACCATCAATACTGCGAATAACTGATTTATCTGGGATTCCAGCTTTCTCTGCTCCACCGCCGGCGGTAAGTGAGAATATCTTTGCGCCAACTCCGGTGTAAGAGGAATCAAAAGAGACTCCCAACAATGGACGCGTTGATTTTCCAGTTGCGATAATTTCATCGATGACGCGCTTCGCTTCATTAATTGGAATCGAGAATCCAAGTCCAATATTGCCGCTTGCACCCCCTGAAGAAATTGTTGCAATGGCAGAGTTGACACCAACAAGTCGCCCTGCTGCATCAACCAGAGCGCCACCTGAGTTTCCAGGGTTGATTGCCGCATCGGTTTGAATTGCATTTACATACGACTGGGCATCTGCGGTGCCGGTAGTAACCGGACGGTTAAGCGCAGAGACGATTCCGCTTGTGACTGTACTAGCGAGTCCAAGCGGTGAACCAATTGCTAGAACTGGGTCGCCAACGCTAATTTTAGAAGAATCACCTAGAGCTATCACCGGAAGATTTCCCTTATTTACTTTTAGAACCGCTAAGTCATATCCAGGATCGCGTCCCACGATTGTTGCCGCAATCTGATCGCCATTTGTGAGTTCAATTTTAATTGTGCCCGAGCTTGCCGCAGTAGAAATCACGTGATTATTGGTAATGATGTAACTCAATGATGACTCAGTTTTATAGACCGACCCTGAACCAGTGCCAGAACCTGATGGGGCGGTGACGCTAATGGAGACAACCGATGGCGTGACAAGCGAAGAGATCGCTTTGGTATTCATGGCACTGCCGCCAAGTTCGACAAGTGTGCGATTTGAAGGACAGGTTCCGTTTGATGAAAGGAATATCGCTTGAGTTCGTTTATCAGCACACGCTTTGACAACACTCGTGGAATTAGTCGATGCAGTTGCGACAGATCCAGCGATAGCGGCGCCGGCAACAAAAGCTGCTATAACTTTGATGTTCTTCATGGACGGGATGCTTCCATAGCTTTCTGTGATTTTCCTGCGGTGAAACTGGGAGAGTGTTGCGGGTGGCTCCCTGACTTGGATTCGAACCAAGAACCTGTCGATTAACAGTCGACTGCTCTGCCGTTGAGCTATCAGGGAATGAGTGCTGACTCTACCGCAGGGGGTAAGGCTGCGCCAAAATTGCCGCTTTAGAGCGAACTAATCGAGAGTTCGTGCAGCCCACGTTTCTGGGTTTCTAGGGCGACCAACTCTGCAAAAGCGGCGTTGTACTGCTCCTGATTTTCTACTGGGTTAAGGCGTTGCAGGCTTGATTTCAGATCTGCAATCTTTCGACTGACAAGAACTTCACGCAATCTGGCAACAATGCTCGAGACATATTTCTCTGACACCGCACCATCTGTGCGTACTGGCTCAACCGAGAGTTCGGTAAATAACTGCTTCATACGTTCATCATCAACTTTTTCAAGTGCTAGTGGTTCAGTGCCAAATGAATCAACCACACGGCGAAGTTCGCGGTAGGCAGGGTGAGTAAACGCTTCATCTTCAATGGTGCTCCAACCCAGAACTAGCCCCGACATTTGTAACTTTGCTTTCAATACTTCTCGCTCCAACATCAGCGTTGGTTCGGTTGGATTTGGTCGCCAAGCAGAATCTGTAGTGGGTGCCTCGCTTTGTACCTGAGGTGCACTTACTTTCTTCAGTGCCGAATTCACGGCGGCGGTAACAACTTCGGTCTCAGTGCCTAACCAGCCAGAGAGAGATTTTATATATTCAGGTCTCAGTGATTTATCTCGAATTGCTGCCACTAGTGGGGCGGCAGTGTTGAGCGCATTAACGCGACCTTCAGCGGTATTGAGATCATGTTTCTTTAACTCGGTCCGAATCGCGAATTCAAAGAGCGGTACTCGCTTGGCAATCAAATCACGTAAGGCAAGATCGCCCTTATTTTGGCGCAGGTCGCAAGGATCGAGTCCATCGGGTTCAACTGCGACAAAAGTCTGCGTCACAAACTTCTGATCATCTCCAAATGCTTTCATAGCCGCTTTCTGGCCAGCTGCATCACCATCGAAGGTAAAGATAACTTCACCGCGGAAAGTATCGGCATCCATAAGTAATCTGCGAATAATGCGAATGTGATCATCACCGAACGCGGTTCCGCAGGTAGCAACAGCGGTTGTGATTCCAGCTAAATGACATGCCATCACATCGGTATAGCCCTCAACAACAACTACTTGGCGGCTCTTGGCAATATCTTTCTTCGCCATATCAAGCCCGTACAGGACTTGTGATTTCTTATAGATAGGAGTCTCTGAAGTATTGAGGTATTTAGGCCCTTGGTCTTCTTCATCGCTGGCTAATTTACGGGCGCCAAAACCGACGATATCCCCGGAGATATCTTTGATTGGCCACATGATGCGATTTCTAAATTTATCGATAGGGCCGCGTTCGCCCATCTTGGAGAGTCCAGCTTCTTCTAACTCTTCAATGGTGTATCCGGCTGCCCGCAGATGCTTGGTCAGTGAATCCCAACTATTGGGTGCATATCCCACTCCAAATAAATCACATGCCGCCTTATCGAATCCTCGTTTAGTAAGTAGGTCGCGTGCGTGCGCTGCATCAGGTGAAGTATTGATGAGATCTTGATAGAACTTTGCCGCTGCCACATGTGCTGCATACAGCCGTGAACGCTGCGATGTAGGTTGCGTTGGCCCACCTTCTTCATAGCGAAGCGTGTACCCAATCTGTGATGCCAACCGTTCAATTGTCTCGGTAAAACTTAAATGTTCAGTCTTCATCATGAAATCGATGACATCACCGCCAGCTCCGCAACCAAAGCAGTGGTAGTAATTCTTTGAAGGTGTGACGTGGAATGAAGGTGACTTTTCATCGTGGAAAGGACAGAGACCCTTCTTCTGTCCGCCACCAGCGTTTTTTAACGCGACGCCTGCCGCCGAAACAACTTCATCGATGTGTGCATGCTCGCGGACATAGACAATGTCATCTGCCTTAATGCGCCCGCTCATGTTCCTACCTTATCTACGCTTAGCTGAAGCTTGCGAAAGATGGGCGTGTAGCGCATAAGCGCCGGGGTCGGTCAGGCTGGCAATTTGGTCAATGACGATACGAAGTCGCTCTGAATCATTTGTGGCCTGCTTCCAATCCTCGCTAAAGATTGGATCGAGTTCTGCTGGGGCAGCATCAAAGAGCATCTGCACCAAATCATGAATAATAATTTGTTGTTTGGCATATCGTTCTTGTGAAGCAGCAGCGCTAATTAAATAGTGCCCGGCAATCGCTTTCAGAAAATCGACTTCGATCTTAGATTCACGGGGAATCTCGAGATCGGCGCTGTAACGCGTGAGCGGTCCAGGACCATGAACTTTTCGAGTTTCAACTTCTGCTGCAAGTACAAAGCGACCAATGAGTTGCGAGGTTGAATCCTTAAGCCGAGCAAGTGAACGATGTGTTCCATCAAAACTATTTGGCCAACAGCTCAGTTGTTGCAATCTGCTCAGTGCTGCCGCAGCTTCCGCTTTGGAGGCATCGCTGCCGTAGTTTTCAGTCATCTCTTGATACAAAGTATCGAAATCATTATCAAAATTCTTAACGTGTACTTGACCGGCGAAGATTGCATCTTCTAAATCATGCACTGAATAGGCGCAATCATCTGACCAGTCCATGATCTGAGCTTCGATGCATTTACGTCCATCGGGTGCACCCTGACGCATCCAGGTAAAAATTTCAGTGTCATCGTCATAGACACCAAACTTGCGTGGATTAGTTGCGCGGGCCCATGGATATTTCGTCGCGGCATCAAGTGATGCGCGAGTGAGATTTAGTCCGAGACTTTTTCCGGATGGTGAAACGGTCTTTGCTTCAATGCGTGTCAATAATCGAAAGCTCTGGGCATTTCCTTCAAAGCCGCCACATGAGTGTGCAGCGGAAGCCAGTGCTTCTTCTCCATTGTGACCAAAGGGCGGGTGGCCCATATCGTGTGACAAACATGCAGTTTCCAGAAGATCCGGATCGGCGCCCAGTGATTCTCCGAGTTCGCTACCAATCTGTGCGCACTCAAGTGAGTGAGATAAACGAGTGCGCTGAAAATCATTCTCCCAAGGCACTGCAACCTGAGTCTTCGCAGCTAAACGACGGAGCGCGGCAGAGTGAATAACTCGGGCGCGATCCCGCATAAATTCAGTACGACCGGCACGCTTGGCAGGTTCATCAAGAAAACGCTCTTGGTCGGCTGCGCTATATGCGTTAGGCACGTGAGTCATATACATACCTTACAAGTCCGCCGTTAGTGAGGTGATCGCTCAGATGTATCCCGCGCCTGCCTAAGGTGATGTAAGCCAGATATGCACCAGCTTCTCTTATTAAGTAGCGATAGCGTGATTTTTCAAAGGTATTAGGCCCCGTCGTTGCAGGTGCACATGTAGCAACTGCTTCCATATCTTGCGCCATCGTGATTGTGCGCTGACAGTGATATGCATCAGTTGCAATGATGGCGTTGGATAACTTACGAATTTTCATCTCTTTGATATAAGCCTGAGTCTGAGAAAAAGTATCTCGACCAACAGGAATTGAAATAACTTTGTTCTTAGCCACTCCGTTACGAGTCAGCCAATACTTTCCGGCCGCTGCCTCCGTTGTGCGATCTCCCGGTGCTCCTGCCCCTACCGTAATGATGAGCGGTGCGTATCCAGCGGCCAAAACTTTCTTCGCTTCAATCAGACGTGCAAGTAGGACATCACCTGGCGCTCCATTAAGTTGCGCCGCCCCAGGAACAACTATGACATCAGCGGTTGTCGCAGTCTTTGGATTCTTCGCCGAATTCCATGTTACAAAGAGAGCATAAGTAGGAATAATGACGATGACTGCCAAAATTAATGAGATGACTCTACGAATTAACTTAAACATTACCCACCAGAGAACATATCTTCGGCGTCGAGGTGAATCATTTCATCAGGGTCATTGAGCCAACCATCAGGCAAGGTAGGAGGGCGCCCGCTGCTTGTGCGACCACGTGGTTTATCACCGATTTCAACTGGATATGGCTGATCATCTAATTGATCGAGCAATGAGCGCAGTTCATTGAGTGAGCCCACCATTCCAAATTGACGGCGTAACTCTGAGTGAACTCGGAATCCTTTGAGGTACCACGCCATATGTTTACGAAGGTCGCGGCAGCCGCGATCTTCAGACTCAAAGTATTCGACAATGAGTTCACCGTGGCGATACATCACCTCGCGAACTTCGTGCAGAGTCGGCAATACCCGATTACTTTCACCGTTAAATGCTGCAACTAAATCTGCAAAAAGCCATGGCCGACCCAAACATCCTCGACCTACAACCACACCTGCACAACCGCTTTGGCGCACCATTTCTATACCGTCGGCACCAGACCAGATATCGCCATTTCCTAATACCGGAACACCAGTCGGCTTCAAATGTTCAACAAGTTGAGCAATGGCAGACCAATCTGATTTTCCTTCATACATCTGCTGCGCAGTGCGCGCGTGTAGTGCAACCCAGGCAACGCCAAGATCGGCGGCAGATTTGGCCGCCTCTAAATATGTGTGGTGATCTGAATCGATTCCGATACGTATCTTTAC
>Ga0079300_10000287_pt1 | contig 18314 bp, 18 predicted proteins | sample Wag4_2014_7_11_FD_74799 | JGI IMG/M metagenome (GOLD analysis project Ga0079300, IMG submission 74799) | Fresh water microbial communities from Ohio, USA - Utica-2 Time Series HT 2014_7_11 | ecosystem: Environmental > Aquatic > Freshwater > Water tank | place: USA: Ohio | collected 2014-07-11
GGGGCCCCGCGGGCAGTGCGGATGTTGATGCCGTCGTTCCTCTGTCCTACAGGACAGAGGAACGACGGCATCAACATCCGCACTGCCCGCGGGGCCCCCGTCCGCGCTTCGGCGGCGGGCGAGGTGGTCTATGCCGGCGACCAGGTGCCTGGATTCGGGAACCTGGTGCTGATCAAGCACCCTGACGGCTGGGTCACCGCCTACGCCCACATGTCGAACGTGGATGTGAAGATCCAGCAGAAGGTCCTGCAGGGCCAGCAGATCGGCGAGGCGGGCGACACTGGCGGGGTCTCCGAGCCCCAGCTGCACTTCGAGATCCGCTATGCGCCCACTCCGGCGGAACGCGCGCGGCCGGTCGCGCCCACCCTGCTGCTGCCCCGCTAGGGCTGCGGGGTCAGAGGGGCAGGGCGATTCCCTTCGATCCCGCATGGTCGAGGATGAACTGCCAGGCCACCCGGCCTGATCGGCCGCCCCGGGCCTGTGCCCACTGCAGGGCCCGACGATCGAGCCCGCGCACCGGTAGCCCGTAGCGGCGGGCGTAGCCGCGTACCGCCGCAAGGTAGGTCGCCTGGTCCATGGGCGGGAAGCCGATCCAGAGTCCGAACCGGTCGGAGACGCTGACCTCCTCCTCTGCGTCCTCGGCGGCGGCGATCAGCCCGCGGTCCTCCACATGGCCCCTCGGCATGAGGTGGCGCCGGTTTGAGGTGGCCAGGAACAGGACATTGGACGGGGGCCCGGACACGCCTCCCTCGAGGGCGGACTTGAGCGCCTTGGCAGCCTCTGCGCCGTCTTCGAAGGAAAGGTCGTCGCAGAGCACCACGAAGCGTTCGGGCCGCCCTCCCAGCAGGTCGAAAAGGCGAGGCAGGGCGGAGACCTCATCACGGTCCACCTCCACCAGCTTGAGGTCGCTGCGATCCGCAGCCATGGCCATGAAGGCGGCCTTGGCCATCGAGCTCTTCCCGGCGCCGCGGACGCCCCAGAGCAGGACATGGTTGAAGGGAAGGCCCGAGGCAAAGCGCTCGAGGTTGGCGCAGAGTAGCGCCTTCTGGCGATCCACCCCCAACAGAGCGTCGAGGGGCAGGGCGTAGTCCCGAGCAGGTTCGAACCGGGCCCGGGCAGCGTCGTGGCGGAACAACCGCGCCAGGCTGAAGTCGGGAGCCTCGGGAGGGCCAGGCGCCAGGCGCTCCAGCGCCTCGGCGATGCGGATCAGCAGGGGGGACAGGTCCTCGGTCATGCGATGTGATTAGCCATCCCGCCCCTCCATTGCAAAAGGTCGGTCGAGCGCATAGCTTCCGGCCACCCTGGAATTCGGGCGCGGTGCGCGCCCTCCCTTAATCGGAGAGCCCATGTTCGCCACGCCCGCCTTCGCCCAGACCGCCGCCGATGCCTCCGCCGGCGGGATGCAGGCGATGCTGCTCCAGATCGCTCCGCTGATTGGCCTTTTTGCCCTGTTCTACTTCCTCATGATCCGCCCCCAGCAGAAGCGGATGAAGGCTCACCAGAACATGCTCGCCGCGCTCAAGCGCAACGACGTCGTGGTTCTGCCCTCAGGCGTGATCGGAAAGGTCGTGCGGGTTGAGGACGCAGAGGTCGGCGTCGAGATCGCCCAGGGCGTTACCGTGAAGGTGGTCAAGGGCATGATCTCCAGTGTCCGCACACGGTCCGAACCCGCCGCCAACGACGCAAAGGCCTAGGCCGGGGCACATGCTCGCTCCCTCCCGATGGCGGCTGATATCGGTCGTCGCCGCCCTGATCTTCGGCTTGCTCTTCACGCTGCCCAACCTCCTGCCAGCCAGCCTGCGTGATGCGCTTCCGGCTTTCTTGCCGAAGCAGACCCTAAACCTCGGCCTCGACCTGCAGGGCGGTTCCTACCTCAAGCTGTCGGTCGACACCGGGGCCCTGCGCGCGGAAAAGACGACCAACCTGATAGAGGACGTTCGTACGACCCTCCGGGCCGAGGACATCGCCTTCACCGACCTGGGACAGGTGGGCCAGGACGTCTCGGTCCGGATCACGGATCCAGGCCGACAGAACGAGGCCCTCAACCTCCTGAGGTCCCGCCTCGGGGGTGCGGTATCTGAAGGGGGGAGCGGCCTCGAACTTGCCGCCCAGCCCGACCAGCGGATCCGGCTCGGCTTCTCCGCCCAGGCCCTGAATGCCGAGGCCAGCCGGGCCGTGGACCAATCCATCGAGATCATCCGTCGTCGAATCGACGCCCTCGGCACCCGGGAGCCAGCCATCCAGCGCCAGGGCCTGGACCAGATCGTGGTTCAGGCGCCCGGCGAGAGCGATCCTGAACGTTTGAAGTCGATCATCGGCCAGACCGCCAAGCTGACTTTCCAGATGGTCGACGACTCCGTCTCCGTGGCCGAGGCGGCCGAGGGTCGGATCCCGCCGGGCTCAATCATACTGCCGAGCCAGAGCGAGGGGCCCTTGCTGCTGAAGAAGCGGGCCGTGGTCACTGGCGAAATGCTCACGGAGGCCTCGCAGGGTTTCGACGGCCGCTCCGGCGAGCCGATCGTGAATTTCCGCTTCAACGGCCAGGGCGCGGCCCGGTTTGGCGAGGTCACTGCCAGCAACATAGGCAAGCGCTTCGCTATCGTCCTTGATGGCAAGGTGATCTCGGCTCCGGTGATCCAGAGCGCCATCATGGGCGGTTCCGGGCAGATATCCGGCAATTTTACCCCCGAGTCCGCCAATGAGTTGGCGGTCCTGCTCCGGGCGGGTGCCCTGCCGGCGCCGCTCAAGGTCGAGCAGCAGAATACAGTGGGTGCCGAACTCGGGGCCGACGCCGTTCGTGCGGGAGCCATCTCCCTGGCGATCGGTGCCGTGGCCATGGTCGTCTTTATCGTCCTTGCCTACGGGCTGTTTGGCGTCTTCGCCGCCCTGGGACTTATCCTGAACGTGCTCCTGATCATCGGTGCCATGTCCTTGACCCAGGCCACCCTGACCTTCCCGGGCATTGCCGGCATAATCCTGACCCTTGCGGTCGCCGTGGACGCCAACGTCCTCATCTATGAACGGGTCCGGGACGAGGCCCATCTGGGGCGTTCGCCCCTCCAGGCCCTGGAGCACGGTTACGAGAGAGCACTGGTGTCCATCCTGGATGCCAATATCACCAGCGCCATCTCGGCCGTCATCATGTTCATGTTCGGAGCTGGGGCCGTGCGCGGCTTCGCCTGGACCCTGCTGATCGGAGTCATCACCTCGGTCTTTACGGCGGTGGTGGTGACCCAGTTGCTGATCGGCTGGTGGTACCGGGCGAAGAAGCCCAAGACCCTACCCATCGTCTAGAGGCTCCCATGCGCTGGCCCTTCATCCGAAACCTGCCGATAGAGTTCAACTTCGACTTCGTGCGACTGGCGCCGTTCGCCGCGGTACTGTCCGCAATCCTGATCGCGGCGTCGGTGGGCTCCTTCATCTTTCGCGGCCTGAACTTCGGCATCGACTTCGTGGGTGGTGCCCTGATCGAGGTGCAGACCCAGAAGCCCCTCGATATTGGCGGCCTGCGCCGGGTGATGACCGAGGCTGGAGGCGAGGACGCTCAGGTCCAGTCCCTGGGGCAGGGCAACGGTGCCATACTGAGGTATCGGGTGCCGGACAACGCCGACCTCAACCAGAGCGCCCAGACCGTCAGGACGGCCCTTCAGAAGTCCTTCCCGGGAATTGAGATCCGCCGGGCCGAGACGGTTGGTGGAAAGGTCTCCGGCGAGCTTGCGCGGTCGGGGGCCATCGCCCTCAGCGTCGCCATGCTGCTGATGCTCCTCTACATCTGGTTCCGCTTCCAGTTGCAGTTTGGTCTCGGGGCCATTGTCGCGGTGTTGCATGACGTGGTCCTGACTCTGGGCGTCCTGTCCATCACCCAGCTTGAGGTCTCCATGACCTCCATCGCCGCCCTCCTGACCGTGATCGGCTACTCAATGAACGAGAAGGTCATCACCTTCGACCGACTTCGAGAGAATCTGCGGAAGTACAAGACCACCCCTCTCGCCGAGATCATCAACCGGTCTGAGAACGAGCGGCTGTCGCGAACCCTTATCACCGGTTCCACCGCCATCATCGCCCTCTCGGGGGCCCTGTTCCTGGGGGGGCCGGTCCTTCTCCCCCTCGTCTTCACCATGGTGTTCGGCGTGATCATCGGTACCTATTCGTCCATCTACGTCGCCCTTCCCATCATCCTGCTCTGGGGCGTGCGTCGGGACGACGAGGACGTGATGCCCCTCAAGCCCGCAGACGCCCGGCGCAGATGACCCGCGCGGCGCCGCAGGTTGACGCCTTCGGCGGCGGCGGGTTCCGGTTGTCCGGTGACTGGCGGCCGGGTTCCGTCCTGATCCTGGACGATGTCGCCCATTCCTGGTCCGTCGCCTCGGCGGCCACCCTGTCCCTAGAGACCCTCGCCCCGGTCCTGAAGGCGGGGCCGGCCGTCAGCGAGCTCCTGGTCCTGGGTATGGGCGTGTCCAACGCCCTTCCACCGAGGGAGGTGCGCCAGGCCTTTCTCGCTGCAGGCCTGGGCCTCGAGTTCCTCGACACCCCGGCAGCAGCCCGGCTCTACAACCTGCTGACCTCGGAGGGCCGCAGGGTTGCCGCCGCCCTGATCGCAGTTTGATCCGGTTCAAACCGCCGCTTCCCGAGCCCGCCGAATGCCCTTAAGAAGGGTTTAAGGGTAGACTCTCAGAGGGCTGGAAAATGTCGAAACTTGTCTCGGGACTCCTGTCCAACCTGCGGAACACGATGATCCTGAGCTCGATCATCACGTTGGTTGTGGTGGGCGGTTACATGCATCACGCCGGCGGGGTCGACGCGACCTTCGTTCAGGCGGTGCTTCGCTTCGTGCACCTGGTGTTCGGCATCATGTGGATCGGCCTGCTGTACTATTTCAACTTCGTCCAGCTTCGGAAAATGCCGGAGATCCCGGCCGAGCTGAAGCCGGCGGTGTCCAAGTACATTGCGCCCGAAGCGCTCTTCTGGTTCCGCTGGGCAGCCCTGCTCACCTGGGTGGCTGGAGTCCTCCTCGCCTACAACCGCGGCTATCTGTTCGACGCCTTCGCTCTGGGCCTGACCAGCCAGAATCCGCAACACGCCTTCATCGGCATGGGCATGTGGCTCGCCACTATCATGTTCTTCAATGTCTGGGCCTTCATCTGGCCGAACCAGAAGATCGCCCTGGGAATCGTTGAGGCCGACGCCGACGCCAAGGCCAAGGCGGCCAGGACGGCCATGCTGTTCTCGCGCCTGAACACCTTCCTTTCCATCCCCATGCTCGCCACCATGGGCATGAACCAGACCATCTTCGGCTGATCGCCGGATCTGACCGGAACGGACGGGCCCGCAGTCCCTGCGGGCCCGTTTTCCATTGAGCCCGACGCCCCAGGTCATGCCGGATCCAGACACGCCGTCCCCCGAGGATCTCGACGCCGCGCTGGCGCGGACAGACCCCGACCGCTGGCTGTCCAGCCGTTTCGCCGCGGGCGCCGAAGCCCGCCGGGCCCTGGTGGCCCTCTACGCCTTCGACCAGGAACTGGCCCGCGCGCCCCGCACCGCCTCGACCCCCCTTATCGGCGAGATGCGCCTGGCCTGGTGGGGAGAGGTGTTGGCCGAGATGGCCTCCGGTGGCCCTGTCCGTCGCCATCCCGTCGCCCAGGCCCTGGCTGAGGCGGCCCGAGCCTTCAGTCTGGATCCCGGGGCCCTCGAGGCCCTCGTGGATGTCCGGTATCGAGAGCTGGACCCCCGGCCCCTGACACTGGAGGAGGCCCTGGACTGGGCCGATGGTTCGGGCGGCGGCTGCGCCGTGCTGGCAGCGTCCATCCTGGACCCTGAGAGCGATCCTGGTGCGGCGCGGGCCGGGGGTGGGGCCTGGTCGATCGGCCGCCTTGTCCGGACTGCAGGTCTCTCGCTGGACGCCGCCCAGGTCCCCATGGAGATCCGCCTCAGGGCAGCGCGGGGCGTGACGGCGCGGGCCTTCCCTGCGGTCGCCCACGCAGCCCTCGCCCGGGCCCGGGCCCGGGGTCGGCCGCCATCAGACCTCGGGGATCGCCTGCGACTGATGGGTGCTGTGCTGACCGGGCGCGTCTGACGCCCAGGCGGCCAGGTCCGCCAGGGCGCGCTCACCCATGGCGAGCTTCCGGCCTCGGCTCCGGACCTTTGAGCCCAGCCGTCGCCCGTCTGCATCGCGCTTTGGCGCCTCTACCAGGGGCATGAGGCCGTAATTGATGTTCATGGGCTGGAAGGATCCGCGGCCGCCGTCCAGGTGCCCGCCCGTGATGTGGTTGACCAGGGATCCCAGCGCCGTCGTGGCCGGCGGCGCCTCCAGGGCTTGCCCCAGTCGCTCTGCGGCCGCGAGCCGGCCGGCCACCAGTCCCATGGCTGCGCTCTCGACATAGCCCTCCACCCCCGTGACCTGGCCGGCGAACCGGAGCCGGGGTTGGGCCCGGAGCCGAAGCTGGCGATCCAGGAGTCGGGGACTATTCAGGAAGGTGTTCCGATGCAGGCCGCCGAGCCGGGCAAAGACCGCCTTCTCCAGCCCGGGGATCATGCGGAAGATCTCGGACTGGGCCCCGTGCTTCAGCTTGGTCTGGAAGCCGACCATATTCCAGAGGCTTCCAAGGGCGTTATCCTGGCGCAGTTGGACCACGGCCCAGGCCTTGTCCTCGGGGCGGTGGGCGTTGGTCAGGCCGACAGGCTTCATCGGACCATGCCTCAGGGTTTCCCGACCCCGCTCGGCCATGACCTCGATCGGCAGGCAGCCATCGAAGTAGGGCACGTTCTCCCACTCGCGAAACTCCGACTTCGGTCCCGCCAGGAGGGCGTCGATGAAGGCCTCGTACTGGTCCCGGTCCATGGGGCAGTTGATGTAGGCCTGGGTGTCGCCGGCGGGCCCGGCCTTGTCATAGCGCGATTGGCGCCAGGCGATGTCCATGTCGACGGACTCAAGGGTCACGATCGGGGCGATGGCGTCGAAGAAGGACAACTCGTCCTCCCCGGTCAGGCCCTGGATGGCCGCTGCCAGGTCGGGGGAGGTCAGGGGTCCCGTCGCGATGATGACGCTGTCCCAGTCAGCCGGAGGCTCGCCCGCCACCTCGCCCCGCTCGATCGTCACGAGGGGATGGGAGGTCAGGCGCGCCGTCACTGCGGCCGAAAAGCCGTCGCGGTCGACCGCCAGCGCTCCCCCGGCCGGCACCTGGTGGGCGTCGCCGCAGGCCAGGATCAGAGAGTCGAGATTTCGCATCTCGGCGTGCAGCAGGCCCACCGCGTTCGACGTCCAGTCGTCGGCCCGGAAGGAGTTCGAACAGACCAGTTCGGCGAGCCCGTCTGTATGGTGGGCGTCGGTTCCCCGGACGGGGCGCATTTCATGCAGGATGACGGGAACGCCGGCCTGGGCGATCTGCCAGGCGGCTTCGGAACCGGCCAGGCCACCGCCGATGACGTGTATGGGAAGAACGGACATGCGTGGCTAACTAGCAACGATCTTGCGGGATCGCGAGCCGAACCTCCACCGCTCTTGCACATGACGGGGTGCAGTCGCCAAATAGCCTCAAGGAAAAGAACCGATTCAAGGCCCTCCGGGTAACGGTTCAGGTATGCGACATGACGGTGTTTTCCGCGACAGATGCGGCATTTGAAGGCTTCAGGGTGACCTGGGAAAAGCCCCGGACCCTCCTGATCTGGACTGGCTTCTTCCTGGTGGTGAACCTGCTCATGCCTCTGGCCCTGTTCGGTCTGGGGCTTAATTCCAGGCTTACCGAACTCGAGGCTGCCAGCGCCAACCCGTCGAGTGACCCATCGGCGGCCCTCGAGAGCTTCATGGCGCTTGCCCCGCTCTATGCGGTCCTGCTTCCCGTTGGCCTCGTCGTCCAGGCCGTAATCGCTTCGGCGGTCTTCAGGCTGGTCCTAGACCCCGAGGACTCGCGCCGCCACCCGGTCCAGTTTGGTCGCGAGGAAGCCCGCCTGATCGCCCTCTCGCTGATCTACACCCTTCTCTTCATTCTGGCGGTAGTCGCCGTCGTACTGGTGGGCGGTGTGGCTGCCGGCCTCTTCGGGCTTGCGGGGGCGGGGCCCCTGTTCGGCGGGTTGTTTGGGTTCGCCCTGTCTGGCCTGCTCGTCTATGTGGCCGTCCGGATGTCGCTGGGGCCGGTGATCACCTTTTCGGAGGACCGCCTCGCCATCTTCGATTCCTGGCGCCTGACGCAGGGCCTCTTCTGGCCGATGTTCGGGACCTACGCGCTGGCGGTCATCGCCGTCCTGATTTTCTATCTTCTGTCCATGGTGCTGGTCGCCGCCCTGGGCGCCCTCCTCTCCGGCGGCGACGTCGCGGCGGTCGGCAAGGTGATGACCCCGGACATGTCGTCCCTGAAGGCCTATTTTTCACCCGGCCAGGTCCTGATGATCCTTTTCAGCGCCTTCATGAGCGCCGTCTACAACGCCGTCATGTCAGCGCCCGCAGCGGTGATCTACCGCGGGATCCGGGCCGGCCGCTCCGCCGCCTAGCTCAGGCGGAGGCGCTGGGACGGGCGGCCAGGCGTTCGCGCCAGGCTGCGAGGGACTTGAGTTCCGGATCGCAGGGCAGGCCGATCCAGTCGGCGAAATCCACTGTCGTCTGCAGGCAGATGTCCGCCATGGTGAGGGTGTCGAGGGCCAGGAATTCCCGGTCCTTGAGGGCCCGATCAAAGAACCTCTGGGCACCAGAAAAGGTCTCGCGGTTCGATTCCCCGAAGTCCTTGTACTGGGTCAGCAGGGCCGCCGTGCGCGGGTGGGCGTGACGCCAGAAATTGCCGACCGGCATCATGGCGACGAATTCTACCCGTCGGATCCACTGGTCCACGAGCGCCTTCTCGACCGCCGTCCTGCCGAACATGGGCGGCTCGGGGTGGACCTCATCAAAATAGCGGCAGATGGCCACTGTCTCGGAAATGCAGGTCCCGTCGTCCAGTTCGAGGGTCGGAATCTGGCCCAGGGGGTTGCGGGCCCGGAATTCCTCGGACTTGTGCTCGCGCTTCATCATGTCGATGCGCGTCTCGGGCAGATCCACGCCCTTTTCCGCCAGGAAGATGCGCACGCGGCGGGGGTTGGGGGCCGGGTTCGGCGCGCCATAGAGTTTCATCGGTAGTCTCCCTCGGGGTGCCGTTTCGGATGTTCAGGCCATGACCGCGCGACGCCGGGCCATTCGTCTGTCTTCATGCCGGGCCAGAATGTCCGCCAGATAGCGTCCCGTCCAGCTTGCCGGTTCCGCCGCGACGGTCTCCGGGGTCCCGAAGGCGACGATCTTGCCGCCGCCGTCCCCGCCTTCGGGACCAAAGTCGAGGATCCAGTCGGCCGTCTTCACGACGTCCAGATTGTGTTCGATCACCACCACGGTGTTTCCAGCGTCGGCCAATTCATGCAGGACCTCCAGGAGTTTCCGGACGTCCTCGAAGTGCAGGCCGGTGGTCGGTTCATCCAGGATGTAGAGGGTCTTGCCCGTTGCGCGGCGCGACAGCTCCTTGGACAGCTTGACCCTCTGCGCCTCGCCGCCCGACAGGGTGGTCGCCTGCTGTCCGACCTTAACGTAGCCCAGGCCTACCCGGCGAAGGGTCGCCATCTTCTCCCGCACGGTAGGCACCGCCTTGAAGAAGTCGTGTGCCTCGTCGACGGTCATATCCAGGACGTCCGAGATGGACTTGCCCTTGAACAGGATCTCCAGGGTCTCGCGGTTGTAGCGGCGGCCGTTGCAGACGTCGCAGGTCACGTAGACGTCCGGGAGGAAGTGCATCTCGATCTTGATCAGCCCGTCGCCCTGGCAGGCCTCGCAGCGGCCGCCCTTGACGTTGAAGCTGAACCGGCCCGGCCCGTAGCCCCGCGACTTGGCTTCGGGCAGGCCCGCGAACCAATCCCGGATGGGCTGGAAGGCGCCGGTATAGGTGGCCGGGTTCGAGCGAGGTGTGCGGCCGATGGGCGACTGGTCAATGTCGATGACCTTGTCGAAGTGTTGCAGGCCCTCGATCCGGTCATGCGGGGCCGGGGCGTCGGCGGCATTGTGCAGTCGGCGTGCTGCGGCCTTGTAGAGGGTCTCAATGGTGAAGGTCGACTTGCCGCCGCCGGACACGCCGGTGATGCAGGTCAGGGTCCCTACAGGGATCTCAGCCGTCACCGACTGCAGATTGTTGCCTGTGGCGCCGATGACCTTCAGCACCCGGCTGCTTTGGGTCGGGCGCCGCTGGTCGGGAAGAGGGATCTCTTCCGTCCCGCACAGATAGCGCCCGGTGACGCTGGCCGGATCGGCCATGATCTCGGCTGGCTGACCCTGGCTGACCACGTGCCCGCCGTGGATTCCGGCGCCTGGGCCCATGTCGATGACGTAGTCGGCGGTGAGGATGGCCTCTTCGTCATGCTCGACCACCAGGACCGAATTGCCCAGGTCGCGCAGGCCCCTCAGGCTGTCCAGCAACCGGGTATTGTCCCTCTGGTGCAGGCCGATGGAGGGCTCGTCGAGGACGTAGAGCACCCCGGTCAGGCCGGATCCGATCTGGCTGGCCAGGCGGATCCTCTGGCTCTCGCCGCCCGAGAGCGTGCCGGAGGCTCGGGACAGGTTCAGGTAGTCGAGGCCGACATTGACCAGGAACCTGAGCCGGTCGTTGATCTCCTTCAGGATCCTCCGGGCGATCTCCATCTGCTTGGGCGTCAGGCGGGTCTCAAGTTCCGTAAACCAGGTCCCGGCGTCCCGAATGGCAAGGCGCGAGACCTCGCCGATATGCCGCCCATCGATGCGCACCGCCAGGGACTCAGGCTTGAGACGATAGCCCTCGCAGGCCTCGCAGGGGGTCTCGGACTGGAAGCGCCCCAGCTCCTCCCGGACCCAGGCGGAATCGGTCTCCCGCCAGCGCCGCTCGAGGTTGGGCAGAACGCCCTCGAAGGTCTTCTTGACCTCGTACTTCCGGGCGTTGTCGTCGTAGACGAAGAGAATTTTCTCGCCGCCGGACCCCTGGAGGACGACCTTGCGCGCAGCCTCTGGCAGGTCCGACCAGGGCGCATCCATCGAGAAGCCATAGTGGCGGGCCAGGGCCTGCAAGGTCTGGGTGTAGAGCGGGGAGGGGCCCTTGGACCAGGGCGCTATGGCCCCGCCATGAAGGGTCCGGCTACGGTCCGGGACAATCCTGTCCCCGTCAAAGGTCAGCCTGGCCCCGAGACCATCGCAGGCGGGACAGGCTCCGAAGGGGTTGTTGAAAGAGAAAAGGCGCGGTTCGATCTCGGAGATGGTGAAGCCCGAGACCGGGCAGGCGAATTTCTCCGAGAAGATCATCCTGCGGGGTTCTGCCTGCCCCTCGGCGATGTCGGCCCACTCGGCCACCGCAATCCCGTCGGCAAGCTTCAGCGCGGTCTCCAGGGAGTCCGCATAGCGGCTCTCGAGGCCTGAACGCGTGACCAGGCGATCGACCACGATGTCGATATCGTGCTTGAACTTCTTGTCGAGGGCCGGCGCGTCCTCAATGGGGTGGAAGACGCCATTGATCTTGAGGCGCTGGAAGCCTGCCTTCTGCCATTCGGCGATCTCCCGACGGTACTCGCCCTTCCGTCCCCGGACGACTGGTGCCAGGAGGTAGACCCGTTCGCCCTCGGGCAGGGCAGACAGCTTGTCCACCATCTGGGAGACGGTCTGGCTCTCGATTGGCAGGCCCGTCGCCGGCGAATACGGGATACCCACCCGCGCCCAGAGCAGACGCATGTAGTCATGGATCTCGGTGACCGTGCCGACGGTCGAGCGCGGGTTCCGGCTGGTAGTCTTCTGTTCGATGGAGATGGCCGGCGACAGGCCCTCGATCAGGTCGACGTCCGGCTTGCTCATCAGTTCGAGGAACTGGCGGGCATAGGCCGAGAGGCTCTCGACATAGCGCCTTTGGCCCTCGGCATAGATGGTGTCGAAGGCCAGGGAGCTCTTCCCCGAACCCGACAGGCCAGTCATGACGACCAGCTTTCCCCGGGGGATGTCGATGTCGACATCCTTGAGGTTGTGCTCGCGGGCGCCCCGCACCCGGATGAAGTTCTGTTCGTCCGACATGGCGCCCAGTCGCCACCCGGAGGCCGGGACGGCGGATTCCCCCTTGAAGAAAGCTCCGGATACCACCGGAACATGTGGCGAACAAGCGATCCGGACCGGGACCGGCCGAACCTTCTGTGGATCAGCTCTCGCGGGTTGCGTAGACCGGCCTGCGCTTCTCCAGGAAGGCGCGGACGCCCTCGGCGAAGTCCCCGTCCTGGGCGCAGAGGATCTGGTTGCGGTCCTCCATGGCGATGGCCGCCTCCAGGCCCTGGGCGTCAATGGCGTGGTTGAGGGCCTCCTTGGTCAGCCGAAGGCCCAGGGGCGTGGCGTGCAGCATGTCGGTGGCGAACTCGCGAGCCTCGGCCTCAAGGGCACCAGCTTCGACGATGCGGCTGATCAGGCCCAGCTGCAGGGCCCGTTCGGCGCCCATGAAACGCCCCGTCAGCATGTATTCCGCGGCCACTGAACTGCCCACCATCCGGGGCAGGAAGTAGCTAACGCCGATGTCGCAGGCCGACAGGCCAATCCGGATGAAGGCGGCGTTCATCTTGAGGGAAGGCGTGGCGATCCGAACGTCCGAGGCCAGGGCCAGGGCGAAGCCACCCCCGCTGGCGGCACCGTCGACGCAGGCGATGATCGGTTGCGGGCACCGGCGCATGGCGATGACGATCTCGCTGATCCGCCTCTGGCCGGTCAGGCCCGCGCCCACCGAGCGATTGGTATTGTCCCCGCTGCGTTCCTTCAGATCCAGGCCGGCGCAAAAGGCCTTCCCCGCACCCCTGAGCACCACCACCCGGACGTCGCGCCGCCAGTAGAGGCCCACGAAAAAGTCCCGCAGCTCCTCCACCAGCTTAGGGTTCAGGGCGTTCAGGCGGTCGGGGCGGTTCATCGTCGCCCAGGCGACCTCGTCTTCGATGCGGATATCGAGGTGTTCGTAGGTCATCCGTTGCCCCTCGGGTGTCATCAGTCGGCTTTCTGGGTCTGCAGTCGATCCCGGACGGCTTCCGCGGTCTTCAGGACTCGCAAGGCATTGCCGCCCCAGATCTTGTTGATGTCCGCGGCTGAGTAGCCTGCCGCGAGTAGGCGCCTGGTGATCTCCGGAAAGTCGGAGACGTCGTTCAGCCCGTTTATGCCGCCGCCCCCGTCGAAGTCGCCGGATACGCCGACGTGGTCGGAACCTACCAAGGCCAGGGCGTGGAGCATGTGCTTCATGAAGTCGTCGATGTTGGCCCTCGGCACCGGCCAGCGAGCGTCGATCGCCTTCCGCCCCTCGATGAAGGCCTTGCGCTGGGCGTCTGTCATGTCCTGCCCGCTTACGCCCAGGGAATTGGCGAGCTCCTTCAACGCAGCGTCCCGCTCCGGGATCCGCGGTGTCGGGACCATGTAGGCCGAGAAGGCGATGATCTGTATCACCCCGCCCTTGGCCGCCAGGGCGCGCAGGCGGGCGTCATCCGCGTTCCGCGGGTGGTTGAAGACATCCTTGCAGCCCGAATGCGACAGGATGAGCGGGGCCTCGGACAGGGCAATCATCTGGTCCAGGGCGGCGTCGCTGGCATGGCTGGCGTCGATCACCATGCCCAGCCGGTTGGCCTCGGCCACGAAGCTGCGTCCGGCTGGCGAAAGGCCACCCCACTCCGGCGTGTCTGTCGCAGAGTCCGCCAGGTCGCTGTTTCGGAAGTGCACGGGCCCAATCATCCGCACGCCCAGCCGGTAGAAGGCCTGCATGAGGGACAGGTCGCCGGCCACGGGAGATCCGTTCTCCATGCTCATGAAGACGAAGCGCTTCCGGGCGGCGAGGATCCGCGCGGGATCGTCGGCTGTCAGGGCCAGGTCGAAGCGGTCGCTGTGACGGGCGACCATCTCGCGGATCTCGGCGACCCGGTAGAGGGCGTGGTCCCGGGCGAGGGCATTGCCCGTGGCGCCCCGGGCTCCCTGCGGCGTGAAGACGACGAAGAAACCGCCATCGACCCCGCCCTCGATCATCCGGGGCAGGTCGACCTGGCTGCCGTCCCGGGCGGTGTCGTGGCGGTCGAGTATGCTCCAGCCGGGCCTGCCCAGGTTCGCTGGCGTGTCGAAGTGGGTGTCCAGCACCACCGCCGCTTCATGCACACGGCGAGGGTCCGGGCTGGCGGCGGATGCGGTGACGCTCAGGCCGAGGAAGGCCGAAACGCAGAAGCTGGCGAGAAGCGCGGGTCTTGGGGGCACGGGAGGAACTCCGGAGATTCCTCACACTTCCCGCACGCCTGCGTCCCTTGCAACCCCTGCGGGTCTGTCCCGATGCGGATTCAGGCCCTCTGGTTGAGGGTGATCGATGTGGCCGTGTTGAGGTCGTGCGTCTTGGCGCTCGGACCGTAACCCATGCCTTTGGACCTCTGGGCGGCGACCTCGGTGGCGATGGCCTGGACCAGTCCTTCCGTGACGGTGCGGGCAGCATCCAGAGCGCGCCCCTGCCGGGCCAGGACGGCATCGAAGGCCTCTGTCGCCCGCATCAGCCGGGTCCGGCTCTCAAGCGTTGCCGACGCGACCAGTTCAGGATTGGCGCGCACCCGTGCGGACTCGTGCCGATACAGATTGGCGAGCCGTGAGGTCTCCTCCACCAGGGCCGCAGCGTCTTGCGGGCGATGGGTCTCGAAGGCCTGGGCCTCGGCGGCGATGAGTTCGGTCAGCCGTTCGGTGAGGCCGATCAACTGGCCGACGCGTTCATCGGCAGTGCCTGCGGATAGGGCCATGGACATTCTCCTAGCTGAGCCCCTGGAGCTTGAGCATTTGCGCCTGGACGGGACCGGCCAGGCCGATCCCCCCCGAACGGACGATCTGATGGGCCACGGCATCCCCCAGGAAGGAGCGGAATGCCGCCTCGCCTGACCCGCCAGTGAAGGGACCGGAGGAATCCACCGCCGAGAACATCTGGTTGATCATCACCGACAGGAAGGAGGCTTCGAAGTCCTGTGCGGACTTCGCGATCCGGGTCCTCTGGAAGGTCTCTGACGGCGAGGGTGCCATGGGCGCGGTGGTCGCAGCTGCGGAAAGGGGAGCAGTGGGGCTCATCACATCACCTCGATGTCGGCCTGGAGGGCGCCGGCCGCCTTGATGGCCTGCAGGATGGAGATCATGTCCCGCGGGGTGACGCCCAGGGTGTTCAGCCCGGCGACCAGGCTGGACAGGGAGGCTCCCTCGCGGAGCGTAATCAGTTGCCTGCCCTTCTCCTCCTCGACGTCCACCGTCGACTGTGGGGTCACGGTTGTCTGGCCCTGTGAGAAGGCGTTGGGCTGGCTGACGGCAGGAGTCTCCTGAACCCGGATGGTCAGATTGCCCTGGGCGATCGCAACCGTGGAGATCCTCACGCTCTCTCCCATGACGATCACGCCAGCGACCTCGTCGATGACCACCTTGGCGGGCTCGTCGGTGTCGACAGGCAGGTTCTCGATGCGAGAGACCATGGCGACCATGTTCACGCCCATCGGTGGACGCAGGGTGACGATCGTGGGGTTCTCCACAGTAGCCGAGCCCGGATAGATACCGTTCACGGCGTCGGCCACACGGCGGGCTGTGGTGAAGTCGGGGTTGCGCAGGGTCATCCGCATCTGCGGCATGGACGCCAGCTGGAAACCAAGCTCGCGCTCGACGATCGCGCCACCCGCGATGCGCCCGGACGTCGGAACGCCCTTGGAGATAGAGCTTCCCGAGGCGCCTCCCGCCGAGATTGCGCCGGTCTGGACCGTGCCCTGGGCGACGGCATAGGCTTCGCCGTTCGCACCCATCAGCGGCGTCACAAGCAGGGTTCCGCCGAGCAGGCTCTTGGAGTCGCCCATGGCGGAGACTGTGGCGTCGATGGGTGCCCCCGCCGTCGTGAAGGGCGGCAGCCGGGCGGTGACCATGACCGCGGCGACGTTCTTTGTGTTGAGGTTGGTCTCGCGGATGTTGACGCCCAGGCGCTCCAGCATGGCCTCAAGGCTCTGTCGGGTGAAGGGAGCGTTCCGCAGGGAGTCACCCGTGCCGTTCAGGCCAACGACCAGGCCGTATCCGACGAGCATGTTGTCCCGCACGCCCTCGAACTCGACGATATCCTTGATCCGGGACCGGGCCTGAGCCTCGCCGCTGATCCCGGCGAGGAGGAGGGTCCCTGCCAAGGCCAGGCTAAAGAAACGACTGCGTCGGAACATGAGTGCGCCTTCCGGGCGATTGAACCCATGTCCGCCCTTGCGAGACCCGTGCCACCCACTGGCCCGGAAAAACCCTTTAGAGTCAGAAGTCCTTCCGTCTGCGCCCCAGAGGCGTTGGCGCCGGGTGCAGAAATTGCCCGGCATTAACCATACCTCAAGGCCAGAGGGTCTAGGGTGGGGGTATGAAAGTCACGGGTCCAGGCGGCGTCTCAGGCAGCGCCCCCGCCTCCAGAAAGGCAGGGGCGTCCGGCGGTGCCTTCAGCCTGCCCTCTACAGCGGCTGCAGGGCCGGCGACCACGGCTGCGCCGGTCTCAGGGACCTCAGCTCTGATGGGCGTCGAGTCCCTTCTCGCCCTGCAGGATGCCGGCGGTCCGCTTGAGGGCCGCAGGCGCTCAATGCGTCGGGCCGTCCGGCTTCTGGACGTGCTCGATGACCTGAAGGTCGCCCTTATCGACGGCACACTGAGACCGGATCAGATCCGGGCACTTTCCCTGGCTATTGCCGAACAGAGGGCGACGACGGACGAGCCTGCGCTCGAAGCGGTTCTCGACGAGATCGAGACCCGGGCTGCGGTGGAACTCGCCAAGCTCGAGGTTCTCGGTCTTCGGTCCTGAGAGGCGTTCAGGGACGTTGCGCGAACAATCGGGTTTGCTATAAGCCCGCGCACAACAGGGCTTTGCATCCCGGTGGGTGAGGTGTCTATGCCCAAGGTCGACGTATTGGCGAGTGATCCGGACTACCGTCCTTCTGAGGACGAGTCTTTCATGAACCAAAAGCAACTGGGGTACTTCCGCCGTAAGTTGCTGGCCTGGAAGGAGGAAATCCTTCGGGAGTCCCGGGAGACCGTGGTCCACCTCCAGTCTGAGACCGAAAACCATCCCGACCTCGCTGATCGGGCGACTTCCGAGACGGACAGGGCGCTGGAACTGCGCACCCGCGACCGGCAGCGCAAGCTGATCTCCAAGATCGACGAGGCTCTGCGCCGAATCGACGAAGGCTCCTACGGCTATTGCGAGGAGACCGGGGAGCCGATCGGCATCGCCCGCCTTGACGCCCGGCCCATCGCCACCCTGAGCCTTGAGGCGCAGGAGCGTCACGAGCGCCGTGAGCGGATACACCGTGACGACTGAAGCCTCGGCGCTTCCTCTGATAGACCCCTTCTACGCCATCGGTCTCAGCCTCCTGGCCCGCAGGCTGGAGGCTGAAGGCGCACCCATCATCCACATGGAGTTCGGGCAACCTTCCACGGGTGCGCCGGCAGGGGCAATCGCGGCAGCCCACCGGGCTCTCGACTCCGATCCGGGCAGCTACTGGGAGAGCCAGGAGCTCAGGGTCCGCTTGAGCCGTCATTACCAGGAGACCTACGGCGTCGACCTGCCGGCTGGCCGGATCCTCCTGACCTGCGGAGCCTCGCCGGCCCTGGTCCTGGCCCTGTCCGCCCGCTTCGCTGCCGGGGATCGGGTCGCCCTGGCCCGGCCTGGCTATGTCGCCTACCGCAACACCCTGCGCGCCCTTCACCTGGAGCCCGTGGAGATCCCCTGCGGTCCTGAAGTTGACTACCAGCTGACGGCCTCCGCATTGGAGCGGATCGAAGGTCCCCTGGCCGGGGTGATCATCGCCAGCCCGGCGAACCCCACCGGGTCCATCCTTGTGCCCCGTGAGATCGAGGCCATCGTCCGGACCTGCGAAGCGCGCGGCCTGGGACTGGTCTCCGACGAGATCTACCACGGCCTGTCCTATGTAGAACCAGCGAGGTCGGTCCTGGAGTTCACGGACCAGGCTTTTGTCGTGAACAGTTTTTCAAAATATTTCAGCATGGTAGCCTGGCGGCTGGGCTGGTTGGCGGCACCAGAGTCCCACGTCGACCGGGCCCGCGCCCTGATCAGCAACCTGTTCCTGACGCCGCCCTCCCTGAGCCAGCACGCCGCCCTGGCCGCCCTCGACTGCCGCGAGGAGCTTGAGGCGAACATTCAGGTCTACCGGCGCAACCGGACCGTCCTGCTGGAAGCCCTCCCGCGCCTTGGCCTTGCCTCCATGGCACCGCCGGACGGCGCCTTCTACATCTACGCGGATGTCGGCCACCTCACGGACGACAGCCTGGCCTTCTGTGAGAAGATCCTGCGAGAAACCGGCGTGGCTCT
>Ga0079300_10000289_pt1 | contig 18308 bp, 17 predicted proteins | sample Wag4_2014_7_11_FD_74799 | JGI IMG/M metagenome (GOLD analysis project Ga0079300, IMG submission 74799) | Fresh water microbial communities from Ohio, USA - Utica-2 Time Series HT 2014_7_11 | ecosystem: Environmental > Aquatic > Freshwater > Water tank | place: USA: Ohio | collected 2014-07-11
AATTAGCGGTGTCTAAATTTTAGCTTCTACGTTTTTGAATTGAGAAAATATACCTATCCCTTGGCTCTACGCTCGCTTCGCTCGAAGTTTCGCTACGGAATAGTATATTATTCTCAATAACCTATTTTTTATAATTCATTGGGCTTTCTTCTGTATTTGTCCTAGTAGAATAATTAGAAAACAATACAAATATTCGACGAACATTCGAGCAGCGCGAGCTGAGAGGCGAATATTTCGGTATTTTTTCTAATCTAGCTTGTTTAAGAGTAAATGTTCCACGTGGAACATTTAAGAATAGGTGTATCAAACGCGGTGCTTTTTCTCGTGGAACATTTAACCCGCAATTTTCAAATACGCCTTCAGCCATTTATCCTCCATTGAACGCATCGTCTTCACATCTGCTGGTTTCTTGTCCTTGTATCCACAAAAATGCAATGCTCCGTGAAAAATAACCCTTAAAAGTTCATGCATGTAGCGCTGCCCTTCTGTTTTAGCATTCTCCTTTACGCGATCAACACTTATATATACATCTCCAATTAGCTGTCCTTTATGCTCTGAAAGATCAAAACTGATGATATCTGTATAGAAATTATGATTGAGGTATCGCTTATTGATATCTAAAAGGAATTTATCTGAACAGAAAACATACTGTAGGGTTTCTATATGAACACCCTCTTTTAGACACTGCTTGGTAATAAAAGTCTTTAACCCTGTCCTATATCTAAGACTGGTGGACTTATCCGCATTGTTAAAAAAAATTGTGTGGCTCATAATACATTGAAACTGATTGTATTTATAACGAAATTTAATGCTCCATATTTCGTAAGCACTTAAATATAAACTATGGTATCTTTGTGCTCTATTATGAAGAAATTGTCGGATTTAAAAATTGGTGAAACGGGCGTTATCCATTCATTTGAAAATGATGAAATATTTTTAAAGTTGATGGAGATGGGCTGTATTCCTGGCGAAACCATTAGAGTAGAACAAATTGCGCCGCTTGGAGATCCGATATCGATATCGGTTGCGGGCTATCAACTAAGTTTAAGAAACGACGAGGCTGAGGGTATTATTATTACCTGAAATACTTATAACTAATTGAATATCAACATTTTGAGATGAAAATTGGTCTATTTTTCGGTTCATTTAATCCCATTCATCATGGCCACTTGATGGTGGCTAGTTATATAGCCAATCACACCGATTTGCAACAAATTTGGTTGGTCGTCTCTCCTCAAAATCCTCACAAAAGCCAATCAAGTTTATTAAATGAATATGATCGTTTGCACTTGGCTCGATTAGCGATTGAAAACGATGATCAGATTAAGGTAAGCGACATAGAGTTTAAGCTTCCAAAGCCCTCCTATACCATTGACACCTTAACTTATTTAGAAGAAAAATTTCCGCAACACCGGTTTCATATCATAATGGGGGGTGATAGTTTTCAAAATTTACCTAAGTGGAAAAACTTTGAAACCCTTGTTAAAAATTATCAGTTCATCGTTTATAGAAGACCGGGGTTTGATATCATAGAAAACTATGGAGCGAATATGCAATACCTTGAGGCGCCCATGTTGGAATTATCGGCAACCCTAATTCGCAATAATTGTAAAGATGGGATCACAATTCGTTATTTAGTTCCCGAGGATGTTAGACTAGAAATTGAAAGATGTAATTATTTTAAAGAAGAAGGCGCGAAGGCGCCTGATGAAAAAAAGAAGTTTTAAAAAATCCTAAAGACAACCCCTTCTCTGTTTATTTCTTTTTATAAACAGGAACGGTTGAACAAGGCTCCCCATACATGATACTTTTTACTACCGGTCGTAATTTTTGAGTGATTGCAATGAACGCCGACTCTCCAATATATGTATCACCACAGCCTTTTACAACAACACGCTGATCTGTAAATGTAGTGGCATCTATCTTTTGAATCTCTTCTAATAAAACCAAATCTCTTGTTTTATTTTCATCACCAAAATAAACGGCTTTCGCAAAAGGAGAAAGATTAGCAACAATAAGCATATTGGCCCACATTGGAATAATCGCATCTGTACTACAAAAAATACCAACAATTTTATTTTCAAACTGCGTCCAATCTATTGTAGATAAACTTGTGCGGAAATCTTTTTCTTTTAATATTAATTCCATAAACAAGTATGGCTTAATATCAAAAACAACAATATCATTATTGGGGATATATTGTGCAAGGTCTAAACTAATTAAACCGCTCTCCGCTACTTTGTTGATCAAGGACTCTGACATGGTGTAAAATTAAATTGTTTTTTAGAAACCTTAGCAAGATCTTGTTTCGAAAAGCGAATAAAAAACCCCCGATAATTCGGGGGTTTGTAAATATTTTTTCTTTAGACTAATAGACCTCCATGCGGTTGTCTTTGATCTTTGCCACTTTTTTCAATCCTATATTGGTTCTATAGATCACCGATCTTGTTCTGTTGATTAAATCTGCCTCGAAACTCGCTAGGTCTTGAGTGGTCGCTTTAGCTCCTTGAGATTTTACACTAATTACAAAAACACCTGCGTTTCCAGCAATCGGCGGACTTGGTTTATTTAAGAAGGCTTTATTAAAAGCAGCTCCAACTAGTTTTGGTTCATTGCCAATACCGGGTATTAAAGAATAGTTGAAATTAATACTATCTGCTGGTTGTACTATTGATTTAGCACTCGCAGCAATCGCTTCCATGGTATTTCCTTTGAAATTTTGTTTGATCTGAATTGCTTTCTTTTGATCTCTTAAAATTCCTTCCACTTGTGGTTTTGCGGTGGCTACAGATGCTAAGCCAGCTTTTTCTTCGCCGGTGATAATTGCAACAAAATAACTATCGCCCACTTCTGTTGGTTCTGAAACCGCGTTTAAATCTTTTTCGAAGGCCCAACGTACAAGCGATCTAGATTCACCAATACCTGGAATTTCATAATCCATTGACTTTATGCCTGATGCAGGAAAGGTTTGTTTGTTTAATTTAACCGCTTCTTGGTTAAAGGATTTTAGATCTTTACTCGCGCTTGCAAAAGCAGCAGCAGCAGCAGACGCTACGCCAATTGTTTCGCTACTAGGAAGTATTGCTTTTGATAAATAAGCAATTTTATACGCAGGGCTTCTTGGTGTTTGTTTTAATACTTCAATATAGTGATATCCAAAGTCTGTTTTTACAACACCTTTTGTGCCAACAGTATTATCAAAAGAAAAATCATTAAATGGTCCTACCATTTGTGCTTGAGGAAACATTTCATATTTTCCACCTTTTTCTTTACTACCCGCGTCGTCTGAATATTTTAAAACCATTTCATCAAATGAAACGCCGCCGGCAATGGCAAATTTTATACTATCAATTAATTTTTTTGCAGCGCTATCATCACGAATAATTTGTCCGTTTTGACCAGCGGTTGCGATTAATATATGTCTTACGCTTGCGCTATCCGGCCACTGTTTAACACCAATCACTTTTGCGATGGTATAGTTTTTTCCATCTACATAAGGACCATAAGCGTTCCCTACGCCCGCAGCAATAATTGCTTCTTTGTTTGGAACTTGTAAAGACTTGGTGCTGATGTAACTATTATAAAAAGGAATATCCGAACCCGCTTTATTTAAAAAAACAGCAGGATCTTGTGCTGCCTGAAAATCTGCTTTTAATGCCGAGATGGTATTAAAAACAACAATTGAATCAGCGCTTGTTGGTGCTGCGGAAAAACCAACAAAATTAATTGACTTAGTAGCTTCTTCCACCTGGAAAGATGCTGCGTTTTCTTTAATATAAGCGGCAACCTCTTCGTCTGTAACTTTTATTGAACTATCAGAAATGCTTGCATAGGGAATTCCTACAATGCTAATATTTGCAATACTATTATTCTCGTTAAATTGTTTTTGAACCATCCAGGTTGGAACCTGAACACCCTTAACAACTAATGCTTGATATTTATTTCTCAATCTATTTTCAATAGATGGCTCGATGTACATCTTCTCAATTTGATTGATTTGTTCTTGGTTTTTACTTTTTTTAACTTGTGCAACTGCTTGTTTAGCGTCATTCACTTTAAACTCACCAGTATTAGGGTCTGTAAATTCTTGTCTAAATGGGGACTCTGTTCCAAATAACACATCAGAAAGTTCTTTTGTGCCAACCGTAATGCCTAACTTTTTTTCTTCTGTGCTAAATAAAATACGGTCTATTTCTTGGTTCCATAAGAAACCTATTAACTGCTCACGTTTAACACCTTGTGAAGCATAGTTTTGTACTTGAATATCTAATTTCTCTTCGAAATTAATTTTATTAATTCCAACACCATTTACGGTTCCAAGTTCTGAAACCATAGTATTACCTTGTTTACCAATCCCATCTTGTAAAACAAAAGCAACCAAAGCGATTACAATAATTGTAAAGATGATCCAAGCACCTTTATCACGAATGTTCTGAATAATAGACATATGTATCTTATAATTATATAGGCAGCAAATTTAGTATATTAAATGAACGAAAATGATTTGTATCTATATTAAAATACACAAATCAAAGGTGGATAAATTAAAAAACAGTGGATAAAGCACCTTTTTAAGTTAAAAAGTGGGAATAAATATTGAATAAGGTGATTTGGAAATATAAAAAAGTAGAAAATAGATGGTTTATTAGTCATTTTATACACGTTAATTAACAGTGTATAACCTGTGATAATTTAAAAATCTTTAATAATTATATATAAAAATTAATACTAATAAATAAGTTTTTTATTAGTATTATATTGATTTATGTTCGAATTATTACATCTAAATAGATCAAAATTATACTATTAAAGAAGTGAATAACTAATTTATTAAGATATTAACAGCCGTAATAGTATTAGTTGATTTATATAAATGTATTATAAAAGAATACTACGGTAGTAATGCACATTCATGGTTTTAATGATTATTTAAAAATAAACTACTTTTATTGGATTCTATTAAACACCTATTTTAACTGACAGATAAATACTTGAATAAGAAAAACAAATAAATACTAAATTTATTACTAAATTAAAAAATATTATAAATAATTAAAAATCAATGTTTTATATTAAATTAAAGTGTGCTAATAAAAAATAACTAATCAAATTAGTAAAATAATACTAAATATTTTAGTTTATTAACAATTTATCCCTATCTTCACATTCAATTTAAATTAAAACATAAAACGACAAGCTATGAGTAACGCAGAAAAATTAAAAGCCCTAAAGTTAACGATCGATAAAATCGATAAAGATTATGGTAAAGGAAGTGTGATGATGATGAATGAGCGCAGTCAAGAGCCTCAAGAAGTTATTTCTACAGGATCAATTGGTTTAGATACTGCGTTAGGAATAGGTGGTTTACCAAAAGGAAGAATCATTGAAATATATGGACCTGAATCTTCTGGTAAAACAACAGTAGCAATTCATGTGATTGCAGAAGCACAAAAGAAAGGCGGGATGTGTGCAATTATTGATGCTGAACATGCTTTTGATAGTGCTTATGCAAAACGTCTAGGTGTTGATGTTGATAATCTATTGGTTTCTCAACCAGATTATGGTGAGCAAGCTTTAGAAATCGCAGATCGTTTAATTTTATCTGGTGCTATTGATGTTGTGGTGATTGATTCAGTTGCAGCACTGGTTCCTAAAAGTGAACTTGAGGGTGAAATGGGTGATTCGAAAATGGGATTACATGCAAGATTAATGTCTCAAGCATTAAGAAAATTAACTGCAACAATTAATAAAACAGGTACAGTTTGTATTTTCATCAACCAGTTACGTGAAAAAATCGGTGTGATGTTTGGTAACCCAGAAACAACAACTGGTGGTAATGCTTTAAAATTCTATGCTTCTGTTAGATTAGATATTAGAAGAATGGCACAAATTAAAGATGGAGATGAAGCAATAGGAAATAGAGTAAAAGTAAAAGTGGTTAAAAATAAAGTAGCTCCTCCATTTAGAGCCGCAGAGTTTGAAATAATTTTTGGAGAAGGAATTAGTAAAATAGGTGAGATAATTGATATGGGTGTTGAATTAGAAATAATTAATAAAAGTGGAAGTTGGTTTAGTTATGAAGGAAATAAATTAGGCCAAGGACGTGATTCGGTTAAAACAATTCTCCATGATAATCCAGAAATGGCAAACGAGATTGAAGCTAAAATTAGAGCTAAAATAGCAGCCAAGGTAGAAGCGGCTGCAGCACATTAGTCTATTTAAACGTGTTTTTTTAAGGTTAGTAGGTAATGACCGCATCATTTGTGATGCGGTTTTTTTATATTTATAGGGTGGTGCAATTATTAAAAATATTAATACAAGCTGGATTATGGCTATTCTGTCATAAGATACACCTTAAAAACAAACAGCTTTTTAAAACAAAAGGACCATTATTAATTATTGCAAATCATCCTAATTCTTTTTTAGACGCTATAATTATAGGATCTTACTATAAAAGGAGGGTGTATTTTTTAGCAAGAGGCGACGCTTTTAAAAAACTAATTCACCGATTTTTATTAGAATCATTAAATATGATTCCTGTGTATAGACTTAGAGAAGGAAAGGAGTTTTTACACCTGAATGATTATGCTTTTAGTAAATCAATTGAATTATTAAGTAAGGGATATGCGGTATTGATTTTTATAGAGGGCGTTTGTGTAAATAGTAATGAATTACAACCTTTTAAAAAAGGTACTGCAAGAATTTTAGAGGGCATTCAAAAAATAAATACACACCCAACTGTTCATATAGCGGGAATTGCATTTAATCAATTTAGGGGAATCGGAAAAATTGTAAATCTTGTTGTTTCGGAAATGAAAATAGTTCCACCGATTCAAAATAGCAGAGACCGTGTAGTGTTTAATCAAATCGTTTTTGATCAACTTAAAGAAAATATTTTAATACCAACGGTCCCCACAAAATTTAACACCAACAATTTTATATATAAAATACATCAACCCTTTTATAGGTTGATAAAAAATTTCGTAGCGAAAAAAACAAACAACACAGTGTTTTATGATTCGGTTTTATTTTCCGTGCTGCTTTTTGCATACCCTCTTTTTTTATTCATCTTGTTTTTGGTACTTAAATTATTTCAATTTCCAATAACCATTATTTTAATTATCTTGTTTGCCCTACCCATAGCAGCAAAAAGCGTACAAGAATAACCCCTTAAAACTTTAACCATGTCATCTATAAGAAAACTAGAAAAAAGAAAAAAAATTGCCCTTATTGCACACGATAATAAAAAAAGGGACATTATTGAATGGGCGGTGCACAATAAAATAGTATTGTCTAAACATAGCTTAATTGCAACAGGAACAACGGGTCGTTTAATAGAAGAGGCTTTGGATCAACCAGTGGTTAAATTATTTAGCGGGCCACTTGGTGGCGACCAACAAATTGGTGCTATGATTGCAACCGGAGACATAGATATGATTTTTTTCTTTTTTGATCCAATGGAAGCCCAACCACACGATAGCGATGTTAAAGCATTATTAAGATTAGCTGTTGCGTGGAATCTTCCAATGGCTTGTGATAGAACTACCGCAGATTTTTTAGTGACTTCTCCATTTATGCAAGGTGAATACGAATACAAGCTTCCTAATTATGTCAACTATTTAAATCGAAAGGTTTAAAAGCTTTCAAAAAATCAATTATATTAACTACACTATAAATTATACAACCATGGTAAACTTTAAAAGAGGCATCATTTTTTGCACACTCTTATTGAATCTAAGTATCATTAGTATTGCACAACAATTTACAGGATTTAAAAACACAGATGCACAGAAAAAATTAGAATCAAATTTTGATAGCCAATTAAGCGCAAAGCGAATTGGTGAAAACATTAAATTAATGTCTTCTGTTCCACACCATATTGGATCTGTTGGCGGAAAATTTGTTGCAGATGAAATTGCTAAACAATTTAAAGCATCTGGATGGGACACAAAAATTGTCACCTATCAATTATTATTTCCAACCCCAATCACACGTGTATTAGAAATGAAGGGTGCTACAAATTTTAAAGCATTATTAAAAGAGCCCGCTTTAAAAGAAGACGCAACCTCTGGTCAAGCAGACCAATTGCCAACCTATAATTGTTGGAGTGCAGATGGTGATGTAAACGCAGAATTGGTTTTTGTAAACTACGGTTTACCAGAAGATTATGAGACGCTCGCTAAATATGGTATTGATGTGAAAGGAAAAATTGTGATTGCAAAATACGGCAGAAGTTGGAGGGGCATTAAACCAAAAGTAGCACAAGAACATGGTGCAATTGGTTGTTTAATTTATTCTGATCCTCAGGACGATGGTTATGGAGCGGGAGATGTGTATCCAGCTGGTCCATTTAAAAATAAATACGGAGTTCAAAGAGGATCGATTATGGACATGGTGATTTATCCTGGCGATCCAAGTACACCCAACTACGCTTCTGTAGATGGCGCCCCAAGGGTTGACCACAATAATGCAGATAATCTTTTAAAAATACCCGTACTACCAATTAGTTATAGTGACGCAGCGCCTTTATTACAAGACATGGCAGGCCCGGTGGCGCCAAAATCATGGAGAGGTGGTCTGCCTTTCACCTACCATATTGGACCCAGTAAGTCTAAAGTGCATTTAAAACTGGATTTTGATTGGAAGTTACGTCCTGCATATAACGTGATTGCAATGATTCAGGGTAGCCAATACCCAGACCAATGGGTGATTAGAGGAAACCACCACGACGCTTGGGTAAATGGCGCAAATGACCCTGTTAGTGGCATGGCAGCAGAACTAGAAGAGGCACAAGCAATCGGCGCATTGGTAAAATCTGGATGGAAACCAAAAAGAACACTGGTGTATTGTGCATGGGATGCAGAAGAGCAGGGCCTAATGGGTTCTGTGGAGTGGGTCGAAGAACATGCCGCTTCTTTACAAGCTAAGGCGGTTGCATATATTAATTCTGACGGCAACGGAAGAGGCTTTTTAGGCGCAGAGGGTTCACATGCTTTCACAGGACTCATCACCGATATTAGTAAATCTATTCAAGATCCTCAAACGGGTGTCACTATTTTTGAAAGGCAAAGAGCGAATCGCGCTACAGAAGCAACTACGACAGCTGCTAAAAAAGAAATTTTAAATAGCACCACCTATCCACTAGGCGCAATGGGATCGGGTTCAGATTATTCTTCGTTCATACAACACGTAGGCGTTCCATCTTTAAACATTGGATTTGGTGGAGAAAATGATGGCGGTGAATACCACTCTATTTATGACTCTTATGACCACTATTCAAAATACAAAGACCCAGGATTTACTTATGGTGTCACGCTTGCACAAACAGCAGGACGTGCCGCATTAAGATTATCAGAGGCAGACGCTTTACCATTTGATTTTACAGCCTTACATAAAACAGTGAAAGGGTATATCACCGAGCTTATGAATAATGTAGAGCAAATCCGTGAAAAAGCAAAAGTAGAAAATGAACTAGTGAATACAAAAGCATACGCTGTTGCTGCAGACCCAACAGAAGGATTAAAATTACCAACCTTGGTTGAAGATGTGCCATATGTAGATTTTGCACCCATCTTAAATGCATTAACGCGTTTAGAAAAATCAGCACAACAAGTAGAGCAAATAAAAGCGAATGCGGACGCACAAAAACTTGCAGCAATCAACTCAAAAATTTATGCAGCAGAACAATCTTTGTTAATGACAAACGGCTTGCCACGCAGACCATGGTACAAACATAGTTTATACGCACCAGGTTTTTATACTGGTTATGGCGTTAAAACAATACCAGGCGTTCGGGAAGCAATTGAACAAAAAGATTGGTCCGAAACAAGGACTCAAATTGAAGAAGTTGCAGCTGCAGTAAACAGGCTAGCTACTTATTTAGAAACACTTTAAAGTGTTTTTTACGAAACTTATTTAAGGTTTGCGCTTACCTTTGTGCATGCCTTTTAAACTTCGTTCTAATTATACACCCTCGGGCGATCAGCCAACCGCAATTGCGCAATTGACCGAGGGTGTGTTGAATGGAGATCCACAACAGACACTCTTGGGCGTAACTGGTTCTGGTAAAACTTTTACCATTGCAAATTTAATTCAAAACGTACAGCGCCCCACACTAGTCCTTACACATAATAAAACATTGGTTGCTCAATTATATGGAGAGTTTAAACAATTCTTTCCAGATAATGCCGTAGGTTATTTTGTGTCTTATTATGATTACTATCAACCAGAGGCTTATCTGCCAACATCTGGCGTGTATATCGAAAAAGATTTAAGCATCAACGAGGAGCTTGATAAATTAAGGCTTCAAGCAACTGCACAATTATTAAGTGGCCGAAGAGATATCATTATTGTGGCGAGCGTGAGTTGTATTTATGGTATGGGTAATCCAACCGAATACGAAAACGGCATCATTCGAATTCATCAAGGTCAAATTTTATCACGTCAAGCATTTTTACACGCACTTGTGAATAGTTTGTATCACCGGTCTGTGACCGAATTTGATCGTGGTGCGTTTAGGGTAAACGGTGATACGATAGACATTCGACTACCTTATGTAGACTATGGATACCGTATCACTTTTTTTGGGGACGAAATTGAAGCAATAGAAAGTATAGAAATTGAAACAGGAAAAAGAATTGAGCCCATGGAGAACGCGGCCATCTTTCCTGCAAATTTATACATGGCACCAAAAGAAATGCTACAAGAAATCATTATAGAAATTCAGGATGAGTTGCGCGCACAGGTAGAGTACTTTAAATCTGTGGGAAAACACCAAGAGGCGGCAAGGATTAAAGAAAGGGTTGAATATGATATTGAGATGATTAGAGAGTTGGGCTATTGTACGGGGATAGAAAACTATTCTAGATTTTTTGATCGACGCAAGCCAGGCACAAGGCCCTTCTGTTTATTGGATTATTTCCCAAAAGATTTTTTATGCGTCATCGACGAAAGTCATGTAACCATTCCGCAAATAACCGGAATGTATGGTGGAGATAGAAGTAGAAAAATGAATTTAGTAGAATTTGGTTTTAGACTACCTAGTGCGATTGATAATAGACCACTTAATTTTAATGAGTTTGAGCGTGTAATTGGACAAACTATTTTCGTAAGCGCCACGCCAGGAGAATATGAACTAGAAAAAACAGATGGATTAATTGTAGAGCAGGTGGTACGTCCAACTGGCTTGTTGGATCCTCCAATAGAAGTGCGCCCTACTAAAAATCAGATTGATGATTTGTTAGACGAAATAGCCATGCAGGTAGACAAGGGTGATCGTGTTTTAGTAACAACTTTAACTAAAAAGATGGCCGAGGAGATGGATCGTTATTTATCCAAAATCAACATTAAATCTAAATATATTCATAGTGATATAGATGCACTAGAACGTGTGGAGATATTGAGAGAATTACGCCTTGGTGTGATTGATGTATTAGTTGGTGTGAACTTACTGAGAGAGGGTTTAGATCTTCCCGAGGTTTCGTTGGTGGTTGTACTGGATGCAGACAAAGAAGGGTTTTTAAGAAATGAAAAATCATTGACTCAAACATCGGGGCGTGCTGCAAGAAACGTGCGCGGACGTGTTATTTTTTATGGCGACAAAATAACCATGAGCATGCAGCGCACTATTGATGAAACAAATCGTCGAAGAGCAAAACAAATTCAATACAACACAGAACATAATATTACACCAACCACTATTATAAAATCAATAGAACAGGTGATGAAGCAAACGGCGGTATTAGATATCAAAGGATTTAGTCATGACAATATCAATATTCGCACTACCGATGGATTGAATATGGTAGCCGAACCCAATAGTCAATACGAAACAATTCCTCAAATGGAAAAAGCCATTTTGCAAACTAAAAAGCAAATGGAGAAAATGGCTAAGGCAATGGATTTTATGGAAGCCGCAAAGCTGCGTGACGAAATGTTTAGAATGGAATTACAATTAGAAAAAATGAAAGCATCCTAATTATGAATGATTTTTTCATAGCAGTATACAATGGGTTGCTTCAAACAACATGGTTAGAAGCGGTGGCGGTGATCATGGGGATTGTTTCGGTTTGGTATAGCCGAAAGGAAAATATTTTAGTATTCCCAACCGGCATCATTAACACGACACTCTATATCTACTTAAGTTATAAAGGGCATTTATTAGGCGAGGCAAGTGTGAACCTTTATTATACCATCATGAGTATCTATGGTTGGTATTGGTGGTCAAGAAAAAAAGAAGATCAAGTGACTAATGTATTGCAAATCACCAATAGTAGCAGCAAACAAAGGATACAACAAGTGCTTGTCTTTATTGGATTTTATGCGCTCTTATATTTTGTATTACAATTTTTAAAAAATAATTTTGCTCCAGATGCGATTCCTTGGGCAGACGCATTGGCAAGCGCGTCTGCATATACGGCCATGTGGTTGATGGCAAAGAAAAAAGTTGAAAGTTGGATTTGGTGGATCATTACCAATATTACATCGATACCACTTTATTTTATCAAGGGTTATGCTTTTACAAGCGTTCAATTTATAGTTTTATTAATTTTAGCAATAGCAGGATGGATTGAATGGAATAAAAAAGCAATCGCTAAAAAAAATCGTTAAGGAATGAAACCAATTCAAAAAATAGTAGTACTAGGTCCTGAATCAACGGGCAAGTCAACACTCTGTGCTGCACTTGCAGCACACTATCAAACTATTTGGACACCAGAGTATGCAAGAACATATTTATCTGAACATGGTACAAAGTATTCTTATGATGATTTATTAACAATTGCAAAGGGCCAAATAGAAAACGAAGAAAAATCAATTGAATTATTGGGACAAAATATCGAAGACAACAAAAGTCAGGTAGCCAACAATAAACTAATTATCGACACAGATATGTATGTGATGAAAGTATGGTGTGAATATGTATTTAATAATTGCCATCACTATATTTTAGAACAAATCAATCAAAGAAATTATGATCTTTACCTGCTCTGTGATATAGACCTACCCTGGACTGCAGACGAAATGCGTGAATATCCAAATGCGGAACCTAGACTAGAATTGTTTACCATTTATAAGGAGCTATTGATCAACCAAAACACACCCTGGGGGATTGTTTCTGGATTAGGTGCGCAAAGAACAACAAACGCAATAGAGCTAATAGAGCAACATCTTTAGTATTTTCAAAAATCAAAGATTAATTCACAAAGCGATTGGCTTTATGCACATTCGCTTGTTTTAAATTATAAATTGTGGACGAGCAGGTGGATAAACCCACCTATTTTTTTCTAATTAAATCTCGAACATCTTCATCCCCTTCTAAATTGTTCATTTCTCTTAGTATTTGTGGATAACGCCATGCAACTCTTTTTGTCATTGGACGCGCTGTGAATTTCTTGGGATTAGGAAGCCCTGCAATAATCATTGCAGCTTCTGAACGCGTTAAATTTTTTGCAGGCTTTTTAAAATAATGTTGTGCAGCAGCTTCCATACCAAAACAACCTGGGCCAGTTTCGATCACATTTAAATACATTTCTAAAATTCTTTTTTTACCCCAGATGATTTCTATTAAAAACGTAAAATAAAATTCAGGAAGTTTACGAATGTATTTATCGTATCGACCTCCTTGCCATAAGAATACATTTTTTGCAACCTGTTGTGTAATGGTGCTAGCGCCTCCTCCAAGTGGAATTCTAGATTTCTTTTTTTTCTTTTTTGGCTTGAAGCTTCTTTCCATGGCCTCCCAGTCAACACCTATATGATCTGGGAAAGCCTGGTCCTCACTGGCTATGGCGGCAAGTTTTATATTATATGAAAGATCCTCCCAGGAAATATAGTCTCTCTTTAATCCTAAGCCAAATGCATTGGTGAATTGGGTAATGGTAATGGGTGGGAATACAAAACGCAAAATAACAACATAGAGTAATGAACTAATAAAGAAATACCAAATGATGCGTTTAATTTTTTTTATCAAAATGAAAATCAATTATAGTGAATGTAATTTTTTAAAATTAGTCCAAGCTTACAAAATTTCCACACTAAATCTTTTGCCAATTGGTCTGTAAGGTGGATTCTTTTTACTCATCCATCTTCCAATAAAATAAGCAACAATCCCACCAGCAATAGAGGGTATATTTTTTGAACCAAAGACAGCTTCTTTGTTGATAATTGAATTGGTGATGTTTAATCCACTATATAAAACGCCTCCATATTTAAAAAATGCACCATTTGCAAAAACACTTTGGTATCGACCTTTGTCTTTAGCAAATGCCCGAATCTCGTTGATGTGTAATGTGAGTGCTCCTAACCTCAATGTGTCTTGACCATACGTACCATAAGCGGTCATTATAGTTTGAAGTGCATATTGCTTTACCTGAATAGAGTCGTTTTTGATCCACTGAATTTTTCCTGTTATCCACTGGCGATTGCTAAATTCAAATTCAATATAATTATCTCTTGTAAACGATTTAATAGTGACACCCCTATCTTTTAACACAAGTACGTTACCTGATTGTGCTACCACTATATTTGCTATTGCCAATAGGCAGGTACAAAACAACAAAAGGGTTATTTTTTTCACAAGTCCAAATTACAATAAAGCCAACTAAAACGAACTAAAAATCCATAAATGTTTGTAAAAGAAAGATCAATTTTTATTAATAGATCAATAGTGCACTATATAAAAGCGCCGCGCTAAAGATTAAAATGATTATCCCAGATACTCGATTGATCCAAAGAAGATTTTTTTCTGTTAACCTTGGCCGTAGTTTACCTGCTAAAAAAACTTTGATTAAATCTGACAACAACACAAATCCAAGACAGGTACCAAAAACAATCAATTTATATTGAATAGGATTAGGCGTATCGTCCGCACTTGTATTAATTGCTGCCGTCCAAGCAAACCAAAATAAAAACACACTAGGATTAAGCGTGTTCATTAAGAACCCAGAAAAATAGGAGGAGATTAGGTCTTTTATACTAACCTTTTTATTAACCCCGTCTGTACCCATGTTTTCTAATTTCAGTTTTTTAAAGAACAAAGTATACAAACCCATCAACAATAAAAATCCCGCACCCGCTAAAGCAATTGTTGATTTATGGTTGAGTACAAGATTAAATAAAGAAGTAAAAAAATTGCAAATAAAAAGTAAAACAAAATCACTGCTCGAAACGCCAGCTACAAATGCATAGCCAGAGCGCTTGCCGTTGGTAAGACTTTGTTTGATGATTGCGAAAATAACAGGCCCAATGGAAATACTTAAAATAAAACCCAACAGCACACCTTTTAAAATTGGGTAAACTAACATTTATCTTGATTTTTAATATAAAGCTTCCAGTCTGAAAGCATATTACCCTTCAATACCCTTGGAAACTTATGCTGTCCGCCAATTTTACCCTTACTTTCCATAAATCCCATAAAACAATTTTCTTTCAGCACAGAGACGCGAATAGACTTAAGCGCACTTTTTCGCTCGATCGCATAGTCGTCATTGAGTTGAATTAATTTTTCATCTAATTTTTCTGCCAATAATTTTTCGTCAATAGTTTGATCACAAGCTACATACCAATGGTGTGCAAAAAAGTTTCCATCAGGCTCACCGGTAACTGTATATTCAGGAATAGACAAATTTAATTCCTCACTCACTAACTGAATGGCCTTATTCATATTGTCCACACTCAAATGTTCACCCACAAGACTTAAAAAATGTTTTGTCCTTCCTGTGATAATAATTTCTGCATTGGCTTTGTCTACAAACCGAACTGTGTCTCCAATTAAATAGCGCCAAGCGCCTGCAGGTGTACTAATTAAAATTGCATAATCCTTTGCTTCTTCAACCTCGTGAATCATTAAGGTTTCTGGATCTTCTATCATTTCTCCATTTTCATCAAAGTTCTTTTCGTCAAAAGGAACGAATTCAAAAAAGATGTGTTGGTTATACGTTAAGCGCATTCCTACCGCGTTTTGCTTATCCTGCCAAGCTAAAAATCCTTCGCTTGCTAAATAGGTTTCAACGTATTCAATCGGCTTTCCTAACAGCTTTTCAAAACCATGTTTATAAGGCTCAAAACTTACCCCACCGTGTACGAATAAAGTTAGGTTGGGCCAGATTTCGTGGATATTATGTAGTTTGTAGCGCTCTATCACCATTTCTAAACACATCTGTATCCAGGCAGGCACGCCTACTACAAAACTAATATCCCAATCAGGGGCTTTCTCTACTATCTCTTTTAATTTTTTATTCCAATCGCGTTCCTTAGCAATTTTTTTACCAGGCTTGTAAAAAGGTTGAAACCAAAAAGGAGATTTTTTTGCAGTAATCCCACTTAAGTCACCCGCATAATAACCCGCACCCTTTTGTAAATCGGTACTACCACCCAAGGTAAGCCAACCACGACTCATTGCAGACAAGGGTATTTCACGATATTTAAATAAGCTAATCAATTGCTTGATCATGATGATTTTATTGCCTCTTAATAAATCGTTCGTGATAGGAATATACTTGCTAGCCGCTTCGCTGGTGCCGCTGCTTAAAGCAAAATAGTTGATCTTTCCTGGCCAACAAATATCTGATTGGCCCTCAAGTGTTAAATGCCACCATTCTTTATAGATCTTATTGTAATTGTAAGTTGGCACAACCTCTTGGAACTTTTTCCCAATATGCTTGCTGTTTAGTATATCGTCGAATTTATTTTTTTGACCAAAAGCAGTGTATCGTGCTCTTTTTAATAATTTTTTGAGCACGCGCATTTGAGCACCTCTAGGATTTTTAGGCTGCAAGCCTAAGGCCTTGCTAATGTTCTTTGGTAAATTAAACTCAAATAGCGCCATCTACAGAAACGGGTTTTACTTTTAAATATTTGTTACAAAAATACGAATGTTATTCGAGCAAACGAACCTACTTTTGCCTTATGATTAAAAATACGCTAATTCAGGCTGTAGAGGTTGGTGCAAAAGAGTTGACTCGTTTTTTTAACGGCACTTTTACAATTGCTAGTAAAACTTCTATAAACGATTTGGTCACCGAGGCAGACCATGCTTCGGAAAAAGCAATTATCGGGTTAATTCAATCCCAATTTCCAGATCATTTTATACTTAGCGAAGAAACCGGCGAGATGGCATCTCTATCCGATACAAAATGGATTATAGACCCCATTGATGGCACAATTAATTTTGCAAACGGCATTCCTATTTGTTGTGTAAGTATTGGCGTGGAACACAAAGGAGAAATGATTTTAGGTTCGGTGTATAATCCATTTATGAATGAATTATTTTTTGCAGAAAAAGGAAAAGGTGCAACTTTAAACGGAAGACCAATCACCGTAAGTAACAAGGATTCTATTTTACATAGTTGTTTGGTGACAGGCTTTCCTTATCAATATTTAGATAGTGAAAACGGACCCTTACAAGTTTTTGAAAAATTAGTACGCAAAGCGATACCAGTTCGTCGACTAGGAAGTGCAGCACTTGATTTATGTTGGACCGCTGCTGGAAGATTTGATGGATTTTATGAACACAAACTTCAGGCATGGGATAGCGCAGCAGGGTTTTTAATGGTAGAAGAAGCAGGAGGAAAAGTAACAGACTTAAAAGGAAACGCCTACAATCCTTACCAGCCGGGTATTATAGCCACCAACGGTTTTATACACGAGCAATTATTATCAGTGGTGAATGGCGGCGAATTATAGAGGAGCATAGCGTAAAAAATAAACGAGCAAATAAAAGTAATAGCAAAATTTATGTCAACAGAAAGAACAGAGATAGAAAAATTAGGTGAGTTTGGATTGATAGATCGATTAACACAAAACTTTGAAACACTCAATGCATCTACCGTGTTGTCGATAGGTGATGATGCAGCAGTGATAGATCATTTTGGAAAACAAACAGTGATCACAACTGACTTATTGATAGAGGGCGTACATTTTGATTTAATGTATACACCACTAAAACACCTTGGATATAAATCGGTGGTGGTAAACCTAAGCGATATTTATGCAATGAATGCTCAACCCACACAAATAACGATGAGCGTGGCATTCAGCAATCGCTTTAGCTTAGAAGCACTAGAAGAATTTTATGAAGGTGTAGCTATTGCATGTGATAAATATGGCGTGGATTTAATTGGAGGAGACTCTTCCACCTCACAAAAAGGACTTATTATTTCTGTTACCGCACTGGGCGAAGTGGCACCAGATAGTTACATCAAAAGAAGCACAGCCGAGTCGGGCGATTTAATTTGTGTCTCTGGAGATTTGGGTGCTGCCTTTTTGGGATTGACTTTGATGGAGCGCGAAAAACAAATCTTTTTAGAAAA
>Ga0079300_10000291_pt1 | contig 18223 bp, 16 predicted proteins | sample Wag4_2014_7_11_FD_74799 | JGI IMG/M metagenome (GOLD analysis project Ga0079300, IMG submission 74799) | Fresh water microbial communities from Ohio, USA - Utica-2 Time Series HT 2014_7_11 | ecosystem: Environmental > Aquatic > Freshwater > Water tank | place: USA: Ohio | collected 2014-07-11
GGTACATCTTCAATCGGCATTTCAACACCGAGATCTCCACGGGCCACCATAATGCCATCAAAGGCATTGACGATTTCTTCGAGATTATCTACAGCCTGTGGCTTTTCAATTTTCGCAATAACCGGAATATGGATACCGACCTCATCCATGATTGCATGGACATCTTTAATGTCGGCAGCATTTCGCACGAATGAGAGCGCAATAAAATCTGCTCCTGCGCGTAAGCCCCAACGCAAATCATCGCCATCTTTCTCAGACATCGCGGGGACAGAAACTGCGACGCCAGGAAGATTGATTCCTTTATTATTGCTGACAGCTCCCGGTTCGATGCATTTTGTTACGACGTCATTTCCTTTAACCTCAATAACTTCAACTGTGACTTTTCCGTCATCAATAAGAATTCGATCGCCCGGCTTGCAATCACCTGGCAGACCCTTATATGTAGTGCTAACGCGTTCTTTTGTTCCGGCAATCTCATCTGTGGTGATTGTGAAAATATCGCCACGCTTTAGATCATGTGGGCCATTTTCAAAACGGGCCAGGCGAATCTTTGGTCCTTGCAAGTCAACGAGAATAGCGACAGCTTTACCTGCATCAAGGGCGCTTTTGCGAACAAGGTCTAGACGAGCTTGGTGTTCCTCATAGGAACCATGAGAGAGATTGAGCCTAGCCATATTCATTCCCGCTTCAATAAGCTGGCGAACTTTCTCTGGGGATTCAACTGCTGGACCCATCGTGCATACAATCTTCGCTCTGCGCATGAGGCAACCTTATCTATTGGTGAAGCTACGACGAAGTAGTGAAACTCATTTTACGAAGTTGATTACGTAAAAAGTATTTACTATTTCCTATTTTATTTCTATAAATTTATACGAGTAGTTGTCGTGTAGTTGGCTCGATAGGAGAAGGCAACTGCGTTTCTCCCATGAGATACGTATCAACAGCTGCAGCTGCGGCACGCCCTTCAGCAATAGCCCAGACAATCAGAGATTGTCCACGTCCCGCATCTCCTGCAACAAAGACGCCTTCTTCACTCGTTTGGAATGAGCCATCGCGAGCGATATTTCCACGATCATCGAGCTTGACTTCAAGTTGATCAATGAGCACTGTCTTCTCAGGACCAGTAAAGCCCATCGCAAGGAAAGCAAAGTCAGCTGGAAGCTCGCGCTCTGAACCAGGAATGCTTACAAACTTTCCATCTTTGAACTCTGTTTCGACGATACGCAAAGCACGTAGATTGCCTGCGCCATCGCCCAAGAATTCTTCAGTGCTCACCGCAAAAATTCGGTTATCTAACTCTTCATGCGCACTCGATACCCGGTAGATCATTGGATATGTTGGCCATGGTTGAGCAGAGGGACGTTCCTCAGTTGGGCGAGGCATAATTTCAAGTTGAGTAACACTGACAGCACCTTGGCGCACAGATGTTCCAAGGCAATCTGCTCCAGTATCTCCCCCACCAAGTATCACGACATGCTTACCCGCTACATTAATCTCTGGAACTTCTACTTCACCGAGCGCCTGCTTATTCCCCCATGGCAAGAATTCCATAGCTTGATAAATGCCCTTGAGTTCGCGTCCCTTGATAGGCAAGTCACGCCACTGTGTTGCACCGATAGCAAGAACAACGGCGTCATAGCGTGCACGTAAAGCTGATCCGGTAATTTCAACGCCAACATTTACACCAGGGCGAAAGCGAGTTCCTTCTTGCTCCATCTGTGAGAGGCGACGATCAAGAATGTTCTTCTCCATTTTAAATTCTGGAATTCCGTAGCGAAGTAGTCCACCGATTTTGTCGGCTCTCTCGTAGACAGCGACCGTGTGACCAGCGCGAGTAAGTTGTTGAGCTGCCGCCAGACCTGCAGGACCAGAACCAATAACTGCAACAGTCTTACCTGTCAGCCGCTCTGGAGCCATTGGCTTTACGGCGCCAAAACCAAATGCCTCCTCGATGGTGCGGAGTTCTACCTGCTTGATTGTTACAGCATCCTGATTAATTGCAACAACACATGCTGTCTCGCAAGGTGCTGGGCAGAGACGACCTGTGAACTCTGGGAAATTATTTGTGGCATGAAGTCGGTCGAGTGCATCAGATTTGTATCCGCGCCACATCAAATCATTCCATTCAGGAATGAGGTTACCTAGTGGGCATCCGTTATGACAGAAAGGAATGCCGCAATCCATGCATCGTCCAGCTTGCTTTTGAAGATGTTCGAAACTCTGTGGTTCGTACACTTCGCGCCAATCTTGGATTCGCACATCAACTGGGCGACGTTTTGGAGTCTCGCGCGGTGTAGTCATAAATCCTTTTGGATCACCCATTTGCTGCTACCTCCATTACATATTGATCAATTGGTAAACCATCTTTAGTAGCACGCTCAATCGCAGCGAGAACGCGAGCGTAATCACGCGGCATAATCATTGAGAATCGAGATACCGATGTTTCCCATGTCGCAAGTAAATCTGCTGCAACGTTAGAACCTGTCTCCACATGGAAATCAGAGACTATCAATTTGAGAATCTCGCGCTGGTCACTTGGTACTGCTAGAACATCGACCATTTCGCCATTGACCGCAGCGCTATCGAGATTGAGAACAAATGCGCGACCGCCAGACATACCTGCTGCAATGTTGCGACCTGTTGCACCAAGGATTACAACCGTGCCGCCGGTCATGTACTCAAGGGCATGGTCACCAACACCTTCAACCACAGCAGTGGCGCCGGAGTTTCGTACGCAGAATCTCTCACCAACAAGACCGCGAATATAAATCTCGCCTGACGTTGCACCGTAACCGATGACATTTCCTGCGATGACATTCTCTTCTGATGCGAAAGTGGCTTTTTCATCAGGACGGACAATTACGCGACCGCCAGAGATACCCTTACCAACGTAGTCATTCGAATCACCGTAAAGACGTATCGCCATACCCGCTGGCGTAAATGCAGCAAGAGATTGCCCAGCTGAACCGTGCAAGGTGATATCGATTGTTCCTTTTGGAAGACCTACTTCACCATAGCGACGAGTAATCTCAGCACCCAACATTGTGCCAACTGTTCGGTTGACGTTGCGGACAGGAAGATTGATTCGTACTGCTTCACCCTTTTCAAGTGCTGCAGCAGAGAGTTCAATCAACGTGTTATCGAGTGCGGCAGCTAAGCCATGATCTTGCACCGTGGTGCGATGAAGTGCAGAAGGGACATCCGGGCGAGTTAAGAGTGGGGATAGATCTAATCCGCTCGCCTTCCAGTGTTCGATCGCAGCCTTAGTCTCAAGATATTCAACGTGACCAATAGCCTCTTGGATACTGCGGAATCCAAGGGATGCCAGAATCTCACGAACTTCCTCTGCAATGTATTCGAAGAAAGTCTCAACGAATTCAGGCTTTCCAGTGAAGCGCTTACGAAGATCTGGGTTCTGCGTTGCAACACCTACAGGACATGTATCCAGATGACAGACGCGCATCATGATGCAACCTGAAACCACTAGAGGAGCGGTTGCAAATCCGTATTCTTCTGCGCCCAAGAGTGCTGCGATGACAACATCGCGACCAGTCTTTAACTGACCATCTGCTTGGACCACAATGCGATCGCGTAAACCATTAAGAAGTAGCGTTTGCTGAGTCTCTGCAAGACCTAGCTCCCATGGAGCACCGGCATGCTTAAGAGAAGTCAATGGAGATGCACCAGTTCCGCCATCGTGGCCTGAGATAAGAACAACATCAGCATGTGCCTTAGAGACACCTGCAGCAACTGTTCCGACTCCAACTTCTGCAACGAGCTTGACGTGAACGCGAGCATTCTTATTGGCGTTCTTAAGATCGTGAATGAGTTGCGCGAGATCTTCAATGGAGTAGATATCGTGATGTGGCGGTGGTGAAATCAAACCTACGCCAGGGGTAGAGAATCGAGCTTTAGCGATCCAGGGGTAAACCTTGTTACCTGGAAGCTGCCCGCCTTCTCCAGGCTTTGCACCTTGTGCAATCTTAATCTGTATATCATCAGCATTGACTAGGTAGTTACTAGTTACACCAAATCGGCCAGATGCAACCTGCTTAATGGCTGAACGCTTTGAGTCGCCATTTTCCATCGTGATAAATCGAGATGCATCTTCACCGCCTTCACCAGTATTTGATTTAGCACCTAAGCGATTCATTGCAATTGCCAGAGTCTCATGTACTTCTTGCGAGACTGAACCGTATGACATAGCGCCAGTTGAGAAACGCTTGACGATCTCTGAGACTGGCTCGACCTCATCAATTGAGATTGGCGTGCGCTCTTTAAAGGCAAATAGCCCGCGCAGCGTCATGAGATTCTTACTCTGATCATTAATCAGGGTTGTGTAACGCTTAAAGATGTCATAACGCTTAGTGCGGGTTGAGTGCTGTAGCGCAAAGACTGTCTCAGGATTGAAAAGGTGTGGCTCGCCATCGCGACGCCACTGGTATTCACCACCGACAGCAAGTTTCTTTGCTCCAGGAATTTCGCCCCCTGGCGGATATGCCAAGAAGTGACGCTTGATTGTCTCTTCTGCAATGACATCAAGGCTGACTCCCCCAAGACGTGAAGTTGTACCCACGAAGAACTCATCAACGACATCTTGAGCAAGTCCGATTGCTTCAAAAACTTGAGCTCCGGTGTATGAAGATATCGTTGAGATTCCCATTTTCGACATGACCTTGAGAACACCCTTGCCAAGAGCTTTGATTATGTTGCGAACAGCTTTCTCAGGAGTGATTCCGCTGATTGCGCCTTGACGAACTAAATCTTCGGCAGATTCCATAACAAGGTAAGGGTTAACGGCTGCTGCTCCGTAACCAATAAGGAGTGCAACGTGGTGAACCTCTCGGACATCGCCAGCTTCTACAACAAGACCTACCTGTGTACGAGTCTTCTCGCGAATCAAGTGGTGATGAACTGTTGCGGTAAGTAGAAGTGAAGGAATTGGGCAATCTTCAGCATCGCCATCGCGATCTGAGAGAACAATGACGTGAGCGCCATCGATGATTGCTTGGGAAACTTCTTTTTTAATCTCTTCTAGTCGGTTGCGAAGTGTGTTGCCGTCACCATTGACGGGAAAGAGTCCGCGGACAACATAGCTAGCGAGTTCTGGATACTCATCATCAGCATTAACGTTAATGATTTTGGCAAGTTCATCATTATCGATTACCGGGAATGCTAAAGAAATCTGTCGACAAGATTCTGGACCTGGATCAAGAAGGTTGTATTCAGGACCAATAGAGCCACCTAAGCTCGTCACAAGCTCTTCGCGAATTGCATCAAGAGGGGGGTTTGTTACTTGCGCAAACAATTGTGTGAAGTAATCAAAGAGTAATCGTGGCTTATTGGAGAGCGCCGCTAACGGGGTATCGCTTCCCATCGAACCTAAAGCTTCTCCCCCACCTTTCGCCATTGGCGCAACGATGATCTTGAGTTCTTCTTCGGTATAGCCAAATGCCTTTTGGCGACGCACTACAGATTTGTGTGGATAAATAATGTGCTCGCGTGGTGGCAGTTCAGAAAGCTTGACCATTCCCTCGCGCAACCACTGACCATACGGCGCCGCATCAGCGAGAGAATCCTTGATCTCGCCATCTTCAATGATTCGTCCAGATTCGATATCAACAAGGAACATCTTTCCTGGTTGTAAGCGACCCTTGCGAACGATCTTCTCTGCTGGGAAATCTAGAACACCAACTTCAGAAGCTAAAACCACAATTCCGCTATCTGTTACCCAATAACGCGATGGACGCAATCCGTTGCGATCAAGGACTGCGCCAACTTGATGACCATCGGTAAATGTCACGCAAGCAGGACCATCCCATGGCTCCATCATGGAAGCATGGAAGGCGTAGAAGTCACGACGATTCTGTGGCATCGTCGCGTGGTTCTCCCAAGCTTCCGGGATCATCATCAGCACTGCATGAGGCAATGAGCGACCACCGAGATATAAAAGTTCAAGTACTTCATCAAAAGAGGCGGAATCCGAGCCAGACATTTCAACAATTGGGAAGATGCGTTCAAGATCCTCGCCAAATAGATCACTCTTTAGGAGAGATTCTCGAGCACGCATCCAATTGCGATTTCCCTTAACGGTATTGATTTCTCCGTTGTGGGCGATAAATCTATATGGGTGAGCAAGTGGCCAAGATGGAAAAGTATTTGTGGAAAAACGGGAGTGCACTAGCGCTAGCGGTGAGACTACTCGTTCATCACTGAGGTCAGGAAAGAAATCCTCCAGCTGACCTGTGGTTAACATTCCCTTGTAGACAATTGTCTGTGATGAAAGGGATGGAAAATAGAGTTCTAATGAATGCTCTGCTCGTTTGCGCAGACAGAAAGCTTTACGATCTAGCGCAATACCGCTCTCGCCGTTCTTGCCAGCCAGAAAAACTTGACGAAAATCTGGCATAACAGAGATTGCAGTTTTTCCTAGAGATGATGAGTTAATTGGGAGATTACGCCAACCTAAAACGTTGAGTCCTTCTTCTTCAGCAAGCTGTGCAATCTCAGCTGTGAAATCCTTTCCAGCGGCGATAAAGGCGATACCTGTTGCATATGAACCCTCAGCCGGTAGTTCAAAATCTGTGACTGCTCGCAAAAATGCATCAGGAACACGAATAAGAATTCCTGCACCGTCACCACTATCTGGTTCGGCGCCAGATGCACCGCGATGCTCTAGGTTGCGAAGAGCGGTGAGTGCCTTCTCAACAATCTCATGCGTTGCAACTTTGTTGAGAGTAGCAACCATGGCAACTCCGCATGCATCATGTTCTTGCGCAGGATCGTAGAGGCCCTGTGCCTTGGGATATGAAGATGGGAGAGACATATGCGTTGTCCTGACCTGAAGATGGAAGAGGCCGCCAAAATTGAATCTGCGCGGTTACTCGATTGGGACAACGGTGGCCCTTTTCGTATAGGAAAGAGTAGCAAGGGAAGAGCTGGGATAGCCACCCGAATAGGAGAGTTATTGGCTTACGTTAGCTCACACTTGGGCCTACTTTGACCCACATTTTAGGCAAGCGTAGTGTGAAAAATCTGACCTATTCCGGCCGTTACAGCCATAGCGATACTGCCACCGATAAGTACTCGAAGCGTTGGCACAAGCAGGCGAGAGCCCGCGGTCTTCGCCCCCGCCGCACCTGCACCCATCAGGCCTACGAGTGTGAAACCGACTATCGCGACCGCAATTGTCGAGGAGGTACCCGTACCTGACACAACGAGCGCCCCAATAAATGGAATCAAGCCGCCAACTGTAAATGCTAAGGCAGATGCAATCGCCGCTTGCACAGGACGAGCTTTGCTATGTGGGTGATGGCCCAACTCATCACGGAGATGGGCGGCAAGTGCATCATTGGCTGTCAAAGTTTGTGCAACTTGGCGAGCTAAGGATTCGTCCAACCCTCTGCCTTTATAAATCTCAACCAACTCTTCAAGTTCGCCATCGGGATCAATTGCCAGATGTTCAATCTCTAGTAGTCGATCTGAATTTTCAATATCGGTCTGTGAGCTCACCGAGATGTATTCGCCGACAGCCATGGAGAGAGCTCCCGCTGCTATTCCTGCAACGCCCGTCGAGATAATGATGGAGGAAGCATTATCAAACGAGGCACTAGCTGTTGCAACGCCGACCATGAGGGATGCTGTTGAGACAAGACCGTCGTTGATTCCAAGAACGGCAGCGCGTAGCCAACCTGCTCGGTGAGCACGGTGTTCTAGGTTTCTGCGGTAGACATCCTCTAAAGCCATTTTGGAAGCTTACCGCGATTGCTTTGAAAAACGCTGGAAGGCAAGAGCAGCCAGTGCGCCTACTGCTATCGAAACAAAGATGTTGATACGTACTCCAAAGATAAGGCTTGCCTCGTCTATGCGAAGGGCTTCGAAAACCAGACGACCCGCGCAATAGCCCAGAATATAGAGCGAGAAGATTTGCCCACCTCGAAGACGAGACGAGAACTTGATCAGAATGAGTCCAAGCAGTAAACACCAGAGAGATTCGTAGAGAAAGGTCGGGTGAAATGTTTCGAAATCCCGATACTCAACTGATCGCAGGTTTCGCGGAATCTCTAGCGCCCAAGGAAGATCAGTTGGGCGACCATAGAGTTCGCCGTTGAACCAATTACCCCATCGCCCAATTGCTTGCGCGAAGAGAATGCCAGGAGCAAGTGCATCGAGAAAATAGCGAAACTGCGGCAGTTCTCGGGTACGAGCGAGTTGACGATAGGCAAGTAATGCACCTACGGCACCGAGTGAAATCGCGCCCCAGATGCCAAGTCCGCCTTGCCAAATCTTTAGCGCATCAAGAGGTTGCCCACCTTTACCGAAGTATTGATCGGGTGAAGAGATGACATGGTAGATACGACCTCCGATTACGCCAGAAGGTACGGCGATAATCGCAACATCAGAGACAATGCCGCTTGCTTGCGGGAATACCTTTATAAACCTGCGATTACCCAACCAGATTGCAATTGCAACCCCTGCGATGATGCAGAGTGCATATGCATGGATCGAAAGTGGTCCAACCTCAAAGACTGAAAAGGATGGTGTTGGGATTGCAGTACGAAACACCTATCCCTCGACAGCTTTTCTAAACTGATTTGGGTCGTAGATATTTGCGGTGTCCTTAAGGTCTTTGCCATTGATTAGCACTGTTGGTGTTGATTGAACCTTCGCATCATTTGCTGCGACTGCAACCTTTTGGACCCACCCTACATACTTATCGCTACTTACACATTCGATAAATGACTGCGATGAAATTCCAGCAGCTTCACCGATCGCAAGAACTCTCTCCTTGCTCCACTCGCCAGAATTCTCATTGGCAGGCTGATTTGCATACATGGTTCCGTGGAATGAGAGGAATTGATTCTCATCTGCCGCGCATGCAGCCGCATTCGCCGCGACTACAGATTCAGGACCTACGAAGGATAGAAGGTGATAAGTGACTTCTGCTTTCTTCTCGGTAATGAGTGATTCGATGTACTTGAGATTTGCACTCTCAAATTGCTTGCAGAAAGGGCATTGGAAATCTTCATAGATATCAATCTTTGGAACTCCGGCCAACCCCTTATTGAAGGTAATGCCATATCCATTGCTCTCGTCAACTGATGAAGGGATTGCTTGTGAGATCTTTGACTCAGACTGCTTGGAGAGAGCGATTCCGCCTCCTACAAAGATAAGAACAAATGCGACTGTGCCAATAACAATATTGCGAGTCACATTGTCTTGTGATTTCTTGGCATCTTTCTTCTTTGCGGACATTTCTCTACCTATTCTCTTAACTATTCTTCTTAATCAAATATTGAGCAATTAGTGAAACCTTGAGTGGGCTAAATATAGCTTCTGCTCAGCCTTATTGCCCGCGCACTCCAAGGGCAAGCTCTCGTGCAAGTTCTGTGACTGCCGCTAAACCTGCCTCAATGGTGGGTGCATCGAGGATGGCCTTAACAAATGCTGAACCCACGATGATGCCATCGGCATAGCGAGCTAGATCTTTCGCCTGTTCGCGAGTAGATACTCCGAGGCCGACAGCTACCGGCAAATCGGTTACTGCGCGAATTCGCGTGACAAGCGCCTCGGCTCCACTGGAGACAGATTCCCGAGCGCCAGTGACTCCCATAATGCTCGCTGCATAAACAAATCCGCCACAGCCAGCGGTAACTTTGGCAAGTCTTTCATCACTAGTGCTTGGTGCAACAACATAGATTGGATTGATTTCAGCATTAGATGCAGCTTGCAACCAACCGGCTGATTCTTCAATCGTAATATCAGGATGAATTACGCCTGACCCGCCGTTAGATGCAATTGCATCTGCAAAAGAATCAACGCCATATTTCTCAACAGGGTTCCAATAAGTCATCACAACAGATGGGATTCCTGCATCTGTAGCTTTCTTTAGAGCCGACATTACATCGGCAGATTTAACACCGTTGTCAAGTGCAATAACTGCAGCGGCTTGGATAGTAGGACCATCCATTACGGGATCGCTATATGGGAAACCAATTTCAATTGCATCTACTCCCCCAGCAATAAATGCATCGATTACGCGATGGCAATCTGCAATAGTTGGAAAACCTGCAGGTATATAGGCAATGAGTGCCGAGCGTTTTTCAGCGCGGACACGTTCAAACATCGCTTCTAGCGGAGTTGTCACTGGGATGGGCCTAATCTAAAGGGATTCCGAAATACCCGGCTGCGGTATGAACATCTTTATCACCACGACCAGAGAGATTGAGCAAGAGAACTGCATCAGGACCAAGTTCTTTTCCAATTTTTATTGCACCAGCTAGGGCGTGTGCGGTCTCAATCGCAGGAATAATTCCCTCTGTCTTGCAGAGAAGAGAGAAGGCATCCATCGCTTCTTTATCGGTGATTGCACGATACTCAGCGCGGCCTATGTCGTGTAAATATGCGTGCTCTGGTCCGACGCCTGGATAATCAAGTCCGGCTGAAATTGAATGTGATTCAACGGTCTGACCGTTGGCATCTTGCAAAACATAAGAGCGCGTTCCGTGCAGTACTCCGGGTGAGCCTCCCGTAATTGTCGCAGCGTGACGTCCAGTTTCGACACCGTCGCCACCTGCTTCAAGTCCGATAAGGCGTACGTTGGCATCTGAAATGAAGCGATGGAATATTCCTATTGCATTGGATCCACCACCGACACATGCCAATACTGCATCAGGAAGTCGTCCAACTTGAGCAAGCATCTGTTCACGCGCTTCTTCACCGATTATTTTATGAAAGTCTCGAACCATAGTTGGGAATGGGTGTGGACCTGCAACTGTTCCAAGAAGGTAGTGAGTATCGGCAACATTGGTTACCCAATCACGCATCGCTTCATTGATTGCATCTTTTAATGTGCGTGATCCTGATGTAACAGGCACAACCTGAGCACCAAGCATCTTCATCTTTGCAACATTGAGGGCTTGGCGACGTGTGTCTTCTTCGCCCATGTAAACAACGCATTCCAGACCCATAAGAGCTGCCGCTGTCGCAGATGCAACACCATGCTGGCCCGCACCAGTCTCAGCAATAATTCTTTTCTTGCCCATCTTCTTTGTAAGAAGTGCTTGGCCTAGAACATTATTTATTTTGTGGCTACCTGTGTGGTTGAGATCTTCACGCTTAAGGAAAATGCGCGCTCCCCCAGCATGTTCTGCAAAGCGTTTTGCCTCAGTCAGAATTGAGGGACGCCCGGTATATGTGCGATGGAGCTCTGCGAGCTCTGCCTGAAATTCTGGGTCATTGATTGCCGCGTTATGTGCAGCTTCCAACTCTTCGAGCGCACCGATTAAAGCTTCGGGTACAAAGCGGCCGCCGTACTGACCGAAGTGGCCGATTATCTCTGAGCTCTTATCAAACATAGGGAGAGCCTACCCTCGACTAGTACCTAAGAGCGCGTCGATTTTTGCCCTTGGATCACCGGAACGGACCAAAGTTTCACCTACCAAGATAGCTCGAGCACCCGCAGCTTGGGCTATTTCAACCTCGCTGCGCTCTGAGATTCCAGATTCAGCAACTCGAATTATCGTCTCCGGAATCTCTGGAATCAGCTCTGTGAAAGCTGCGAGATCTATCTCTAGGGTCTTGAGATTACGGGCATTGACGCCGATGATTCGCGGATTTATCTCGAGTGCATCCTCAACCTCTTGGCGAGTGTGTACCTCAACGAGGGCAGCCATTCCTAATTCGGTGGCGAGATCGTAGTAATCACGTAGCTGATTCTTTGAAAGAGCCGCCACGATTAAGAGAATTACATCTGCACCTGCGGCTCGTGCCTCAAAGAACTGGTATTCATCGACCATAAAATCTTTGCGCAATAGCGGAATAGACACTCCAGCACGAACAGCTTCTAAATCTTCCAGAGAACCAGAAAATCGGCGACGTTCGGTCAGAACACTAATCACAGCAGCACCAGCATCTTCATATCTGCGCGCTAAATCCACTGGACTTGCAATTTCTGCAAGCGCACCTTTACTTGGTGAGGCCCGCTTTACTTCAGCAATAATGTTCATTGGAGATGCCAATAAAGGGAGATGAGCATCAATAACTGGTGCCGCTTGCGTAAGTCGCTCTTGAATCTGCGCAAGTGGTAGGCGACGGGCAGCTAGATCTTCACGAACGCCTTCGATAATTGAATCGAGAACACTCATTTCGAGTCTTTCTCTTCATCCGTCGGATCTACCCCAAGGTCGAGTGATCTCCACGACGTGACATCCTTAATTGATTTGCTTTCGCGCTCATAACGCTTTGCCAAACGCAATCTGCCACTAATGATGATTGCTGCAGCTGCAATCGTAATCATCCAAAAACTAATTTTCCACATCACTTACTCTTCTCTCTGCTGCGCAGGGTCTGTGCTGAGGTGATTTGATTTGCAGAATTAATTGCCGATAGAACCGCAGCGGCTTTATTCAAAGTTTCTTGATTCTCGGACTCTGGAACAGAATCGGCAACCACTCCTGCACCGGCTTGAACATATGCGGTCCCATTATTTATAAGAGCAGTACGAATCGCGATACATGTATCAATATTTCCGGTGAAGTCGAAATATCCAATGGCTCCTCCATAGAGGCCACGGCGAGTAGGTTCGAGTCGTTCAATAATCTCCATAGCACGGGGTTTTGGAGCTCCCGATAATGTGCCAGCAGGAAAGACTGAGAAGAGTGCATCGATTGGTTTAGCATCGCTGGCAAGTTCTCCGATAACCGTTGAAACAATATGCATAACGTGTGAATATCTCTCGATATGCATAAAATCAATTACTTCGACAGAACCCGGGGTAGAGATTCTGCCTACATCGTTACGTCCCAAATCAACGAGCATTAAATGCTCAGCTCTCTCTTTAGGATCAGCCAGAAGCTCTTCACCTAGACGATTATCTTCTTCATGAGAATCCGAACGACGTCTTGTTCCCGCAATGGGGTGAACCATGACTTCGCGCCCCTTAACTTTCACAAGCGCCTCAGGACTTGATCCAACTACGTCAAAACCACTTTCAAATCTAAAGAGGTACATATATGGGCTTGGGTTGCTTAATCTCAAAGCTCGATAGACATCAAGGGCATCAGCGCTGCACGGGGTGGCAAAGCGTTGAGAGATCACTATTTGAAAGGCTTCTCCAGCTCTAATTTCTTCCTTAGCTATTTCAACCTTCGCGCAAAATTCATCAGAAGTCATATTGCGAGTGAATTGAGGTTGAGTAAATGTTGGGATTTCACAGATATCACCCGGGATGCTTGTTTGGAGATCTCCAACCATACGATCTAGTCGTGCCTGTGACTCGAAAAATGCTTCATCAATACGTTCATTGGATCCATCCCAATTAATTGCATTGGCAATCAGAGTAATTGTTGAATTGGAATGATCCATGACAGCCAAGTCACTTGTCAGGATAAAGGCAATCTCAGGAAGATTTAAATCATCCATTGCTAACTCTGGAAGATTCTCCAGACGACGAACTGAGTCGTAACCCATATATCCAACTAATCCACCAGTTAATGGCGGCAAGCCCTGAATTACCGGGCTCTTTAAATGCGCAACAGATTCCTTAAGAGCTCGTAGCGGATCCATACCTTCGGGCACTCCAACTGGAGGTGTACCTATCCAATGTGCTTGACCATTATGTTCTGTCAAAGTTGTTTGGCTGTGGACTCCGATAAACGAGTATCGTGACCATGTTCCCCCATGTTCGGCAGATTCAAGGAGAAATGTTCCGGGATTATTCTTTGCTAACTTTTTATATAGTCCAAGCGGTGTCTCACCATCAGCTAAGAGCTTGCGATATACGGGAATAACGTTGTTATCTTTTGCATATTCACGGAATTCTTCAATCCGCATCTCTTGATTGGCCATTACTTTCCGCCGTATATTGGATTATGAAAACAACTTTGATCTCCGGTGTGGCAAGCTGCGCCGGTTTGTTCTACCTGGAGAATTAACGCATCCCCATCGCAATCAAGAGCCATTGAAATCACCTTCTGGGTATGACCAGAAGTCGCGCCCTTCTCCCAAAGTTCGCCTCGACTACGTGACCAGTATGTTGCACGGCCGGTTTCGATGGTTAAAGCTATAGATTCTCTATTCATATAGGCGAGCATTAAAACTTCACCACTCTTTACATCCTGCGCGATCGCAGGAATGAGTTCATCGCCCTCTTTGAGAAGGGCTGAAATCTCTGCCGAGAGTGTGCTCATGTGACTATTCTGCCTTAGAGTCGATGTGCCATGCGCACTGGATAGCCCTGAGAATTGAGATAACCCTTAATATCTCCGATTCTATGAACGCCGAAGTGAAAGACGCTCGCAGCTAAGAGCGCATCGGCTCCTGCCTCCAGCGCTGCCGCAAAATCTTCAGCGCTTCCGGCCCCACCACTGGCGATGAGCGGAACTTTAGCGACAGCACGAACTGCAGAAATCATCCCTATGTCATAGCCCGCTCGAGTTCCATCTGCATCCATTGAATTAAGGAGAATCTCGCCAACTCCAAGAGCACATGCATCCTCTACCCATTTCAGAGCGTCCAATCCCGCACTCTCGCGTCCGCCATGGGTCGTTACTTCAAAACCAGAATCAGTATTTGCTCGACGTGCATCAACTGAGAGAACTAGAACTTGAGATCCGAAGCGATCGGCAATCTCTGCGATGAGTTGGGGTCGAGCAATAGCCGCGGTGTTAATAGAAATTTTATCTGCACCAGCGCGAAGTAAACGATCTACATCTTCAACGCTTCGAATACCTCCACCGACCGTGAGTGGAATAAAGACCTGCTCTGCAGTACGTCGCACAACATCGAGAGTTGTCTCGCGACCCACAACACTTGCTGAGATGTCTAGAAAAGTTAGCTCATCTGCGCCCTCTGCGTTATAGAGCGATGCCATCTCAACGGGGTCGCCAGCATCAACTAGATTCGTGAAGTTGATTCCCTTAACAACTCTGCCATCAGTTACATCCAGGCAAGGAATGATTCGAATTGAGAGAGTCACTTCTTGGTAATTTCCAGAGCTTGCTCCAATGTAAATGCTCCGGCATAGAGCGCTTTACCAACAATCGCACCTTCAACACCCATTGATCGCATTGCTGCGAGGGCACGGATATCCTCAAGTGATGAAATGCCCCCACTTGCAACAACCGGTTTCTTGGTGGCGGCACAGACCTCTTTGAGTAGTTCTAGATTTGGGCCTTTCAGAGTTCCATCTTTGGTGACATCTGTAACAACATACCGAGCGCATCCATCTCGCTCTAATCTTTCAATTGTTTCAAAGAGATCGCCACCTTCTTCTGTCCAACCACGCGCTGCCAAAATATGTCCGCGAACATCTAGACCGACAGCAATGCGATCGCCAAATTCAGCGATGACGCGTGATGTCCATTCAGGATTTTCCAGAGCAGCTGTTCCTAGGTTCACGCGCGTGCAGCCAGTGGCTAAGGCGCGCCTTAAAGATTCATCGTCTCTGATTCCTCCTGAGAGCTCTACTTTAATATCGAGGCGCCCAACTACATCGGCGAGAAGCGCACTGTTCTCACCAATACCAAAAGCGGCATCAAGGTCGACTAAATGGATCCATTCGGCACCTGATGTTTGAAAATCCATTGCAGCATCAAGCGGAGAGCCATATGAAGTTTGAGCACTGAGCTCTCCCTGAACAAGTCGAACAGCTCGGCCATCTTTGACATCAACGGCAGGCAGAAGTTCTAAATAGTTCGATTGATTAGCATTCATAGAGTCGCAACCCAATTCTTAATTAGATGCAGACCTGCATCGCCGGATTTTTCAGGATGAAATTGTGTGGCAGTCATCGGCCCATCTTCGATTGCTGCAATGAACCGACCTTCGTAATCTGTGAAACTTTCTATCTTTCCAACACTTTCGCTGACCGCATAACTATGAACAAAATAAAAGGATTCAGATTCGATTCCCTTGAAGATTTTGCTCTGGCTATGGGGCTTCACTGTGTTCCACCCCATATGAGGCAGAACTTTTGCTTCAAGTTTTTCGACTGGTGCATCCCAAATACCTACTCCTGCATGATCTCCATGCTCAACACCGCGAGAGAAGAGAATCTGCATTCCGACACATATTCCAAGTGTGGGACGGTTAAGGGCTACACGTTGCCTTACGAGTTCGTCGCCACGAACCGCACGTAATCCTTGCATGCAAGCAGCAAATGCACCCACACCGGGAACTACGAGGCCTTCTGCTTCAAGTGCAACCTTAAAATCGGATGTAACCATAACTTCTTCACCGCTGCGCTCGAAGGCTCGGTGAGCTGAACGCAAATTACCTGATCCATAATCAAGAATTGCAATCATGTGTACAGCTCCCCAGACGAGTGAAAAGAAAGATCAAAAGAATTTAAGCGAGCGAATTAAAGAGTGCCCTTTGTTGACGGAATTCCTGAGACACGTGAATCCAAGGCAACCGCGTCACGTAGGGCGCGTGCAACTGCCTTAAATTGTGCTTCAAAGACGTGGTGTGCATTTCTTCCCTCAAGGACGCGAACATGAAGTGCAATACGTGCTTCCGCCACAATGGATTCCCAAATATGGCGACCCAGTGTTGTATCGAATGTTCCAATGAGCTCGACAATCTCTGGTTGGCGGTGAACTAGATATGGGCGTCCTGAAAGATCAACCGCAGCTTGAACAAGGACTTCATCGAGTGGAACCATGGCATCTCCGAATCGACGAATGCCGGCCTTATCACCCAGCGCCTCACGCAGAGCTTGACCAAAAGCGAGTGAGGTATCTTCAACGGTGTGATGAGAGTCAACATCAACATCTCCGGTGGTTTTGATTGTTAAGTTAAATCCAGAGTGCTTGCCAAGTTGGGACATCATGTGATCAAAGAATGGAACGCCAGTATCAACTGCAATCTCACCGTTTCCATCGAGATTAAGTTCAACTAATACGCTGGACTCTTTGGTTGTTCGTTCGACTCGAGCACTTCTCATCATTTTTCCTCTATTTTCCTGTAGCTAGACTAACCAATTGCACTCTTGAGAGCTTGAATGAAGAGAGCATTATCCGCATCGCTGCCGACTGTCACTCTTAAGTAACCTGATAATCCCACATCTCGAATAAGAACACCTTTATCTAGAAGCTTTTGCCATAGCTCTGGCGCAGGAATATCAAATCCTGAGAAGAGTAGGAAGTTCGCTTTGCTGGGAGTAACAGTTAAGCCAAATCCCTCTAATGCAATTCGGAGATCTTCACGCGCAGATATCAAACGATTGACATTGGCTAGGAGTTCTTCCTGGTGTTCCAACGCGACTTCAGCGGCAGCTTGAGTCAGCGCGCTCAAGTGATACGGAAGGCGAACTAAGAACAAAGCTTTGATGACCGCAGGATCTGCAACAAGATATCCAACTCTGGCACCTGCAAATGAGAACGCCTTACTCATGGTGCGAATCACGACAATCTTTGGATTAGCTGCAATTAAGGTGACAGCTGATTTTTCATCTGAGAACTCGGCGTAGGCCTCATCGACAACCAACAAGCCTGGGACTATCTCTGCAAGTTCTAGAATCTCAGCGATTGTGACTGAGCTACCAGTCGGGTTATTAGGTGTTGTGATGAAAGTTAAAGATGGCGAGAATTCAAGAATCTCTCGCTTAGCAACCGAAATGTCCAGTGAAAAGTCTGCACGACGCGAACCATTTCGCCATTTACAATCTACAACTTGCGCGATCAAAGGATGCATTGAATAAGAGGGTGTAAAGCCAATTGCCCCTGATTTACCGAAGGCAAGAAATAGAGATTGGATAATCTCGTTGCTTCCATTGGCCGCCCAAATATTGTTTACATCAAAACTAGTCGCTGATTGTGAATTGATGAAAGTAGCAAGGCCTGATCTGAGTTCAGTGGCATCTCTATCCGGGTACCGGTTGAGATGCCTGGCGCAATCCTGGATGCGTGCTGCTATCGCTTTTGATAGCTCAGGTGAGAGTGAATATGGGTTCTCATTTGTATTAAGAGTCGCTTCAGCCGGCACCTGTGGTGCGCCATACGGCGAGAGGGCGCTTAAGCGATCTGCTAGTGGTAACCACTCTGGCCACTGGCTCATGATTTTTCCAACTTAGATGGCGTTTCAAAGCGCGCAGTCATTGCTTCGCCATGTGCTGGCAGATCTTCTGCATTGGCAAGAGTTACAACTGTTTGGGCAATGTCCTTAAATGAACTCTCGTCGTATTCAATGAAATGAAGTCCACGTAAGAAAGTCTGCACAGAAA
>Ga0079300_10000296_pt1 | contig 18138 bp, 9 predicted proteins | sample Wag4_2014_7_11_FD_74799 | JGI IMG/M metagenome (GOLD analysis project Ga0079300, IMG submission 74799) | Fresh water microbial communities from Ohio, USA - Utica-2 Time Series HT 2014_7_11 | ecosystem: Environmental > Aquatic > Freshwater > Water tank | place: USA: Ohio | collected 2014-07-11
TTAGAGTCCAGCTTGGTAGAAGAGTCTGGTGCGAGGGAGGGTGTATCGGATGGCACTATTGATTCTTTTACAGAAATTCGGGCATCTAGCGCGTTGGATATTGTATTGCGGCAAGGGGAGTCGTGTGATGTTCAAATCGAAGCGGAGGATGTTTCTGATAAACAGTACGTGAAATACCAAGTTCGACATGGTGTGCTTGAATTGAGTTCGAGGAAGGGTTTTCGCGGCAATAAGTTGACGGTTATTATAATCGTGCGTGATTTGGAACGGGTGGATCTCTCGGGCGCGGTAGTGCTTCGTACGGAAGGAGTACTTCGTTTAGAGGACCTTGATCTAAGGCTTTCAGGGGCGTCCTCTATTTCATTAAATCTCAATTTAGATGAACTAGAGCTTCGGAGCAGTGGGAGTTCAGATATTGAATTGAGGGGGACCTGTAAGGAGTTGGACCTGCGAACTTCTGGAGCTAGTTCAGTAGATGCCTTTGATTTTGAAGTTAGACAATGTGAAGTGCATTCTTCTGGTGCAAGTAATATTGATTTATTTGTAGAGAAAGAGTTAGATATAGAAGCAGACGGGGCCAGTGAGATTCGGTATAAGGGGAGTCCCAATATTCGGAGTAGCCGCATCAGTGGTGCAGCCTCAGTAAAGCAAAAGCGGCAAAAGTAAATCTGTTCTTTGCGTTATTAACGCTAGTGGATCTCGAAAAAGCGGAATGGTTGGGACTTCTTCAGAGCGCTCTCAGAAGTCCCATTCCTCCTTAAATTCCTTCTGTATGGCGTTCCCAATAATTTTGGTCTTCGGTTTCTTCTAGTAGTCCTAGATAATTTCCGTAGCGGAGCGAACTAATTTCACCAGATTCGACGGCAGCTTTGACAGCGCAGCCCGGTTCGCTCCGGTGGAGGCAGGAGCCTCCGAATCTGCAGTTCTCGGAGTAGGCAAACATTTCTCGGTAGCTATGAGCAATGTTTAGCGGGTCTTTATCGCTGAATGCCAGCATTTTTATTCCTGGAGTATCAATAATTCTTCCACCAAAGTCAAGTTCAAACATTTCAGCGAAAGTGGTGGTGTGTTGTCCTTTCCCTGAGTAATCACTGATTTCACCGGTTCGGAGTTCGAGCTGTGGTTGGATGGCGTTGACCAAGCTACTCTTCCCTACCCCGGATTGTCCACTGAGCAGGGAGCATTTGTTTTGTAGTAATTGTCTGAATTCCTCGAGTCCGGATTTTTGAACGACAGATGTTGTGATCACACCATATCCTATTTTTGTATAGATGGCTTTCATTTCCTCTAGGATATCTAGGTGGTGCGGCTGGTAGAGATCCGCCTTATTAAATACCAGTGTAACCGGTATGTCAAACTTAGCATTCATCAACAGGAATCGGTCGATAAACCCTGGTTTGATATGGGGGAAGTCGACGGTGACGATGAGTACTGCTTGATCAATATTCGATGCTAGTAGATGAAGGTCGTGTTTCCTGCGAGGGGATTGTCGTACGACATAATTAGTACGAGGCAGGATTTTTTTTATCATGGCCTTTCCATCTGTTTGGTCAATTTCGACGCGATCGCCAACGGCTACGGGGTTAGTGAGCGGCAAGTCATCTAATCGAAATTTTCCAAGAATTCGGCATTCGAGCACCTCTTTGGGTTCATTTTCCAACCGTACGGCGTACCATGATCCGGTTGATTTAACAACTGTTCCTATCTTATTTGACACAAAAACTTTTTTAAATGAAATTTGTTTGGAGTAAAAGTACGTCTAATAAAGCAGGATTACCTTCATAAAGTTCCGTCTTCCAATGCTTTTTACTAAAATTAGTCAATAAATCTGTGGAATTTTATTCCTTTGCAATGGAGTTTCTGCTTTTGATTAGTTCAGGAATAGAAAGGTATTAACAATCAACTATAAAAATCACAAAACCTTATTATCATGGGTGGCATTTATGTTATCAGTATTCTATTTACTGTGATTGGCTTCATTTTGAGTAGCCGGTTGCGAAGTAAATTTAATCGCTACAGCCAGGTACCGTTAAACAACGGAATGAGCGGTGCAGACATCGCGCGGACGATGTTGCGCAGTTATGGGCTTAACGATGTTGAAATTATTCAGGTAGATGGTCAATTAACAGACCATTACAATCCACAAAATAAGACCGTAAACCTTAGCTATGATGTTTATCATGGACGAAATGTAGCGGCGGCGGCGGTGGCGGCCCACGAGTGTGGGCATGCTGTTCAGCACGCTACAGCATACAGTATGTTACAGATGAGATCGTCGTTGGTTCCATTGGTTAATTTTGCCTCCAGCATTCAGCAATACTTGTTTATGGCTGCGATGGTGGGTATGTTTTCTATGGGTAACAACCTTTTCATGCTAATTGCGCTTGGTGTATTTGGTGTAATGGCTCTATTTAGTTTGGTTACCTTGCCGGTTGAGTTTGATGCTAGTAGGCGTGCACTTGCTTGGTTGGATAAGAGTGGAGTTGCGTACGGGGAGCAATATACAGGTGCGAAGGATGCCTTGTTTTGGGCTGCCATGACGTATGTATCTGCTGCTTTAGCTGCATTGATACAGTTTTTATACTTATTATTACAGTTTTTGGGGCGCGACGAATAAAATCGAATTATAGCGTAAGTAGGAAGCCGTTCTTACCAATTGTGATGCCTTGCTACAAGGGTGTCATGTTGGGGAGAGCGGCTTTTGTCATTTTTGGGTAAAACGGTGATATCGTTTTGAAAGTTTGTAAAAGTCACTAATTTTGCGCTGAATTTATTTCTTTGCCTAGGCGATTTGATGGGGGGCGGTAATTGATAACAGCGCGTTCAGTGAGGTAATAAGTTCACTCCTACAATCACTAAAGTCCTATTTCATCAATAGTTTTTAATCTCACTTAGTCAACGTATTTATCTACCATTTATATCAATGTGCAAGAATCCTTCTTGTACGTTCTGGTATATATACCTATCATACCCTTGGAGTATTACCTAAAGATAATCACAGTTGCTTTGCTACCGGATTTTGTGAAGCAAGAGCTTTTTCGAGATGGTCCGACGGCCATTTCACCTTGGAGAGGAATTTCACAGGCGTTAAATCCCCGTTCTGAGCCCAATGATCCCATTTTGTTTGTGATGTATGAAGGAGATGCCATTCGTGCCTACTTGGGCTGTCTTCCCGATTGGTGTTGGGCGGGTGAGGAAATGATTCGATGTGCCTGGTTAACGTCTTTGTGGGTAGATCCGGCAGTACGTGGGCAAGGGTTGGCGAAGCAGTTGGTAAAGGAGGCGATGGAGCATTGGGACCATCATATTTTGATAACGGAGTACACGCCTGAAACGGGCGGTATGTACCATCGAATGGGGCTGTTTGATGTTTGGGAGGGAGCTGCTGGTTTTAGGGGGTATATTCAGCCTGATTTTGCAACCTTATTAGCCTCCAAGAATCGTTTCTTTAAGCGTATAAAATCGGTATTAGGGGTGCTAGACTCGATAGTACGGCCATTTACGGATGTCCGACTCTCCTATTATTATCCGTCACTTCCTTCCATTGACTATTTGCACAAAGTGGATTCAGAAAGTGAAGATTTCATTTGCGCATTATCGGAAGGGGAGGCCATACGGCGGGGATCGGATGAGTTGAACTGGGCGCTTACTTTTCCATGGGTCTATGAGGTGCCTCCTGCGGAGGGATTTGCATCTGAAAGGTATTATTTTACCAGTCTTTCGCCCACTTTTAAGCAGTATACTTGTAAAATTCAGGATGACGCGGGAGATATGATTGGTTTTTTACTTTGGACGATACGAGAGGGCCATCTTAAGGTTCGGTACTGTTATGCCTTACCGGAAGGGTATACAGCTGTTGCGGAAACCATCAATTACCATGCTTTTGCATTGCGGGCTAAGATGGTTACTTGTTTGCACGAAGGTGTTGCGAAAGCACTAGGCTCCATGCGCAAGTCGCCCTATTTTTACACAAAAACGTTCCGTCAACCTGTGATGATTTCAAAAAGACTTGGTCCTCCGGATTTATTTCGGTTTCAGTCGGGCGATGGGGATGCGGTCTTTACATAGCTTAGAAGCGCAGCTCGATGCCCCCGAAGAGTTGGGTACTTGGGCCTGGTTCGTAAAACCTGCCAAAGGCAGCGTTAATTCGGATATTGGAGAAATAGGTTGTATTAGTCAGGTTGTTTCCGCCCAAGAATACCTGGAAAGCTGATTTTTTCAGGTGCCATTGATAGCCCGTCCTTCCAGTAACTAGAAGTACGGGAGCAATGGAAATACTGTTGGCATCCTCTGCAAATAAACGGCTGGTGTATTGGCCCTGAAGAACTGCGAAAAACGCATTTTCAGGTAAATATTGAATGGCAATAAGTCCATGGTGTTTGGGTAAGCCGGGCAAAAAGGAGCCATTATTAGATTCTTTAGCTGCTTTTTTGTAAACAAAGTGGCCAAAATTCCAAGTGATACGTGCAGAGAGCGGTCCCCAAAGGGGTGCTATGAGTCCCAATTCGAGTCCTTTTCGTCGAGTGCTTCCTGCATTTTGGTAAAAAGTTCGATTGGGCAGGCTATCTATTTCGAAGGGTACTATTTCATTGATTGCGCTCATGTGGAATACGGCTACGTCGTATTGCCACTTGTACCAACGCCCTTTTAGCCCTGATTCGATACTAGACGTCCGTTGTGGTTGTAGTTGGGGATTGAAGCCGCCAGCACCATTTGGGTTAGCCAATTCTGTCAAAGAGGGCGTTTCGAAAGCGGTGGCGTAATTCAAGTACCAATAGGTGGTCTGTCGTAGTCGTAACGAGGCTCCAACCATTGGATTGACTATGAAATAGGTTAATTCTCCGGAGTCGCTACCATCTTCTAGGAAATAGTCCTTTACTGCCTGTGTAATCCGGTCGCTCCGGAGAGCTGTTTGAATTTGCCATTTGTAGGTTGGGTTCCATTGCCATTGTGCCCCAACGGCTAGATTGGTAAACTGCTCCAATTGGTCTACCCGACGTGTTCCTTTTTGTCCATTGTCATTATTGTATCGCTTTCGGTTATCGGTTTGTTTTTCGAAGTCGGAATGAAATCGAAAGTTGGATTTTTTGCTTTTGTAGCTGAGGGCGGTTCCTGCTCCTGCAAATGTTCGGAAGAAGGTGACCCAACCAGAAGACTGAATGGGGAGTTGATTATTAAAATTGCGGAACAGGCCGAAACCGTAATACTCTACGTTCGTTTTGCTGGAAATGGGATGATGTCCGGTGATTCCCATTTTTCCTTGTGTCAAGTTTTCACCGGCGTTGAATTGGAGATTGGGGAGTCTAGCTGCTCTTGGATTTTGCGCTGCTTCCTGGAGGGTGAGCGCGCCTGGGTCTTTTGCGGTGGGGCTATTAACGAAATTAAAAATTAGTTGTATCTTCTTTCTATAGGCGAGTTTGGCATTGAGTACTTGGGTTGTTACGCTACTGTGCTCTCGAAAGCCATTTAATTGTTGGTGGGAGGCTTGTATAGCATATCCCCAGCTACCTGGACTAGCGCTGGTAGCTAGTCGATATTGTTGCATGCCAAATTGCCCTTGGTTGATTCTGAATCGCAGGGTGGCGGGGCCTGAAATAGAGTCGGTGGACATTAGTAAAACGCCCCCAGCTGCATTTCCGTATAGCGCGGCTGCGGGTCCTCGGAGTACTTCGATGCGTTGGAGGGCACCAGGGTCAATATTATCCACTTGGCCTTGTCCATCTGCGGTTGTTTCTGGAAGGCCATCGACGAGTAGGCGTACTCCACGGATACCAAAGGCGGCTCGTGCGCCGAAGCCACGCACGGCAATTCGGAGGTCTTGGGTAAAGTTATCAGCGTTGGAGATATACAGCCCTGGAACGGCCGATAGGGCTTCGTGAAGGGTGAGTTGTTGTTGGCCTTTTCTAATCCAAGTGTCTTCGAGTAAGGTGATGGCCAAGGGGGTTTGGAGCTGGGAGGAAGGGAGCTTGGGGGCGGTTATAATAACTTCCTGCAGTTGGGAGGAGTCTGGGATAATGGTTTGGGCGGGCATTGCTAGGGTGTTGGTGAGTGCAATGCCCGCGCATAATAGTTTAATTACCTTCATCTTCCATGGTGTCACAGTGGTAATGGCGTTTTGAGGGCATGGGGCGATCCCCGCCGGCCCCTCCTTTTCCTTCAGAGATCATTTTTTGGACAAGGCGTGCTTTTTCTTGCTGCATGGCTATTCGGCGTTGTTGATCTTCTATCCGATCAAAATAGATCGTTCCGTCAATCCAAGTTGTTTGTGCTTTTGCGTAGATGGAGAGCGGGTGCGTATCCCACAATACTAAGTCGGCGTCTTTTCCGGGTTTGATACTGCCAACTTTATGGTCTACATGGAGGAGTTTGGCGGGGTTTAGCGTAACCATTTTTAGGGCTTCTTCCTCGCTGACGCCACCGTACTGTACGGTTTTGGCGGCTTCTTGGTTCAACCTTCTGGCCATTTCGGCATCATCGGAGTTGATGGCTACCAGTACTCCTTGCTGATGCATCATGGCGGCATTGTAAGGGATGGCTTCGTAGACTTCCATTTTATAGGCCCACCAGTCGGCGAAGGCGCTTCCACCTGCTCCATGTTTGGCCATTTTATCGGCGACCTTATAGCCCTCCAGAATATGGGTAAAGGTATTCAATTGGAAGCCGAATTTTTCGGCGACCCGCATCATCATAGTGATTTCGGATTGTACGTAGGAGTGGCAAGTGATGAATCGTTTGTGTTCGAGGATTTCGCCAAGGGTTTCGAGATCTAGGTCAACGCGATAAGGTTTTCCCGATTTTTTCAGTTGTAGGTATTCTTTTGCTCGAGTGAAGTAGTCCATGTAGACTTGTTCAACTCCCATTCTTGACTGTGGGTATCTGTAGCGGGCATTATCCCCCCAGTTACTTTGTTTGACATTTTCCCCGAGGGCGAACTTAATAAATCCAGGCCAGTCGGTGAACTTCATATCCTCTGGTGCATAGCCCCAGCGCAGTTTGATTAGTTGTGTTTGGCCTCCGATTGGATTGGCAGATCCGTGTAGGATGTGGCTAGCGGTTACCCCACCGGCAAGTTGGCGGTAGATATCTGGGTCTTCACTGTCGATTACATCCCCGAGGCGCACTTCTGCGCTTGATTCTTGGGTTCCTTCATTGATAGAGCGAGAAGCAGCAATGTGGGAGTGTTCATCGATGATTCCGGCAGTTAAGTGTTTATTGGTACCGTCAATTTCGATGATGCTTGAGCTTGTGGGGAGTTGCCGGCCTATTTTTTTAATTTTTCCGTTTTCAACGAGCACATCGGTATTGTTCAGGATTCCGTCTTTTTCATTTGTCCAGACGGTGGCATTTCGAATCAGATACGATTTGGGGCTTGGCTTGGTGGTTATTCCTAAGCCTGTGAAGGGGAAGAGTAGATCACCTGGAGCTTCTTTTTTGGTTGTGGGTGTTTTTTTGGTTGGATTGGGCGTTTGTTCTATTTGTTGAAGTTTCCAAGTGAATGATCGGCCATCTGCCCAGATACCTCTACCGGCTGCGGATGGCAGGCCTTCCATGGAGGGGAAGGTTCCGGAAAGGAGCGCTGTTGTTTTTGCGACGCTATCCTGTATCCACGAAAGTTGTACTTGGTCGCGTTGGAGCTGGAAGTTAACTTTTATTTTGGAGCTGTCGGGCTGAAGGAAATAGGCGTCCGCTGCACCTTTTTTTAAGCCGATTACTAGGTTATAGCTAGTAGTATCGGAGGTAGTTAGCTGGTAATTCCCGAGTAATTGGGAGGGGAATACCTCGTTAAATTCTTTGTATTTGTAGGCATCGCCTCTGCACCAAGTTTGGAAAATTTTTGTTTCTGGATCAAAAATATTGCCGGAGGCAAGGATGAAGTTAGCTATTTTTCCACTTTCCAGGCTACCGATTTTATCGTAGGCCCCTAGGAGTTGGGCGGGTTGAAACGTCAGTGCTTTTAAGGCGGCCTCTTCGCTAAGGCCATGATCCAGTGCTTTTCTAAGTTGGGAGTAAAACTTGGATTTATCCCTTAGGTCGGCAGTGGAAAGGGAAAAAGTAATTCCAGCGGCTTCCAATCTGCCGGGATTAGAAGGGGCTAACTCCCAGTGTTTTAGTTCGCGCAAGCTTGTATTTTGTAACGCGTAGGGATCACGGAGGTCGTATCCGTTGGGAAAGTTGAGGCTTACGATTAATGCTTGGTTGCTTGCTTTTACTTCTTCAAGGCGTTGGTATTCATCGCCTGTCGTTTTCACGATGTATTTAAGTCCGAATTCTTTTCCAAGCTTCTCGATGCGAAGGATATCGAGTTTGTCGGATGCCTCAAAAAATTGAGGGAGGTTTTGGAGGGCGTTCCATGCCTCCAAGGAGGCGTTGTATTCTTCTTTTTTCCCAACTTGTTGATACCATTTGGCATCGTAGTAGGTTTGCCGGAGCAATGCAATGATTCCCATTAGGGAGCTGGGGTAATTTTGTCTGCTGCTGCCTTTTCGGAACGACAAAAAGTGGCCGGCTTTGGAGGAAATCACGCTCAGGTGTGGTTTCGTTTCGTCTAATGAAACCAAGGCGCCGGTGCCTCTTGAGATACCATCTGGTTGGTGGGTAACGACGGCGGTAAAGCCTAATTTACGGAACTCATCCGCCATTTTTGTATCTGGTGAGAAGTAATCAGCAGCTGCATACTCTGGTTTGAGGGCTTCGTTCCAGGAGTAAGCTCCTTTTTTATTGCTGGTGGTTTGTGGTGGGCCGTCGCGTCGTCCGGAAGGAGCGGCACTTGGCTCTAGTCCGTAGCCCCCCGCATAGAGGTCAATAAATCCAGGATAGATGGTTTTGCCACTGCAGTCAATGACGATCGCTTCAGGAGGTACGGCCACCGTTTTACCAACTTGTTCGATGGTTCCTTTACGAATGAGTAGTGTTGCGCCCTCTATTTTTGTTTTATAATCCGTGTAAATAGAGGCATTGGTAAGCGCGTAAACTTCGGGCCTTTCGTCGGAAGGTGCGCTAACTGGGAAGGTTTGTTGGGCGTTTGCAACCGAGCTTGTTGTGCCCCAAAGGAGCAATAAGAGGAAAAGTTGACAGGAAGTTATGAAAGTATGCTTATTTTGCATGGTGTTCTTTTTTATCGAGAAATTAAAAAGCAAACCTACAAAATTAATCGATTAAGCGGTACTACAATTAGCGATTAACTATTTTGGAATTGTAGGAAAAGGGCCCTCAAAGCGAGGGCAAAGAGGGGTTATCCCATTAAAAAGACGGCTTTTGGTGCGTGTACAAGCGCCTCTTTTAGCAGCTGTTATTATTTATGAGCTATGAAAAGGATATTAATCTGTTGTGTTGTTGCAGGCTTATTCTATCAATGTAACAAGGAGCCGTTGGTGTTTCAGCGTTGGGAACAGCAGCCAGTACCGGTGTCTATGGACTTGAATTCTATTTATTTTGTAGATTCATTAAGGGGCTTTATTGCTGGTGGGGAGTCATGGAAAGAGGGCTGCCTCCTTTCTACGGTAGATGGGGGTATATCTTGGCGGGTAGACACCGTTCTCGATGGGCATAAAATGGAGCATGTTGCTTCGGATTCAATCGGTAACTTATTGGCAGTAGGCCAGTATGGCCACTGTTTTGAACGGGGCCCTATGTCTGAGGCGTGGACGAAGTACAGGATTGATTATGTGTGGCATCGTGGTGCTGCAATAGTGGCGGGTAAGCGAGCAGTAATTGTTAGTGGCGAAAGTTTTTCGAAAGGGGAGATCAGGAGTTTTGGTCCAACCTATTTTTGGGCATTGGATACGCAACAGTTGATGCCTGTTCAACTCGATGCTGTTTGGGCGGTCGACGAACAAAACTGGGTGGCCTGTGGCTTGGGATGGGTAATCAGCTCTTCGAATGGCGGTGTTTCATGGGAGCGGTTACCGGTGACGGGTGATTGGTTTACGTCGATCCATTTTCCGACAAAAGACATCGGATATATCTGTGGTCGTACGGGATATTTATTAAAAACGACCGATGGTGGCAGGAGATGGAAGGAAATTCGAAGAGGGGGCGCTTTTGGAAACCGGTTGAAAGTGTTCCGGTCCCTTTGGTTTACGACGGAGCAGAAGGGGTGGGTAGTAGGAGAAAATGGATTAATCTGGAAAACGGTTGATGGTGGACTAACCTGGACCGAAGTGGAGGGGCTTCCCATCGATGCCCAGTATACGGATATTATAGTAAAGGGTAATAGAGGATGGGTGACGGCAGAGGGAGGTAGGGTGTTTGTTTTTGAGGAATAGACCTAGCAACCATTTCATTGGATAGACCAATAGAAAAGTGCAATACTTTTTGCTGAAATAGTTTTTCATAAAAATAATTTATGTTGTAGATAGAGATAATAAATAATGCTATCGTTTTAATTCCCTCAATTTTGCACCCTAAAAACGACGTATTATGAAAAGAATTACAGTAGCAAAGGGGGATGGAATTGGCCCAGAGATTATGGATGCCACATTGTCCATCATTAAGGCTGCCGGTGCGCAGATTGAGATTGATGAAATTGAAGTTGGTGAAAAGGTCTATTTGTCTGGGAATACGAGCGGAATTTCCAAGGAATCATGGGATATTATCCGGAGAAATAAGATATTTCTTAAAGCGCCAATTACTACCCCGCAAGGTGGGGGCTACAAAAGCCTTAATGTAACTACCCGAAAGTTTCTAGGTCTTTATGCTAATATCCGGCCTTGCATGAGTCTTCACCCGTTTGTCAGTACCAAGCATCCTCAAATGGATATTATTATTGTTCGGGAAAATGAGGAAGATCTCTATGCGGGTATTGAACACCAGCAAACCGATGAGGTGGTCCAGTGTCTAAAACTTATTAGCCGGCCTGGGTGTGAAAAAATTGTTCGGTATGCCTTTGAGTACGCAAAGCAACAAGGCCGTAAGAAAGTGACTTGCTTCACGAAGGATAATATTATGAAGCAAACGGATGGGTTGTTCCATGAGGTATTTGATGAAATTGCAAAGGAATATCCTGAGATCGAGAACGAACACTGGATCATTGATATTGGAGCTGCAAAAATGGCGGATACACCAGAAGCTTTCGATGTGATTGTGATGCCCAATTTATATGGGGATGTATTGAGCGACGTTGCGGCCCAAATTGCAGGGTCTGTTGGACTAGCGGGTTCTGCAAATATTGGAGAAGAGTGCGCTATGTTTGAGGCAATTCACGGCTCAGCTCCTCGTAGAGCAGGGCAGAACATGGCAAATCCATCTGGATTATTACAAGGTGCTATCCAAATGTTGACGCACATCGGTCAGGTAAAGGTAGCCGAAAAGGTACAAAATGCTTGGTTGAAGACGATTGAAGATGGTATTCATACCTATGACATTTATAAAGAAGGAGTAAGCAAGCAAAAGGTGGGTACCAGGGAGTTTGCAGAGGCGGTCATCCAAAATTTGGGTGCTGTTCCAACCCAACTCAAGGCAGTCCACTTTTCGGAGGAAAAAGCGTTGGTACTCCCTAAGTACCAGCGGAAGCAACCTAAGACGAAAGACTTAGTTGGGGTAGACTTGTTCGTGCACTGGGCTGGAAAAGATGCCAATGAGTTGGCTGCGCTCGTACACCCGATAGAAAAAGAAGGCATTCAGCTCAATATGATTACCAATCGAGGTATCAAAGTGTATCCGGATGGTTTTCCAGAGACGTTCTGTACCGACCACTGGCGCTGCAGGTTCAAGCCCACGGAGGGTAATGTTCTAACAAAAGCAGAAATCATTGAGTTGCTTCAACGGGCGGAAGCAAGGGGTATTGATGTGATAAAAACCGAAAATCTATACACCTTTGATGGAAAAGCGGCGTACTCACTTGGTCAGGGCCAGTAGTATAGCGCTGGTTGGCAGCTTGGTTGCTAGATCAGTAGAGAGAGAAAATCCAAACGCACTACTTGTCTAATAACCAATCAAATAAACACGCTAAATTAGTAGACGTAGCAGCTGGGGCGCGCTCCAGCTGCTTTTTTTTCGATCGTTTTGGGTGAGTAATTCTTACAAACCTAAGTAGTCGTCATAAAGTAGCTGGAGATAGGCTTTAGCCAAATGTTTTTCATTTGTATTTAAGCTATCACCAAAAAATTGCCATTGCTGGTTTTGAAAACGAAAAAATCCAGCTCCGGAAGGCGTTACCCAACCTAGTCCATCTTCATTGGTATAATAGGCAAATCCGCTACTTGAATCCTGATGTAGCAAGTTACGGCTCCACGGGAAGGCCTTACCTTCCTGCTCAGGTACCCGAAGTAAAGGGAGTAAGGTGGCGGGAAGGTCATGGTGGTTCCCCAGCGTTTTACAGCGTTTTCCGCGCCAAGATTCAGAGAGCAAAGGGGAAAAAAACAATAATGGAATTCGACGCGTGAGGGGTTGATCGAGCCCTATCCCCGCTGGATGGGAGGAGCCGTGATCCGCTACTAGGATGAATAGGGTATTGGGGTACCAAGGCTGCTTTTTTGCATTGTCCATAAATTGTCCGATGGCTTGGTCGACAAAAGCAGCACTATTCAGAAACTGGGACCGTTCGTCCGAGCCCACCCAAGGACTTGTATAGGGTACATCGTAGGGTGGGTGCAAGCTAAGGCTAAGCGGAACCAGTAGAAAAGGCTCAGGCAAAGAGTTAGCGATGCTCAGTGTTTTATTGAACAGTATTTGGTCGTCGGCACCCCAGCGCTGGGTAACCTCTTGAGCGCTAAAATCATTTTGGGATAGTATTTGATCAAATCGTTGGCTGGATAACCATGCCCCCATATTGGCGAAGGTTAGCTCACCGCCGTAGAGAAAAGCGGTAGAGTAATCATATTTTTCCTTAAGTAAGAGGGGAAGACTTTGGAGTTTAGCTGCTTTATCTGTGTGCAGCACAACAGATTGGTCTGGTTGTGCAGGGTAGCCGCTTAATATGGAGATAATTCCTTGGTCGGTTCTATACCCACTGCTGTAGCAATGCTCCATTAAAAGCCCCTCTTTTGCCAGCTGACTCAGGTGCGGACATACGTTTTCCATACCACCCAACTCTTCTATTACTTGTGCCGTCATGCTTTCCAAGACGAGCAGAACAATGTTGGGACGGGTGGCAGTTGGATGCAGCTGCAAAAGGCTGTCTTGGGTGGCACCTACATGGGAGAACAGGCCTTCTTTTAGTGCTTGTGCTTCGGAGTGATCGAAGGACTTGTATTTATTTTCGGTAGCACGGACTTCCAGGAAGCTATGTGCGAGGTGCCAGCCTGGGTTGGTAGCAGCGTGGTTATCGAAGAGGTGATTGGAGTAGCAAACCGCACTTTCGTTAACGGGCATCACGCCCCAGCCTCCTCGGATAGCGAGAAAGAGAAATCCTAACGTTGGAAAAAAAAAGAGCGAGTAGATTCTTTTATGGTAGTGGGCGTAGATATTGGCACCAATCCAAAACCTGTACAACCGAGATAAACCCCAGAATGACCCTAGATAAAGGCCCACAAGCGCTAAGGTAAACAGCCAAGAGAGGGAGTTAAAAAGTGCGCTGGGGGTGCTTAAGTAGTGGATGGCCCTAGGATTAAGAAGAGTATGCCATTCTTCATAAATAAATATATTAGCCCCAAAAACCCCGATAGCTACGAAAAGAAGCACGGAATTAAGCCAGTGGATGCTTTTGTGAATGACGTTGTGCACTTGTTGTCCGACTACCAGCCCAAGGTAGTAGAGAAGGATGGGTAGGCTTACCAAGTAGGCGGCCATACTAGCATCCAGAGGGAACGCATGCCACAAGGATTGCCAAACAGAGGAAGGGTGATCTGTTGACCATTCTTCCTTGAGCCAGAGTATAAACCAGATACGAAAGGCCTGGAAGAAAAAGATCCAGAATAGAAACAGGCGTAGTATCAACTCAAAAAAAGGTTAGTTGGCGTAATCGCTCAAAAACTTCAAACGCATTAGCTGAATTTCTTCGTAGGTAATATCCTCCTCTTTTAGTTCCTGAAAAGCGGTATCCAAGTGGTCTGTTGGTGCAGACTTAAAATAGTCGAGGATGGTTTCACGAACGAATTCATCTGGTATTTCCTTATTAAGAAAGTAGTCGAGCCGCAGTTTGGTACCTGACATAACAATACTGTAGAGCTCTTCCATCAGCTCTTCATAGGTCAGGTCGTTATCGCGGGCGATGTCTTCCAGGTTAATTTTTCGGTCGATGGCAGTAATAATGCCAATTTTGGTTTTGGATTTATTCGCTACCATCCGGATAGTTAGGTCGGAGGGGCGTTCAATTTCATTTTCTTCAACGTATTTAGCAATGACGTCGATGAATGGCTGTGCGTAGCGTTGGGCCTTTGCCAGGGATACGCCCGTAATTTTGGACATATCTTCCATGGAGATAGGATACTGAGTAGCCATTTCTTCCAAGGAAGGATCTTGGAAGATGACGTACGGAGGTAAGTTAAACTTTTTTGCCACGCTCCGGCGAATGTCCTTCAGCATATTCATAAGGACCTCATCTAGAACGGCTGTTCCGCCTTTTTCGTCATCAAAGTCATAATCAGCGTCACCGTAATTAATGTTGACAGTAATTTTGATCGATTGAGGGTCTTTGATAAAGGCCCGGCCAGCTTCGGATACTTTTAGGATTCCGAACTGTTCTATTTCTTTGTAGATTAGACTATTGATCATTGCGTGGCGGATAACGGAATTCCAAAAGTTTTCATCATCCCCTTCTCCTACCCCAAAGTGTTCCAGCTCGGTAAATTTGAAGTCCCTCATTTCTTTGGTTTCTTTTCCGAGGATAAAATCAACCAGTGTACGAACGAGGTAGTTTTCATTTAATTCCAGCACACTTTTGATGACGGCGACCATTTCATTTTTCACCTCGACCACCTCTTTGGGTGTTCGGCAGTTGTCGCACATTTTTCCACAGTTGTCGGTTTCAAATTTTTCACCGAAATAGTGTAATAGGAATCGGCGGCGGCAGGAGGCTGTTTCGGCATAGGCAACTACTTCCTGCATGAGTTGAGCGCCCATTTCTCGTTCAGATACGGGCTTGTCGCGCAGAAATTTTTCTAGTCGCAGTATATCATTATAGTTGTAAAAGGCTACGCATTTACCAGTCAGGCCATCACGTCCTGCCCTGCCTGTTTCTTGGTAATAATTTTCGATTGATTTTGGGATATCATAGTGGAAGATAAACCGGACATCTGGCTTGTCGATTCCCATGCCGAAGGCAATGGTGGCGCAAATGACATCTATTCCTTCCATCAGGAAATTATCTTGCGTTTGAGCGCGGGTTTTGGGGTCTAAGCCGGCATGGTAAGGAGATGCTTTGATGTCATTTACTTGGAGTAGCTCGGCGATATCCTCGGCTGTTTTTCTGTTTTGTACGTAGATGATTCCAGATTGGCCTCTGAACTCTTCCTTAATCATCTGGATAATCTGCCGTATGGTCTGATCCTTTTTTACCTTGGGGCGTACCTCATAAAAGAGGTTATCGCGGTTAAAGGAAGAGATAAAAATTTCTGGTTGCCGCAGGTTGAGGTTTTTAACAATGTCTTCTTGTACTTTTGGGGTAGCGGTGGCAGTGAGTGCAATGAGAGGAACGTTTTTAGCAACGGCATCCAGCATTGTGCGAATCCGACGGTATTCAGGCCGGAAGTCGTGGCCCCATTCAGAGATACAGTGGGCTTCATCAACTGCTACGAACGAGATATTATTGGTACTGAAAAACTCGATATTTTCTTCTTTTGTGAGTGTTTCAGGGGCTACATATAAGATTTTTGTACGGCCTTCGGTGATATCAGACTTTACCTTCTTCATCTGTGCCCTTGTAAGGGAGGAGTTGAGGAAGTGGGCAACTTCATCTTCATTGGAGTAGCCACGAATACTATCCACTTGATTTTTCATCAATGCTATCAATGGACTGATGACGATAGCGGTTCCCGGCAACATCAGGGCCGGAAGTTGGTAGCATAAGGATTTACCTCCACCGGTAGGCATAATGACGAAGGTATCTTTGCCGTCTAGTAGGCTTTTGATGATATCGTACTGATTACCCTTAAAAGAGTCAAAACCGAAATAGCGCTGGAGGCCGTCAATGATTGGGTCCTGTGCAGTAGTCGAAGCCGAAGGTGCGCTCATATTACAAGTTGTCAAGGATGCTATTTAGTAATGCTCAATCGAGCAGAAAAATGGAAGATGAAGTGATTCACGGTGTACCCCTTTCCAAAAAAGCCGTCAAAGGTATAAAAACATTTTTTTATTTCGTGCAAGTGTTTGGTTGTTTTTTTTTGGAGTTTTTTTCTTTTTTTTAAAAAAAAGCAGACAAAAACGCAAAATAATAAATTGAAAAACCGTCTATTTTTAATAAAATGCAAAATAATAATTTGTTTTTAAAAAAAGGATCGCAATGGTAAGGAGCTAAGCCAACCAAGTGCCGTTCTGCCTGTTCGGGTGAATACCCCTAGATCGGTGGTATTGGTATGGCTCCTATCTCGATGGGGTACCGAGGAGCATCATATTATTGTTCTGATATTAACGACGATAGGAGGCACCTTAGCACCCGGACCGTCTTTGTAATTAGGGCTTTTAAGATTAGGCGGCACAACGTTTTTTAATAGTTAGGCACACCCCATCAGGAAGTGGACAGTGGGTTGTGGAGTAATTTGCCAGCTATTTTAAACTTTTTATATCGAATTTTAAGCTGCTTTATTTTCCCAAAAAAGGTAAATCCTATTCCCTTTTGACGAAAAAAGGGGGGTATATTCTTTTTTTATTGAATTATTAACAGGATAGGCAGGTGCGCTAAAACAGGAAAAGGAGCTATAATTAAAAAGTAGCACTTACTTTTGTGCCCAGTTACCTACAAAAAACATCCAAAAAGCAACAATTAATTCCATTAATGGCTAAAAAACTATTGATAGTCGAGTCTCCTGCGAAAGCAAAGACCATCGAAAAATACCTTGGCGGCGACTTCACGGTGAGGTCTTCCTACGGTCACATCCGAGATTTGGAGAAGGGCAGTGACCTTGGGGTAGATGTTAATAATGGCTACAAACCGAATTATGTTGTTTCGGTAGATAAGCACAAAACCGTAAAAGAGCTAAAAGAAATCGCTCAAAAGTCGGAGGAAGTTTGGTTGGCGACGGATGAGGACCGTGAGGGAGAGGCTATTTCTTGGCACCTTTGCCAGGTATTGGGCTTAAATGAGTATACGACGAAGCGGATTGTTTTTCATGAGATTACCAAGCCTGCTATTCAAAAAGCGGTTCAAAATCCGCGGACGCTTGATCTCAACCTTGTAAATGCTCAGCAGGCACGTCGTGTTCTGGATCGCTTGGTAGGATGGGAGTTGTCAGGGTTGCTTTGGAAAAAAGTGAAAGGCCAGTTATCAGCTGGGCGTGTTCAGTCGGTCGCCGTGAAGTTGGTGGTAGAGCGTGAGCGCGATATTCAACATTTTAAGTCGGAGCCTTTTTTTAAAATAGCAGCTCACTTCTTGGCAAAAAATACGCAAGGGAAGGTAGTTTCTTTTAAGGCAGAGCTTCCTGCAAGGCTGGAGAAAGAAGGAGATGCGATGGAATTTCTCAAGCGGTGCGTTGGTGCGGGGTATCAGGTTGGGAAAATTGAGGTAAAGCCTACGCGCAGAAAGCCAGCTCCCCCCTTTACCACTTCTACGCTTCAACAGGAAGCCAGTCGCAAAATGGGTTTTGCGGTAAGCAGAACTATGCGTATTGCCCAGCGGCTATATGAATCCGGTTTTATCACGTATATGCGTACGGATTCGGTGAATTTAAGTGAGATGGCTATTCAGACGATCGGTGCCGAAATCCAAAAGCAATATGGCCCGAAGTACCACCAGGAGCGCCGGTTTAAAAATAAGAATGAATCGGCACAGGAGGCGCACGAGGCCATACGCCCCACCTATTTTGACCGCATCCAGGTGAGTGCAGATCGGGATGAGCAGCGGTTGTACGAATTAATTTGGAAACGAGCCATGGCTAGCCAAATGGCGGATGCCGAGTTGGAAAAAACGGTAGTAGATATTGCAATAAGTACGCACCCCGGGACCCCCTTAGTGGCTGAAGGAGAGGTAATTAAATTTGATGGTTTCCTTAAGGTGTATTTGGAGAGTACGGATGACGAGCCGGAGGAAGAACAAGGTATGCTTCC
>Ga0079300_10000298_pt1 | contig 18115 bp, 12 predicted proteins | sample Wag4_2014_7_11_FD_74799 | JGI IMG/M metagenome (GOLD analysis project Ga0079300, IMG submission 74799) | Fresh water microbial communities from Ohio, USA - Utica-2 Time Series HT 2014_7_11 | ecosystem: Environmental > Aquatic > Freshwater > Water tank | place: USA: Ohio | collected 2014-07-11
TTCGGTAGAGAGTGGATCTGCCGATCCCGAGTCTCCGCGCAACCTCGCTCATGTGTCCTTCATAACGCTCGATCGCCAGGCGGATCAGATCGCCTTCGATCGCCTCGAGCGACCGGATGTGGCCATCCTTGTCGAGGATTCGCACAGGACTCTCGCCCTGGCCGGCGGATGCGGCAACCAGGGAGGCGTCAGCAGCCTCCCATGTGGGCTGTGGCTGCTCGACAACTGCAGCGGGTGCAGGCGGAGACAGTCCCGAGATAGCCGGAAAGTCGTAGGGCTGGAGCGCCGGGCCGTCTGCCAGGACGATGGCCCTGTAGATTGCGTTTTCCAGTTGCCGGATGTTCCCCGGCCAGTCGTGGTTGACCAATAGGCTCAGGGTCTCCGGCGTGAGGCGGGTGATGGGCCGGCCCTCTTCCAGGCTGAAACGCCGGATGAAGGAGTCCGCCAGTTCGGGAATGTCCTCCCGGCGCTCGCGCAGGGGGGGCGCCTCGATGGGGAACACATTCAGCCGGTAGAAAAGATCCTCACGGAAGGTCCCTTCGGCGACGGCCCGGGTGAGGTCGCGGTTTGTCGCCGAGATGATCCGGACATCCACCTTGACCGACCTGCGGGCACCGACCGGATCCACCTCGCCCTCCTGCAGGACGCGCAGGAGCTTGACCTGGACATCCAGGGGAAGCTCGCTGACCTCGTCGAGAAGCAGGGTGCCGCTGTGCGCTTCCTGGAACTTCCCGGCATGGCGGTCCGTGGCACCCGTGAAGCTGCCCTTCTCGTGGCCGAACAGAATGGACTCGACGAGCGCCTCGGGGATGGCCCCGCAGTTTACGGCGACGAAGGGCCGGCCGGCGCGGTCCGACGAGCCGTGCACCGCCCGGGCGACCACTTCCTTGCCGACACCGCTTTCCCCAGAAATCAGCACGGGGATCGAGGATCGTGCCGCTCGCTCGCCCATCCTTCGGACATGGGCCATGGCGGCGGATGCGCCCACCAGATCGCTGAAGGTTGTCCTGCCTTCCGCCCGCTTTCGCAGCTGGGCGACCTCAGAGCGTAGCGCCCCGATGGACAGGGCGTTATGGATCGAGATGGTGATGCGCTCTGGCGAGGCCGGCTTGACGAAGAAGTCCGTGGCCCCGGCCTGCATGGCCTGGACCACGGTGTCGATGCCACCGGAAGCGGTCAGCACGATGACCGGCTGCTGATGGGCGCGCGATCGAAGTTCGGAAAGCGTTTCCAGGCCGGAACGCCCGGGCATGACGAGATCCAGCAGGATCAGGTCGCAGGGGGAACCGGACGCAAGGCGCGCCAGCAGGGCGTCACCGCCCTCCAGAAGCGCGGCGGTGAAGCCCTCCCGCTCGAGGACGGCCTGGATCAGGCGCCTCTGGGTCGGATCATCATCCACCACGACAATCGTCTTACTCATTCACTGCGTCCCCGGCGCGCGGCCTGCGATCCAGCCCGCCATCCTCCCGCACTGTGGCGGCCCCAGGTAAAGGCGGGGTTTCCGGCTTGTGAGCAAGAGGTTAACGGGCTCGACAGGTGACGCAACGTCACGGCTTGCCGTCCCGGTCCGCTTGCGCATACTCCAATTCGGCCCAATGTGGCCGATCCGGGGAGGGAATGATGACGCTTAAGCGCCTTATGGGAGTCTTTGCCTTGACGGCCCTGTTGGCAGCCTGCGGACAGGCTGGCGGCAAGGGTGGTCGGGTGGATGGGCAGCGCCTGGCCGCGGCCACCGGCAACGGTGAGTGGCTTGCCGTCGGCCGGACCTACGATGAGCAGCGCTACAGCCCCCTCGACAAGATCAACATCTCGAACGTCAAGGACCTGGGACTTTCCTGGTACTATGAATTCGACACCGACCGCGGCCAGGAGGCCACGCCGGTCATGGTCGACGGTGTGCTCTACACCACCACGGCCTGGTCCAAGGTCTATGCCTTTGATGCGCGAACCGGCGCGCTGAAGTGGTCCTATGATCCCAAGGTCGACGGCTCAAAGGGCTTTGACGCTTGCTGCGATGTGGTGAACCGCGGCGTCGCGGTCTGGAAGGGCAAGGTCTATTTCGGCACCCTTGACGGGCGCCTCATCGCCCTGAACGCCGACACTGGCAAGCCGGACTGGTCGGTCCAGACCACCGACAATTCCAAGCCCTACACCATCACCGGCGCGCCCCGGATCGTGAAGGACAAGGTCCTGATCGGGAACGGCGGCGCCGAGTATGGCGTGCGCGGCTATGTCTCTGCCTATGACGCGGCCACGGGAAAGATGGTCTGGCGTTTCTACACGGCCCCGAACCCCGAAGGTAAGCCGGACGGCGCGGCCTCGGACAAGATCATGGCTGAAAAGGCCTCCGGCACCTGGTTCGGCGAGACCTGGAAGAAGACCGGTGGCGGCGCGACCATCTGGGACTCCATGGCCTATGACCCGGCCCTGGACGTCGTCTACCTCGGCGTCGGCAATGGCACGCCCTGGAACCACCAGAAGCGTTCGGACGGCAAGGGCGACAACCTGTTCGTCTCTTCCATCCTCGCCCTGAAACCGGATACCGGCGAGTACGTCTGGCACTACCAGACCACGCCTGGCGAGAGCTGGGACTACACCGCCACCCAGCACATGATACTGGCGGACCTGACCGTTGGCGGCCAGCCGCGCAAGGTGCTGATGCAGGCGCCCAAGAACGGCTTCTTCTACGTGATCGACCGGACCACCGGGCAGCTGATCTCAGCCAACGCCTATGCCCCGGTCACCTGGGCCAAGGGGGTCGACCTGAAGACCGGGCGTCCCATTGAGGTCGAGGGTGCTCGCTACGAGAACGCCCCTGCTATGGCCCTGCCGGGCCCTCTGGGTGCCCACAACTGGCATCCGATGGCCTTCAACCCGAAGGAAGGGTTGGTCTACATCCCTGCGCATACGGCGCCCTTCGCCTACACCAACGTGAAGGACTTCAAGTACCGGCCCGGCGGCTGGAACCCTGGCACGGACATCCTGGCCAACGCCCTGCCGGACGACGCCGCCCAGATCAAGGCCATCAAGGCCATGTACAAGGGCCAGCTGATCGCCTGGGATCCCGTGGCGGGCAAGGCGCGCTGGACCGTAGAGCATCCCTTCTTCTGGAACGGCGGCATCCTGTCGACCGCGGGCGGTCTGGTCTTCCAGGGCGCGGGCGAAGGGGACTTCGTGGCCTACGAGGCGGCCACCGGCAAGAAGCTCTGGAGCCTGGACACCGGCAACGGCATCGTCGCAGCACCCTCCACCTATGAACTGGACGGCCAGCAGTACGTGGCCCTGATGGTGGGCTACGGCGGCGCGGGTCCGACCTCGGCGTCGATCATGCTGAAGGATCGTCCCCGGCTCGCTGGCCGGCTGATGGTCTTCAAGCTGGGCGGCAAGGCGACGGCCAAGCCCTATGTCATCCCCGAGATCCCAGCCCTCGACCTGACCCAGGTCGTAGCGGGCCAGGGCGACGCAAAGAACGGCTTCGCGCTCTACCACGAGAACTGCCAGGTCTGTCATGGACCCAGCGTCTCCGGGACCTACCTGCCTGACCTGCGCAAGTCGCAGATGCTGCTCAGCGCCGAGAGCTTCAAATCGGTCATGCTGGACGGGGCCCTGGCCAGCCGTGGCATGGCGAGCTTCTCGCGGTTCCTGAACGCCAAGGAGGTGGAGGATCTGCGCGCCTACATCCTCACCGAGTCCAAGAAGTCCCAGACCCGCACGGCGACCGGGACCGCGGCCTCGCCGAAGGGCTGAGCCTCGCTCGGCAACGGAATGGGGCGGACGCCAGTCCGGCGGCCGCCCTTTTTCTTTCCAAGAAGGGAAATCCGACCTAGTTTCCCTGCGTCCTCGGGGAGCCGCGCGCAGGCGGCTGAGAGGCGGGCGAGCCCGCGACCCGCAGAACCTGATCCGGGTCATGCCGGCGAAGGGAACGGCGCCTCGAAAACGCTCGCCCGAGCCGGCTGCCCCGCTACCTGCGGAGCGCGTCCATGAACGTCCAGAACCCCATCCGTCCCGGTGTCGCCACCGGAGCCATCCCCGGTTCCCGCAAGGTGCACCAGGTTGGCAGCCTCTGGCCGGACATCCGGGTGCCTTTCCGGGAGGTCGCCGTCCATCCCTCCGCCAATGAGCCGCCGGTCACCCTCTACGATCCGTCCGGCCCCTACACTGACCCCGCGATTGAAATCGACATCAACCGGGGGCTTCCCCGCACCCGCGAGCCCTGGGTGGTCTCCCGGGGGGACGTGGAGATCGTCTCCAATCCCCGCCAGGTCCGTCCCGAGGACAATGGCGGGGCCTCCGGGGTCCACCTCGCCCCGGCCTTCGATTCGCCCCGCCGGGTCTACCGCGCCCGCTCCGGCGCGACGGTGACCCAGCTGGAATATGCGCGCCGGGGGATCATCACGCCTGAGATGGAGTATGTGGCGATCCGCGAGAACCTGCGTCGTCAGGCCTCGGATCCTGCCCTGCGCGACGGCGAGGACTTCGGCGCCGCCATCCCCGACTTCGTAACCCCCGAATTCGTCCGCGACGAGATTGCCAGGGGGCGGGCGATCATCCCGGCCAACATCAACCACACCGAGCTGGAGCCGATGGCCATCGGCCGCAACTTCCTGGTCAAGGTGAACGCCAACATCGGAAACTCCGCCGTCCTCTCCACGGTCGCCGACGAGGTGGACAAGATGGTCTGGGCGATCCGCTGGGGCGCCGACACGGTGATGGACCTGTCCACCGGCCGTAACATCCACAACATCCGCGACTGGATTGTCCGCAACAGCCCGGTCCCGATCGGCACGGTGCCCATCTACCAGGCCCTCGAGAAGGTCGGCGGCGTCGCTGAGGACCTCAACTGGGACGTCTTCCGCGACACCCTCATCGAGCAGGCCGAGCAGGGCGTGGACTACTTCACCATCCATGCCGGCGTCCGTCTGGCCTACATTCCCCTGACGGCCAAGCGGGTTACCGGCATCGTCTCCCGGGGCGGCTCCATCCTCGCCAAGTGGTGCCTGGCCCATCACCGCGAGAACTTCCTCTACGAGCACTTCGAGGACATCTGCGAGATCATGCGGGCCTACGACGTCTCGTTCAGCCTGGGCGACGGCCTGCGGCCGGGCTGCCTGGCCGACGCCAATGACGCCGCCCAGTTTGCCGAGCTTGAGACCCTCGGCGAGCTGACCCGCGTCGCCTGGAAGCATGGGGTCCAGACCATGATCGAAGGGCCCGGCCACGTGCCCATGCACAAGATCAAGGCCAACATGGACAAGCAGCTGGAGGTCTGTGGTGAAGCGCCCTTCTACACCCTGGGCCCGCTGACCACGGATGTGGCACCTGGCTATGACCACATCACCTCGGCCATCGGCGCGGCCATGATCGGCTGGTTCGGCACCGCCATGCTCTGCTATGTCACCCCGAAGGAGCATCTGGGGCTTCCCGACCGCAAGGACGTCAAGGACGGGGTCATCGCCTACCGGATCGCCGCCCACGCCGCAGACCTCGCCAAGGGCCACCCGGCCGCCCGCGCCTGGGATGACGCCCTGTCCCGGGCCCGCTTTGAGTTTCGCTGGGAAGACCAGTTCAACCTCGGCATGGATCCGGAGACCGCCCGCGCCTATCACGACGAGTCCCTCCCCAAGGAAGCCTTCAAGACCGCTCACTTCTGCTCGATGTGCGGACCGAAGTTCTGCTCCATGAAGATCAGCCAGGAGATCCGGGACGCGGCCGCGGCGCAGAATGACGTGGCCGAGGGCATGGCCGACATGGCCCGGCGCTTCCGTGACGGGGGTGGAGAGGTTTATGTTCCCACCGGGGTGCCGACACGGGAATAGGTGGCCCGGAGGAGTGCGCTCGCCATGCTGACATCCAACCTGACCCTGATCGGCCTTGCAGCCCTGCTGATCCTGACCAAGGAAGTCGGCTATAGGTGCAATCGCTGGTCGCGGCAGCGACGGGAAATGACAAGCGAAGAAGGATCGTCCTTCGTCATGTCGTCGGCCCTCACGCTTCTGGCGCTCCTGATCGGCTTCACCTTTGGAATGGCCCAGTCCAACTTCGAACTGCGCCGGGACCTCGTGACCCATGAGGCCAACGCCATCTCTACGGCGCACCTTCGTCATCAGCTCCTGAACCCTGGCCACAGCCGGGAACTCAACAGCCTCATGGCCGAATATATCCGGGTCCGGATGGGCTTCAGCCGGACCGGTGGGGACCCTAAAGCGGTAGAGGCGGTCGGCGTGCAGACAAACCAGATCCAGGCGAAGATCTGGGAGGTCACGGACCGGGCGCTGGAGACGCCGGAGGGGCAACGCATCTCTGTCCCACTTCTCAACGCCACCAATGAAATGTTCGACGACGCGGAGCGACGTTACGCGGCCTTCGACGCCAAGATCCCGGAGCGTATCCTCCGGAGCCTTTTGGCCTATGCGGTCGGGTCGTCGTTTCTTGTCGGGCTGACCCTTGCGGCGTTAGGATCCCGGCACTTCATCTCGACCAGTGGTCTCTTTGTCCTGATCGCCCTTGCCCTGAGCCTGATCATCGACATGGACAACAGCGCCGTGGGGCTGATCACCACCTCCCAGGCGCCCATGGAACGGGTCTCCAAGATGATTGAGTCCGAGCTGAAGCTTCCGGGGTAAGCGCTCGGCCCCGGTTGGCGCGTCCCGCAGGGCGTGGCAAAGGTGCTCGTGACATCTGATCCGAGGTTCCTCCCATGCCCGCCAATCCTGTCGCTGATCCGGAGGAATGCCGGGCCTTCCTGGCCGCTCACCCCGAAATCCGGTTCGTCGAGGTCGCCTTCACAGGCATGACCGGCGTCCCGCGGGGCAAGCGCCTGCGGATCGAGGAGCTGCCGGCGGTCTATGACTATGGCCGCTTCCTGCCGGGCTCCATACTGGTGGTCGACACCCGTGGCGCTGACTGCGAGGACACTGGACTGGTCTGGGAGGACGGCGACGCCGACCGCCGGGCCCGTCCCATCCCCGGAACCCTGACCTTGGCCCCCTGGCTGGGGCCGGACGTCGCCCAGGTCATGCTGTCCATGTACGAGCTGGACGGGACGCCCAACGACCTTGATCCCCGGCATGTCCTGCGCCGGGTGCTCGACCGCTACGCCGCCGACGGCCTGACCCCCGTCGCCGCCTGCGAGCTGGAATTCTACCTGCTCGACATGGCCCGGGGCCCGAACGGCGAGATCCTGCCGGCGCGCTCGGTCCGCACCGGGCGCCGGCCCGAGGGCATCCAGGTCTACGGACTGCCGGAGCTGGAAGACCACGCGCCCTTCCTGCGGGAGCTTTGGGATACTGCGGATGTCCTGGGCCTGCCCCTTGAGGGCGCCATCTCCGAGTTCGCCCCGGCCCAGCTGGAGCTGACCCTGCACCACAAGCCCGACGCCCTGGCCGCCGCCGACGACGCCGTGCGCTACAAGCGGGCGGTGAAGGGCATCGCGCCGCGCCATGGCTGCGAGGCCACCTTCATGGCCAAGCCCTGGGCCGACCGTGCGGGCAGCGGCTTCCACGTCCACCTCAGCTTTGCCGACGCCTCAAGCGCCAACCTGTGCGCCGACGACCGGCCCGAGGGCTCTGACCTCCTGCGGCACGCCATCGGCGGCATGAAGGACCTGATGTCGGACTGCATGGCCATTCTGGCGCCGAACGCCAACAGCTACCGGCGGTTCCGCGCCAACTCCTACGCCCCCGTAGCGCCGACCTGGGGCGTGAACAACCGCACGGTTGCCCTGCGAGTTCCTGCTGGCCCGCCCGTCACCCGGCACGTGGAGCATCGCGTGGCTGGGGCTGATGCCCATCCGCACCTGGTGCTGGCCGCCCTCCTGGCCGCCGCCCACCACGGCCTCACGCACCGGATCGATCCTGGCCCGCCCGTCGATGGCGATGGCTATGCTGCGGCGGCCCGGGATGGGGTCCGCCTGCCCACGGACTGGGTCGCCGCCGTCGATCGCCTGGAGGCCTCCGAAGTCCTCAGGGACTACCTGGGGTCGCGCTTCGTGGACATGTTTGTCGCGGTCAAGCGCACCGAGCAGGACCGGTTCGGTGCAGCGGTCACCGCCCTCGACTATGACTGGTATCTGGGCAACGCTTGAAACCGGCTGCCCTACGGCGGATTCGGGATTGATCCCGGCGCGCAGGTGCCGTCTTGTTTCACCCTAGGACTTCAATCCCTGGGGAGAACCACCCGATGTCGATGCTTTCTGGACGCGGCGCGTCCCGCCGGAGCCTGCTCACCGTCCTGGGTGCCGCAGCGGTCGGAGTCTCGTTCACCGCCTGCTCGCAGCCAGGCGCGGCCCCCGCCGGCGGTGGGGAAGAGCCGAAGCTGAATTTCTACAACTGGGACACCTACATCGGGGACACCACCCTGGCCGACTTCAAGAAGGCCAGCGGCGTCGACGTGAACATGAGCCTGTTCGCTACCAACGATGAACTGTTCGCCAAGCTGAAGGCGGGCAATCCGGGCTTCGACGTCATTGTGCCGTCCAACGAGTTCGTCACCCGGATGACCGAGGCCAAGCTCATCCAGCCCCTCGACGCTTCCAAGATTCCGAACCTGAAGAACATCGACCCCAGCTTCATGAACCCGGATTACGATCCCGGCCGGAAGATGTCGGTTCCCTACACCTGGCTGGTCCTCGGAATCGGCTACCGCAAGAGCAAGGTGAAGGGCGTGCCGGACAGCTGGAAGTGGCTGTTCGATTCCGACGCCTACAAGGGCAAGATCGCCCTCGTGTCAGAGTCTGCTGACCTCGTCCGCCTCGCGGCCAAGTACAAGGGTCACTCGGTCAACAACATCCCGCCCGAGATGGTCGCCGAAATCGAGAAGATGCTGATCCGCCAGAAGCCCTTCGTGAAGGCCTTCCATGAGGACAATGGCCAGGACATGCTGCTGTCCGGCGAGGTCGACCTGGTCCTGGAGTACAACGGCGACATCGCCCAGATCATGAGCGAAGACCCGGACATCGGCTTCGTCGTGCCGAAGGAAGGCAGCCTCATCAACTCCGACAACCTCTGCATCCCGGTCGGGGCGCCGCGTCCGAACAACGCCCATGCCTTCATCAACTACCTGCTCGACGCCGAGGCCGGGAAGAAGATCAGCGAGACCATCCTCTATCCGACCCCGAACGCGGCGGCGAAGGCCCTGATGCCGGATAGCTACCGGAACAACGCCGCCATCTTCCCGCCTGCCGACGTCATGGCCAAGTGCGAGTACGGTGCCTTCGAGGGGGCGGCGAAGGCCAGCTTCTACGAGGAAGTCGTGACCCGGGTGCGCGCCGCCTGACCTGACGCGGGAGCCCCAGGATGGAACAGCACTGGAAGTCGGCCAAGGGCCTGTTTGGCGCCGTCCTCGGCCCGCCTCTGTTCTGGCTGGTCCTCTTCTTCATGATCCCCATGGGGATCGTCTGGCTCTATTCCTTCGGCGAGAACCGGGGCCTGACCGAGATCGCCCTGACAGGGACCTTCTCGAACTATCTCAGGGCCTTCGACCCGCTCTACCTGAAGATCTTCGTCAAGTCGGTGGGCATCGCCGGGCTGACGACCCTGATCTGCCTGATAATCGGCTTCCCGGTGGCCCTTGCCATCACCTTCGCCCCGCCAAAGGCCAAGACCTGGCTTCTCCTGGCGGTCATGTTGCCCTTCTGGACCAACTTGCTGATCCGGACCTACGCCCTCATCGCGGTTCTGAGGACCGAGGGGTATGTGAACCAGTCCCTGGAATGGCTCTGGAACGGACTGGGGGCGGTGGTCGGCGTTCTCGGAGTGGGCTCTCTGGGGCCCTTCCAGCCCCTGGAGCTCCTGCACAACAACTTCGCGGTCGTGCTGGGCCTGGTCTATGTCCACTTGCCCTTCATGGTCCTGCCGCTCTATTCGGCCCTGGACCGGCTGGACACCTCGCTCCTCGAGGCCAGCCTCGACCTGGGTGCCGGCCACCTTCGGACCCTGCTGACCATCGTCGCGCCCCTGGCCCTGCCGGGCATAGCCTCCGGCGTGGTGATTACCTTCATCCCCGCATTGGGCTCCTACCTGACCCCCGACCTGCTGGGCGGACCGGACAGCCAGATGATCGCCAACATCATCGAGCGCCAGTTCAAGCGGGCCAATGACTGGCCCTTCGGCGCGGCCCTGGCCTTCCTGCTCATGTACATGACCTTCATCGCCATCGCCCTGCAGGCAATGCTCTCGCGCCGTCGGCGGGAGCCATCCTGATGGCCAAGCATCCCGCCCCCGGTCCCCTGGAGTACCTGCGTCGCTGGCCCCTGCAGCTGTGGCTCGCGGGCGTCGGCATCTTCCTCTACGCCCCGCTGGTCGCCCTGATGGTGTTCAGCTTCAACGACAGCCGGCGCAACATCGTCTGGCAGGGCTTCACCCTGAAGTACTACGAGAAGGCCCTGAACAACGCCTCGCTGATCGAGGCCTTCGTCAACAGCCTGACCATAGCTGCGGTCTCCACCTTCCTGAGCCTGATCCTGGGTGCCCTGGCCGCCCTGGCCCTGTGGAGGTTCCGCTTCCCCGGAAAGGCGGGCTTCGATGGAGCCCTGGCCCTGCCCATTGTCGCCCCCGAGATCTGTCTGGGCGTCGCCATGCTGGTCTTCTTCGCCAAGGTCCTGCCCTGGCCCCAGGGCCTGCCCTGGCCGCTCAACCTGGGGGCGATCATCATCGCCCATGTCTCCTTCTCCTTCCCCTTCGTGGCGGTGGTGGTCCGGGCGAGGATGGCCAGCTTCAACCGGGAGCTCGAAGAGGCCGCCCGGGACCTGGGCGCCAGCGAGTGGCGCACCCTGAAGGATGTCATCCTGCCGCACATGGCGCCGTCGCTGATTGCCGGGGGCTTCCTGGCCTTCACCCTCAGCCTGGACGATTTCGTGATCACCTTCTTCACCTCGGGCCCGGACACCGTGACCTTCCCGGTCAAGGTCTATTCCATGGTCCGCTTCTCCGTGACGCCGGAGGTCAATGCCGCCTCCACAATTCTTATCGTCCTGACCGTTGTCCTCACCGCTATCGCCCTGAAGGTCCAGGGCGACCCGGCCTCCACGGCGGGAGGCCACGCCGCCCTCGACCGTCCCAAGAACCGTCCCTGAGGCGCCATGAGCAAGCCCATCATTACCTTCGAGAACGTCACCAAGCGCTTTGGCCGCATGGTCGCCGTCGACAACGTCTCCCTGACCATCGACGAGGGTGAGTTCTTCTGCCTGCTGGGCCCCTCCGGCTGTGGCAAGACCACCCTCTTGCGCATGCTCGCCGGGTTCGAGACCCCCACCGAGGGTCGAATCCTGATCGATGGGCAGGATATCTCGGCCGTGCCCCCCAACCGCCGGCCGGTGAACATGGTGTTCCAGTCCTATGCAGTCTTCCCGCACATGAGCGTGGCTGACAACGTGGCCTACGGACTGAAGATCGACCGGGTTCCGGCGGCGGAGCGCGACCGGAGGGTCGAAGAGGCCCTCGAGTTGGTTCAGCTGGGGGGGCTGGGTGCCCGTAAGCCGGACCAGCTCTCCGGCGGGCAACGCCAGCGCGTCGCCCTGGCCCGGGCCCTGGTCAAGCGCCCGCGGGTCCTCCTGCTGGACGAGCCCCTCTCGGCCCTCGACGCCAAGCTGCGCGACCAGATGCGCACCGAGCTCAGCTCCCTGCAGGAGACCGTCGGCATCACCTTCATCATGGTCACCCACGACCAGGACGAGGCCCTGGCCCTGGCCAGCCGCTGCGCGGTCATGAACCGCGGCCTGCTGCAGCAGGTGGCGACGCCCAATGACCTCTACGAGTTTCCGGGAAGCCGCTTCGTGGCCGACTTCATCGGGTCGGTGAACCTGTTCGAGGGTGTGCTGGCCGTGGATGAACAGGACCAGGCCGTGGTGCGGTCTCCCGAGTTGCCCACCGACATCTATCTCGACCACGGCGTCACCGGGGGCAGGGGGGCTACGGTCTGGGCGGCCCTTAGGCCCGAGAAGATCGAGCTGCACAAGTACACCCCCGGCCAGCCGCCGCCAGTCCTGGACGACTCCCCGGCTGGCTCTAACCTGGTGCGCGGCGTGATCCGCCACGAGTCCTACCTGGGCAGTGAGAGCACCTACGACGTCGAGATCGCCGGTGGCCGGCGGGTCAGGGTGCTCAGGTCCAACCTGACCCGCTGGGACCAGGAGGACTTCGCCCTGGGCGAGGAGGTCTGGCTCGGCTGGCACGCCTGCTCGCCCGCCGTCCTGCTGAACTGACATGGTCCGCCCGGTCGCCGGCATCATCTGCTGCACCCGGACTGTCGGCATCGAGCCCGCCCAGGCGGTAATGAACCGCTATGTCGCCTCGGCCATGACCTATGCCGACGCCGCGGCCCTGCTGGTGCCCTCCATGCCCGGGCTCATGCGGGCTGCCGACGTCGCGAGCCGCCTGGATGGGCTCTTGCTGACCGGCAGCCCCTCCAACCTCGACCCCGGTGCCTATGGCGAGGCGGCGGACGATGCACCCGGGCCCTTCGACCCAGCCCGGGACGCCATGACCGGTGATCTCATCCGGGCCATGCTTGACCTCGGCCGGCCCGTCTTCGGCATCTGCCGGGGGTTCCAGGAGCTGAACGTGGCCTTTGGCGGGACCCTGCGTCGGGACGTCTCGGAACACCCGGACCTTTTGAAGCACCACGCCCCGGACGAGGTGGGCTTCAACGAGATGTTCGACCACGTCCACGATGTGGCCCTGACGCCCGGCGGGGTCCTGGCCGCCGCCCTGGGCGAGGACCGGATCCGGGTGAACTCCGTCCACTATCAGGGGGTCTCGCGGCTGGGCGACGGCCTCAGCGTCGAGGCCCGGGCCGATGACGGCGTGGTCGAGGCCTTCTCGGCGCGCGTGAACGCCGCCCCGGTCCTGGCCGTCCAGTGGCATCCCGAATGGCGGACGGGCGAAAATCCTCAAAGTCAGGTATTCTTCGGCGTCTTCGGGCGGGCCCTCCGGGGCGAGCCGCTTGTCAGCTGATCCGTTTCAGGAGTGACCCGCGTGAGCGTTCCCATCCGCAACCACGACATTGCCGAGCTTCGCCGCCTGGACCTGGCGCACCACCTGCCGGCCCAGGCGGACCACCGCCTGATCGCCAGCCTCGGCGGCAGCCGGATCATTACCCGGGCCGAGGGCAGCACCATCTACGACGGGGAGGGGAACGCCATCCTCGACGGCATGGCCGGCCTCTGGTGCGTGAACGTGGGGTATGGCCGCGAGGAGCTGGCCAAGGCGGCTTATGAGCAGATGCTCGAACTGCCCTACTACAACACCTTCTTCCGGACGGCGACGCCGCCCACGGTGAAGCTGGCGGCCCGGATCGCGAGCAAGATGGGCGGCCACCTGAGCCACGTCTTCTTCAATTCGTCGGGCTCCGAGGCCGTCGACACGATCTTTCGCCTGACGCGGCACTACTGGAAGCTGAAGGGCCAGCCCCAGCGCCGGATCTTCATCAGTCGGTGGAACGCCTATCATGGCTCCACCGTGGCCGGGGTCTCGCTGGGCGGCATGAAGGCCATGCACGCCCAGGGCGACCTGCCCGTGCCCGGCGTCGAGCACGTCATGCAGCCGTACCACTTCGGCGAGGGTTTCGGTGAGGCCCCGGACGCCTTTGCTGCCCGGGCGGCCCAGGCCATCGAGGATCGCATACTGGAGGTCGGCCCCGAGAACGTCGCCGCCTTCATCGGCGAGCCTCTCCAGGGGGCCGGCGGGGTCATCATCCCGCCGGAAGGCTATTGGCCCCGGGTCGAGGCCATCTGCCGCAAGTATGGCATCCTCTTGGTCTGCGACGAGGTGATCTGCGGCTTTGGCCGGCTGGGCCAGTGGTTCGGTCATCACCACTACGGCGTGAAGCCGGACATGATCTCCATGGCCAAGGGCCTGTCCTCCGGTTACCTGCCCATCAGCGCCACCGGCGTGGCCGACCACATCGTGGCCGAACTGCGAGAGAAGGGCGGCGACTTCGTCCACGGCTACACCTACAGCGGCCATCCCACCGCCGCCGCAGTGGCCCTGGCCAACCTCGACATCATTGAGCGCGAGGGCCTGGTCGAGCGCACCCGTGACGATACCGGCCCCTATCTGGCCCGGGCCCTGGCCACCCTGAACGACCATCCCCTGGTGGGCGAGACCCGCTCTCTCGGCCTGATCGGGGCCGTGGAGATCGTCCGGGAGCCAGGGACCAACAAGCGCTTCCTCGACAAGGAGGGCGAGGCCGGCCCGGTGGTGCGAGACATGTGTATCCGCAACGGCCTGATGGTGCGCGGCATCCGCGATACCATCGTCTGTTGCCCGCCCCTGGTCATCACCCATGCCGAGATCGACCGGCTGGTCTCGATCATCCGTCGCTCTCTCGACGAAGCCGAGCCCATCCTGCGGGCCCTGAAGCCGGAGGCGGCGGGATGACTTCCCGCAAGAAGCGTCCGCCCCCGGCGTCCCGGGAGAAGCGCGGTGTCGCCTCGCTGGAGGCGGCGGGCCCCTGGCTGGCGCGCCAGTCCATCGAGGAAATCGAGTGCGTGGTGCCTGACCTCGCCGGGGTGGCGCGCGGCAAGATCATGCCGGTCCGCAAGTTCCTGGGTACGCCCAGCATGAACCTGCCCCTGGCGGTCTTCTACCAGACCATCACAGGCGACTTTCCCGAGTTGATGGGGACGGTCTCGGCGGTGCAGGCGGACACAGACATCGTCCTGCACCCAGACTTCGCCACCCTGGCGGTGGTGCCCTGGGCACAGGACCCGACCGCCCAGATCATCCATGATGCCTTTCACCCCGATGGCCGGCCGGTGGAGGAGGCCCCCCGGCAGGTCCTGCGCCGGGTCCTGGCTCTCTACAAGGAGCGGGGCTGGACCCCGGTGGTCGCCCCGGAGCTCGAGTTCTACCTGGTCGAAAAGAACATCGACCCCGACTACCCGCTGCGCCCGCCCATCGGCCGGTCCGGCCGGCCCGAGACCGGACGGCAGGGGTATTCCATCGCCGCGGTCAACGAGTTCGATGCCCTTTTCGAGGACATGTACGAGTACTCCGAAGCCCAGGGCCTGGAGATCGACACCCTGATCCACGAGAGCGGCGTGGCCCAGATGGAGATCAACCTGCGGCATGGCGACCCGCTGGAGCTGGCGGACCAGGTCTTCATGTTCAAGCGCACCATCCGCGAGGCGGCGCTGGAGCATGACATCTATGCCACCTTCATGGCCAAGCCGATGGCGGGCGAGCCCGGCAGCGCCATGCACATCCACCAGTCCCTCCTGGGCGCGGACGGCCGGCCCCTGTTCTCGGATCGGAAGACGGGCGAGTCCACCCGCGCCTACCTGTCCTTCATCGCCGGCCAGCAGCGCTACCTGCCTGCAATCATGGCCATGCTGGCGCCCTATGTGAATTCCTATCGCCGCATCGCCCGGGGGACGGGGGCACCGGTCAATACCCAGTGGGGCTACGACAACCGCACCTGCGGCCTGCGGGAGCCGCCCTCCGACCCGGCCAACCGTCGGCTGGAGAACCGGATCCCCTCGTCCGACGCCAATCCCTACCTCGCCATCGCCGCCGTCCTGGCGGCGGGCTGGCTGGGCATGACCCAGGACCTGACCCCCTCGGAGCCGGTCGCCACCGATGCCTCGGCCCTGGGCATCGAGCTGCCGCGCAACCTGCTGGAGGCCCTTGTGCACTTCGAGCAGTGCGCGCCCCTCCGGGAGGTGCTGGGCGAGGTCTTCTGCAGTTCCTACGCCACGGTGAAGCGGGCGGAGTACGAGACCTTCATGCAGACCATCAGCCCCTGGGAGCGCGAGTTCCTCCTGCTGAACGTCTGACCGCGCCATGCGCAATGACGGCCACCCCGCGGGCTCCTGGTATGCCGAGACGGCGGCCATCCGCCTGCCGGCCCTGCCAGCCCCGGAGGGCGAGGTCCGCACCGGGGTCTGCATCGTCGGCGCCGGCTTCACCGGCCTGGGGGCAGCTCTGGCCCTGGCCCGGGCCGGGGTACCCTGCATGGTATTGGAGGCGGCCCGGGTCGGGTCGGGCGCTTCGGGGCGCAATGGTGGCCAGGCCCATCCCGGACACCGGCAGGACCAGGCCTGGCTCGAGGCCCGGGTCGGCGCCGAGGAGGCCCTTCGGCTCTGGAAGCTGGCGGAGGCCGCCCGGGCGCATCTGGCCGATCTTCTTGCTGAGGTTGCGCCCGAGGCTGACTATCGCCCCGGCCTGATCGTCGCCCGCCACCGTCCGGGCGGGGAGGGACAGGACGCCGCCCACATCGATCACATGGCCCGTGTCTACGGGTGCGAGGCTCTCAGCCTTGTCTCCCGGGACGATCTGGCCGCGGAGCTGGGGACCGATGCCTACCACGGCGGCATCCTCGACCGGGACGGCGGCCACCTGCACCCCCTTAACATGGCCCTCGGCCTGGCCCGGGCGGTCCTGGCCGCCGGAGGACGGATCTGCGAGCAAACGCCCGCCCTGTCCTGGACGCGGCGGGGCGGGGCGATCGAGGTCGCGACCCCTGCGGGCCTGATCGTCTGTGATCGCCTGATCCTGACCGGGGACGGCTACCTGAGCCCCATCGCCGGGGCGGCCCGGGACCGGATCATGCCGATCAACAACTTCGTCCTCGTCACCGAACCCCTGGGCGAGCGGGCCGACCAGATCCTACGGAGCGGGGCCGCCGTCGCCGACACCCGCTTCGTGGTGAACTATTTCCGCAAGACCGCCGATGGTCGCCTGCTGTTCGGCGGTGGCGAGACCTACCGCGAGACCTATCCGGACGACCTCGCCGGCTATGTCCGGCGAAGCCTTGTGAAGATCTATCCGGACCTGGCGGATGTGCGCATCACCCATGCCTGGGGCGGCTCGGTGGGAGTGACCTTCAATCGTACCCCCCTGGTGGCCTTTCCTTCGCCCGGGGTCTCCCTGGCGGCCGGATACTCGGGGCAGGGGGTGCTTCTGGCCCCCTATATCGGCGACCTTCTGGGGCGCGAGGCCCAGGGAGACCGGGCCGCCGCCGAGGCCCTGGAGTCGGTGCGCCGCCTGCCTGCCCCGGCCTTTCCCGGCGGGCGATGGCTGCGCCGGCCCCTGACCGTTGCCGGCCTGACCTGGTACGCCCTGCGCGACCGGCTCTGAACCGCCCTCGCCCCCGGCCGCCGGAGTGTGCTAAGGCCCGACCCGACATGACCACCCCGCTCAGCCGAATCCGCAACTTCTCGATCGTGGCCCACATCGACCACGGCAAGTCGACCCTGTCCGACCGCCTCATCCAGGAGACGGGCGCCTTGTCGAAGCGCGAGATGACCGAGCAGGTCCTCGACAACATGGACATCGAGCGCGAGCGGGGCATCACCATCAAGGCCCAGACCGTGCGCCTGGACTACAAGGCCCGGGACGGCGAGACCTATGTCCTCAACCTGATGGACACCCCCGGCCACGTGGACTTCGCCTATGAGGTCAGCCGCAGCCTGGCCGCCTGCGAGGGCTCCATCCTGGTGGTGGACTCCAGCCAGGGGGTCGAGGCCCAGACCCTGGCCAATGTCTACCAGGCCATCGACAACAATCACGAGATCGTCCCGGTCCTGAACAAGATCGACCTGCCCGCCGCCGACCCCGACCGGGTCCGCGAGCAGATCGAGGACGTCATCGGCATCGACGCCTCGGACGCCATCCTGTGCTCGGCCAAGACCGGGGAGGGGATTGCCGACGTGCTCGAGGCGGTGGTCACCCGCCTGCCGCCCCCCAAGGGGGACGCTGACGCCCCCCTCAAGGCCCTGCTCGTGGACGCCTGGTACGACCCCTACCTGGGCGTTGTGGTGCTGGTGCGGGTCATGGACGGGCGACTGCGCGCCGGCATGAAGGTGCGGATGATCAATGCCGGTGCCGTGCACCAGGTCGACCGGATCGGCGTCTTCCGTCCCAAGCAGATCGAGGTCGACGAGCTGGGCCCCGGCGAGATCGGCTACATCACCGCCCAGATCAAGCAGGTGGCCGACGCCGCCGTGGGCGACACCATCACCGAGGACAAGCGGCAGACCGTCACGCCCCTGGCGGGCTTCCGCCTCGCCCAGTCGGTGGTCTTCTGCGGCCTCTTTCCGGTGGACGCCGCCGACTTCGAGGACCTGCGCGCCGCCATCGGCCGCCTGCGCCTGAACGACGCCAGCTTCACCTACGAG
>Ga0079300_10000300_pt1 | contig 18078 bp, 20 predicted proteins | sample Wag4_2014_7_11_FD_74799 | JGI IMG/M metagenome (GOLD analysis project Ga0079300, IMG submission 74799) | Fresh water microbial communities from Ohio, USA - Utica-2 Time Series HT 2014_7_11 | ecosystem: Environmental > Aquatic > Freshwater > Water tank | place: USA: Ohio | collected 2014-07-11
GCGATGAGGTCGGCGGCGGCGACCTCGCCGTTGATCACGCCGGCTATGCCGCACATCAGCCGGCTCCGTGGGCGGCGAAGAGTTCGCGCCAGCGGCTCACCACCGCACCGCGGGAAAACTCCCCCGCCACCCGGGCAAGGCCTGCAGCAGCCAGGGCCCGGCTGCCGGTCGCGTCGTCCAGGAGGTCGCGGATCGCCGCCGCCAGGGCGACCGGGTCGTCGACGGCGACAAGCCGGCCGTCCTCGCCGTCGCGGATCAGGGCTGCCGGGCCGGTGGAGGCGGCGGCCACCACCGGCAGGCCGTGGGCCCAGGCCTGGATGACCACATTACCAAGGGGCTCGTAGCGGGAGGGAAAGACGCAAAGGTCTGCGGTCCGGTAGAGGGACGAGGCATCGGTCCGCCAGCCCAGGAAGCGGACCCGTTGGGCCAGGCCGAGGCCGTCGGCGAGGGCCTTCAGGCGGCCCGCCTCCGGACCTGCGCCGGCGATCCAGAGCCAGGCGTCTGGCAGGCGGGCCAGAGCCTCCAGGGCTACGTCGTGGGCCTTGGCCTCGTGCAGCCGCCCCATGGCCAGCAGCAGGGGGACCCCCTCCGGGGTTTCGAGGCTGGCCCGGTCGACGGGTCGGGCGTCCTCGGCGGGGGCGGCGAAGTTGGGAATGCAGTGCACCCGCCCCGCCGGCCAGCCCTGGGCCACGATCCAGTCGGCAATGTGCTCGGTATTGGCGACCAGGGCGTCGAACCCCTTGTAATACTTGAGGTTGTAATAGCCGCCCAGGCGGCCGATCCGCGCCCAGGGGCCCCGGGGGGTATGCCGCGCGGCGCGGTTCATCCAGGCCAGGGCGAGGCCGGTGTCGTGGGCGCGGGCGAAGCGGCCTGCGGCGGGTGTGGTGAAGAGGTCCAGGGGGCCGCCGAACCGGAGTTCCCGGACCGGAACGCCGGCAGCGGCGAGGGCCGCATGGCGGGCGGCGTTGGGGCGCAGGGCTGCCGCCTGCGACTGTCCCGATCCCGCCAACCCTGTCACCAGGTCGACGAAATAGGTCTCCGCGCCGCCTTCGCCGGCCGTTCCCAGGAGATGCAGGACGCTCATCGCAGGTGCGACCCTATCAAGCCCCGCCCCGCTTCCCAAGCGGCTTGAAGCGCGCCGCGCCAGACCCTATAAACCGCCCCTCGCCGAAAAGGCCCGGCGGCTGGGTAGCTCAGATGGTTAGAGCGGTGGATTCATAACCCACAGGTCGGCGGTTCGATCCCGCCCCCAGCTACCAATCCCGAAATGTCGATTTGCCTTGCGATCCTCGCTCAGGCGTCCGCCTCCGGCCCCTGGACGCTCCGGCGCATGAACACCCTTCGGCTCTCATCCAGGCCGCGAGCGAGGTGCTCGCTCCGGAGGGTTTCCAGTTCGGGCGGCAGGACGTCGATGACCTCGAAGCCGATCCGGGCGTACCAGGGCGCATTCCAGGGAATGTCCCGGAAGGTCGAGAGGACAAGGGCTGCGCAGCCCGCCTGACGGGCGAGGTCGCCCGCCCGGTCCAGCAGGGCCGCACCAAGCCGCCTGCCGCCGAACGCCGGCAGGACATCGAGCTGCTCGATGTAGAGGCTGTCGCCGAGGGGGCGGAACCGGAGGGCGGCGACGGGCCTCTCCCCGTCGAGGCAGGCGACCCAAAGACCGCCCTCCTCCAGACGGGCTTCGAGAAGCCGCTCCGGCGCTGGCGGGTCCCCGGCGATCCAGGCCTCCGGCGAGCCCAGGAACCTCTGTGCGGCCTCGCGCTCAATGTCGCGAATGACCGGCAGTTCAGGCCGCAGGGCCGGCCGGATCCGAGGGTGCGCGGGCTTGGGAAGGCTCAAGCTATCCAGCCGCTGCCGAGGCTGGCCAGGGTCCCGTCGCCCCAGCGCCAGGTCCCCTCGACGTCGGCGTCCAAGCCGCGGGGCCACAGGTAACTTGCGCCGCCACCACCAGAGGCGCGGATGATGGAGGCCAGGTGTCCGCTCTGGCTCTCCGCCCAGGCCTTAGCCGCCGACCATGCCATAGCGGTCTTGACGATCTGGTCGGAGTGGCCCGCGTCGTCGTACGATCCCAAGACTACCGCTCCCTGACTTTAGAGGCCTCCACAGGGCCTGGCTGGAGTTAAGCTCATCCCCAACCCTCAGGCTGAAGCCGGATTCACCACACTGGCCTCTCCCAGGACGTTCCAGCCGGCGAAGCGGGGGACCTTGGGTAGGTAGGCGCTTTCGGCCCCTTCAGTGGAAAAGCCGGCGCCCTCGAGGAGGGGCAGGATCGGGCGGGTCAGGCGGCAGCCGCCGGCCAGGCGCTTCCAGAGCGGCTCGATCCGCCCCTGCCAGCGGGCGACGTCGGCGTCGGGGGCGAGGCCGTGCTCGCAGTAGAACATGCGCCCGCCCGGCCTGAGCACCCGACGGGCCTCCGCCAGGGCGCGCTCAGGGGAATGCACCGAGCACAGGGTGAAGGTGCAGACCACGCTGTCGAAGCTATCCGTCTCGAAGGGCAGGTCCTCGGCCACGCCGGGCAGGACCTCGACCTCCAGGCCCTCAGCGCGCGGCGCGGCCTCGGCCAGGGCGCGAAGCTCCGCCGCCGGATCGACGCCGCTGACCGAGGTCACGCGGGCCGGATCGTAGAAGGCCAGGTTGAGCCCCATGCCCACCCCCAGCTCGAGGACTCGGCCCTCGGCCCGGGGGATCAGGCGTGACCTCTGGCGCATCATCTGCGGCCCCGAACAGGCACAGGCGAGGAATTTCGGCAGTATGTTCCGTTCGTACCAGCTCGCCATCAGTGTCCCCCCGGGTCCGGCGGGACACACAATGCCCCGGACCCGATCCGTTCGCCAAGGGATCAGGCGGCGGCGGAGGCGTCCAGGTGGGGCAGGGCCAGGGTCTCGCGGACCACCTGCAGCAGCTGGTCCGGCTTCATCGGCTTTTCCACGACGCCGTTCATGCCGGCACCGAGGTAGCTGGCGGTCTCATCGGCGTCCGCATTGGCGGTCAGGGCGATGATGGGGATGCCGCCGATGGGCTTGGGCATGGCGCGAATCCGCCGGGTCGCGCCTACCCCGTCCAGGCGCGGCATGCGGATGTCCATGAGGATCAGGTCGAACCGGCCGGTTGCCGCAGCCTCGACGGCCGCCTCCCCGTCTTCTGCAGGTTCGGTGGTGCAGCCGAACATGCTGCAGAGGGTCTCCGCCACCATGCGGTTGGTCGCATTGTCGTCGACGACGAGGATGTGGGCGGCGCGGTCGGCGCTCTTGACCTCGGCGGGCCGCTCGGGCGGCCGTTCAGCGCGGAAAGCGAAGCTCAGGGTCTCGCCCTGCCCCGGATTCTCGAGGATTCGGGCCCGGCCGCCCAGTCGCCGCAGGACGTGGCGCCCAAGCATGAATCCCATGGCCGCCTCGAGGCCGAACATGTCCTCGATCTCACGGACATCGACCTCGGTATCGGTCCGCAGGCCGGTCCGGGACGACCGCACCCGACCCTCGAGGACCAGAACGTCGCCGCTTTCGCGGACGCGGAGCATGACTTCCGCGGCACCCTGCCGGACCCCGGAGAGGGCGTGGGCGAGGAAGCCGTCAAAGACCTGCAGGGTGCGGTCGGCGTCCAGCATGGCCGCCCCCTCGGGCGGGCCGTCGTAGGAAACCAGAAGGGTGAGGGCTGAACCCGTGAGGCGCTCGCGCCAGCGGTCGTCGAGGCGATCCACAAGGTCCCTAAGGGCTACCGGCCCGGGCGTGAGGGTCAGGGCGTCGGAAAGGGCTGCGCGGATATCCGCCGAGGCCGCCGTGATCCGGCGCACCGTCTCTGCCGCAGAGGCGACGCCTTCGATGCAGGCCCGGGAATCCGCCGCAGGCAGGGGCGACGCAAGACGCGTTGTGAGGGCCAGTATGCAATCCATCTGCTGACGGATTTCCTGGGTCACGCGCTCGAAAAGGTAATCGGGAACAGACATTTTGGAAAAGTGAGCCTTCTGCCTCGGGCGGCAATTTGACCGCTCACTCTTTCGCGAAGGTTAACCCGGGTAAAGACTCTGCCCTGTATGGTGGTGGCGCGGTTGACCCTCAGAAGGGCCTTCCGGGCGGACGATCACCCCCGTCGCGAGCGTCCGAGCGCTCCCGCTCAAGACCCCTCGGGGTTGCACGGCAGGAAGAGGCCCACTGCATTCAGTTTCAGATCCGGTTGTCCGCGCGCTCAAAGGCAGGGCGGGGTTTTGCAATGCAAAAGCGGCAGGCGTAAGGGGAGGCGGATGATCGGAACCGAAAGCGCCCTTGTCCTCTTCTCCGGCGGCCAGGACTCTGCGGCCTGCCTCGCCTGGGCGCTGGAGCGCTATCCGCGGGTCGAGACCGTGGGATTCGACTATGGCCAGAGGCATTCGGTCGAGATGGCCCAGCGCGAGGTCGTGCTCTCGGCTGTCCGGGCGCATTTTCCCGCCTGGGGGGAGCGGCTGGGCCCGGACCACAGGCTCGACCTGTCCGCCTTCGGCGCCATCGGCGACACGGCCCTGACCACTGAGCGGGCCTTCGAGATTGATGCCCGGGGTCTGCCCAACACCTTCGTGCCCGGCCGCAACCTGGTCTTCCTGACCTGGGCGGCGGCGCTCGCCGACCGCCGGGGGCTGTCGCGGCTGGTGGGGGGCATGTGCGAGACAGACTTCTCGGGCTATCCCGACTGCCGGCGGGATACCCTCGACGCCCTGCAGACCGCCCTGAACCTGGGGATGGACCAGGCCTTCGTCATCGATACCCCGCTCATGCGCCTGACCAAGGCCGAGACCTGGGCCCTGACCTTCGGATTGGGCGGCCAGGCCCTTGTGGATATCGTCCTGGAAGACTCCCACACCTGCTATACGGGCGAGCGCGGGGTCCGCCACGCCTGGGGCCACGGTTGCGGGGCCTGCCCGGCCTGCGAACTCCGGGCCCGTGGCTGGCGGGAATGGGAGGCGGCGGGTCGCCCCGCCCTCACCGCATGAGCTACGCCGTGAAGGAAATCTTCCTGACCCTCCAGGGCGAGGGCGGCCAGGCCGGAAGGGCGGCGGTCTTCTGTCGCTTCGCGGGCTGCAACCTCTGGTCGGGCCGCGAGGAAGACCGGGCGACGGCGGCCTGCAACTTCTGCGACACGGATTTCGTCGGCATGGACGGGCCCGGCGGGGGTCGCTTCGGCACCGCAGACGCCCTGGCGGGCGCCGTCCTCGCCGCCTGGCGGGGTGGCGCAGAAGATCGTCTCGTCGTGCTGACCGGGGGCGAACCCCTGTTGCAGGTCGATCCGTCCCTGGTGGAGGCCCTGCACGCCCGAGGCTTCAGCATCGCCCTGGAGACCAACGGCACCCTGCCCTGCCCGCCCGGGATCGATTGGATCTGCGTCAGCCCCAAGGCCCAGGTCCCGGTGGTACAGAAGGTTGGACAAGAGCTGAAGCTGGTCTTTCCCCAGCCCGGCGTCGATCCGGCCGCCTTCGAGGCCTGGGACTTCGAGCGTTTCCTCCTGCAGCCCATGGATGGTCCACATCTGGCAGAGACCACCCAGGCGGCGATCGACTATTGCCTTTCGCACCCGCGCTGGCGTTTAAGCGTCCAGACTCACAAGACCCTCGGTATCCCCTGACCGGTTCGCCGGCCTTCCCGACATGACCCAGCGCCAGTTCGAAATCACCAAGGCCGCGACCTTTGATGCCGCGCACTATCTGACGGAGGGCCCGGAGCACCGGCCCTATCGCCAGCTGCACGGCCATTCCTTCCGGGTCGAGGCCTCGGTCCGGGGAATACCCGGCGGGCCCGTCGGCTGGGTGGCGGACCTGGCGGACCTCGACGCCGACCTGAAGGCAGTGGCGGGCGAACTGGACCACGGCCTCCTGAACGACAAGCCAGGCCTCGAGCGGCCAACCCTGGAAAACCTCTGCGCCTGGTTCGCCGACCGCCTGTCGGCGCGCTATCCGGGCCTGTCCCGGGTCACCGTATCCCGGCCGACCCTGGGCGAGACCTGCACCCTGACCCTGGGCTGAGCTCTACTTGCCCTTGCGGGTTGCCGTCTCGAACAGACGGTTGGCCTCGTTCCAGTTCAGCACGGTCCACCAACCGGACAGGTAGGCACCCCGGTTGTTCTGATGCTTCAGGTAGTAGGCGTGCTCCCAGACATCGTTGGCGATGACCGGGGCACCCTTGACCGGGGCGTCGCCCATCAGGGGGTTGTCCTGGTTCGGCGTGCTGGTCACGACGAGCTTGTCACCGGTCCAGACCAACCAGGCCCAGCCGGAGCCGAACCTCTGGGCGCCTGCGGCCTGGAAAGCCTCCTGGAAGGCCTCCAGCGACCCGAAGTCCTTCCGGATCTGTGCAGCCAGCGCCACGGAGGGCTCACCGCCCTTGCCCACAGGCGCCATCAGCTTCCAGAAGAGGGTGTGGTTGTAATGGCCACCGCCATTGTTGCGAAGCGCCGGCGGATGGTTCTGCACCTCGCCCATCAGAGCCTCGAGGGACTTGCCCTGCAGCGACGGGTTAGCCTTCACCGCGGCGTTGAGGTTGTTCACATAGCCCTGGTGGTGCTTGCCGTGATGGATGCGCATGGTCTGGGCGTCGATAATCGGCTCGAGGGCCTCGTAGGCATAGGGAAGCGGCGCGAGGCTGAAGGCCTCAGCGGCGGCGGGCGTAGGTGCGGGTGCCGGAGTCGGGGCGGCCATTGCAAGGCCAGGCAGGCTGAGAGCGACAACAGCGGCAGCAATACGGGCAGGCAAAGGCATGAGGGCTCCTGGCGCTCCGGAACGGGGATTTCTTAAGATGGGCGCTTCGGGACCAGTCTTCAATCGCAGCGACGCAGGTCTAGCCCACCTGGCCCCTCTGCCTCAGGAAGGCGTCGGCCAGCACGCAGGCGGTCATGGCCTCCACCACCGGCACGGCGCGGATGCCGACGCACGGGTCGTGCCGGCCCTTGGTGCGCAGGTCGATCTCCTCGCCGTCCGCATTCACTGACCGCCGCAGGGTCAGGATGGAAGAGGTCGGCTTGAAGGCGACCCGGGCCGTGACCGGCTGGCCGCTGGAGATTCCGCCCAGAATCCCCCCGGCGTGGTTCGACAGGAAGACGGGACCCTCAGGCCCCATCCGCATCTCGTCGGCGTTTTCCTCGCCGGAAAGGGCCGCGGAAGCGAAGCCGTCGCCGATCTCCACGCCCTTGGCCGCGTTGATCGACATCAGGGCGGCGGCCAGTTCGGCGTCCAGCTTGCCGTAGAGGGGCGCGCCCCATCCGGGCGGTACGCCCGTCGCCTCGACCTCGATCACGGCACCGGTCGAGGAGCCGGCCTTGCGCACCTGCTCGAGGTGCGCCTCCCAGACCGGGACGATCCCGGCGTCGGGCGCCCAGAAGGGGTTTTCTGTCCGCTGGTCCCAGTCGAATCGGGACCGGTCGATGGCGTGCGGTCCGATCTGTACGACTGCCGCCCGGATCGCGACCCCGGGGATGACCTTCCTGGCGATGGCGCCAGCCGCCACCCGGGCCGCAGTCTCCCGCGCCGAGGACCGTCCGCCCCCGCGATAGTCCCGCACGCCGTACTTGGCGTCGTAGGTGTAGTCGGCGTGGCCGGGCCGATAGGCCCGTGCGATCTCGGAATAGTCCCGGCTGCGTTGGTCGACGTTCTCGATCATCAGCGAGATAGGCGTCCCGGTGGTCACCGGGCCGCGCGTACGTTCATCCTCGAAGATCCCGGATAGGATCCGGACGGCGTCGGGCTCCTGGCGCTGGGTCACGAACTTGCCCTGGCCCGGCCGCCTCTGGTCGAGGAAGACCTGGATATCCTCCGCCGTCAGGGCAATGCCGGGGGGACACCCATCCACCACGCAGCCCAGGGCTGGCCCGTGGCTTTCGCCCCAGGTGGTGACGCGGAACAGATGCCCGAAGGTATTGTGCGACATGCAGAAAGACCCGGCCTAGCCGCCATTCGCGTGGAACAGGGCCAGGGTCCGCTTCCGGGCGAGCGTTGCGCTGGGCTCGTGATAGTCGGTCCGCCGGTCGGACTGGAAGCCGTGTCCGGCGTCGTAGATGTGGACGGCCACCTCGGGGTGCAGCTCGGCCACCCGCTCGACGCCGGGCAGGGGGATGCCGTGGTCGTGGGCACCGAAGTGCAGGATCGTGGGGCACTTTGGCTCCAGGTTCGCCTGGGTCGGGATCATGCCCCCGTAATAGCCGGAGGCGGCGGCCAGGTCGCCGGAACGGGCCGCCATGGCCCAGGTCACCGAACCGCCATAGCAATAGCCGGTCATGAAGACGGGGCCCTTGGGCTTCAGGACATCGATGCAGGTCTGGGCGTCCTTCAGCGAGACCTCAAAGGCGTGTAGCTGCCGGGCCACCTGGATGGCGCGCTGGATGTCCTCCTCGGAATAGCTCGCCTCGAAGCCGGGGACCTCGCGGTCATAGAGCGCCGGCGCCAGGACCTCGTAGCCTTCATCCGCGAAGAGGTCGCATTGCTCGCGGATGTGCTCGGTGACCCCGAAGATCTCCTGGATCAGGACCAGTCCGCCGCGCCGCGCGCCCGTCGGCTCAACGTGATAGACACCGATCTCGGCGTCGTCGCTCATCTTCATCCGGATCATCTGTCCGCGCGTCGCCATGGGATCCCTCCTCGACCGGGCTTCGTCGCTAGCCATACCGTCGGCGGCCCGGCTGCGCTATAGGGCGCGAATGACCGAGAAACCTTCCATCCCCCCGTCGCCCACCGAGGACGAATACCTCAAGGCCGTAGCCGGCGCCGACCTTGCGCCCCTCACGGCGGAGGACCCGATCGCCCTGTTCGCCGACTGGCTGGCCGAGGCCGTCAAGGGTGAGGTCAACGATCCCAACGCCATGGCCCTGGCCACGGTCGATCCGGACGGCCTGCCCGACGTGCGCATGGTCCTCCTGAAGGACGCCGGTCCCGACGGCTTCGTCTTCTACACCAACCTCGACAGCGCCAAGGGCCGGCAGCTGGCCACCAGCGGCAAGGCGGCCCTGCTCTTCCACTGGAAATCCCTGCGCCGGCAGGTCCGGGTGCGCGGAACTGTCTCGGCAGTCAGCGACGCGGAGGCCGACGCCTACTGGGCGACCCGGGCCCGACCTGCACAGCTGGGTGCCTGGGCCTCCCAGCAGTCCCAGCCCCTGCCCGACCGGCTCGCCTTCGAGAAGGCCATCGCCGCCTACGGGCTCAAGTTCGGACTGGGCAAGGCACCGCGCCCGCCTCACTGGTCGGGTTTCCGGATCACACCCTCGCACATCGAGTTCTGGCGCGACCGGGCCTTCCGCCTGCACGAACGGCTTGTCTTCGAGGCGGCACCCGGCGGCTGGACGACAAACCGGCTCTATCCGTGACACCGGAGGCCGGCGACGAAGCGGCGGTCGACGCCTTCTTCTCCGCCCTGGGCGGGCGCCGGATCGAAACAGCCTGCAACCGCGTCTATCTGGCTGGCGACACCGCCTGGAAGGTCAAGCGGCCGGTGGACCTGGGCTATGTGGACTTCACCACCCTGGAGCAGAGGCGGCAGGCCGCCGAGCGGGAGATCGCCTTCAACGCACCTGCAGCCCCCGACATCTACCGCCGGGTCCACGCCGTCACACGCACTGGCGACCGGCTGGAGTTGAACGGGGCCGGACCCGTCGTGGACTACGCCGTCGAGATGCGGCGGTTCGACGAGGGCTCTGTCCTGGCGGCCCGTCCCGAGGCGGTCGACGGCGCCCTGGCCGAGGCCCTTGGCCGGGAAATCTCCCGGCTTCATGCCGCCGCTCCCCTCCGTCCCGAGGGCGGCGGGGCAGAGGGCCTGGCCTACACCATCGAGTCCAACGCTCACCTCCTGACGGGCCTCGCAGACCGCCTCGGCCGGGACGCGGTGGAAGCGGTGATCGCGACCACGTCGAGACGCCTTGCGGACGCCTCCGGGCTGCTGGAACACCGGCGCCGGGCCGGCTTCACCCGCCGCTGCCACGCAGACCTGCACCTCGGGAACATCCTGCTGGAGAACGGCCGCCCGGTCCTCTTCGACTGCATCGAGTTCAATGACCGGCTGTCGGACATCGACATCCAGTACGACCTTGCCTTCCTGTTGATGGACCTCGACTTCCGCAACCGTCGCGACGCCGCCTGCCGGGTGCTGGACGCCTGGCTCGACGAGGCCGCGCGGCGGGAGGGCGAGGGGCTCCGGGAGGGCCTGGCGGTCCTGCCTCTCATGCTCTCCGTCCGGGCGGTCGTGCGCGCGCACGTCGAGGCCAATTCCGGCCATGACGAAGGAGGCCGGGCCTACCTGGCCGCCGCCCTACGCCACCTGCAGCCCGAACCGCCGCGCCTGTTCGCCGTCGGCGGGATGTCCGGGACGGGCAAGACCACCTTGGCCCGGGCCATCGCCCCGCAGCTGGGCGCCTCGCCCGGCGCTGTGGTCCTTCGGTCGGACGAGATCCGCAAGCGGCTGTCCGGCGTCGCGCCCACGGACCGCCTGCCGCCTGAGGCCTATACCCCGGAAGTCTCCGACCGGGTCCACGCGGTCCTGTTCGCCGAAGCGCAGAGCCTGCTCGCCGCAGGGCGGTCCGTGATCCTGGATGCAACCTTTCTCGATCCGGGTCCCCGACACTTTGCTGCCGACCTGGCGGCCCGCCTGGGCCTGTCCTTCGCCGCCGTCTGGCTGGAGGGCACCCCAGAAGTCCTGAGGACCCGGCTGGCCAGCCGGTCCGGAGACGCCTCCGACGCCACACTCCAGACTCTTGAACAGCAGGCGACACGGGACGCCGGCTCGATCGCCTGGCCCCGCCTGCGGGCGGAACTTGACGCCACGCCCGCCGCTCTGGAAGTGTTTTCACGAGCCTCCGGAGCCGCACAGACATGAACCGACGCCGCCTGATCCTGACTGCCGCCGCCACGGCTGCGGCCTCGCCCGCCCTGGCCGCCCCGGCGGCACCGCGCATGTCGGTCGCTACCTTCGCAGAGCTGAAGACTCCCCTGCCCCTGCCCTACGACGAGGCGGCAGACGCCAACGCCGCCGTGGACCGCGCCCGCGCCGAGGCCCGCCGCAAGGGCAAGCGCCTGATCATCGACCTTGGCGGTAACTGGTGCCCCGACTGCCGGATCCTGGCGGGAACCATGGCCCTGCCCGAACTCGACCGGTTCATGAAGGCGCACTTCGTGACAGTGATGGTCGATGTGGGTCGCTTCGACCGCAACCTGCAGATCCCGGCGCGGTACGGCATCACCTCGCGCCTGCCAGGGGTGCCAGCCCTGATGGTGATCGACCCGAAGACGGACCGCCTTCTCAACCCCGACAACTTCAGCGCCCTGTCCAGCGCCCGGAAGATGTCGCCCCAGGCCCTGGCGGACTGGATCGCCGGCTGGGCGGCCTAGAGCCCGAGCCGCCCGGCAACCTCTTCGCCGATGGCGAGGGAACTGGTCAGGCCCGGGCTCTCGATCCCGAACAGGACCACAAGACCGTCCAGGTCGTGGGCCTGTGGGCCGTCGATCCGGAAGTCCGGCTGGGGCTGGTCAGGTCCATGCAACTTGGGCCGGATCCCGGCATAGTCCGGCTGCAGGGCACCCTCAGGGAGGCCTGGCCAGAACCTGCGGATATAGTCGGCGAAGACGACAGCGCGGTCGGGATCGACGGAATAGTCCAGGGTCTTCACGAACTCGAGATCCGGACCGAAGACGGCCTGGCCTCCAAGGTCGCGGCGGTAATGCGTGCCCAGGGCACCGTGGATCGGCGGCGGATAGACCAGGCGGGCGAAAGGCGCACGTCCCGAAAGCCGGAAATAGACGCCCTTGCCGTAGTGGGCCTCCGGAATGGAGGTCGCCGGGAAGCCCGAGATGCGGGCCGCGACGGCCTGGGCGTCCAGGCCTGGGGCCGTGACGAGGCGCGCGGCGGTCAGGACGGTCGGCTCCGACCCGCCCGCCCGGATCCTCCAGCCGCCACTGGCCAGGGGCTCGGCCCCCTCGAAGGGCGTCGAGAGGGCGACGGTGCCGCCGCGGGACTCGATCTCGCCCCGGAGGGCCAGCATGTAGCCATGACTGTCAAAGACCCCGCTCTCCGGCGAGAGGAGGGCCGCATCGCACTTGAGGTCCGGCTCCAGGACGCGAGCCTGGGCGGCGGATAGCAAGGCCATCCCCTCGACGTCATTTGTACGGGCCTGGGCGAAGATGCCATCGAGTCGCCCGATTTCCTCGGGACCGTTGAACACCACCAGCTTGCCGCAGCGATCGAAGGTGACGCCGTGCGCCTCCAGAAACGGGTACAAAGCCCGGCGTCCCTGGACGCACAGGCGCGCCTTCAGCGAACCGGTCGGATAGTAGAGCCCGCCATGGACGACCTCGGAGTTCCGCGCCGAGACGCCTTCGCCGATCCGCGGGCCGGCCTCCAGCACCAGGGTCGACTGCCCGCGCGCGGCCAGGGCGTAGCCGCAGGCGAGCCCCACGGCACCCGCCCCCACCACCACAGCGTCAAAGTCGAATGCGGACATGCCTGACGCCTAAACCAGTCCGGCGGGAAAGCAAGGCGCCGGGGCCGTTGTTGGTCTGGTGTTGCGTGTGACTGCCATTTTGAGGCACAAGCCTGCGCTGAGCGGCGTGGTTGGGGCCCCGCCCGGTAGATCCATGCTCAAATGACGCAAGGAGAGTGCGTGGCCGAGTCCCTGGACGCCATCGACGCCCGGATCCTGGACCTGATCCAGAACGACGCCGGCCTGTCCGTCGCCGAGATCGCCGACCGGGTCGGCCTGTCCTCCAGCCCCTGTTGGCGTCGGATCAAGCGCCTGGAAGACGCGGGCGTGATCCAGCGGCGGGTGACCATCCTTGACCGAGGGAAGCTCGGCCTTTCCTTTGAGGTCTACTGCACGGTCAAGCTGGCCCTGCCGACCAAGGATAACCTCGATGCCTTCGACCGGGCGATCATGGGCATGCCCGAGGTGGTGCAATGCGCCACCGTGACGGGATCGGCGGACTATGAACTGCGGATCGTGACCCGCGACATGCCCGCCTTCGACGAGTTCCTCAGAGGTAACTTGCTGTCCCTCGGCCTGGTCTCGAACATCGAGAGCCGGATCGTCATCCGGTCCGTGAAGAACACGACAGCGGCACCCCTGGGCCTCATCACCCCGCACGTGGCCAGCTAGGTCCAGCAAAGGCGTCAGGTCAGGCTGGCGAGGCCGCGGCGTGTCTGGACAAGGTATTCGATCCCGGTCCAGACCGTCAGCAGGGCTGCGACCCAGACCAGCCCCAGGGGCAGGAGGGGCGGAAGGAAAGGCAGCAAGGCCGTCCCCAGCATGGTCGCCAGGGCGACGAGCTGAACCGCCGTCTTCCACTTGGCGAGACCGGTCACCGGAAGCTTCAGCCCCCGGGCGGCACCCACTTCGCGCAGGGCGCTGACGGCGAACTCCCGGAACAGGATCAGACCCGCCGGAAGCGCGAAGGCCGGACCGGCCCCCGCCGCAAGGAGGCCGATCACCGCCCCGCAGACCAGGATCTTGTCACCGATCGGATCCAGGATGGTTCCCCAGACGGTGATGGCGTCAAACCGGCGGGCCAGCCATCCGTCGAGGAAGTCCGTCACCGCTGCAATCACGAAGGCCCAGAAGGCGAAGGCCGCCAGCTGGCCCCCAGGGTCCCGGCCGGCGCCGATGGCCACGAGGGCGGCGAACATGGCCAGGGTCAGGAGGATTCGGCCTACGGACAGGATGTTGGGCAGGGCCTTCATCAGCGCTCCTTATGGAAGGCGGCGAATATGCGTTCGGCGAGGGCGCGGCTGACGCCCTCCACCTTTTCGAGGTCGTCAGTGGAGGCCCGGGCCACGCCGGCGGCGGACCCGAAGGCGTGCAGGAGGGCCCGTTTTCGGGCGGGGCCGATCCCGTCGACCTCGTCGAGGGGATTACGGCGCATGTCCGCCGCCCGGCGCGCCCGGTGACTGCCGATAGCGTAGCGGTGGGCCTCGTCGCGGAGCCTCTGCAGGAAGTAGAGGACGGGACTCTTGGGCTCCAGCATGAAGGGCGGCCGGCCGGGCAGGAAGAAGCGCTCGAGACCAGCATCCCGGTCCGGCCCCTTGGCCACGCCGATGACAGGAATGTCGTCGACCCCCAGCTCGGTCAGGATCTCCACGGCCGCACCGAGCTGGCCGCCGCCGCCGTCGATCAGTACCAGGTCCGGCCGCACCGTGGTTTCGCCCGAGCCGCCTTCCCGAACCAGCCGGCCGAACCGTCGCCGGAAGACCTCGCGCATCATGCCGTAGTCGTCGCCAGGGGTCAGGTCCGCGCTGCGGATGTTGAACTTGCGGTACTGGGCCTTCTGGAAGCCCTCTGGCCCTGCCACGACCATGCCGCCGACCGCGTTGGTCCCCATGATGTGGCTGTTGTCGTAAATCTCGATGCGCTGGGGCGGCGAATCCAGGCCAAAGGCCTCGGCGACCCCGGCCAGAAGCCTGGACTGGGCAGACCCCTCCGCCAGCCTTCGGCCCAAGGCCTCCCGGGCGTTGGTCACGGCCTCGTCGACCAGGGCGCGCTTCTCCCCACGCTCGGGCCGGCGGATCTCCACCCTGCGCCCCGACTTCAGGCTGAAGGCCTCAGCCAGGAGATCCCGGTCGTCCGGCTCGCAGCTGACCAGTATGAGTTTCGGGATCGTCCGGTCGTCGTAGAACTGGCCGATGAAGGCCGCCAGTATGGTCGGGTCCGGATCGGTGCGGTCGATCCGCGGGAAATAGGCGCGGTTGCCCCAGTTCTGCCCCGCCCGGAAGAAGAAGACCTGGACGCAGGCCTGGCCGCCATCGCTGTGCAGGGCGAAGACATCCGCTTCCTCGAGGCTCTCCGGATTGACCAGGGTCTCCTGACTGACCGCGGCGAGGGCGCGGATGCGATCCCGCAGGCGGGCCGCCTGCTCGAACTCCATGTCGTCAGAGGCCACCTGCATCGCCTCCGAAAGCCGGCTCATCACCGCCCGGCTCCGGCCGCGCAGGAAGTCCTCGGCCTGGTCGACCAGGGCGGCATAGTCCTCAAGGCTGACGACCCCTGTGCAGGGGGCAGCGCAGCGGCGGATCTGATGCAGCATGCAGGGCCGGGTCCGGCTCTCGTAGACGCTGTCCGTGCAGGAGCGCAGGAGGAAGGCCTTCTGCAGGGTGTTCAGGGTGCGGTTCACCGCGTTCGCCGAGGCGAAGGGCCCAAAATAGTCGCCCTTCAGGGTGTGGGCTCCGCGGTGCTTGCGCAGCTGGGCGGCAGGGTGTTCCCGCCGGATGACAATTTCTGGAAAGCTCTTGTCGTCCCTCAGCAGCACGTTGAAGCGCGGCTTCATCTGCTTGATCAGGTTGATCTCGAGCAGGAGGGCGTCGGTCTCGGTCCGGGTGGTCACGAACTCCATGGCCCGGGTCAGGTCGACCATCAGGGCGATGCGTTGGGTGTGGAACCGGCCCTGGGCGTATTGCAGGACCCGCTTCTTCAAGGAGCGGGCCTTGCCGACATAGAGGACCTCGTCCCCCTCCCCGATCATCCGGTAAACCCCCGGCGCATCGGGCAGGCGCCGGACCTGGTCACGGATCAGGTCGGCCCCGGAAAGGGGCCGGCCTTCGACCTTGGCAGGGGGTTCGGCGTCCGCGGACATGTCTCCGGTATAGTCGACTCCCGCCGCTCTGGGGACCCCGGGGGCGGGAGCACAGGTCAGTTCGGCGGGAGGAGACTCCTCAGAGCCTCCAGATAGGCGGCGAAGGCGGTGCGGCCGGAGTCCGTGATCGCGACCGTGGTCAGGGGACGGCGACCGGCAAAGGCCTTGAGGATTTCCACATAGCCCGCCTCCTCCAGCTTGCGCAGGTGGACAGAGAGGTTCCCGTCTGTGGCGGACAGCCGGGTCTTCAGTTCCCCGAAGTCCGCCGCTCCAGCACCCGCGAGATAGGCCATGATCCCCAGCCGGACACGGCCATGGATCACCTCGTCGATGCGCTCGATGTCGAACTCCGCGGTCACGGCCGACCTTCCTGGCGCATCAGGACAAGACCAGGCGCGAGGCCAACGGCGAACAGGGCGATGGCATAGGCGAGCCAGAGCCCGGGCCCACCCGCAACCGCCGCCATGGCGACCGACGCAATGAAGCTGCCGACCCCGATCCAGCGCAGCCACCCCGTCCGGCCGATATGGGCGGCCGCCATCCAGCAGAGCCCATAGAGCGCCAGGATGATGGACGGGAAGAGATTGAAGACCCCCCAGTCTGCAGTCCGGTAGCCCGCCACCACCAGGGCAACGAAGAGGACCGAGATCGCGATCCCGGCCTGACTCCAGACCGTGCCGATGGTCTCATTGAGGCTGCCGGCACCGCCGGGACGGGTGCGGGTCCTGCGGTTGAGGAGGGGCAGGCCGAGGGCGAAGACAAGACTGCTGGCCAGCCAGATCCCACCTAGGGCCGAGGCCGGCAGGGGCAGGATCCGCGTCTGGATCGCGTAGGCGACAAGGCTGGTGATCCCGAACACGCCGCCGCCAAGGGCCATGTAGGGGCCTGCGAGGACCGGGGCGGCACGCCCCTCCTCCGCCAGGGTTTTCAGGTAGGCGAGATCGTCAGCGATCTTGGTCTGGGCGTCCGTCATGGAAGGCTCCTTGCATCTGTTGGAGCCACGCTAGCAAATTACTTTGCGATGTAAAGCACTTTTAGTGAGTTCAAATGCGTATGCGGCCTGCCGAGATACCCTCGTAGGCGACAGCGTCGAGGGGGCGGTAGCCGCCGTCAGCAGCGCGGTGGAACAGGGGCTGGGCGACCTTCGCCGGATCAAATCCCTCGGCCACAAGCTCGACCTTCCGCTGCTTGAAGGTGCCGGTGACCTCCATCTCGGGCTGGAGCCTAATGAAGGCAGGGCGGGCGTACTCCGGCAAGTCGACAGCGATGCGCGTCGCCAGCATCCCAAGGTCGAAGCCTTCTTCCGTGACCAGGGCTGCCATGCCGGCCCGACCATCGGCGCCGGGAACGGCCACGCCATAGACATTGGCTTCCACCACGCCCGGAACGGCCTGGAGGCGAAGGGCGACCTCCGCCGTCGAGACATTCTCCCCCTTCCAGCGGAAGGTGTCTCCGACCCGGTCCACGAAGTAGACATAGCCGTCTTCGTCCTGGCGCAGGAGGTCGCCCGTACGGAACCAGGCGTCACCGCGGGCGAAGACGTCCCGCAGGACCTTCTTTTCGGAGGCGGCTTTATCAAGGTAGCCGCTGAACTCGGCCCGGGGATCGGCGGCGTCTATGCGTCCGAGGCATTCTCCAGCCTCGCCGGGCGCCGCTTCGGTGCAGAACCCGCCGGCTCCGCGCTGGGGCGCCTCGACCTCATAGTCGAACCGAACGATCCGGGCGTTGAAACTCTGTTTCACGACCCAGGGGATCCGGCCGATGGCCCCGAGCCTGCCGTCGAAGTTGAACATGGACACATTGCCCTCGGTGGAGCCGTAGAACTCCAGGACGCGGGGCACGCCAAAGCGGCCGATGACGTCTTCCCAGACATCGGGCCGCAAGCCGTTGCCGAAGGCCAGGCGCAGCCTGTGCGCCCGCTCATCGGGGTGCGGCGGCTGGTTGGCGAGATAGCGGCAGAGTTCACCGATGTAGGCGAACAGGGTGCAGTCCTCCTGGCGGATGTCCGACCAGAACTGCGTGGCCGAAAAGCGCCTTCGCAGGACCACGCAGGCGCCATTTAAGAGGGCAGCCCCCATGCCGCAGAGACCGCCGGTGGCGTGGTACATCGGCAGGGCGACGTAGATCCGGTCGTCAGGACGGGCCCCGGTCGCGCCTGCGAAACCCCGCATGTAGAGCTGGACGCGCACGTGGGTCACCCGGGCCGCCTTGGGCAGTCCGGTCGTGCCGGACGTATAGATCAATAGTGCCGTATCCTGGGCGGTAAGTCCCTCGCGGGCGGAAGCAGGCGGAGGCGCATCCGAGAGTCCCGAAAGGAGGGCCATAAGGTCGCCTTCGCCGGGAAGCGGCGCCTCGAGGCTCCACAGGCGTGGGCCTTTCTCGAGGTTACCCAGAACCGCTTGCAGGGCCGGCGAGGTTTCCGGGTCGACGATGACCTCCTGCGCGTTGGCGAGGTTCAGGCAGTGAGCCAGGGCCTGGCCGGTCAACTGGTTGTTGACCAGGGCCGAGACCACCCCGACCTTGGA
>Ga0079300_10000301_pt1 | contig 18065 bp, 8 predicted proteins | sample Wag4_2014_7_11_FD_74799 | JGI IMG/M metagenome (GOLD analysis project Ga0079300, IMG submission 74799) | Fresh water microbial communities from Ohio, USA - Utica-2 Time Series HT 2014_7_11 | ecosystem: Environmental > Aquatic > Freshwater > Water tank | place: USA: Ohio | collected 2014-07-11
GAGTTGACCTTAGATCAAACCGGGTTCAGGAATACCTTCACCCCTCAGGCTGCGTTTTTCAATACCGATACCCTCAATAAACTGGACTTCCGAGGTAATCACAGTTTGAGTACCCGTTTGGAACATAATTTCGACTCTACCAACATCTTGATCCTTCGCGCCTCCGGCCGCTACAGTAAAGGGGATAACAGCCTATTGCAAGAGCAACTTTTCTCGGAAAATCAATCCCTGATTCGAGGTTTGAGTATGGACAACCAAACAGACCTGGAGTCTTGGAGGGTACAAACGACCGCTATTTACAGGCATAAATTCAAGAAAAAGGGGCGAACTTTTGCAGCAAGTACGGGCTTTAATGCCAATACTTCTGATGGACAAGAGCGCTTAAGCTCCCTGAACCGCTTTTTTGAGGCAAGTACCTTCACGCAACAGGTGCAACAACTAAACCAAAACCAAAACGGTGCCCAACAGCTCAAAGCCAGTTTGTTATTTACAGAGCCGCTCTCCAAAAAATGGTTCCTGGAAGCCTTTTATAATTTTTCAGACAATCGAAACCTGGTGGAACGACGCACCACCAACCCACTGGACGAAAACAAACGCGTTGACAGCTTGAGCGTGTGGTTCGATAACCACATCGGTTACCAGCGAGTCGGTTCCTCTGTTCGTTATTCGCATAACGGTGCGAATATCAGTGTCGGCTTGGCTGGTCAGCAAATCCGTATCGGAGGAAAGTATGCAGTGGAGGAAGGTGCGCCCTTGCTGGTTCCCGCTCTTACCCGCGATTTTTCTAATATTGTACCTTATCTCGATTTTAATTATGAATTTGCCAACAATAAGTGGGTAAACGCCAGCTACACCTATTCCGTAAAGGAACCCAGTCTGACAGACCTACAACCCATGCCAAACGTGACCAATCCAGCGTTTCGGGTAGAGGGAAATCCGAATTTGACACCTGAGCGCAGCCACGATATGAACCTGGGATATGGATTTTGGAATCCGGCGAACCAAAGCAATCTGCACATCGGTGGTGAATTTCAACGTTTTGAAAACCGCATTACCTACAACCAGACCATTGAGGTAATCGATAGTATTGGTTTTCGTACCACCACTCGTCCTGAAAATATTGCAGGAGGATTCAGTGTAGGCTCGTATTTGTGGGGCAGTTTTCCCATCATCAAAACCAAACTTACGGCCAATATTGGTGGTAATGTAGGAAGGAGCAGAACACCTTCGTTTGTGAATAATGTTCGGAACGAAACAGACAACCAAAGTTACGGAATCAGTCCTGGGTTGAATTTGAATCTTTCGTCCACCCTTATTTTGGGAGCCAGAGCTGATTTTGGATATTCCAAGATCCAGTATTCCATTCAAAAGGACCAGAACCAGGAAATTTATAACTACAGCTTGGATGGTAATCTGCGTTGGCAAGTAATCAGTAAAACCTTTTTAGAAAGTAATTTCAACTATATGCGCTTTAAAAACGAGCGTTTTGGGTTCGACCAGTCGATTCCAATTTGGAATGCTTCTGTGCGCCGCATCATCGGCAAAGCCAATCGGATTGAACTGCGCTTGGCGGCCTTTGATATCCTAAACCGTAGGGTTACGATCACGCAAAATGCTACTCAAAACTATGTGGTGAATAATGTGGCGGGCACCTTGGCTCGGTACTTTATGCTCAGCGCTAGTTACAACCTGCGTGGATATGAAATCAAATTAAAAAAGAACAATCACTGGTAAACTTCCACCCAATAAAATTGAATACCTCTATGAACTTGATTCAAAAATACCTACTTGTACTGCTACTTGTTGGGGCAGTATCTCGTGTGACTGCCCAAGAGCAACCTACGGCTATTCGTTATATAGTGACCCATAACTGGACCAAAAAAATGGCCGCTTATGATTATATCAGCAAACAAGAGAAGGAGCGAATGAGCTATATCTGGGGGAACCGCTCTGAGTGGAGCAATTACACCAACCTTTTTATTGATGGGCAGCGAAGTAAATACGAAGAGTCGGAAGAAAAATTTGGCGACGAAGATTTTGGCTACAACTGGAGGAAAGATCCTTTTTTTATCTTCCGTGATTTTGAAAAGGGGACTTTTCAGGATTTGTTGACGGTACAAGGGAAGCCTTATTTGATCAGCGATAGTATCCAAGTTCAGGACTGGAAGATTCTCAATGACATGAAGGAGGTGGCCGGTCATGTGTGTATGAATGCAATGATGTACGATTCTGTCAAAATGCAACGAGTTGTCGCTTGGTTTGCCTTGGATATGCCCTTTCCGGGAGGGCCAGAGCGGTTCTATGGCTTGCCCGGCTTAATTTTGGAAGTGGATGTGAACAATGGAGGTATGACGGTGGTTGCCGACAAAATAGAGCAGCGGCTGCTCAATAAAGAATTGGAGCTTCCCAAAAAAATTAAAGGGAAGCGGGTGAGTGAAAGAGAGTACCAAGAGACCCTGAAGGAATACATGGCTGAGAGAAGGAAGGCTGAGGAAATGCCCTGGGGGATTCGCTAAGGAAGAGAAAAAGAACTAGAAACGCCATGGATATAGAACAATTCAGAACGTATTGCTTGCAAAAGGAAGAGGTGACAGAGACCTTTCCATTTGATGAGGTGACCCTTTGCTTTAAAGTGAACGGAAAAATTTTTGCGTTAACTGGTTTAGATGCGGAGCACTTCCAAGTCAACCTAAAATGCGATCCTGACTATGCCTTGGAGCTGCGCGAAGCCCATGAAGAGGTACAGCCGGGGTACCACATGAATAAAAAGCATTGGAATACGGTTTCTTTCGTTGGTAGTTTATCTGATACACTCCTTAAGCACTTAATAGACCACTCTTATGAACTGGTAAAAAAAGGCGCTAAAAGGCGCTAATTTAACCATTCATTTTTTTCAATCCCGTTCTTGCGCTAGCCGTGAGGACGGGATTTTTTTATTTTACTCCGTAATTAATTCAAATTTTATCGATTTTATATTGTCCATTTTTTGGTTTTTTATATTTTTATTATTAGTTAATAATCAATATTATAAATAAAAAAATTAGGATTTTTTTGTAAAAATTATTGCCGTAATATTTTATTATTTGTCCCATTCTTTTCCCGTTACAAGAGGCACCTTTGACCTGTCAATTGAAGGAGAGTGATGCATGGTCGCGCCTCAATAGGTAATCAAGTGTGCCATTTTTCTACGCTGTTTTTATACCATTTATGCTGGGTAAGATTTGTTGTCCAACCTATCACGAGGAGGCCATTCCTTGTCCTTGTTGTTGATGGATTTTATATGGGTTGGGAAATGAGTGGTTGTTTTAATCTAAGATCTCCCCGATCGGTTGTGCTATTAATAAGTTGTAAAATACTCATTTATAATAGTTTATATATACCATACCTCTCATATTAATATTTTATTTATGAAATTTTCAATTCGACATTTCATGTTGGTCAGCCTGATGCTGTTAGTTGGTGCCTTCGCAGCCCAAGCACAGAATGTTGCCATCACCGTTGACCCGGCCTCGGTTAATGTCAGCGGATGCACGAGTCCACCGGTGACTTTTAGTGCAGTTATGGAATCTACTGCTACTGCAACCGCCTTTAATTTTAATGGAGGTGCGTTACCTCCTGGGTGGTCTAGTTCGCCTTATTCTGTAAGTTCTACCACTTGTCCTGGACAAAACTCTCCTGATGGAACACCTTATTTCTGGGCCACCGATTTATCAAGTGGGATCCGCTTCGTTCAAACGAATTCCTTGGATGTTAGTCTTGGAGGCCAAATTTCATTTTATATTCGATATGGAAATGGAGAGGCAGCTTTGTGCGAACAACCAGATTTGCCTGAAGAAGAAGTCTACTTGCAATATTCAACTAATGGAGGGGCAAGTTGGACAACGATGTATGATGCCTGGGACATAAGTGGCTCTGGCACCTTACCTTGGTATAATTGGTATTTAATGGATTTAGCAATTCCTGCGGGAGCTCAGACCGCCAATACCATTTTCAGATGGTATCAGCCCCAGAATTCTTGCACGACTTGTGACAACTGGGGCCTTGAAACAGTAAGCGTAATTGTAAACCTTCCACAAGTGGAGATAGGTGACTATTCTTGGAATTTCGGTGACGGAGGTCCCGTTCAAAATGGACAAAGCGTCACCAATACATTTCCAAATGTACAGGGTTCCAATACATACAATGTGACGGTCACCGCTACTTCCACTTCTGGTTCCACCTACACTGCCTCTACTAGTTATAGTGTTACAATTGACGATACCACCCCTCCAGTTATTGTTTGCCCCAATAATCTTACGGTGAACACAGCTGCAGGTACCTGTGCAGGTACTGCGACGTATTCTACGCCATCGGCCAATGACGATTGTTCTACTCCAAGCGTAGTGCTTCAATCTGGTCCTGCCTCTGGTAGCAGTCTTATGGTGGGTGTTCGAACAGTTATCTACCGTGCTACCGATGCAGAAGGGAATACCAGTACTTGTAGCTTTTTGATAACCATAGAAGACATCACCCCTCCAACGATTACCACTTGTCCCCCAAGTATTACTGTAAACACCTGTAATGTGGTGATTCCAACTATGACCGGTGGTTTGGCAGCGAATGACCCTTGTGGACTCGGGACCATCACCCAGGACCCTGCAGCGGGAGTGGAATATGGTTTGTATGATAACGATAGATTGACCATTGTATTTACGGTTTCGGACAACAGCGGGAATACCTCTAGTTGTACGGCGCGGATTGTAGTAGATGATACTACCCCGCCTACCGCTATTTGCGATGATTTGGTGGTTGAATTACCCAATGACGTAACTTCAGTGCAATCACACACGGCGTCTAATGCAACCGGAAATACCAACTATGGAGAGAACATCGGTCTTTCCTTTACGGTGAATTCTCCCATTTTGGTCACGCAGTTAGGAGCTTACGATGATGGAAATAATGGAATTCCCAATCCCATTTCTGTGGGAATTTTCAGGAACAGCGATGCAGCCTTGATCGTTGGGCCTGTTACGATTGGTGGAGTACCGCAGCTCCTTGAGAATGGTTTCCGCATGCAGGCACATACTCCTGTGGTGTTGGCACCAGGTGCTTATACGCTGGTGTATTTTGATCCAATGGCAGCAGAACCAGTGGGAAGCAGCCTCCTCGGGGGTGGTTATCCACAGGTGAACACAAACAACAACAGCGGCTTAATCACCTTTAATGGTTCCTCTAGTGGCGGCACCAGTTTTGGATTGCCTACCACCCCTACTGCTGGAACCCAGGTATACCACGCCGCTAATTTTAGATACGAAGCAGTCAGTCCAGTAGCCGTAGTAACGGCAGCTCAGTTGAATGGCGGCTCCACGGACGATTGTTTAAATCCAATTACCTTGGCTCCATCTGCCTTGTATTTCGATTGTACAGAGGTAGGCAATACTACGGTTACGTTAACGGTGACCGATGGTGGTGGTAATACGAGCACTTGTACGTCTATAGTGACCGTGAAAGACTCCCAACTTCCTGTGATCACCACCTGTCCAGCGTCTATCACTGTGAATGACTGCGATGACCTTATCCCATCGCTGACTGCTGGGGTGGTAGCTGAAGACAACTGTGGCATTGCTTCTATCACTCAAAATCCAGTAGCTGGCACCGATTTTGGTCAAGCAGACGGCGATCAAGCGGTGATCACCTTCACCGTCACGGATGAAAGCGGTAATACGTCTACCTGCACAGCTACCATTACCATAGATGATAACGTAGCTCCTCAAATAAGTTGTTCCGGAAATATTTCGCTGCCTACGGATGGTACTAATTGCAATGCAGTTGTTACCTATACATTCCCTGTTTCTACCGACAATTGCCCGGATATCACCCTCACTCAGCTTTCAGGTTTTGCCTCAGGAGCCGCCTTCCCACTAGGAACTACGGTGGTAGCTTTTTTAGCTGAAGATGAGGCGGGCAACACCAATACGTGCTCCTTCTCTGTGGAAGTGTACGACAACTTAGCACCACAGGCCCTGTGCCAAGATTTAACGGTCAACCTTTCCGCTCTTGGCGCAGTAACGGTCACTGCCTCTCAGGTGAATGCAGGGTCGAATGACAATTGTACTGGAATGGGCGCACTTCAGTTGAGCCCAGCCAGCACCACCTATACTTGTAGTAATATTGGTGATAATAACCTGGTTTTTGTCGTAGCGGATGGCAATGGCAATACCGCTTCTTGCGTAGCAACCATCACCGTTCGCGATGTAACGCTACCCACGTTCACATGCCCTGCGCCTGTCAGCGTCCCAAGTTGTGCTTCTCTGGTGCCGAATGTAATCGCTGGTTTGAGTGCCAACGATGCTTGTGGTATCGCAAGTATCGTTCAAAGTCCTGAGGCAGGAATTGATTTTGGTTCCGCTAATGGGAACTCCGTTGCAGTGACGGTAACGGTGACGGATGTGAATGGCAATGCTCAAAGCTGTGTCGTTCCAGTGACTATTTCAGACGCAACCTCACCAACTTTTGTTAACTGCCCCACCGAAATGGTGATGGTAGGCAACGATCCCTCCAGCTGTTCTGCCAAGATAAACTGGCAAGTTCCGGTGGCGCAGGATGATTGTCAGTTGACTAGCGTTGTTCAAATTGCGGGTCCCCTTCCAGGCACTGTCCTTCCTGTAACTTGTCCGCCAAGCCCTTCCATTGTGGTTTATCGGGCCACGGACGCCAGCGGAAATTCTTCCACCTGCTCCCTTCAAGTAGTGGTAGTGGATACGGAAAAACCAAAATTTGATGCCGATGTATTAATGCCCAATGACACAGTGGTCAACTGTCATCAAATCCCAACCAATTGCATTTTCCGCCCTTTAAATGTATGCACACCGCTAACCAACAGCGATGTAAACGATAACTGCACCAGTCCAGCAAATATCACAGTAGCGTACAACCAGCAAAGTACCCAAAACAGTGATCCAGCCACTTGTGGCTACTACAATTACACGCTCACCCGCACATGGACAGCCACGGATTGTAGTGGAAATACCTTAGCGCACACGCAAACCCTAACGGTTCGCGATACCATGCGGCCAGTGGCCATTTGCCAAAGTATCACCATCACCCTAGACGATTTTGGACAAGCTTCCATCACCCCCAAACAGTTGGATGGTGGATCCACGGATAACTGTGCAGCCAATGCAAATTTGACATTTACTGCCAGCAAAACCAACTTTAATTGCGCTGATTTTGCGCTGAGCCCTGTTACGGTGGTCTTGACTGCTACGGACCCATGCGGGAATTTCCGGACTTGTAATGCCAGCGTTACAATTCTTCAAGGAAATGGAGATTGTACACCAGAATATGACATCACCGGCTCCGACCCTTGCGTCTGCCTGGACAATGCTACCAACCTTGAAAATGGACAATTCGGTGAATTTATCCAAATTCATGCACTTCGCGGCCAAATTTGGACGGTGCAATCCAGCACCGGTTTGATGACAAGCACCAGTCCTGCCCCTCCTGCTGCTCCCATTGCCGTATCGAATGGCACGGTACTGACTGCAGGTAATTTGGATGGAATTGACAACGACGGTGATACGGTAATTGACGAAATTGACGAGGCAGTTTACTTTACGCTGCCTGCCCGTCACGTGGATGCCACTGGGTACACCGCTACGTTTACCAACGGCACCAACTCCATTACTTTATCTAACAAATGCCATTACCCAACTCCTTATTTTACCAATTTGACGGATCCATTCTGTATCTCTACTCCCGCATTTACCATTGGAGTAGCAGAAGTGAACGGCGCCTCCGGAACGGTTGAAAATGTGACGATCAATGGCCTACCTGCTACCACTTTCAACGCTGCAGCACTGGGAGAAGGTCTGCACACAGTGGAAGCAACCTTTAACGCTGGAGTTGCGCAAGAATTCCTTCGGATAAATGGGGTTACGGTGGCAGGCAGTGCCACTGCGGCCATTGAGGATCCAGGTTGCCGTCAACGCATTTCAAAAATAGTAGAAATCATTGGCACTCCAACCGCAGTGTCTTGCGCCGACTCTGTTCAAATTTCCTTGGATGAAACCTGTGTATACCATATCCAACCAAGTGCCGTCTTAACAGGTAATACGTACGGCTGTTACGACGATTATTACGTAGAAATTGATAAAACCCTGCCTTTAGGCAATGGACCATGGCTTCCTGGTATTTTGACCGCTGCCGATATTGGAAATACCTACGGCTACCAACTGGTTCACATTCTGAGCGGAAACGTTTGTATGGGGGTAGTACGAGTAGAAGATAAATTAGCGCCTGCACTTACCTGCCCACCCGCCATCACCATTGGCTGTAGTGAAAGCACCGCCATAGCTAATACGGGCAACGTAGGAATAATGGATTGTAGTGCCACAACCACGGTGGTCAAAGACTTCGAAACAATATTTGCCCAGTGTGCGAATCCAAGAGCTCAAATCGAGCGTAACTTCATTGTTACAGATGCCTCTGGAAATGAGTCAATTTGTTCCCAACTCATTACCATCAATGCGTTTAATCTGGCGGATGTAGATATGCCTGCCAACCTGACGGTCGATTGCGAAACGCTAAACACAAATGCCAATGCGGTGCAGCCTTCCCTTACAGGAGCTCCTAACATTAATGGTGTGCTATTAGGCCAGGGAGGTTTCTGCAGTGCCTACGTGAACTACACGGATGAAACGTTCGGAATTTGTGAGGGTAGCTTCGAGATTCATCGTACCTGGAAGGTAGGAAATACTTGTTTGCCTCTAGGTGCCGGAAACCCGTTGGTACATGTGCAGCGTATTCAGGTGTATGACTTGGGTGGACCACAATTCGATTGTCCGGTAAATGTAACCGTATCAACAGATCCGTCTGATTGCTGCGCCACAGCAGCCTTACCAAGTATTATCATCTCCGAAGGATGTTCAGGCATTGAAGAGCTACAGGCGATGGTCTCTGGATTTGATCCCTTGAGCGGAAACACGATTACATTCAACGTAGCTGGAACCCTTTCGAACTTCCCAGGAAATAATCCTTGGGATCCCGATACCCTGGCACAATTTAACAATACGCAGTGCCTTCCATTAGGGACTTATATGGTGATGTATACCGCGAAAGATCGCTGCGATAATACCTCCACTTGTTCCTTTGAGCTGATTGTTGAAGACCAAACCCCACCGCTCGCTATCTGTGATGAAGTGACGCAGGTTGCTCTAGGTGTGGACGGCTCCGCTCAAATTGCCGCTATCTCCCTCGATAATGGTTCTGTAGATAATTGCGGCCAGGTAGCCTTCAAAGTTCGTCGAATGAACCTGAACGACTGCCAGTCGGTTGACTTTGTCTACGACGAGGTTCGCTTCTGCTGCGATGACATCAGCTCGACTGTTCCAGTGATCATTCGAGTATACGATGCTCCACAAGCACCCGGTGCCCTTACCTTAGATGGGCACGTAGGAAACTACAACGAATGTATGGTAGAGGTGTTGGTAGAAGATAAAATCAAACCAATCTGTACCCCGCCATCCAACGTAACGGTCTCTTGCGAGGCATTTGATCCAAGCTTATGGGCGTATGGCACGGCTAGTGCGCAGGATAACTGCTGTTTTGATCAAATTCAAGAAACCGTTCTATACAATCAATTTGATAGCCTTTGCAACCGTGGGACCATTACTCGCCGTTGGGTAGCTACGGATTGTTCTGGGAACACAAACTCCTGCCAACAGCGGGTAAACGTGACCTATAACCAGTATTACTTTGTGAAATTCCCGAATGATGTGGTCGTTTCAAATTGCAATGGAACAGGTTTTTATGGTGCCCCTGAGTATTTTGGTGACCAAGATTGTGAATTGATGTCCGTCTCTTACACCGATGAAATTTTCACCTCAGTTCCTGATGCTTGCTTCAAAATTGCGCGGACTTGGACGGTGCTCAACTGGTGTACCTATAACCCCAACATTCCTTGTGTGGAGGTGCCTAATCCAGAGCCAAGCTCCATCTTGAACCATTCTTCAAACCTAGCTGGTGTTACGGTATCTGCTTTTGGAAATACAGTAACTGGTTGGGCACCTACCTTGACTGCTTTGGTGCCAGGAGGACCACTGCTGAACTTCTCTAATTACTGGAATGCGTCTACAAGCTGCTATAAGTACACTCAAATCATTAAAATACTCGATACGACGGATCCCATCCAGCTTTCCGCTACGTCCCCAGAGTTGTGTGGGGAGGCGGTCAATGACCCTACCTTGTGGAATGCCATGTATTGGTATGATGTAGCGATTAATTCGCACGACTTGAGTGAAACCAGTGACCCCATTGAGGTTACGGCCACCGATGCCTGCTCAGGTGCCAATGTCCGTTTCCGCTATCTGTTGTTCCTTGACTTGAATGGCGATGGTGCAGCGGAAACGGTGGTAAACAGCGCTACAGCAACTACCAATACCGTTCGGTTCAATAATATTTCCACACCAAGCTACACTGGAGGAACGCCGCAGGCCTTTGACTTCCGTGGGGTGCCGGCCAACCGCCAGTGGCGATTCGGAGTGGAAATAGACCCTCCTGTTGGAAATACAAGAACGGCTCGAGTTACCTGGGTCAATGACCTCGGGGAATATGCTGCACCACAATTGCCCTATGGAAAGCACCGAATCCTTTGGATTATTGAAGATGGTTGTGGTAACGAACTCGTTCAAGACGTCGACTTGTTAGCAGGCGACTGCAAGCCTCCAACAGTAGTGTGCTTAAATGGCCTAAGCGTCAACTTGATGAATGTCAGCAGTGGAATGGTATCTGTTTTCGCCAGCGACTTCCTTTTGTCGGCCGAAGACAACAGCACACCTAGCAACTACTTGGTGTATGGTATCCGGCGGGCTGGTACAGGTGTTGGTTTCCCAACGAACACGGATGGAACGCCTCAAACTGAAATCGTATTCACCTGCGCGGACCTTGGCACACAACTCATTGAACTCTGGGCGGTAGACGTGGCTGGTAATGCGGACTTCTGTGAAACCTATGTTTTGGTTCAAGATAATATCGGTATCTGTACCAATAGCGCAGCAACAGTTGCCGGAGCACTACAAACAGAAGAAGGAGAAGGCGTTCAAGATGCCACTGTTGAGCTCAATGGTGTTGCCAATGGACTGCCCTCCGCCAACGAGGTGTTTACCAACGTAAACGGAGACTACCAATTCTCTAATGCGCTGCCATTCGGAGCAGATTACACCGTCACGCCACACTCCGACTCTGATCCGCTAAATGGGGTGAATACCTACGATTTGGTGCTAATCAGTAGACATATCCTCGGAATAGAGCCGCTCTCTAGTCCGTACCTCCTGATTGCCGCAGACGTTAATAAATCAGGTACAGTCACCACCTTTGATATTGTGGAATTAAGGAAACTTATCCTAGGTGCTTATCCAGCATTGCCCAACAACAATAGCTGGCGCTTCATCGATGCTAATCAGCAGTTTACGAACAACGACAACCCATTTGCGGATGTCATTCAGGAAAATATCAGTGTAGCTCAATTACAGTCTAGTACCTGGAACGACAACTTTATAGGCGTAAAAGTGGGAGACGTGGATCATTCAGCTATCCCCAATACCCTGGTTTATTCCGATGACCGAACTACCTCTACGCTATTGTTCGACTTGGAAGACCGCTCAGTAACGGAAGGGGAGATCATTGAAGTGCCGTTCACTGCTGATCAACTCGTTACTGCCTACCAGTTTACCCTACAGTTGAAAGGGTTAAAAGTCCTTGAAATCCTGCCTGGTGCAGGGATGGATCTAGGTCAGTTTGCCGTCTTCCAGGAGGCAACTGGTGATCAACTAACCACGGCTTGGGATCGGCCTGCTGATCAAGCTATCAAAGCGGGTTTTGTTCTCCGGCTACAAGCGCAACAAGCAGGAAAATTGAGTCAACAATTGGCCGTTTCTAGTAGCATCACCCGCGCAATGGGCTTCTCTGAAAGGGAAAAAATGGAGATAGGACTCCGGTTCAACCAAGATGGAGTTCAAGCTGTGAGCTCAGTGGGCTTTGAATTATATCAAAACACACCCAACCCTTGGGTAAGTGCAACTCAAATCGGGTTCCATTTGCCAACAGATCAAGAGGAAGTAAAACTTACGGTTTATGATGTCACCGGCAGGGTGCTGTATACCGATAAAAAAGCGTTTGAACGCGGCTATCATTTCTTTAATCTTGACAAAAGCTTGGTGGACTTTGTCGGCACCCTGTTCTACAGGGTTGAAACCGCACAAGAAAGTGCGGTTAAAACGATGATTAAAACCAGGTAGTAATCCTTTTAATCCGCCTAAGTATGCCGCCATAGTCGAGGAAAAGCGCTCGCTATGGCGGTTTTTTATTTTTTTTCGAAAAAAAAGAAACTAAATGCGGCCCCGAAAGGTTCTAGGCTTAATTGAATATCCAAGGCCATTTTAAGCTCAGATGAAACCTCATAAAATAACGGACCAAATGAAACCAATTACCCTCGTTAACGCTTTTCTTGGGAAGGGCACCTCTCTTAAATTGCACGCGGTCAAACCATCAAACACCATCATGCTAATAGCACCCACGCTCCGTCAACTACTTCCCGAAATTGACTTTCAAACCGCCCGAAGCAGTGGAAAAGGAGGCCAAAATGTAAATAAAGTGGAAACTAAAGTGGAGCTGCGCTTTAACGTACGCACTTGCACCCTCCTCAGCGAAATGCAAAGACAGGTGCTGCTCCGTAAATGGGAACAAAAACTAACTGAAGACGGGGTTCTAATCATCACAGACCAAACTTCCCGTAGCCAGTTGGCTAACAAACAACACACCCTTAAAAAATTGGAAGAACTTATCCGTGTCGCTTTTCTTCCAGAGAAAAAACGAAAAAAATCAGTGATGCCTACCAGCGTGAAAGCAGCACGCCGTCGCGCCAAAGAGTCCCGCTCCGAAGTAAAACGCATGCGGGCCAAACCTGTGCTCTAGGATTAGCCCAATTGAACAGATTTGGACGGTTCCATCATTTCATTTCGGATGGCCACCTGGCGTAGCGTATTCTCGGCGACTTTTAAAAACGCCTCTGAAACTACTGATTTTTCTTGCAAAATAGCGGGCCTTCCGGTGTCACCGCCTTCTCGTACGCCCTGAACCAGCGGTATTTGCCCCAACAACACGGTATTGGCCATTTTCGCTAGCCGTTTTCCACCTCCTTCTCCAAAAATATAATATTTATTGTTGGGGAGCTCCTCAGGTGTAAACCAAGCCATATTTTCCACAACCCCCAAAATAGGAATATTCACTTGGGGTAATAAAAACATATTCATACCTTTAATGGCATCAGCCACCGCTACTTCCTGCGGCGTGGTCACCATCACCACCCCCGTCACTGGAACCGTCTGCAACAGGGTTAACTGCACATCACCCGTTCCAGGTGGCAAGTCTACCACCAGAAAATCCAATTCCTCCCAAATAACATCATTGAAAAATTGCTTGATAATAGCAGCGAGCCTTGGACCACGCAAGACGACCGCCTGTTCCGCCTCAATGATATTCCCAATGCTAATAACGGGAATGCCGTGGGCATCCAGTGGAACCATTTTCATTTGACCGGTTACTTCTTGAATAAGCGGACGCTTTCCTACGAGCCCCAACATAGTAGGTAAACTGGGGCCATAGACATCGGCATCCATTAAACCAACCTTGGCACCCAGCTTCTGCAGGCCATATGCCAAATTCACGGCAACTGTACTTTTTCCAACGCCTCCTTTCCCAGAGGCCACCGCGATAATATTTTTTATATGAGGAACGGGGCTTGTACTTTCTGTGCTGCCCGGCGCCTTTGCAGTAAAATGCACGTTCACATTGGCATTTGGAAAAAGCTCCACAATGGCCTCCATGCAAGCAAAATTCAACTCTGCCTTTCCTTGCATTTGTAAATTAGGGATGGCAAGCGAAAAATTTACATTGTTTCCATCAATGCTGAGTTGTGTTACCATGCCTGCCTCCACTATGTTTCTACCAGTCTGTGGGTCTCGAACCGTCCTCAGGACGTCCAATAGCTCTTCTTGTTTCATAACTTCAAAAACCAATTTTAAATGCATTTGTTCGCAGCCGTCTGCTAATTGTTCCATCTTCCATTTCTTCCTCCAAAATCATTTCTTGGGCGGCAGGTAGCTCCAACACTTCCTTCATAGTTCGAATCACTGCCACGGGTACCCCAGCCGTTTTAAGCTGCTCCAACCATAAGCCGGTTGCCTGGTCTCTAAAACGAGCACCGAGCGCTGCATTGAGTGCGGATCGGTGGATCACGCGCGCTGCATTACTGGAAAAGGTTGGATCATCCAGCCACTCGGTTTTTCCCAATACCTCGCAAAGTCGCTGAAACTGCCGTTCAGTGCCTACCGCTAACACAAGAGAAACCCCATCCGATCCCTGAAAAATGTCTCCATACGGAGCAATGTTGGGGTGGGCCGTCCCCATCCGCTGTGGAATAAAACCCGTATTGAGGTAGTTGGAGGCTTGATTTGCCAAAGAGGCCAAGGCACTTTCTAACAAGGAGACCCGGACTATTGCCCCTTCTCCACTTCGCTCACGGTTTAGCAGCGCAATTAAAATTGCTTCTTTTAACTGGTGGCCCGCTAGTACATCAATCAGCGCTACGGGCATTTTAACAGGTGGCCGATCTGGTTCCCCATTCATGTACAAAAAACCAGCCTCCGCCTGAAGAACCATATCAAAAGCCGGACTTTCATCGGTCGGATCCGCAAATGACTGCAACTGAGCTACGATTAACCGGGGGTTGAGCTGCCGCAAGCGGTCGGGGTCCATCCCCATTTTTTGGGCCGAACTCGACATAAAATTGGATACGACGATGTCGGCTGTCCGTATCAACTCTTCTGCTACTTCACGGTCAGAAGAGAGGATCAAATCAAGGAAAAGATGCTTTTTTTTCCAATTGACACTGCAAAAATAAGCAGACCAAGAGCGATCTGCCGGCTCCTCTGGTAGCCGCCATTTTCTGGTGACATCTCCACCCGTTTGCGGGTTTTCAATCTTGATCACCTGCGCCCCCAGTTCCGCAAAAAACATTCCAACCGCTGGACCTGCCAAAACGGAGGCCAATTCCACCACTTTTAGATCTTTAAATGGATATTTCATTTCTATTGGCAAAGGTAAAAGAAATTTTAACGACCTTTGCGGCCATAATTGGATATTAAAACATGCAAGAAGATTTATTTAAGCGCCTTGTGGCGCACTGCAAAGAATACGGATTTGTTTATCCCAGCTCAGAGGTCTATGATGGTTTAGGGGGGGTGTATGACTACGGACCGCTGGGTGTGGAACTCAAAAATAACATCAAAAGTTATTGGTGGAATGCCATGGTGAAGGTCCACGAAAACATTGTTGGACTCGACAGCGCCATCTTTATGCATCCGCTTATTTGGAAAGCCTCCGGACACGTGGATGCGTTCAATGACCCACTGGTAGACAACAAGGATTCCAAGAAACGCTTCCGGGCCGATGTATTGATCGAAACGGAGATTGACAAACTACGGGCTAAGGCGGATAAAGAAGTTGAAAAAGCCGCCAAACGCTTTGGCGACTCTTTTGATGAAAAATTATACCGCGAAACCAATCCTCGGGTGGTCGACTACCTTCAGCGGGCGGAAGCGGTAGAGAAACGCCTTGCCGCCTCTTTGCAAGCGGGAGATATGGCGGATATTAAAGCCATTATTGAGGAACTTGAAATCACCGAGCCAGATACCGGCTCTAAAAATTGGACGGACGTTCGGCAGTTCAATTTGATGTTCTCCACACAAATGAGCAACATTGCCGGGGAAGAAGGGAAGTTGTACCTACGGCCAGAAACCGCCCAAGGTATTTTTGTAAATTTCCTTAATGTCCAAAAAACAACCCGACAAAAAATTCCATTCGGAATTGCGCAAATCGGAAAAGCGTTCCGAAATGAGATTGTAGCTCGTCAGTTTATCTTCCGAATGCGGGAATTTGAGCAAATGGAAATGCAATACTTCGTCCGCCCTGGAACTGAAATGGAATGGTACCAGTACTGGAAGGAAAAGCGAATGGCCTGGCATAAGGCCATTACACCAACAGAGAAATTGAAGTTTAAAGACCACGACAATTTAGCCCACTACGCCAATGCCGCCGTCGATATACAGTTCGAATTTCCGTTTGGCTTCAAAGAGCTGGAAGGAATCCACTCCCGTACCGACTTCGATTTGAAAAGCCACTCTGATCTTTCTGGTAAAAAAATGACCTATTACGATCCAGAGCTGGAAGAACACTATATCCCCTATGTGGTAGAAACCTCCGTTGGCTGCGATCGAATGTTCCTTTCTGTCTTGAGTAATGCCCTGATAGAGGAAACAGTCCCCGACGCCCAAGGAGAAGATGCCAAGCGGACGGTCCTCAAAATCCATCCAGCGCTTTCTCCTGTGAAATGCGCCGTGCTGCCCATCGTTCGTAATAAAGAAGAATTGGTTGGAAAGGCACGTGAAATTTATGACCGCCTCAAGCTGCACTTCTTGTGCCAGTACGACGAAAAGGATGCCATTGGCCGTCGGTACCGCCGACAAGATGCGATTGGTACGCCTTACTGTGTGACGATTGATTTTGATACCATCGAAGATGATACCGTCACTATCCGCGAGCGCGATTCCATGCGTCAAGAGCGAATTCCAGTTAGCGAAGTGGTTCGTATTGTTCGGGAGCGAACCGATATGGCCAATCTTTTAGGCTAAAGGAATAACTTTCTGAAAAAAAAAGGGCTGATGGAATCTTCGTTTTGATTCCTTCAGCCCCTCTCCTTTTTGGTAAAAACGATAGTCGACATCAGTAAAATGTAGAGGACCCTTCCTCCAAACATGTCAATACTGCTGCCATCCCCTTTTTATTAGTAAAAATATTTCAATTTAGTCAAAAACTCGGGTTCGGTGGCGCCTATTTTTTGGGCAGCACCCAAGGAAAGTACCACCTCCGTACGTTTACTGAACGTGGGAGGAATGCGACCAATGACCTTTGCATAGACTGTTTTGCGGTTGGCAGGATTGGTCACTGCTAGTACACTACCAATGGCAGCTTCCCGATGCAAGGCATATAGATCTTGGGCGTCCGTTTCATCATTCGTCCAAGTACAAATTCCTTGGCTTACCATTTCTTTCAATTTGGTGTTTTGCTCTTCAAAATGGCCTGCCAATGCTTCCACCGTTTCTGCCTTTTTTTCGGTCCTCCAAGAAGCCTGAAAACCCTCCGTACCAATCCATCCAATGTGAAGAAGTTGCCCAGGGACCAGGTTATCCGACTTCAATTTATTCCGTGCTTTAACGGAATCGACGGGCATATCAAAATTTCTTCTTGAAATTTGATATAAATTATCACCCGGTTGAACGACGTAATATACGGGCGTGTGTTGGCTGTTTTTGAACCCTTTTCGCTTATACCGTTTGACAGCAATGTTTGGCGTGGGAATAGCTACCAGTTGCCCCACTTTCAAGGTGGGGTCTGTTCGGTATCGAGGGTTGAATTCATACAGTTCATCCAGGCCTAGGCAGTAGAATTGGGCAAGAGAAAAAAGGGTCTGCTTGGGTTTAGCTCGGTGGTGAATTATTTTTTTCCCCTCGTCAATGGTAAGATATAAGGTATCTTTGCTGCTCAGGAGCACTTTGGGCCCCCTAGTTGGTTTGGTTTGATTGGGTTGTGCCGTTAAAGCCGTATAAAAGACGGCTAGAATTAGGCTTAAAAGGTGTTTCATCATGGGTATGTTCGAATTCTTTAGAGAACGCCACAAATTTAGGTTAAATTTTATCAAGGTTAAAAAATATGGTTTTGGCTGTTATCCCTGCAAGGTTTGCTTCCACCCGTTTTCCCGGTAAACCTTTGGTGCAAATTCAAGGAAAAACCATGGTTCAACGGGTTTTTGAACAAGTATCAAAAGTGGCTTCCATACAAGAAGTGGTGGTCGCCACAGATGATGCGCGTATCTTTGACCATGTGCATTCGTTTGGAGGAAAAGCAGTAATGACCAAAGCAGAGCATCCAAGTGGAACCGATCGCTGTGCGGAAGTCTGCCAAGCCTTTCC
>Ga0079300_10000304_pt1 | contig 18025 bp, 23 predicted proteins | sample Wag4_2014_7_11_FD_74799 | JGI IMG/M metagenome (GOLD analysis project Ga0079300, IMG submission 74799) | Fresh water microbial communities from Ohio, USA - Utica-2 Time Series HT 2014_7_11 | ecosystem: Environmental > Aquatic > Freshwater > Water tank | place: USA: Ohio | collected 2014-07-11
ACCGAAAAAGGGCAACATGTGATGCTCACAAAGACTGTACAATTCGATATCTTTTACAATAATCATTTCACTGACATCCTCGTGAAACTTAGCAGATGCCAAAATTGCCTTGGGGTCTATTTGATACCCCTGTGTAAGGTATTGCATGGATTTCGCAACCCTTTCTGGTGTTTTCAATAAACCCTCACGCTCCGGATCTTCTCCCAACAGCGCAATAGATTCCCTGTAATTCTCAATTAACCCTGAAGTTATTTTATCTTCAAACTGCTCAACCTTGATATATGCCATGTGTGTAAATTGGAAAAATTAGTTTGCAGGATATTCTACAAAATTTCTAGGTGTTTCATACAAACGTATTTGCAGATCAAAATGTTCGGCGATTTCCGGCCTTAAGATCTTGTATATGACGATTGCTATATTTTCTGCTGTTGGATTAATTACCTTAAACTCAGGAACATCCTCATTCAAATTCCGATGGTCAAAACGGTCTAGTATTTTTTCTGAAATGATATCAGAGAGCACCTTCATATCCACTACATATCCTGTTGACGGATCAACTTCACCTGTTACTTTAACGATGAGTTCGTAATTATGGCCATGGTAATGGGGAAGGTTACATTTCCCAAACACCCGCGTGTTGGTAGCTTGATCCCAATCTGGATTGTGCAACCGGTGTGCTGCATTAAAATGTTCTGCTCTGTAAACTGAAACTCGCTCATTCTTCATATTCTGCACCCTTTAGAAGAATAAAACACAAAAGCAATAAAATTGTTTAGGATTTCAGCTTTTATTCTCCAAAATATTCTACAAATATACGTGGAGTTTCCACAAGTTTGATACAGTGCAGGGCAACGCCTGCTGGCATGTGCGGGAGTAATTCATGCCAGATACCCCATACAAGATTTTCAATGGAACATATTTTACCGGCCATAAAGGGCACATCCAGATTTAGGTTCCGGTGATCAAGCACATCCACAACATGAGTCTTGATAATACTGCTGAGCAACTTGGCATCTACTATAAAGCCTGTTTCCGGATTGGGTTCTCCCTTGACAGTGACCAATAATTCAAAATTGTGACCATGCCAGTTTTCATTGGCACATTTTCCAAATACCTCATCATTCCGCTCTTTTGTCCAAGTTGGATTAAACAGCTTATGAGCAGCGTTGAAATGTTCTTTTCGAGTGAGGTAAAAAACAGGCATAATATAAAGGGATGCAAAGTTAAGCAGCTTAAGGGAAATTGCAGAACTTTGAGGCATGAAGATTCTCATTACTGCTGCAACTGATCGGGAAATGAACTTTTTTCGCCGTGAATTAGGGGCAGCTGAAGCTAAAAAGTTAAGCCTGGCCGTTACTGGTGTTGGCATCCTTTCCACCATGTATAACCTGATGAAGGCTACACATGAAAATAATCCGGAACTTATTATTCAGTTAGGTATTGCAGGAACTTTTAGCAATGAGATCCAAATCGGAAAAGCATTTGTTGTAAAAACAGAGTGTTCCGCAGAAATGGGAGTATGGGAAAATGAAATATATACTGACATATTTGACATGGGACTTGCCGCTTCAAGCGAACCACCTTATGATCAGAAAAAACTAATTAATCCACATGACCATTTAATCAACAGCGCTGGAGTGATGGCAGTAAATGGAACAACAGTCAACCGGATTACTACAAATCCTGAAGATATCTCACTTTACAAAAATCTATATAAACTTGATATAGAGTCCATGGAAGGTGCTGCTTTACACTATATTGGCTTATCCGAAGGAATACCGTTTATCCAAATCCGTGGTATCTCCAATCTGGCAGGAGAAAGAAACAAGGACTTCTGGAGGATAGCTGAAGCCATGGGGGCTGCCGTTCATGTGTGTAAAAATCTTCTACACCAATTCAATGAAAAACAATGAACCTAACAATAGGATTATCACCCTGCCCAAATGACACATTTATTTTTGATGCGCTCCTGCAAGAAAAAATTGATACTGAAGGTCTGAAATTTACCCCCCGGCTGGAAGATGTTGAAACGCTCAATATGCTCGCCAGGAGCGGCGAATTGGACATTACCAAAGTAAGTTATGGTGCTGTTCCAAGACTTATCTACCACTACCGTATCCTGGATGCGGGGGGTGCACTTGGGCAGGGAGTTGGACCACTGCTGGTGGCAAAAAACATGAATAATGTAGCAGACCTGAATCAAACCATTCATACAGTAGCCCTTCCGGGAATCAACACAACGGCCCACCTGTTGTTTTCAATGGCATTTCCTGAAATCCGAAACAAAGTTTTCATCCCATTTCATGAAATTGAAGATGCCATTATATCCGGTAAGGTAGATGCTGGCGTCATCATCCATGAAAACCGGTTTACCTATAAAGAAAAAGGGTTGAATCAACTCGCAGAACTGGGTGATTTGTGGGAATTGAAAACAGGTTTACCCATACCACTCGGCGGTATTCTGGCCCGAAGGAGTTATGCTGTTCCCCTATTGCATAAGATCAACAGGGTGATTCGTAAAAGCCTGGAATATGCTTGGGAAAACGCCCATGAACTTTCGCCATTTGTGAAGGAAAATGCTCAGGAAATGTCTGAGGAAGTCATGAGAAAACACATTGCATTGTATGTAAATAACTACTCACTTGCACTTGGATCTGCAGGCAGGGCAGCAGTTTGGAAATTACTCGAAACGGCTGCTACCATTCAACCAACACCAGGTTTTGAGAGTTTTGAGGTTTTCGTGGACTGAAAAGCCAGTTCAGAACAAACCGTAGAGTTCCGCATCAATTTTGGCGATGATTTCACCAAGGTGTTCTTCATTTTCAACAAACTTGGTCTTATCCACATTGATCACAAGCAATGGTCCTTCATTGTATCCTTCAACCCATTTCGTATAATAATCATTTAATCGCTTCAGGTAGTCAAGTCGGATATTCTCTTCATAATCCCTGCCTCGCTTTTGAATTTGTCCAACCAAAGTAGGAACAGAAGCCTGTAAATATATCATCAGATCGGGCGGTTTTACCATCTGCCTGAGATTCTGAAAGAAATCAAAGTAATTGTCAAAGTCACGCTTGCTCATCAATCCCATTTCGTGGAGATTGGGAGCGAAGATATAAGCATCTTCATAGATTGTCCGGTCTTGGATAACGGTTTCAGTTCCTTTGCTTATTTCAATGAGCTGATTCAACCTACTGTTCAGGAAGTAAATCTGCAAGTTAAAACTCCAGCGTGGCATGTCTTCATAAAAATCATAGAGATACGGGTTCTGGTCCACATCCTCAAACTGTGGTATCCAGCGATAATGCTTACTCAGCATTTCTGTTAAGGTTGTCTTGCCAGCACCGATATTCCCGGCAATGGCTACATGTTTTGGTTTTCTTGCTTTGGACATACTATTTTATTCAGATATGGTTAACCGGGGCAAACAAAGTACAGATTCATTTTGAATATACCAAACCCATTGCCTCTCTAACCATATCCATGGTGGTTACAGCACTCTTTCTGGCCTTTTCAGCACCCATAGACATCACTTCATTCAGGTACTTTTTATCATTCCGGATGTTTTCGGCTTTTTCGCGGATCGGACTGATAAAAGTAACCATATCTTCTGCCAGCTGCTTTTTCAGGTCACCATACCTAATTGTACACTGCTGATAAGCCTCTTCAAAAAACAGGATGGCATCAGCATTACTCACCAGCCGCATCAGCTGAAAAATATTTTCAATGTAATCAGGCTTGGGGGTACCGGGTGCGGCAGGTCCCGCATCAGTCTTGGCTTTCATGACTTTTTTCCTAATCAGCTCATCAGAATCCGCCAGGTAAAGGGTGGCAAGCTGATTTTCACTCTTACTCATCTTACCGGTGCCATCAAGACTGGGTACTTTAACAAGGTCTTCGCCAAAATTATAGGCCGTCGGTTCAGGAAAAATTTCTCCGTATCTGTGGTTAAACCGTTTGACAAAATTCCTCGACATCTCGAGGTGCTGTTCCTGATCCTTTCCAACAGGCACCCAAGTTGCACGGTGGAGAATAATATCTGCAGCTTGTAAAACGGGGTATGTAAGTAACCCCGCATTGATGTTATCCGGCTGTAGTCTAGCCTTATCCTTGAAAGTGGTTGTCTTTTCCAGCTCACCAAGGTAGGCAAGCATATTGAGGTAAAGATAAAGCTCCGATGTTTCCCTGATATGGCTCTGGCAATACAGGGCTGCCTTTTCAGGATCAATACCGCAGGCGATATTCTCCGCAATTACCCGGTGCACATTCTCTTTCAATTCTTTTGTATCCGGATGAGTTGTAAGTGCATGCAAGTCTGCAACCATGAAATAGCAGGTATAAGACTCCTGCAACTTTACATAATTGCGCATGGCACCAAAATAATTGCCTAAATGCAGGTAACCTGTAGGACGAATCCCACTCATGACAATTGCTTTTTCACTGTTCATGCCGCAAATATAATGAATGTATATTCCTTCAGCCACACCATGTCAGCTCATTTCCGCTCATCAAGTATTCATCTAATATGCCCGGATTATGATTAAATTTGCATTTAACAGATAAGTATGGAACTGAACAGGGAAATGACACTCAAATTGGCTGCATTGGCCAGGCTGGAATTTACCGATCAGGAATTAGCCGGAATACAGGCTGATTTACAGCAAATGATTGGCTTTGTAGAAAAATTAAATGAGCTCAATACTTCAGGTGTAGAACCTTTAACCCATATCAGCGGCGAAGAAAACAGGCTTCGAAATGATGAAATAAAAGGTTCGATATCAGCTGATCTGGCACTTTCAAATGCACCTGCTCCCGCTGGTCATTTTTTTACTGTACCCAAAGTCATCAAAAAATAAACGCATGCAAGACTCCGTCATCCACCTTGAAGAGATCAGGAAAAGTTATTTCATGGGCAAACAGGAGCTTCAGGTTTTAAAGGGAATCACACTGGATATCCTCCGGAATGAGTATGTAGCTCTGATGGGGCCGTCCGGCTCTGGTAAGAGTACCCTCATGAATATTCTCGGCTGCCTAGACTCACCAAGTATGGGGAAATATATCCTCAATGGGCATGATGTGAGTACCATGCCAGATAATGACCTGGCCGATATACGAAACAAGGAAATAGGATTTGTATTCCAGCAATTCAACCTGCTGCCTAGGCTCACTGCACTCGAAAATGTTGCGCTTCCGCTTGTTTATGCTGGCGTAAGTAAAAAAATGCGGCTTGAAATGGCACATGAAGTGTTACGCAAGGTGGACCTGCTAGACAGAAGCCATCACAAACCCAATGAACTTTCTGGCGGACAGTGTCAGCGAGTTGCAATAGCCAGAGCGCTGGTAAATAATCCGTCTATCATCCTTGCCGATGAACCAACAGGAAACCTAGACACGAAAACTTCATATGAAATCATGAATATATTCTCCAAAATTCATGATGATGGCAATACGGTAGTGCTCGTAACCCATGAAGAAGATATTTCCAACTACGCAAAAAGAGTGATCCGGCTGAGGGATGGGCTGATAGAAAGCGATAAGGTAAAAAATGCTGCCAGCGTTGTTTAAAATTTATTTGAGTTTCTGCTGAACAATTGGCGGACTTCCACATTATCCTGAAAAGCAAATGTGGTTATGGCAATGAAAATTTACACCAAGACAGGAGACAAAGGAACGACCTCATTGATTGGCGGTACCAAAGTACTCAAATCACATGAGCGTATTGAGGCTTATGGAACATTGGATGAGCTTAACGCACACATCGGAATGTGCAGAGATCTGTTAACCGATGAACATACAAGAAATATACTCGGAGAAATACAAGACAGACTTTTCACCATAGGTTCGGCACTTGCATGCGACCCCAACAAAGAAACCAGCCTCAAAATACCTGATCTTAAAGAAGCCGATATTGTATTATTGGAAAATGAAATGGATAAGATGGATGAGTTACTCGAACCATTGAAGTACTTCATCCTCCCAGGCGGACACCCTATTGTTTCACAAATTCACATTACCAGGTGTGTTTGCAGAAGAACAGAGCGGTTGATTGTTGCCTTGCTTCAGACAGGTGACAATTCGGAAAACCTGATGGTCAAATACATCAACAGACTCAGCGACTACCTCTTTACATTGGGCAGAACTGCAGCCAAATGGCTCAATGTATCTGAAATCCCCTGGAAACCCCGACTTTCCTAATGCGGTCAGGATATCCAGCTGCCATCTTTAAGCTGTAATACCCTGTTACTCATGGCTGAAAGCTCTTCGTTATGCGTTACAATCACGAATGTCTGACCCAATTCGTCTCTGAGTGAACAAAATAAATTGTGCAAGGCATTGGCATTTGCAGAGTCAAGGTTACCTGTTGGCTCATCTGCAAAAACAATGGCAGGTTTGTTTATAAGTGACCGGGCAACAGCAACCCGCTGTTGTTCGCCACCAGATAAAGTACCGGGTTTATCCTCAGCCTTGGCTCCAATCCCAAGCATATCCATCAACAAATTAGCCCTTTTCTCCAATTCCCGGTTTGATGAACCTGCTATCCAACCTGGCATGCAAATATTTTCCAGTGCTGTAAATTCCGGCAAAAGGTGATGAAACTGAAAAACAAATCCAGTATGTCTGTTTCTAAACCTGGCTAATGCCTTTCCTTTCAGCTGATCAATACGGTGACCATCAAAAAAGACCGCTCCACCATCTGGCTTGTCAAGCGTTCCTAAAATATGTAACAAGGTTGATTTACCAGCTCCCGAAGAACCTACAATGCTAACAATCTCCCCCTGGCCAATGGATAGATCGATATTTTTCAATACCTGTAATGGACCATAATGCTTGATTATCCCTTTTCCCTCCAACATTTTTCAAATTTAGCAAAGAACAATACGCTGTCAGAGATTATTTTTCATAAAATCTGTGTATATCTGTGAATTGGTATTACGGAATTAACCATTACTTTTGCCGAAATATAAAACAGAGCCCTATGTTCTGGACACTTGAATTAGCATCTTATCTTGAAGACGCTCCATGGCCTGCAACAAAAGACGAATTGATCGATTATTGCATCAGGAGCGGAGCCCCCATTGAGGTGATAGAAAATCTCCAGGAACTGGATGATGAAGGGGATATTTATGAAGGCATAGATGATATCTGGCCTGATTATCCAAGTCAGGAAGATTTTTTCTTCAATGAGGACGAGTATTGAAACTTTCCCATGAAAAACCACCATAAGGTGGTTTTTTGATTAAAAGGTCAGCTTGAAATAAAGCATCGCCAGAGACAAAGTCATAATGATCAAGTTGGCCAAGATCATCGGCTTGTCTTTTCCTGTGATGCCATAAACCAACCAAATAGAAACGTTTACAAGGAGGATAAGAATCATCCAAATAGACAAATCACCTACTGATCGGGTTACCCAAGCCTGGTAAACCTGTGGTACAAAAGTCATTGATCCAGTCACTACACCAACCATTCCCAGGTATGTTCTCCACTTTTTCATGCTGTTAGTTTAAGTTTATTTCTCCATTTGCTCAATCACGGCAGCTGTAACACCAGTGAATGAAAAACCTCCATCGTGGAAAAGATTTTGCATGGTTACCATGCGGGTCATATCTGAAAATAACGAAACACAATAATTTGCACAATCTTCACCAGAAGCATTGCCGAGGGGACTCATCTTCTCAGCATAATTGATGAAGCCGTCGAACCCTTTCACCCCACTTCCAGCAGTTGTGCGGGTTGGAGACTGAGAAATGCTATTGACCCTTACTTTCTTTTTCACACCGTAATGGTAACCAAAACTCCTGGTAACACTTTCCAACAGGGCTTTGGCATCAGCCATTTCATTGTAATCAGGGAATACACGTTGTGCAGCAATGTAAGAGAGCGCAACAACACTTCCCCATTCATTTATCGCATCCAATTCATATGCAGTGCGCAACACCCGGTGTAAAGACATTGCAGAAATATCAAGTGTCTTCTGATTGAAACCATAATCTATCTCCGTGTATTGCTTACCCTTGCGGACATTGAGACTCATTCCTATTGAATGCAGGATGAAATCAACACCACCCCCGAAATGCTGCATACTCTGCTCAAAAAGATTTTTAAGGTCATCCATGTTAACCACATCAGCCCCGATAACAGGTGCATTAACCTGTTCAGCAAGTTTATTGATTTCTCCCATCCTCAATGCAACAGGAGCGTTGGTCAGTACCAGCTGAGCACCCTGTGCATGACAGGCAAGTGCTGTTTTCCATGCAATGGATTTTTCATCCAGTGCACCAAAAATGATTCCCTTTTTCCCTTTGAGCAATTGGTTGGACATAATCATCAATTTGCTGGCAAATATAGTTCGTTTAGCTTTTAATGCCCAAATCGGAGCTGAAACTTTATCAGCCACCCTGTGATCCACCTTTATTTACATCAGACATCAGCATCTCCCTGGCAGTGGCAAGAACTGCATCACTGGGTTTATCTCCTGCCATCATCCTCGCAATTGCAGAGACCCGCTCTTCACCTTTTAGTTCACGCATTTGCGTGGTAACGTGTTCCGCTGTGGTAGTTTTGTAGATATAGAGGTGTTGACTCGCCAAAGCAGCAATCTGAGGCTGGTGCGTGATAGCTATGACCTGGTGATGGGCTGAAAGCTCCTGCATCAACAAACCGACCTGCCTGGCCGCTTCTCCACTGATTCCACTGTCTATCTCATCAAAAATGAGTGTGGGCATTTCCAATGAATGTGCCACAAGCGATTTAAGCACAAGCATAAGCCTGCTCAATTCACCTCCGCTGGCAACTTTTTGCAGCGGTTCAAATTGACCACTTCGGTTGGCATCAAACAAAAAAACCACATCATCACTTCCACCAGCCGACAATCCCGTAGTTTTTAAATCAATTTTCAGTTGTGCATTGGGCATGCCAACACGCTTAAGTAATGCCATGGTAGCCTTTTCCAGCATTGGAATTTCATTGAGCCGCTTTTCGTGCAACGCCTTTGCCAGAACTAGGGCCTGTTGCTGAACTGTTTCCATTTCCTTTTCCAATGCCTTAAGCCCTGATTCTGCGTCTTCAAAAACAACGAGCTCCTCCGCAAACTGTCTTTCCACCAGCGGCAAATCATCCACTTCAGATAGTCCATGCTTTTTGGCTATACGCTGTGCCATTGCCAGACGCTCATTCAATTGTTCCATTCGCAGGTCATCAACCTGTACATTGTCTAACAAACCCTCCAGTTCAGTTGCAATATCTTTAAGTTCAACATAGGCGGCATCAAATCTTGCCACCAGAAGTGGTAATGCAGGATGATAGGCTGCCTGTGGTTGAAGTTGAGAAAGTAGCGACCTCAGCTGGGAAATAATTGGCTGATCACCCTCCTGAAATGCATAAACGGCTTTTCCAATGCCCGACTTGAGCTGTTCTGCATGGCTCAACACTTGCAACTCTTCGGAGACTAATTTACCTTCCCCAACAGTCCATTTCAGTCCCTGAAGCTCCTGCAATACAAAAGACTTATACTCAGATTCCTGATTGGCTTTAAGCAAGCGCGCCCGAGCTTCTTGTATTTTTTTATTCAGAACAGTGTATCGGTCATATTGCCTTGTGTAATCCGCCATCAATCCAACTGATCCTGCACGCGCATCCAGTAAAGTACGCTGAAAGTGTCTGCTGCCAAGTTCAAGCGTATCGAACTGCTGATGAAGGTCAACCAAGTGCCCTGCAATGAGCTGCAACTGATTGAGGGCAACCGGCGTGTCGTTTACAAATGCCCTTGACTTACCATTAGCCTGAATTTCCCTGCGCAGTATAATCTCGGTATCTGAATCTATATCGGCATCCTGCAACACTTTTTCCAGAGCAGCATTCTCCTGAACTACAAAAGTTGCTTCTATAATTGTTTTTTTCTCCTTATCCCGCAATTGCGCATTATCGGCCCTATCCCCAAGTGCCAGTCCGAGTGCACCCAGTAATATACTCTTTCCGGCACCCGTTTCTCCGGTGATAATAACCATTCCTGGTGCCGGCTCAAGGGTCAATGCGGCAATGATGGCATAGTTTTGAATGTCCAGCTTTTTTAGCATGTCCAAAAGTAGATATTTTTAAATGCATTACCTTGCCTAAACAACGCGAAAATCATGTCACCAATCCTGCTTTTTTCTTTTGTTTTGGGGTATTTTGTACTGCTTTTGGGTGTATCAATCTACACGGCAAGGAATGCAACCAACGAATCCTTCTTCATTGGCAATAGAAATTCAAACTGGATGCTCGTTGCATTTGGGATGATTGGCACCTCATTATCAGGTGTTACGTTTGTATCCGTTCCGGGAACCGTGGGCAACTTCACTGGAGGTGATTTCACAGGATTCAGGTACTTCCAGGTGGTAATCGGCTATATTTTCGGCTATGCAGTTATCGCCTACGTGCTCATCCCGCTTTATTACAAACTTAACCTTACCTCCATTTACCATTACCTTGACCAGCGCTTTGGAAAAGAGAGCTATAAGACAGGAGCACTTTTCTTCATCATATCCCGCACATTTGGAGCAACAGCACGCCTCTTTCTGGTTATCAATGTTTTACAAATCTTCATCCTGGATCAGATGGGCGTGCCCTTTATGGTTACTGCTGCACTGATTCTCCTGATGATTCTCCTTTATACTTTCAAAGGTGGGGTTAAAACAATAGTATATACAGACACCCTGCAGACCACTTTTATGTTGCTCGGTCTTGTCATTTGCCTGTTTTACATCCTCAGCAAAATGGATCTTTCCCTATTTCAGGCCATGTCTGATATGTCTGCACAAGGACTCACCCAAGTCTTTGACACTGATATCAACAGCAAATCATTTTTCCTTAAGCATATCATTGGAGGTGCTGTTATCGCCATTGCCATGACCGGACTAGACCAGGAGATGATGCAGAAAAATATCAGCGTCAGCAATGTAAAGGACTCTCAAAAAAATATCATGACTTTTACAGCAACCCTCGTTGTAGTGAATCTTTTATTCCTAATTTTAGGTGGGTTATTATATCTTTTCATGAGTAATCAGGGTGCTGCCTATGATGGCAAACAATTCCTTCTCTCTGGTAAAAATATCATTGGAGACGACCTTTTTCCTACCGTATCTATGTTTCACCTTCCTCCTTCAATCGGGATCATTTTTATTATTGCACTGATTTCAGCACTTTTCCCCAGTGCAGATGGGGCACTGACCGCGCTGACATCATCCTTTTGCATTGACATACTGGGTATACAGCGCAATGCCAGCTTAGATGAGGCGCAACAAAAACGAACCAGGCGCATCGTACATATCAGCTTTGCCTTTATTTTTCTGGCCTGTATCATGGTTTTCAAATGGATTGACAACAAATCCATCATCAACATCATCCTTGACCTGGCAGGGTACACCTACGGACCACTACTCGGACTATTTTTCTTTGGCATACTTACCAATAGAAAACTAGGCACAGGCTATGGAGTTACCGGGATCTGCCTACTTGCCCCAACCCTATGCTATATCCTATCAAAAAATGCAGGAACCTGGCTCGAGGGGTACCAAATAGGCTTTGAGATGTTGCTTATTAATGGCTTATTAACATTTACAGGACTTTGGCTGATTTCTAAAAAAAGCGAATGATAACTTTGGGGATAATTAAGGTCACTGCATTTGTCGGGCAGAACGGAACACCTTAATTTTGTACTACATGGAGATTATCCTGACTGCTGCCCATGAGTATGCACAAAAGCATAGTTCAGAACCAGACAGATTGCTGGAAGAGATTCATGTGCATACCCTCGCCAATCATCCTGAAGCCCACATGATAAGTGGCCATTTGCAAGGCCGTTTATTGAGCATGATTAGCAAGATGATCAGGCCGAGCCGCATCCTGGAGATTGGAACATTTACAGGTTACAGTGCGCTTTGCTTGGCTGAAGGGCTGCTCTCAGATGGAATAGTACATACGATTGAAAAAAGGGAAAATGATGCACATACGGCTCTGACTTTTTTTGCCCGGAGCAAATTTTCCCATCAGATTATTTTACACCAGGGTGATGCAATTGAAATAATCAGGGAACTAAACGAAAGTTGGGACCTTGTGTTCATAGATGCTGACAAATCAGGTTATATAAGTTATTATGAATACCTGGTAAGAAAAATGAAACCTGGCAGTTGGATAATAGCAGACAATGTTTTTTTTCATGGCGAAGTACTCAAGCCTACGTTGAGTGGAAAGAATGCCAAAGCGATTGATGCATTTAATAAACATGTGGAACAGGATGCACGGGTTGAAAAGCTGATGCTAACAATTCGTGACGGGCTCACCCTTATTCGAATAAAATGATTTGCAGATGATGAATATGAAATTGTTTAGAAAAAACCTTTGCTTCGGGTTGCTAGTTTTTATTGTTTTTGCCAACCAATTGGTTGCTCAAGACATGTACCGTGAGTCCATTCTGACATACATCGAAACCTATGCTCCCATTGCAATCAGGGAGATGAACAGAACGGGATTTCCTGCTTCTATAAAGATTGCACAGGGAATCCATGAATCAGGGGCAGGCAAAAGCATGCTCGTAAAAAAGTCAAATAATCATTTCGGACTTAAATGCAAATCTAGCTGGACTGGTGGTAAAGTTTACCATGATGATGATGAAAGAGGGGAATGTTTCAGGCAATATGAACAAGCAGAGGAATCTTATGAAGACCATTCCAATTACCTCAAGTCTCAGGAAAGATATGCTTCGCTTTTTGAGCTTGATCCCAATGATTATGAAGGCTGGGCTTGGGGACTAAAAAAAGCTGGATATGCAACCAGTCCCGTTTACGCCCAAACCCTGATCAAATACATCGAAACTTATCAGCTCAATGTGTTAAATGACTATGCAACCGAAGAGTTGCATGAGGAGCTTGATCTCTCAACCTATATTACTGCATTAAAAGAGCGCAGCCTGGTGAACCAGACCTTTCAAAAACCCATAGTTTCCGGTCCAGCCATTGATGAAGAAAGATCTGAAACAATCAGATCAGTAAAAACCGCTACTACTCCACCCCATACTAGCAAAAACACGGTTAATTCCAACAAGGCAACAAGCGATTCAAAGGGAAATTATGGCTCCATATTTAAAATAAATGGGCTGAAAGTCATTGAAGCAGAAAAAGGAACTTCTTTATTAAGCATTGCCAAAGACAAAAGGATACAGCTATCAGCGTTATTGGCTTTCAATGATCTTCCATCCAGCACTACATCCTTGAAACAGGACCAGCTAATTTTTTTACAAGCAAAAAAAAGAACGGGGAAGAAAGAGTTTCACAAGGTTAGAAAAGGTGAATCACTTTATACAATCAGCCAGCTAGAAGGGATTAAAATGTCGAGCCTATTGCAGTTAAATAAGCTAAAAAAAGGAATGGAGCCTAAAGTAGGGCAACAATTATGTCTCAAATCTACAACTACCAAACGCCCTCTTCTGGCTAAACGATAAATTTCTACTATGGCATTGATCGAGCAGGTACTTGATAAACGATTCAAATCTTATCTTGAAAAGGAGGTCATTCAACAGGAGGTTGAAAGAATTGCCAGAGAGCTTAATACTGATTATGTGGATAAAGACCCCTTATTCATCGCGATACTCAATGGTTCCTTCATGTTTGCTTCAGACCTTTTTAAACTTATTGAAGTTCCAGCGGAAATCTGTTTCATAAAACTGGCCTCTTACAAAGGCACACAGTCTACCGGACAGGTGATAACAGCCATTGGACTTGACCGCGATATCTATGAAAGGGATGTGGTAATCATTGAAGATATCGTTGATACAGGGAAGACACTTCACGCTTTTCTTCCACAACTTCAACATCAACAACCCGGATCACTGAAAATCTGTTCATTGCTTCATAAAAAAGAAGCTACTATTCATCCTGTTCAAATTGATTACCTCGGATTTGAAATCCCTGACTTGTTTGTGGTTGGGTATGGGCTTGACTACAATGGGTTCGGACGTAACCTCAACAAAATCATGCAACTCGCAGAATAATTTAAGATCCGAACATTTCCTTCATTTTATTGAAAAAGCTCTTCTCATTTTTATCAGGTGAAGGCTGGAAGTTCTTGGCATCTCTCAATTTTTCAATCAGCTGTTTTTCATCAGCATTGAGCTCTTGGGGAGTCCAAATATTTACATGAATAAGTTGATCCCCCTTTTCATATGAATTGATGGAAGGAAAACCTTTTCCTTTTAACCTGAAAATTTTGCCGCTTTGTGTGCCTGGAGGTATTTTAATTTTGGCCCTTCCTTCAATTGTTGGAACCTCTATCTGTGTACCGAAGACAGCATCTGGAAAACTGATATGCAGGTCGAAGATAACATTCAGATTATCCCTATGAAGTTCTGCATGGGCTTCTTCTTCAATAACGACAATAAGATCTCCATTCGCGCCACCCCGTTCGCCAGCGTTACCCTTACCCCCCAAACTCAATTGCATCCCGTCAGCGACTCCGGCGGGGATATCGATATTTACAGTTTCATCAGCATACACACGACCCTCGCCCTTGCATGAAGTACATTTACTGGTTATAGTCGAACCTTCGCCATTACAAGTAGGGCAAGTCCCAACCGTTTGCATTTGGCCAAGGAAGGTATTGGTAACCTTTCTAACTTGTCCGCTACCATTGCATGTTGAGCAGGTTTGAACTGCATTTTTATCCTTTGCTCCAGAGCCAGAACAAGCAGTGCATCCTGTGTATTTTTTTACTTTTACGGTTTTGCTGGCACCTTTTGCAATTTCCTCGTAATTCATTTTGAGTTTAATCCTCAGGTTGCTTCCCCGGGTACCCCTTGCGCGACTACCACTCTTTTGTCTGCCTCCCCCTCCGAAAAAGCTGCCAAAAATATCATCACCGAAAATATCACCAAAATTGCTGAATATGTCATCCATATTCATACCCTGACCACCGCCACCAAATCCACGGTTTCCATTTACGCCAGCATGCCCAAACCGGTCATACTGAGCCCGTTTATCCTGATCACTCAGAATTTCGTAAGCTTCTGCAGCTTCCTTGAATTTATCCTCTGCGGCTTTATCCCCCGGATTGCGGTCAGGATGAAATTGCATAGCCACCTTGCGATAGGCCTTCTTTATTTCATCAGCAGTGGAAGATTTGGTAACACCAAGAATTTCGTAATAATCCCTTTTTGACATGCTTCTAATTTAAGGTTGATGTTATTTTCCTACCACAACTTTTGAAAAACGGATGATTTTATCATTCAGCATATAACCTTTCTCCACTTCATCAACCACTCTCCCTTTCATGCCTTCATCAGGTGCGGGGATCTCCGTTATTGCTTCATGAACATCCGGATTAAACTCCTCTCCGATGCTTTTCATTTCTTTCAACCCTTTAGATTGCAGGGTACTTCTGAACTTGGTGAAAACCAACTGGATTCCTTCTCTGATTTGTTTAAGGTCATCACTTTTCTGTATCTGCTTTTCAGCCCTATCACAATCGTCCATTACCTCAAGCATAGACTGTATAACTTCACGCCCTGCGGTCTGAATGAGTTCGACACGCTCTTTGGCATTTCGTCTCTTGAAATTGTCAAAATCAGCATAGAGTCGGATATATTTCTCCTTTTGTTCCTGCAATTCCTGGAGCAACAATTCCATTGCTGCAGTTTCGGTGCTGCTGGCGTTATCTGTCTGAGCTGATTGTTCAACGCTCATTTCCTCATTATTTTGCATTTCTTTTTCTTCCATGGTGTTATGTTTGCTAGTTTGGCTGTTCAAATGTCTTGCCACAGCCTGTTGACAAGTCAAAATGTCTGATTTCCGTCCTGAAAATGCAAATTTCCATCATTTCCTTGAAAGATTACCTTTGCAGGATGAAGAAAGTGGTTTTAAAGCGAAAAATAGGCAATCGGGTGCTACTCGGACATCCCTGGATATTCTCCAATGAAATAGATTTGATGGATGATGAACTGGAGGCAGGAGAGATTGCAGAGGTACTTACATTTGATAAAAAGTTCATCGGGAAAGGATATGTCAACCCGCAATCCAGGATTCCCGTGCGGCTGCTGACGAGAGATAGGCATGACACCATTGACGGGCATTTTTTTTATAATAAAATAGAAAAGGCCTGGGCATACCGAAAGAGGATCGGCTATGTTGAAAACTGCAGGTTGATTTTTGGTGAAGCAGATGGTTTACCCCAGCTCATCATTGATAAATTCAATGATTATTTTGTAATACAAACATTGGCACTGGGCATAGACCGCTGGAAGCCTGAGATTGTATCCGCCATTGAAAAGATTTTTTCACCCAAAGGAATCTTTGAACGCAATGATGTACCCGTGAGGGAACTTGAAGGCATGGAACAAAAAAAGGGATTTCTATCAGCGCCTTTTGATACGAGAATTCCCATCACAGAAAACGGATTGAATTTCATTGTTGATGTTGAAAAGGGGCAGAAAACGGGATATTTTCTGGACCAGCGCGATAACCGAAGGGCTATCAGACATATTGTCAAAGATGCGGATGTTCTCGGTGCATTTTGCTACACTGGTACTTTTGAAATACATGCTGCCCATTTCGGCGCAAAAAGTGTACTGGGGTTGGATATATCTGAAAATGCAGTTCAGCAAGCCAGGGAAAATGCAGCCCTGAACGACCTTAAAAACATCAGTTTTCAGGCTATTAATGCCTTTGATGCCTTAAAACAATGGAGTAAGGAAGACAAAAAATGGGATGTAGTGATGCTTGACCCACCTTCATTCACAAAAACCAGGGATAATATACAGAAAGCTATAAGCGGTTATAAAGAAATCAACCTCCGCGGCATGAAACTCATCAGACCTGGCGGTTTCTTGGTGACTTCTTCTTGTACAAACCTCGTTCAACCAGATTTGTTCTATGAAATAATAGAGATGGCAGCGAAAGATGCCAGAAGAACACTTAGGCAGGTAACCTTTCAAGCACAATCATCTGATCACCCCATTTTGCGCGGACTGGAGAATACTAACTACCTGAAATTCTTGATTGTACAGGTACTGTGATCACTTTTCTACTTGGAATTTTCCGGTATCTAGAAGCTGACTATTTCTGTCTTTAAACTGGAATATATATATCCCCCTGTTAAAACCTGCTAAGTCGATGTAAACGCTGGCTCCAGGCTGGTTTACGACCAAAAGCTTCTTTCCCATGAAATTGTATATGACTAAGGTTGCAGGCATCGCTGTGTGCTTATACTGGATGCTGACGAATGACCTGGCAGGATTGGGATAAATGGTTGTTCTTCTTATATTTTCCCCAAGTGTCGTCTTTTTGACCTGCGCCTGACCTGCAATAGCAAAAAGCAATGTAATGAGGAAAAGTATCAGCTTCATACTCTTGATGTAACCACGAAATTAAGTAAAAAGCAAAAAAAAGTCATGCATTATTGCATGACTTTCGTTAAAAACAACTTTTGTCAGTTATCCAATTGATTCAAGCGTTTGTTTGATTGCATCGAAATTTGGAAGATCACCAGCACTTTCCAATACTTCTGCATATTGAATTATGCCTTCTTTGTCTACCACAAACGCTGCACGGCGTGAAACACCTTTCATATCAAAAACAAAGTCGTCGTAAAATGCTTCGTACGCCTGAGAAATTGTTTTGTTAAAATCAGACAACAAAGGGAAATTATATTGCTGTTCTTCTTTGAATTTAGCTAAGGTGAAAATTGAATCCACTGAAATCCCCACTACATCTGCGTTAAGACTTGTGTAAACATTCAGATTATCACGAACTGAACACAATTCTGTGGTACAAACTCCAGTAAAGGCTTGAGGGAAAAATAATATGACAACATTTTTTCCTTTAAAATCTGCCAAGTTTACTTTTGTTTTCTCTGAATTGAATAAACTGAATTCAGGAGCTTGTTGCCCTTTTTGAATTGCCATATATTTTTTAATTTAATTGTGAACTGCGGGTTTTCTGATTACAAAAGTAGAACATTGAAGGTGAAAACTTGTTCACCAAAAAAGCAGGAATTTTCAAAA
>Ga0079300_10000305_pt1 | contig 18011 bp, 9 predicted proteins | sample Wag4_2014_7_11_FD_74799 | JGI IMG/M metagenome (GOLD analysis project Ga0079300, IMG submission 74799) | Fresh water microbial communities from Ohio, USA - Utica-2 Time Series HT 2014_7_11 | ecosystem: Environmental > Aquatic > Freshwater > Water tank | place: USA: Ohio | collected 2014-07-11
AGTCGGGGTAGAGGACGCCGTCCTTCTCCCACACGACCTTGGCGAGGTACTCGAGGTTGACCTGGTGGACGATGCCCGTCGCGGGCGGCACCACCGAGAAGTTCGAGAACGCTCCCTGGCCCCACTTCAGGAACTCGTAGCGCTCCATGTTGCGCTCGAACTCCTTCTCGCCGTTGATGGTGAGCGCGACGCCCGAGGCGAACGCGTCGACCTGCACCGAGTGGTCGATGACGAGGTCGCAGGGAACGAGCGGGTTGACCTTCTTCGGGTCGCCGCCGAGGCGCTTCATCGCGGCGCGCATCGCGGCCAGGTCGACCACGCACGGCACGCCGGTGAAGTCCTGCAGCACGACGCGGCCGGGCATGAACGGGATCTCATTCTCGCCGACGTTCTTCGCGTCGTAGTTCATGAGCGCCTTGAGGTGCTCCTCGGTGACGATGAAGTCATCGAAGTTCCGGAGGCAGCTCTCGAGGAGCACGCGGATCGAGATCGGGAGCTTCTTGACGTCGCCGAATCGCGCGAGCGCGTCGAGGCGGTAGAAGTGCTTGGTTCCGTAGGCGGTTTCGAGGGAGGTGCGCGCGCCGTAGCGGTCGTTGGTGGTCGTCATGGTCGTCGGGTCCTGTACTGGCGAAGCGCCGAGTATAGAGCCGTCGACGCTGCGCGCCCGGACGAGGGTCAGTCCGCGGTCTCGGCGGCGTTCTCGGGCGACGGACGGGGCATCGCCCAGGGCAGCGCCAGGAGCGGAGGCACTCCCACCGCGATCGACAGGACGAAGAACCCGCTGTAGCCCAGGCGCTCGACGAGCAGGCCGCTGGTGGCGCCGACGAGCGCGCCGGCGAGGTACATCAGCCCGGAGAGGATGGCGTACTGGGCGGCCGCGAAACGCGGCTCGCAGAGCGTCATGAAGTACGCGACGAACGCCGCGCTCACGAGACCGTTGCAGAGGTTCTCCACGACCACGACGCCGGCGAAGACGGGGATCGACTTGCCCGCCGCGGCGAGCACGAGGTAGCCGCCGTTGGAGGCGACCTGCAGCACGCCGAACACGAGGAGCGCGCGGAAGAGCCCCCACCGCTTCACGCAGATGCCGCCGACGATCGCTCCGAGGATCGTCATCGCGAAGCCGAGGGCCTGGCGGATCGTGCCGATGTCTTCGACCTCGAAGCCGAGCTCCTGCCGGAGGAAGGGCATGGTCATCCGGTTGCCGAGGAGATCGGGGAGGCGGAAGAGCAGTGCGACAAACAGCACGATCGCCAGGCGCGGGCCGAGCGCGCGGAGGAACGACTTGAACGGTTCGACGACCGCGGCGGCGAGGGTCTCGGGTGACCCGCGCCGGGGGGGCTCGGGTGCGAGCAGCGCGGCGCCGACGCCGAGCAGCATGGCACTGCCCCCACCGGCCACGGCCACGCGCCAGGCGAGGGCCTTCGCGGCGGCATCACCCTCGGGGCCGAAGAGGAGCGCGAGCTTGCCATGCAGCATCAGGACCGCGGCGCCGATCGAGACGAAGGCCACGCGGTAGCCGAGGACGAAGGCGCTCGCCGCGGGACCTTCCTGTCCACCGCTCGCGCTGTCGGTGCGGTGGGCGTCCACCGCGGCGTCGAGGGAGGCGGACAGGACGGCGATGGCGAGGCCGGCGAGCGCCGCCGGGAGGACCGGCGAGTCGGCCGCCGCCGGACCGACCCACGCGAGCGCGACGAACCCCGCGACGAGCAGCGCGCAGAAGAGCGCGATCCAGCCGCGGCGCAGGCCGAGCCAGCCGAATCCCGGGGCGGGATAGCGGTCGAGCAGCGGAGCCCAGAGGAGCTTCAACCCGTACGGGAGCGTGAGCAGCGAGAGCAGGCCGATGTCGGCGGGCTTGAAGCGGAGATCGGAGAGCCACGCCGAGAGCGTGTCGGTGACCAGCACATTAGGCAGCCCGCTGGCGAAGCCGAGCACGCCGATCGCGACGACGAGGCGACCGCGGGCGGAAGGCACGCTAGATCGCCCCGCCCACGGAGATCATGCGGAGCTCGAGCTTCGGGCCGGTGACGACGTGCCCCGCCGGAACGCTCTTGGTCAGGAACACCCCGCCGGCGACGACCGAGCCGCGGCCGATGACGGTCTCGCCACCGAGGATGGTGGCGCCGGCGTAGACGACCACGTCGTCCTCGAGCGTGGGATGGCGCTTGTAGCCGCGGCGCATGGATCCATCGGGTTCGCGGTCGAAGTTCTTGGCGCCGAGGGTGACGCCCTGGTAGATGCGGCAGCGGTTGCCGATGGTGGCGGTCTCGCCGATCACGACGCCGGTGCCGTGGTCGATGAAGAGCGCGTCGCCGATCGTCGCGCGCGGGTGGATGTCGATGCCGGTGTCGCGGTGCGCGTGCTCGGCCATCATCCGCGGCAGGAGCGGCACGCCGAGGGCATCGAGCGCGTGCGCGAACCGATGGACGAGGAGTGCGCGGATGCCGGGGTAGCACACGACGATCTCGAGGTCGTTGCGGGCGGCGGGGTCGCCTTCGTAGGCCGCGGTCACATCCTGGGCGAGGCGCGCGGCGATGGCGGGCACGCGGGCGAAGAACTCCGACGCGGCGCTGCGGTCGTCGCGTGCGCCGCAGGCGGCGAAGGCCTCGGCGATCAGCGTCGAGAAGCCGTGCACCACCTGTCGGGCGAGGGCGTCGCCCGACACGCTGGCGGCGCGAAGCCTCGGAAACACCAGGGGGCGGAGCGCCTCGAGCGTCGCGACCAGGAGCGGTTCCGACGGCGGCGCCACCCCCGAGCCCTGCCCGGCGAGCGAGGCGAGGTGCCGCATGTGCGCGTCCTGCGTGGCGTCGTCCATCGGCGCAGGATAGCGATCGGGCCAAACGCAACGGCGCGCGCGGAAGCCGCGCGCGCCGTCGTGATGTCCGTGCTGGGAATGGGTCTCGGGGTGACCGCTCCTGGGTTCGAGCGGAGACGCGTCACCGGGGGTCCGGTGCTCGGTCCACCCGAGCGGGATCAGGCCTCGTTGTTGCCGCCGCGGTTGCCGCGGCGTCCGCCGCCCTGACCACCGCCTTGGCCACCACCTTGGCCACCACCCTGCGCGCCGCCCTGACCACCGCGGCCGCCGAACTGCTGGCGCATGTAGTCGCGGATGCCGCCGCGCTCGTCCTCATCGATCTTGCCGTTCTTGTTGGTGTCGACGGCGTCCATGAACTGCTTGCGCTGCTCCTCGGGGATGCGGTCGAGGATCTGCTGAGGATCGAAGTTGCCGCCGAACGCGCCGCCCGGCCCACCGTTGCCACGGCCGCCGCGGCCACGCGGCAGCTTCTCGAACTGCTCGGGGGTGAGCAGTGCCTTGAGGCGCTCCTCGTAGCGGGTGCCGAGCTCGTTGCGCTCGTCGAAGACCTTGCGCATCGGGTCCTCGCGGCCCTGATCGGCGCCGCCGGGACCGAAGTTGCGGGCCATGCCGGCGATGCCCTGGCTGATCATGCTCACGAAGCGCTCGCCGTCGCGGACGATCTGGTCGGGCTCCTCGGTGCGGGCGAGGTTCTTGAGGCGCTCGTTCATCGGGGTGACCTCGTTGCGGTAGCCCGCGTAGAGGTCCTTGACGGCCTGGAGCACGGCGGGATCGAGCGCTTCGATCTTCATCGCCTCCTCGAACATGCGGTCGGTGCCGGTCGGGTTGAAGAAGCGACCCCAGCCGCCCTCGTGGATCGCCTTGTCGAGGGTCTTGGCCCACTCGGACTCGCCGAGGGCGACGACCATCGACTTGCGGAACTCCTCGTTGACGTCGCGGACGCCCGCGCGGAGCTCTGCCTGGCGCTTGAAGATGCGGCCTGCATCGCTCGCGTCGGAGCCCTGCATCGCCTTCATGACCTTGGGCATCGACTCCTCGATGTACGTGTTGCGGGCGCGCAGCGCGGAGTCGAGGCGCATCTCGTAGTCGTTGAAGAGCGGCTCGACCTTGGCGAACTGGTCCTGCGGCATGCGCAGCTCGTCGACCACGAAGAAGAGGTTGAGGTTCTCGCCGGAGATGCGGCCGCGGGGAAGGGTCTTCTCGCGGATGAGGAAGCGCTCGAAGGCGGGCCACTGCGAGAGCTGGTCGTCGTCGAGCACGGCCTTGAGGCCGCCGGTGAAGTTGTCGCGGAGCTGGGCCTTGCGGGTCTGCCAGGCCTCGACCTTCTCGAGCAGCTCGCCCATGGCGGCCTTGACCTCGGCATCGAGGCCGGAGGTCTGCGCCTGCGCGGCGAACTCCTCGCTCGCCTTCTGCATGCGCTCGCGGAAGAAGGCGCGGCGGGCGTCGTCGTCCATCGGGCCGTTGGCGGCCTCGGCCTCCTGCATCTCCTTCTGCATCTTGTCCCAGGTGTCGCGCATCTGCTGCTGGCGCTCCGGGGTCATGAACGACTGCATCATGTTGCGGCCGATCTCGGTCATCGACGTCATGATGGCCTCGGCCTCGGGCTGGAAGGTCGTCTCGTAGTCGACGAAGAGGTTCTCGAGGACGACGCCCTGGTCCTCGGTCAGCGAGAGCTGACGGACGAAGATCGGGACGTCGCGACGCTGGAAGTCGGCCTCGAGGGCTTCGCGCATGTCCTGCATGCCGCGACCCATGCCGCCCATGCCACCGCGGCCGCCGCCGAACATGCGGCCCATGCCGCCGCCCATGCCGCCACCGCCGCGCTGACCGCCGCCGCCACGCTGGCCGCCGCCGTTCTGCTGACCGCCCGCCGGGGGTTCGGCCTGCGCGAGGACGAGGGTCTCGCTGGCAAGCAGGGTCGCGGCGGCGAGCACGGCGGAGCGAAGGGACACGGTGGCGAAGCGACTGAGCATTGGTGCAGACTCCGAATTCGCGGGTTCACGGTCAGTGCGTCGGGACGGCGCGATGCCGCCATCCGGCAGGGACGAGTTTCCGACGCAGGGCGAGGAACGCCGCAGGATGTGGAGTATGACGGCGTCCCGCCTCGATTTCATGCAACTTCCGGAGCGAGTGGCGAGGGATTGGACGCGTGAAGGCCGCCGGGGCTCGCCACGGGATCGCCTCGGATGGTCTGTCCGAGTCCTGATAACGGTTTCGCGGGCCGATTCGGGCGGTGCGACTTCGACGTGGCCGTCGGGCAACCGATGGAAAGGCAGGACCTTGGGAGCGCGCACTCCGTGAACGACATGCACACATCCATGCCCGCGGCGTTGGCGTTCGGCCAGCCTGGTGGCGCGAAGGGCGGCTCGGTCTTCGTGCTCGACGGCGATCCCTATGCCGCGGCGGCGCTGCGGAGCTCGGTGGCGGCGCTTGGATATGCCTGCGCAGTCTTCTCCGGCGTCGATGACGCGCTCGCGGCCATCCGGTCGGCGGGCAGCGGCGTGCTCGTGGCCGACTTCGGCGGGCGCGACCGGGACCTGGTGGCGCTGCTGCAGTCGGTGCAGGCGGCGGCGCCGGGGGTCGCGGTGATCGCGAGCGGTGCGGACATCAACGCGGCGCGCGCGATCGAGTGGATCCGGGCGGGCGCGGCCGATGTGCTGGTGAAGCCATTCAGCGGCGCGGAGCTCTTGCAGGCGATCGAGCGGGCGGTGAGCCGGACGGCGCTGGCGCGGCCGACGGCGTTGCCCGAGGCCGGCTCGAAGTCGCGAGGTCCGCTTGAGGAAGTCGTCGGCAGCGATCCGCGCCTCGCGCGCGCGCTCGAGCTGGCGCGGGCCGCGAGCCGGGTGCGGTCGACGGTGCTGATCCACGGAGAGTCGGGTACGGGCAAGAGCCTGCTGGCCCGCGCGATCCACCGCGCCTCGCCGCGGGCGGAGATGCCGTTCGTCGAACTCGCGTGCGGCTCGATCCCGGAGACCCTGCTCGAGAGCGAGCTCTTCGGCCACGTGAAGGGCGCGTTCACCGGCGCGATCGCCGACAAGAAGGGCCGGTTCCTGGCCGCCGACGGAGGAACGCTGTTCCTCGACGAGATCAACTCCGCGTCGCCGACGATGCAGCTCAAGCTGCTGCGCGTGCTGCAGGAGCGCAAGTTCGAGGCGGTGGGAAGCGACCAGACCATCGAGGTCGACGTGCGCGTGATCGTGGCATCGAACCAGCCGCTCGAGCGGCTGGTGGAGGAAGGTCGGTTCCGCCAGGACCTCTTCTACCGCGTCCATGTCCTGCCGATCGAGCTGCCGCCGCTGCGCGAGCGCCCGAACGACGTGGTGACGCTTGCGGAGCACTTCCTGCGGGCGAAGTCGGCCGAGCTCGGAAGGACGATCCTCGGGTTCACGGCGGCGGCGGGCGACGCGATGCGCCGCTACCGCTGGCCGGGCAACGTGCGCGAGTTGGAGAACGCGATCGAGCGCGCCTCGATCATGTGCGATGCGGCGTGGCTCGACGATGTGCACCTGCCGGAACGCGTGCGCAGCGCCGAGGCCCCCGCGGCTTCGACGGCTCGCGAGCGCGGGGACGCCGGGCCCGGCGCGGTGGCGGCGATGCCCTCGCATGAGGACCGCACGCTCGACGCGCCCGGTTCGATTCCGATCGCCGGCGGACCCGGAAGGGAGCCGAAGTCGAGCAGGACGCTGGCCGACACGATGCGAGATCCCGAGCGGAGCGCGCTCCTGGCCGCGCTGGCCGCGCACAACTGGAACCGATCGAAGGCGGCGGCGAGCCTCGGGATCAACCGGACCACGCTTTATCGGAAGATGCGCGACCTCGGGCTCAACCACCTCGGCGAGGCGGGCTGAGCCCAGGCGGTGCGCGGAGTTCCGCCTGTAGGGTCTATGCCTTCCGTGCGGACTGGATCGGCTGCGCGTCGCGGTGAATCGCGATTTGCGTGAAGGTGTGTTGGACAGGCGCAAACGCCGTGTCACAGTGTTCTTAGCGATCGAATCCCTGCGCGAGCCTCGTGTTTCGCGTAGCATCTCGCGCAGAGGGATCTCTTGCGTCGAGGTCAGGGAAGACTTCGCGCTGCAACCGGTGGGAGCCGGTGGCGGCGGGATGTTTGTGGCCGCGCCTCCGCGGAGGGAGCGCGCGCCGGAACGTGCCGGGATCAGGGATACGGAAGAGGAGTACAAAGATGAAGATTCGAAATCAGTGCGGCGTTCGCGCCATGGTTCCTGCTGTGGGCCCTGCGATGGGTCTCGCCATGGCGGGTCTCGTGACCTCCTTGGCCAGCTCGGCCGCCCTCGCGGGTGGCGCCAGCTGGAGCCAGGTGCCTGGGTATCGCGGGCTCAACAACAGCGTCTTCCCCAATGCCATCCTGCTGGTCGATGACTTCGAGTCGCAGCGTCCCGTCGGCCTGACGGTGCTGCCGGAGAACATCGTCGCGGGCAACTCGGTCGACGCGGATGACGCGGCGGTCGACGGCAGCGGCGCCGGCGGCAAGAGCCTGTTCCTCGGCTCGTGGGAGCCGGAGTTCAGCCCGGCCTTCGTGTCGCTCTCGTTCAATTCGAAGCAGCTCGGCGGCGCGCCGACGCGCGTGGGCTTCGTCGTGACCGACTCGAGCGGCATGGGTTTCCCGGCACCGGTGACGGTGACCGTGTTCCATGACGACGGCACGAGCGAGTCGAACGTGATCGACGTGCTCAGCCAGCCGAACGACGCGACCGACGACCTGTTCATCGGGTTCGAGTCGACCGTGGGCGTCGAGTCGATCGCGATCAGCTCGATCATCCCGATCTCCATCGACCACGTGCAGTACGACTCGCCGCTGGCTTCGGCCGCGAGCTTCGTGCGCGACGACTTCAACCTCGACGGCAAGTCGGATGTGGCCTGGTTCAACGCCTCGACCCGCAAGTCGACGCTGTGGAACATGGACGGCCTCGTCCGCGCCGGCGGCGGCTTCACCAACGCCGATCCGGGCACCGACTACGCGCCGCGCGGCATGGGCGACCTCAACGCCGACCGTCGCGCCGACCTGATCTGGCGCGAGGAGTCGACGGGCCGCTTCACGGCCTGGATCATGAACAACCTCTCGGTGGCCCAGCAGGGCTACATCTCGGGTCCGCTCGAGGCGGCGTGGGACATCATCGCGATGGGTGACCTCGACGGCGACCGCCGCGCGGACTGCATCCTGCGCCACAGCGCGACCGGCGAGGTCCGGGCGTGGATGATGGACGGCCTCACCAAGCGTGCCGGCGGCTTCGTCGGCAACTCGGATGGGCTGCGCTTCCTCGGCGTGGGCGACTTCAACGCCGACGGCAAGGACGACCTCCTCTGGCAGCAGCCGGGCTCGACCACGGTGTACGGCTGGCTCATGGACGGCTTCTCGATCACCCAGCAGGCCGCGATCACCAACGCCTGCGCCCCGGGCGCTGGCTGGCGCGTGGCGGGTGTGGCCGACCTCGACGGCGACGGCCGCTCCGACGTGCTCTGGAACCACGAGACGCTCGGCTTCGTGTCGGGCTGGCTCATGGACGGTCTCAACCGCCGCAGCGGTGGCTACATCTCGACCACCGTCGGTGGCGGATGGAGCATCGCCGGCACCCCCGACCTGAACGGCGACGGCAAGCGCGACGTGCTCTGGCGCAACGTGCTGAACGGCGACGTGAACGGTTGGATCATGAACGGTCTGGTCAAGCAGTCGGGCGCCTTCATCCGCTCGGTGCCGACGACCTGGTCGAATGTCCGCTGACAGCTCCTTCGAATCCGCTCTTCCGATCCAGCCGCCCCTCGTCTCCGCGACGAGGGGCGGCTTCCTTTTTGGCGAACCGACGCGCGAGATCTGCGTCTGTTTGACTCGCCGCTGGGCGGGGGCGGCGGATTCGGTGCCGAATCGGTCGAGATCCCCCGCTCGGGTACGGCGAATCCTGCTGTCAGGCCGATAGATCAACCCACGCCCCACGCCCCGCTTGCGCGGGTGGTGGCGGCATGAACGCCCCCGCGAGGCGCGGATCGGCCACCCGGCCCCTGCCGCTCCGCGCGCTCGCCTGGAAGACACCATGACGAACCCATCGAAGCTCTGCAGTCTGATCCTCGCCCATGCAACCGCCGGCGCCGCGCTGATCGCGGGAGGCGGCTTCGCCTCGACCGCCGCTGCGGACGACATCTCGCAGATCCTGACCTGGGGCTTCAGCGGCGATGGCGCGCTGACGGCGCCCGATCCCGGCTACCGCGAGGCGTATCTGAGCTTCGCGCTGGGCGAGCATCACGGCGTCGCAATCGTGGCGCCCGGGTTTACGGTGTCGGGCTGGGGCCGCAGCGGCTCGGGACAGACGACCGCGCCCGCGCTCTCGACGGGCACGACCTACACCTTCGTCGCCGCGGGCGAGAACCACACGGCGCTGCTGCGCTCGGACGGCGTGGTGGTGTGCGTCGGATCGAACACGCTCGGCCAGTGCGATGTGCCGGTGGGTGCGCCGGCGTTCGACGCGGTGCGCTGCGGATCGAACTTCACGGTCGCGCGCAACGCCGACTTCGACCTGATCGCGTGGGGCGACAACGCGGCGGGACAGACGACGCTTCCGGTGTGGGGCGCTGCGGCCGACGATGATGTGACCGACTTCGCGGCCGGTCTCGACCACGGCGTGGCGATCCTGCGGGATGGACGGACCGTGTTCTGGGGCGACAACTCGGAGGGCGAGCAGACCGCGCCCACGCTCGGCGGCGGCGTGACCGTGGCCGACGTGGCGTGCGCGTGGAACGTGACCGCCTACCTGCTGTCGGACGGCACGGTGCAGGTGGTCGGCGACAACACGCTGCTGCAGCAGAACATCCCGGCGCTCGGAACGGGCGAGACCTACACCGCGCTGCGGGCCGGCGGCTACACGCTGGGCGCGCGTCGGTCGGACGGCGAGACGATTCTGTGGGGCAACACGTCGAACGACCTCGACGTGCCGCCCGCGACGCCGGCAGGCACCGTGTTCAGCGATTTCCAGGTGGGCGTCGGCTTCGCGGCGGCGCTCTTCTCGCTCGACTGCGACGCCGACGACGTCTCGGACCGGCGGCAGATCGGCGACGACCCGACCCTCGACTGCAACGGCGACCTGCGCCTCGACTCGTGCGAGGACGGGCTGTTCGCCTCCACGAGCGGCACCATCGCGCCCTTCAACGGCACGACGACGGTGACCGCGACCGGCACCGATCTCCCCGACGCGCTCGACGTGGTCACGATCGAGGTCGAGGTGAAGGCCGACCTCGGCTCGCCGGGCGAGTACCTGCAGCTCGCCTTCAACGGGCAGGTGATCGACTACATCTTCCTGCAGGGTGGCAGCAACTGCCCGAGCGGCTTCCAGAAGGAGACGATCTTCGTCCCCGCGGCGATGTTCAACGAGATGCTCGACGACGGCGACGCGGTGTTCACGCTGAACGCGAGCCCGCTGGTGTCGCAGGACGAGTGCCCGACCTCGGCGGCGAAGGTGCGGTTCAGCTACGCGTCCGACTCGGTCGACTGCAACGGCAACGGCGAGCCGGACGTGTGCGAGCTCGATGCCGGCGAGATCGCCGACGTGAACGGCGACGGGGTGCCCGACAGCTGCCAGCTCACGCCGACGGGTGACCTCGACGGCGACCGCAAGGGCGACATCCTGTGGTTCAACCCCGGCTCGCGGCAGTTCGCGGCGTGGTTCATGTCGGGCCTGACCCGCACCGCGGGCGGCGTGTTCACCGTGACGGCGCCGAGCGGCTACAGCTTCGGCGGAACCGGCGACCTCGACGGCGACGGACGCGCGGACTTCGTGCTCCGCAACACGACGACCGGCGCGGTGCGCGGCCTGCTGTGCGCGGGCACGACGGTGGTCCAGGAGGGTGACATCACGGGCGTCGTTCCCGAGGACTACCGGCTGCTGGCGGTCGTCGACACCGACGGCGACGGCAACGACGACATCCTGTGGAAGAGCGCGACGACCGGCAAGGTGTTCGGCTGGCGCATGCACGGACTGACCAAGCTGTCCAGCGGCGAGATCGGTCCCACCACGGGGCTGACCTACCTCGGCGCGGGCGACCTCGATGCGGACGGCGACGCCGACCTCCTGTGGCGCAACACGTCGTTCACGGTGAGCGGCTGGCTCATGGATGGCCTCACCATCCAGTCGCAGGCCGATGTTGCGAACGCGGGACCCGTGTTCGGCGACTGGTCGCCGACCGGCATGGCGGACCTGAGCGGCGATGGAAAGGCCGACCTCCTGTGGCGCAACACCGACACCGGGCAGCTGAACTGCTGGCTGATGGACGGACTGACCAAGGGTGCGGGCAGCGGCACGGTGACGACGGCGGTGAGCCTGGTGTACACCGTGGCGGCGGCGGTCGACCTCGATGGCGACAGCAAGGCCGATATCGTCTGGCGAAACACCAATAACGGCGATGTGAACGCCTGGCTCATGGATGGCCTGACCAAGCGGTCGGGCGGCTTCGTGCGGTCGGTGACGCTCGACTGGCGCATGATCAATCCCTGAGCCGGAGCGGCCGGGGGTGCGCGCGGTAAGCGCCGCAGCGCCCTTCACTTCAGAAAACCCCGCGCGACTCGCCCCGAATCGGGGCGAGTCGTCTTTTTGGGGGTCGGGATGTATCTGAGGCCGATGGAGGGGTTCCCCTGAGGAGCGCAGTTCTCGACCGCCCGTGGTAGCCCGAGGTCGAACTGCGTATGGGACCCCCTATGAACAATCGAAACCGTCTTGAGTGCGTGCGTGCGTTGTCGTTCGTCTTCCCGTTCACTGGTCTCCACGCCCGCGGTGCGGTGGGTGTCGGCTCGCTTGCGGCGGTGACGCTGCTGGCGGCGGTCCCTGCGTTCGCGCAGGAGACGACCACCCGCAACGAGCGGCTGGGGCTGAGCCCGCAGTCGTCGTCGTCGGGTCAGCTCTTCGGCTCCGCGGTCGCAGCGGACAGCGGCCTCGCCGCGTTCGGCGCGCCGGGCGCGCTGTCGGGCGAGGGCACGGTCACGGTGTTCGAGCGCGGCTCGAGCAACAGCTGGCCGCTCTCCGCGACGCTCGAGGGCAGCGACACCGCGACGTCGGACGCGTTCGGCAGCGCGGTGGCGCTCGATGGCAGCGTGATCGTGGTCGGCGCGCCCCTCGCGGGCGGCGCGGCGCACGGTGACCAGGGCGCGGTGTACGTCTTCCGCAAGAGCGGTTCGAGCTGGTCGCAGGTCGCGAAGCTGGTGGCCTCGGATGGCGCCGGCGGCGACGGCTTCGGCTCGGCGGTCGCGATGAAGGGCGACATCGTCGTGATCGGCGCGCCCGGCGCGGACATCTCCGGCGCGTCGGACCGCGGTGCGGCGTATGTGTTCCGCAACACCTCCGGCAACACCTGGACGCAGCAGGCGAAGGTCACGGCGTCGAACGGCGCGGCGGGCGATCGCTTCGGCGCGTCGGTCGCGGCGCAGTCTTCGCGGGCCCTGATCGGCGCTCCGGCGCGGTCGGGCGGCGCGGGCGGCGCATACATCTTCCGCAGCACGGGCGGGTCGTGGGTCGAGGCGACCGCGCTGAGCGCGGGCGAGTCGGGCGCGATCGGCTTCGGCAGCGCGGTGGCGCTCTCGGGCACGCTGCTGGGCGACTGGGCGTTCGTCGGGGCGCCCGACGCGGTGAACGCGGGCTCGGCCTCGGGCGCGGCGTTCGTGTACCAGCGGGCGACCGACACCAGCTGGCCGTCGGCGGCGCGGCTCGCGTCGAGCGATGGCGGCGCGGGTGACGACTTCGGCGCATCGATCGCCGCGGCGGACGACCGCACGGTGGTCGGCTCGCCGCTCGACACGGTGCGTGCGATCTCGGGCGCGGGCAGCGCGCGGATGTTCCGCCGCATGGCGAACGGCACCTGGCAGGAAGGCGCGAAGCTCGCGGCCGCCAGCGGATCGATCGGCGGCGCGTTCGCCGACGCGGTCGCGATCGCGGGCGAGCGCGTCATGGTCGGCGCGCCCACCACGGGCGGACGCGGCCAGGGCTTCCACTACAAGCTCGACTACGTGCGGGCGGGCATCGACGACAACGGCCGCAGCGACGTGCTGTGGTTCGCGCCCGGCTCGGGCAACATCGCGGCGTGGGGCATGAACGGCCTCGTGCGCGAGACGGGCGGCATCGTGAGCAACACGCTGAGCGGCTCGCACGAGTACGACGGCGCGGGCGACTTCTTCGGCGACGGCCGCAGCGCGCTGCTGTTCCGCAACCGGTCGACCGGTGCGTTCCGGATGTGGCGCCTCAGCGGGCTCAGCGTGGTCGACGACCGCGCGGTCTCGGGCGGCATCGGCTTCGAGTGGCAGTACCTCGCGACCGGCGACCTCTCGGGCGACGGCAAGGCCGACGTGCTGCTGCGCAACACCCTGAACGGCCAGATCAATGGCTGGATCATGAGCGGCTCGTCGAAGACGGCGGGCGGCGCGATCGGCAACGCGCTCGGCCTCGAGTACATGGGCCTGGCGGATGTCGATGGCGACGGGCGCTCGGACCTCCTGTGGAGGACGGAGCTCGGCGCGATGCGCGTGTGGCTGATGAACGGCCTCACGCTGGTGTCGGACACGGCGTTCAGCGGCGCGGGCGCGGTGACCGCCGAGTGGCGCGTGGCGGCGACCGGCGATTTCGACGGCGACGGCGACGACGACCTGATGTGGCGCAACACCGCCACCGGCGCGGTGTCGGGCTGGCTGGTCGCCGGCGCGGCGGTGCAGTCGACCGCGGTGGTGCACCCGGGCATCGGGCTGAACTGGCGCATCGAGTCGTCGGGCGACCTGAACGCCGACGGCAAGGACGACATCCTGTGGCGCAACATGTCGAACGGCGACGTGAACGGCTGGCTCATGGATGGTCTGGTCAAGTCGAGCGGATCGTTCGTGAAGAACGTCGGCCTCGCGTGGTCGATGCTCAACGACGACGACTACAACGACGACCACGGTGGCGACGGCAACGGCAACGACGACAACCGCGACGACTCGTATGACGGCGACGACGACCATGGCGGCAACGGCGGTGGCGGCGGTGGCAACAACGTCGAGACCACGACCGGCGCGGCGTTCAATGCGGCGATCAACGCGGCCCTTGCGGCGAGCGCGCTGCCGATCCTCGAGGCCGAGGTCGAGTACGAGGCGGGCACGACGTTCGTGGCCGTGCTGCAGTGGCGCGCGTCGGACAGCAGCTTCGTGCGCGTCGCGGTGAACGCGGCGACGGGCGCGGTGATCGGCAACACGACGTGGACGCCGACGACGGTGCAGCTCGAGAAGTACGCCGATGCGCTGGCGGTCTACACGCTGGTGACGGTGCCGGCGGCGACCGCGGTCTCGCAGGTGCTCGGCGCCAACGCGGGCGCCCTGCCGCACTCGGTCGAGCTCGACTCGCAGTCGGGCAGCCCGAAGTGGGAGGTCGAGATCGTGACCTCCGCGGGCTCGGTGCTGAGGGTGCAGGTGGCGGCGCGCTGAGCGCACGCGGCCGAGTCGCCGCGTTCGCGCGGCTGGGCCACAATCGACGAGTGAAGGACGGGCGCCGCGCGAGCGGCGCCTGTCGTTTTTGCGGTGCGCGGCACGGCAGGCATTGGCGCCGCGCGGTGGCGTGCGCGCCGCGCGGTGTGGTGCGCGCCGCGCGGTGTGGTGCGCGCCGAATCAGCGCAGCCGTATCGGTCCCGCCCGCACAGGACGCGCAGACCCGAGAGAGCGCAGCCTCGCGTTGGGACGGTGCCGTGCAGCGCGACGTGGGTCAATCGACGGCCGCCGCGGGTCGATTTCACGCGAACCGGCCGTCCGCCGGCTCCTGGATCGCACCATGCACCGACGCAGCCGCTCTGTCGCCACCGTCCTTTCGTTCGCCTTCTGCACCGCCAGCGCGGTCGCCGAATTCACCGGCTTCGGGGGCACAAGCTACGTGGTCGCGGGTGACCTGCACACCTACCACGTGATGGAGGTGTACGCGACCTTCGATGATCCCGAGGACCGGCTCTTCAACGCGTTCAACGTGTCGGCGGTGCTCGCGAACAACGTCGATCCCGGCGCGACGCCGGTGTTCTTCCAGGCGGAGGATGCGGACAACGAGATCCCGCAGAGCTTCCTGCCGCTCGGGTTCCTGCCGCCGGGCGAGGCGTGGCGGTACGACAGCTACGTCACCGTCGGCGCCGAGCAGGGCAACATGTTCAACGGCACGGTGGCGGATCCTTCGTTCGCCGACGCGAAGTTCGTGCAGCAGAGCGCGATCACCGACGATGCGGGCTGGTACAACCTGCCGCCGACGAACGGATTCGGTCAGGCCGGCTCGGACCTCAAGGTGCTGCTCGGCGTGTTCGTGGTGACGGCGGAGAACTACTCCGCGGGCCTGTTCCTCGACTTCGACGCGACCATCGGCTACGCGAGCGGCGGCGGACTCGAGTTCGCGACCGCCTCGCGGAACCTCTACTACCCGTCGGGGCTCAAGGTGCCGTACGTCGCCGACCAGCTCGATGCGGACGGCATCTCCGACATCGTGTTCTACAACAGCGCCTCGCGGCAGGTCGCGGGCTGGCTCATGCAGGACCTCACGCGCAAGGCGGGTGCGGTGCTGCCCGACGCCGTTCCGGCGGGCTACCAGGTCCAGGGCATGGGCGATCTCGACGCCAACGGCTCGACCGACATCGTGTGGCGCGACGCGACGGGACGATTCCACGCGTGGCTGACCGACGGGCTGTCGGTGATGCTGAAGGCTCCGATCTCGGTGCCGATGTCGGCGACGGTGCAGTGCATCGGCGTGGGCGATGTGTCGGGCGATGGGCGCGGCGACATCGTGCTGCGGAATGCGTCGACCGGCGACGTCACCGTGTGGCTGATGGACGGCTTCGTGCGCATCGACGAGGGCATCGCGGGCAACGCCGCCGGCAAGGCGTGCGAGGCGATCGCGGACTTCGACGGCGACGGCATGCAGGACATCCTCTGGCGCACCAACGCCGGCGTGGTGAGCGTGTGGCGCATGAACGGCATCGCGACGCTCGCGCAGGTGAACGTCTCCAACGTGGCCGGTCCGGTGGCGCAGGCGTGGCAGGTGGCCGGCGCCGCGGATCTCTCGGGCGACGGCAAGGCCGACGTGATCTGGCGGCACCAGACGACGGGCATGGTCACGGGGTGGCTGATGGACGGGACCGCGCGCGCGTCGGGCGGCGTGCTGCACCAGGGCATCGCGCTGCAGTGGCGCATCGATGCGCTGCGCGACCTCAATGCCGACGGCAAGTACGACATCGTGTGGCGCAACGCGCTGAACGGCGATGTGAACGGCTGGCGCATGGACGGGCTGACGAAGTCGAGCGGCGGATTCGTGCGCAACGCGCATCCGCAGTGGACGATCGTGGTGCCCTGAACAGCGCGGCGCAGCGCGGCGCGGCACGGAGGAGCGTGCGCGGCTCAGAGTCGCGCGTCGGGCCGGCGCCAGAAGTGGTGGCGGCCGATGTGGACGCGCCACGCGAGCATGTGCGTGAGGCGCGCGCGGAGTGAGTCGACTTCTGCGAGCAGCGCGGCGCGCTGCGGATCCGGCGAGGCGGCGGCGGCGGCGCGCGCGTGCAGCTGCGCGTTGAGTGCGGCGTGCTCGGCGCGGAACCGGGCGAGGCTGGCGCGGTCGTGGGTGCGCTGCGTGCGCGCGGATTCGACGGTGCGCGCGGCGCGGGCGTCGAGCGGATCGAGCGTGCCGGCGCGGACGGCGTCGTGGAGCGCCGTGCCGCGGCGGATCGCGAGCAGCGACGTGGCGAGGAACGAGGTGTGCGTGGGCAGCACGCAGCCGGCGCCCAGCGGATACACGAACGGCTCGAGGAACGGAGCGATGGCATCGAACGCGTCGAATCCGATGCGGTCGAGCGCGTCGACGGTGGTCGCGAGCGGGCGCGCGTGCGCGGTGGCGGCCCCCTGCTCGCCCGGCGGCGTGAGGCCGAGGAGGAGCGCGTCGGCGCCGGCGGCGAGGCCGGCGAGGGTGGGCGCGAGCGCCGCGAAGGGCGTGGCGTCGAGGGTGTCGAGCGCGATCGCGATCGTGGCCGAGGGCTGCGCGTCGGGTGGTTGCGCCGCGGCAAGGGCCTCCGCCACCGCGTGCGAGGCGTCGTCGCGTGCGTGCGGCATGAGCGGCGGGCACTGGGTGGCGACGGCGCGGGCGAGGAGTCCGGCCAGACGGTCGGAGGAATCGCCGTGGGCGTTGCGGGCGCGGGTTGCGAAGTCGACCGGCGCGCCGGCGGGGCGGCGCGAGAGCACGGCGACGCTGCGGTAGAGGTCGGCGTACGGCGGATGGCGGAGCGCGTGCCCGGGGGAGCGCTCGAGGAAGCGCGAGATCGCGCGGCGCACGGGCGCGCCCCAGTAGCCGATCGCGTCGTGGAGGATGAGCGGGCCGTCGGCGCGCACGCCGCGGGCGGCGAGCAGGAGGTCGTCGAGCACGGCGTGCTCGAAGTGGAGACCGTCGATGAAGGCGGCGTCGAAGGGCGCGTGTGCGGCGATGAGCTCGGCGCCGATCGCGGGCGCGGTCGCGGCGCGGCCGGCGAAGGTGGCGTCGGTCGAGAATCCGCCTTGGTGGAGGTGCAGGCGATGGCGGACGCCGAGCCGCTCGGCGGCGAGCGCGGCGACCTCGTGGGTGCGGCGCGCGAGGTCTGCGCCGCGGTGGTCGCAGTTCATCGCGGAGAACTCGACATCGAGCGGCAGGTTGGGATCGACGGTGTGGACCTCGCAGCCCGGCAGCGCGAGGAGCATGAGCAGCGCGCTCGTGCCCACGAAGGTCCCGACCTCGAGGATGCGCAGCGTCTCGGCGCCTGCGGCGGGCGGGACGTCTCGGAGCGCGGAGATCAGGTCGACGGCGTCGGCGGCGGGGATCGACCACTGCTCGACCACCGCGCGCGGATAGCCGAGGGACTCGAACGCGGCGAGGACCCTGGAGAGTGCGTCGGTGGCCGCGACTTCCGCTAACATCGGCGCAAGTCTACCGCGCGGTTCGAGGCGCGACGGCGGGCGGAGCGCGTGCGCGTACCGCGGCATCGGCTTCGAGCGGCGACCTGACCGACCCCATGCGACACTACTCGGATGCACTCGACGGGACCCTGCTGGCGCGCGCCGAGAGGGCGCGGCGCGAGCGACCGTGGAGGAGGCGGATCCGGGATGCGGCCGAGTGGATCGCGGGTCGGATCGATGGAGCGGCATGGCGCCGCCTGCGGCCGGGCGAGGTGGACGATGCGCTGCTTGCGGAGGCGTTGC
>Ga0079300_10000310_pt1 | contig 17910 bp, 23 predicted proteins | sample Wag4_2014_7_11_FD_74799 | JGI IMG/M metagenome (GOLD analysis project Ga0079300, IMG submission 74799) | Fresh water microbial communities from Ohio, USA - Utica-2 Time Series HT 2014_7_11 | ecosystem: Environmental > Aquatic > Freshwater > Water tank | place: USA: Ohio | collected 2014-07-11
CAGCTTGATGCCTTGATCTCCCTTTTGGATGACTCCGATTGGGAAGTCAAGCAGCATGTGCGGGAAAAATTAGTTGGACTGGGTGCAGCGGTAATTCCAGTTCTCGAACAAAAATGGGAGGAGAGTTTCAATCCGGTACTGCAGAAGGAATTGGAGGACTTGGTCCATGACCTGCAGTTTGGCTTGGTCAAGCAGCGATTAAAAGACTGGAGAGATTCCGAAAATCAAGACCTTTTGGAAGGACTCTGGATCTTAAATACCTACCAGTATCCTGATTTGGAGTTGGAAACTTTGCAAGCAGCAATTCATCAGCTTTACGTGGAGGCTTGGACCTTTTTTGCGCCGGATTTGCAGCCTTTGGATCAGGTGAAAATCCTGAATCATGTGTTGTTTAAGCAGCTCCAATTTTCGGGAAACACCAAAAACTTCCACTCCCCGAGCAACAGCATGCTATCTATGGTGTTGGAATCTAAAAAAGGAAACCCCATCAGCTTGTGTAGCATCTACCTGTTGGTTGCTAAGAAATTAGGCTTGCCTATATATGGGGTCAATCTCCCGAACCTTTTTGTATTGATTTATTCGCAAGAAGATTCAGGTTTCTACATCAATGCCTTTAATAAAGGGGTTATTTTTTCAAGAGAAGACATTAAAAATTTCTTGGAACAACTAAAAATTGATCCGAAGCCTACTTTTTTTGATCCGTGCAGCAACTTGGCGATTGTCCTGCGCTTCTTAAAAAATCTTTCTACTTCATTCGAGAAATTGGGCGAAACCGATAAAGTGGATGAGGTGCAGGAATTGTTGGAAATATTAGGCCATCAATAGATGCGAATATTGCACCCCACAGCTCTTACCTGAGGGACGGTAGGTTTTTCACCGAGTGTAACTTGAATCAGCGCCATTTCCAGGTATTTTTCAGTTACCGCGCTTTCCAATTGTGGGTTGTTATCAATCGCTCCCTTATAAACTACCTCCAGGCCAGTTTTCCCGGGTACTAAGAGAATGACCTCTGGTATTTTACTCAATTGAAAAAGTTTGATCCACTCTTGTTCTCCATCAATTAAGTAAGGGATGTTGAGTTCACTTTCTTCGATGTAGGACCGAAGTCGGCTTTGTTCAGATTTATTATTCTGCGCCTGTGGATTGATCAATGCAAACGCAATCCCTTGTGCTTCAAACTTGGAATTAAGCCCTTTGATTCGGCTTTCATACAGGTTGGCAAAAGGGCAGGAAGGATCATAAAAAATAAGGAGCACTCCTTTATCTTTAGCCAAGTTGGACAAGGTTTTCAGCCTACCGCTGACTGCATCGGTCGCAGCAAGTTGACTAAAATTTTGACTGGAGGAGGTGGAACTAAGTCCAAAAACTAGAAGGAAACAAACAAAAAAAATTTTTAGGGTCATTGAGACGAAATCAAAGTTACCAAATGGTATACGTCAAAATATGACTTTCGTTTTGTTCTACCTGTACTTTATAGTGGTGATCTTTAAAATCTGTTCCGTGAATTTTCCCTTTGATCAAGGTTGCGTTTGGAGCAAATGGTTCCAATAAGATGTTTTCGCGTAGGGATACTCCCTTTTTGCCGTGGCATTTAAAAATAGATTCTTTAGCAGACCAAGCCATGGTGTAATGTGCCGGATGGCTATGAAGGAAGTCCAACTCGCTAGCTGCCAAAAACCGGGTACCGATGCGAAGAATTTTTTCGCGGATTACTTCTATATCAATTCCCACAGGAAGTTCACGGTGGTAAATAGCTGCGGCATAGCCGCGCGTATGCGTTAACGAGACAAATCCTTGTCCGTTCATCGGGTGAGATTTGCCATGCTCATCCTTAAAAAAGCCTGGGTAGGGGATTTGAAGGAGTTCCAACGCTTCCTGAATGGCAAGTCTAGCTGTGCCCCATTCCTTTTTCCGTTCTGGGTGAGAGATATTGGCAAAGGAAAGTTTTTCTCGAAAGCTTAAAAATTCTAAATCCTTTTCAGACAGCGTGCCGATTATCTTCACTGCCAGGGCTGAGGAAGAATCAATTTTTCCTATTTTTGTTTGCATAGGCCTTAAAGGCGCAGCTAAGAGTGAAGTTCGAAGATATGTCAAAAATCCAAGTAAAAAAATTACATACCCTTACTGGACACAATGACTGCATCTATGCCTTAAAAGAAGGGGCCGATCCTCGCTATTTTTTCACGGGAGCTGGTGATGGGATGGTGGTGGAATGGGACTTGGATTATCCAAAAGATGGGGTCTTGCTTGCCCGACTTCCACACTCAGTTTATGCCCTAGAAGTAGATCCAAAGCGAAATTTTTTAATTGTCGGTCACAACTACGAGGGTATTCATGTGATTGATTTGGAAGAAAAGATGGAGAGCTGGAATTTAAAATTGAGCTCAGCAGCTATTTTTGATTTAAAGATTTTTGGAGACGAACTTTTTGTTGCAACAGGGGATGGGGTTCTTATTGTGGTTGATATGCAAATGAGGGCAGTAAAAAGGCAGGTTAAGCTTTCTTCCAAATCTATTCGAGTACTTGCCATTGCTTCCGAAAAAAAACACTTGGCCTTAGGTTTTAGTGATCATAGCATTCAGGTGTTAGATCTCGCTGCTGGCGCAGTACCCATTGCCCGTCTGGAGAGTCATAGTAACTCGGTTTTTGCATTGGCATACAGTCCCGATGAAAAAACACTCGTTTCAGGAGCACGCGATGCGCAATTGAAATTTTGGAATACAGCCGACTATTTGTTGGAGGATAATGTAGTGGCGCATTTGTATGCTATTAATTATTTATCTTTCCGTGAAGACGGCAAATACCTAGTGACTTGTTCGATGGATAAGTCCTTAAAAATATGGGATAGTACCAGTCGCAACCTGCTTAAAGTCATCGATAAAGCGAGGAATGCAGGTCATGGAACTTCTATAAATAAAGTCTTTTGGAGTACTTATTCTGGCGTTATCGTATCGGTTTCGGACGATCGATCGGTAGCAATTTGGCAAATTGAACCACAAAATCTATGAAAATTTCCCCTACCGCCATTAGGCAAAAAGTATTTGAAACCTCATTTAGAGGATATGAAAAAAAACAAGTTTCAGTTTTCTTAGAAGAGATGAGCGTGGTGATGGAGCAAATCAACCAGGAAAACTTTGAGCTGAGAAGTCGCTTGCAACAAGTAGAAGGGGAGGCAAAGCGGCTTAAGGATGTGGAGGATTCTTTATTCAGAACTCTTAAAACTGCTGAAGATACTGGAGCCGCTATTATGAACGAAGCTTCAGAGGCTGCAGATCAAATAATTGCAGAGGCGAATCAACTGGCTGAACAAACTACCAAAGAGGCGCAACGCTATGCTGAGCAATTGGGAACGTATTCCCAAGAGCAATCTAGATTGATTACTCAAGCTGCAGAAGAAAATGCCAAAGAGACCATGCGAGAACTGATAGAGCATGTAAAAGACCTTATCAAAAGCTACGAAGGCTTAGTTGAACAGCGTGAGGGGTTGGTCAAAAGCTTACGCAGATTATCACAAGATGCTCTGAATCAAATTGAACTATCAGAAACGCACTTCGCACGAATTGATGCTAAAGCTTACCAATTTAAGGCTGAGGAGCTATCTCGGTCTAATTATTTTTCAGCTGCAAATATTGATGCATTCGCTCCTCAAGGTGCTCCCAGTTCAGTTGAACCAGTACTAGAAGCAAAACAGGCTCAGAAAGAACCTCAGCACATCGTTAGTGAAGAAGAAGTGGAACCCATTGTATCCCAAGAATTAATTGAGCAGGATTTAGCTTCAGAAGAGGAACTTGTTTCTGATGTGCTTGTTGATTCCGATGATTTAGGAGAAGATTTGCAGGTTGAAGCTGAATTAGATGAAGAATCCTCTTCCGTGCCAGAGGATCAAAAGAAAGAAGATAACAAACCATCTTCAGGGTCATTTTTTGATCAATTCGACTGATGGGGAAAGTAATGCTCGAGGGGATGGAGTTTTTTGGGTACCATGGCGTGTATCCTGAAGAAAAAGTGCTCGGCAATCGATTTACGGTAGACTTAGAACTTCATACCAATTTTAAGGAGGCAATGGTGAGGGACCGCCTAGACGGGACCATCGACTATGCGCAACTCTACAACCTGGTGAAAGCCCGAATGGATCAACCTGTCAAGTTGCTCGAGCATCTGGGTTATGGCATCGTTCTGGACATTCGAGCGGCTTTTCCTGAGGTGGACCAAATTCGTATTACCCTCAAAAAGCAGCAACCAGCCATTGGAGGGTTGGTTGATTTTTCTGGAGTCAGCTTGTCCTATCCTGAAGATTTTACTTGAGAGAAGGATGTATACCCGAGCGGAACTCTCGAAAATCCGAACGGAGTTTTGGATAACTTTTGGGCAATACATGAAGCCCGTTCCCAATGCGCAAGGGAGGAGAGTCAATTGGCCCAATTACAAGACAGGAGTAAAGGATATTTATTTCCGTATGCGTGCAGAGCGAGATTTTGCAGCGATTGGCATCGAACTGGCACATGCTGATTTAGAAATGCAGGAGTTGGTGCTCGATCAATTTGGTCAACTTAAAAAAATCCTTGAAGGATGCTTGCAGGAGGAGTGGTCCTGGAAGTTGCACGTAGCGAATGACTCAGGTCAAACCACTTCCAAAATCGAATGTATCCTTGAAGAGGTCAATGTTCTCAATTCAGAAGATTGGCCACGTATCATTTCTTTTCTCAAACCAAGAATAATTGCCTTGGACGACTTTTGGGATCAGGTAAAACCTGGTTTTGAAGAGTAGTAAACCCTAATAGCCGAAAGACTATACTAAAGTAATTTAAAGATCGTGCCGTTTGGGAATGCTTGGATTGGTAAAAGTGAATCCTCTCGCTTCATCCCCCTCGAAAAAATCTAATTGCATCCCCATCAAAAACATGAGGTGTTTTTTTTCAATGAGTACGGGGATATTTTGAACTTCATAGCGCTGATCCTCGGGCTTTAGCTTATCAAAACCAAGGGCAAATGCCATCCCTCCGCAACCTCCACCTTTGACGCCTACTCGTAGAAAATAATCCGTGGGGATGTTCTTGGTAGCCATGATGTGCTTAATTTCAAGGGCTGCTTTTGTCGTTATTTCTATGGGAGTCAACATGGGTTAAAAATCACCAAGTTTAGGGATTAATTCAACTTGGATTACAAAATTACTCGTTTGCTAAGTTTTTTGGCAACAAAGAATTGTAGATATTCGAATTAAAATTTTGACATGTCTTACCTTCTCGAACTTTTAAAAATACTTCTTCCTGCTGCTGCAGTGCTCTACGGGATGTATTTGGTAGTAGCTTCTTTTTTATCCAAAGAACAGGAGAAATTAAAGTTGGATCTACGAAACCAGCAAGCGAATGTGGTGCTACCCATTCGACTTCAAGCTGCGGAACGGCTTTGCCTCCTGTTGGAACGTATTACGCCAGCTCAAGTGATCCGTCGGTCAATACCTGGACAGTTTTCTGCGGAGGAACTGCATCATCACCTCATCTCAGAAATTAGAGAGGAGTTTAATCACAATGCGAGCCAGCAAGTGTATTTTTCAGAAGATACTTGGGATGCAGTGCGAATTGCAGTTGAAGAGGTTATCTCTCGAATCAATGTGAGCCGTCAACAATTGAATGAATCCGCTTCCGGCGTAGACTTGGCAAAGGTGATCTTGACTCAGTCCTTTGACCGTAAAAACGATCCGATTGCCTTGGCAATTCGCAAGGTGAAGGCAGAGATCAGTGTCTATTTTTAAGCTAGATATCAACAAAAAATACAATCAAGTACTTAATAATTGGAGTCAATCGTGTGAAAACACATTTGAACCAATTACAAAATACCAAGGTTGCCTGTCAAATTCCATCCTATGAAATCGTTGCGCTACCCCGTCAACTCAACTTTGCTTGATGGTGGATTTTCTTACTCCGAATTCGTTGATTTGACCGAACGCCTCGTTCAAGAAAATCGTACCACAGGTGCCAACCAAAGCGAAGAATACCTTGCCTACACGCGCATCTGCTTGCAACGCATGATTCGCTGGAATAAAACAAGCAAGGTGTCAGAGGCCTTGGAACTGTTGCTCCTTCAGGTCAATCAGCCACAGGTATGGTTGGTAATAACCGAAGCCTGGTGCGGAGATGGTGCCCAGTCGATTCCGCACCTAGCCAAGCTCGCAGATCTGAACCCTCTCATCACGCTCAAGATTATTTTTCGAGATGAGCATCCGGATTTGATGGATGCCTACCTGACGAATGGGAATCGATCTATTCCCAAATTGGTGGCGATGACTGCAGACTTACAGCAGGAGTTGTTTACCTGGGGGCCCAAACCCAAATACTTACTAGATCTTCATGCGGCATTTAAGCAAAATTCAGAAGGCAGATCCTATTTAGATTTTTTGGAAGAAGTGCATCTTTGGTATGCCAAAAACAAACAGAAAGACCTCGAAAGTGAAATCTATCCATTAATTTCTTCAACTTTGATTCCATGACGATTGCTTTGATTTCTGGAACCTCGGGATTAGTAGGGATGCAGCTGCTGCATCAACTCCTTCGTAATGCAGCATACAGCTATGTGATCAGTGTGGGGCGGAGGAGCCTTGCCTTGAAGCACGAAAAACTGCTTCAAATTGATGGGGACATGCCTAAGTTGACTTCTTGGGCCTGGGAGGATCAGATTAATGCTCAGTCCTTGGGAGGAGCTTACCAGCCTTTGGTTCTTGCCTTGCAAGAAAAAAAGGTGGAGGTGCATGCTTTTTGCAGCTTGGGCACCACCATCAAGCAGGTTGGGTCAAAGGATAAATTTTATGCAGTAGACCACGATTTGGTACTCGAGTTTGCCTCTTGGTCCAAAAAATTAGGGGCTTCCAAGTTTTTATATGTTTCGGCGATGGGAGCAAATTCCCAATCTCCCATTTTTTACAACCAAGTAAAAGGCAAGACGGAAGAGGATTTAAAGAAACTGGGATTCACCTATTTAGGTCTATTTCGTCCTTCCTTGCTATTGGGAGCTCGTCATGAATTTCGTTTTGGTGAGCAAGTGGCTACCTTTTTGATGATGCCCTTGACTTGGCTAAAGCTTGGAAAAAACATTCGCCCCATTCGAGACCATGTGGTAGCCAAAGCCTTGGTAAATGTGGCGCTTAGCGATTCAAAAAGCAGTATGGACTGCTTTCTATCTGGTAAAATGCAAGAATTAGGCGCATGATTGCAGTTATTCAACGAGTTTCAGAGTCCTCGGTGAGGATTGATGGAAAAGTTAAATCTGAAATTGGAACAGGATTGTTGGTGCTTTTGGGAATCGAAGAGGCGGATGGGAGAGAAGACATCGAATGGCTAGCCAAGAAAATTGTCAACCTTCGGATTTTTCCCGATGAACAAGAAGTGATGAATAAGAGCCTGCTCGATGTTGGAGGAGAGTTGTTGTTAGTCTCACAGTTTACCCTTCATGCAAGTACCAAAAAGGGCAATCGGCCTTCCTATATCAAAGCAGCGCGGCCTGAGATAGCGTTACCCTTATACGAGGAAGCAATCAAAATCCTGGAAGTGGAATTAGGCAAGCCCATCGGTACTGGTTCCTTTGGGGCAGACATGAAAGTAAGCCTGATCAACGATGGTCCCGTTACCATCCACATGGACACCAAAAACAAGGTGTAGTAGATTTTTAGAAATTTTGCCTTAAAAATGCTTCCAGCCTTGGGCTTTGATTTGCACTGCAGTACCACTTTTGGTAACCAGGAATTTTCCCTCTTCTGCTTTCGTAATGTGCCCAATAAAATGCACATCGGGGTGTTTTTCGAGTTTGGCGAAATCCTTCTGATCAATCGTAAACAGTAATTCGTAATCCTCCCCGCCATTCAGGACGCAGGTGATGGGATCTAGGTTGAGTTCTACGGCTGTGTCAAAGGTTTGCTTGTCGATAGGAAGCTTGTCTTCGTAAATGGTCGCACCCACCCCTGAAGCCTTGCAAAGGTGAAAAATCTCAGAGGCTAGTCCATCAGAAATATCAATCATGCTGCTTGGCACTACGCCTAGTTCTCGAAGCTCATGGATGATGTCCATGCGGGCATCGGGACGGAGTTGACGTCCGGTCACTACAGTGTATTTTTCCAGTTCAGGCTTCATGTCTGGATTGGAGAGGAAGACTTGCTTTTCTCTTTCCAAGATCTGCAATCCCACTAGTGCAGCTCCTAGATCACCGGTGACGCAAAGGATGTCATTCACTTGGGCACCTGAGCGGTAGGAGAGTTGCTCTTTTTTGGCCTGACCCATAGCGGTCACTGAGATTACAAGTCCAGAACGGGAGACGGTGGTATCTCCACCTACCAAATCTACCCCATACTGCTCGCAAGCAGCGTAAATCCCTTCGTATAGCGCTTGTACCGCTTCTACTGAAAATCGGTTGGATAGGGCAAGACTTACTGTAATCTGGGTAGGAATGGCATTCATAGCAGCTATATCGGAGACATTCACCGCTACAGCCTTGAAACCTAGGTGAGGGAGTGGCGTGTAGGCAAGGTCAAAATGAACGCCTTCCAAAAGTAGGTCGGTGCTCACGACAGTTACCTGATCCCCCGCATCAAGTACTGCTGCATCGTCACCAATCCCTTTCAGTGTGGATGGATTTTTGATTAGTGCACCTTTCGCGAGCTGGTCAATTAAGCCAAATTCTCCCAATTCACTGATTTCAGTTCTTTTCTCAGACATGCTTTTTGGATTTGTAGCGCTAAAGGCTATTATTTACTTGGGGATGATTTTTAAGGATTTGTTGGGTTGGGATCAGATTGACACAATTCCACCAAAACCCCATTTGTGCTTTTAGGGTGCAAAAACACCACGATTTTGTTGTCGGCTCCTTTTTTGGGAACCTCATTTAAAATCTCAAACCCTTCGGCTTTCAGTCGGGACATCTCGGCATAGATGTCTTCCACATCAAAAGCGATGTGGTGGATGCCTTCTGATTTTTTTTCGATGAATTTGGCAATGGGAGAATCCGGGGAACTGGCTTGAAGCAATTCGATTTTGGTATCACCTACTTGAAAAAAGCTGGTTTCAACCCCCTCGGAAGCAACGCTTTCTGATTTGTAGGGAGCATTGCCTAGCAGCCTTTGAAAGAGTTCATTGGATTTTTTTAGGTCGGCAACTGCAATTCCAAGATGTTCGATTTTCCTCATGCCATTAATTTGTATCTTTGCCTGAATCTTTTTCTTCTCGAAGTAGTTTAAATGGGAAGAAGTGACCAACCAAAGCGTAAAGATATAAAGATATGATCACCGTTTCTGACAAAGCCAAAGAGAGAATTCTTGAATTGAAGAAAGAAGAGGGGAGAATGGAGCAAGAAAACATTCGCGTTTCCGTGAAAGGTGGAGGCTGTTCGGGTTTGATGTACGAATTGGGCTTTGATGCGCAATTTGCAGAAAGCGACCATGTGTTTGAGGACAAAGGCGTCAAAATCTTGGTGGACAAAAAAAGCCTCTTGTATTTAGTGGGGACCACCTTGGAATTTTCCGATGGGCTCAATGGTAAGGGATTTCAATTTGTCAATCCCAATGCGAGCCGCACCTGTGGATGTGGAGAAAGTTTCTCCGTCTAAGCGACCCAAAATAGAATAAGAAAAGCAGCTTTAACGAGCTGCTTTTTTTGTGATTAGCCTTAAAATATATCTATTTGGCAACCCCATTTTTTAGGGCATTGCTTACCTTTGCTCCCGAATAATTCGACACATCCCAATGGAAACACCCATCAAAACCATCCCTTTAAATGATCTTCACGCGGCTTTAGGAGGCAAAATGGTTCCTTTTGCAGGCTACATGATGCCAGTTCGCTACAGCTCAGACATCGAAGAGCATCTTTGCGTTCGTCAAGGAGTAGGTGTTTTTGATGTATCCCACATGGGTGAATTTTTTGTGGAGGGACCTCAGGCTTTGGCGCTGATTCAGAAAGTGACCTCCAACGATGCTTCTACCTTGGTGATTGGCCAAGCCCAATATTCTTGCTACCCCAATGAAGATGGTGGAATAGTAGACGATTTGATTGTCTACAAAATGGCAGAAGAGAAGTACATGCTGGTAGTTAATGCTTCCAATATCGATAAGGACTGGGCTTGGATCAACGCTCACAATACTATGGGTGCAAGTCTACGCAATGCCTCATACGACTATTGCCTTTTTGCCGTGCAGGGACCTAAAGCTGCTGCAGCCATGCAGTCTTTGACCTCGGTGGCGCTAGCGGATATCAAGTTTTATCATTTTGCGATCGGCGAATTTGCAGGCATCGCCGACGTGATTATCTCAGGAACAGGCTATACTGGGGCGGGAGGATTTGAGATTTATGTGAAAAATGCAGACGCGGAGCTGGTTTGGAAAAAGATTTTTGAAGCGGGTGCATCCTATGGCATTCAGCCGATTGGCTTGGGTGCTCGAGACACCTTGCGTCTAGAGATGGGATACTGCTTGTATGGCAACGACATCACCGATACCACATCTCCCATTGAGGCAGGTTTGGGTTGGATTACCAAATTCACCAAAGACTTCACCAATTCTGAAGCCTTGAAGCAACAAAAAGAAGCGGGGGTAAGTCGCAAGTTGGTTGGATTTATCATGCAGGAGCGCGGTATTCCTAGAGGACATTATCCGATTGTGGATGCTGCTGGGGAGGTAATTGGTGAAGTTACTTCTGGTACACAGTCTCCAAGTATGGGTCTTGGCATCGGGATGGGATATGTACAAACCGCCTTCAGCAAGGTGGGAACTGAGATTTACATACAGATCCGAAACAAAAACCTTAAGGCTCAAGTAGAGAGATTCCCTTTATACAAAGGTTAATGCGATCCATTGAAGTTTGCTTTAGTCCAGAGCTGATTCACTTACACGAGGTTACGGGTAAGCTGGTGGTGGTTGTGGATATTTTTCGAGCAACTTCCACCATGGTGGCTGCTTTGGCGCATGGGGTCACGGAGATTCTGCCTTTTGCAGACTTGGAAGCCTGCAGAGCGATGCAAAATCAAGGATACTTAATTGCAGCGGAACGAGATGGCTTGACGGCTCCTGGTTTTGAACTGGGAAATTCGCCCGTGGCCTACACCGCTGGTGCCTATGCTGGGAGGAAACTGGCAATGACAACCACCAATGGAACCTTGGCCATTGAAAAATCCAAAGGTGCAGCAGAAATTTTGATTGGGGCATTCCCCAACCTTCAAGCCACAGTAACCTACATCCAATCTAGAGATTTGGATGTGTTGATTCACTGTGCGGGCTGGAAAGGAAGATTCAATCTGGAAGATTCGCTGTACGCAGGTGCCTTGGTGCAAGCGCTAGGAGAAAGCCATGCCAACCGAGAAGATGGGGCACTTGCGATGGGTTCATTATTTGCCCATGAGGGCAACAATTTGGTAACTTATTTGTCTCAAGCGTCTCATGCGAAGCGCCTTCAAAATCACGGCATTGAGGCAGATATCGACTTTTGTTTGAGTCTTGATCTTTACAATCAAGTGGTTGGTGTATCCCAGAATGGGGAATTACGGATAGTTTAAAATCAGTTTTTTTGTCTTTTTTTTTAATTTTGGTTGAGTTCAATCCGTATTACTTTTTTTAAGATGACCCCATTATTCAAAAAACTCAATTTTAAAGGCCACAAGCAAATCCTAGTGGTTAACGCTCCACAGTCCTTTGGAGAGGAGCTATCTCTCATGGAAGAATCAACCCAGGTTATTCAATCTATTGAAGAGGCAGGGGAGATTGAATTTACTTTGGGCTTTGTGATAGACCAGATTGCTATCGAGAATTTTATCCATTCGATTCAACCTAAATCAGTGGCTGATCCAATTGTTTGGATAGCATACCCAAAAGCAAGTTCCAAGAAGTACACCTGTGCGTTTAATCGGTATACTGGTTTTGGAATCCTAGGTGAATATGGATTTGAAGGAGTTAGGCAGGTAGCAATTGATGAAGATTGGAGCGCATTAAGATTCAGGAGGGTCAATCACATCAAAAACATCACCCGAAAAGAAAGCTTCGCCCTTACCAAAGAAGCGAAAGAGCGGACGAGCCAAAAAGGGAAATAATCGTATTTTGAATATTACCTATTGCAACTTTTCGTTGTCTCGGTGACGAGTTAAATCTCGGCTATTTTTCTTCTCCAGATTCTTGACCAAAGCTTCTGTCAGATTCACGCCCGTTTGGTTGGCAAGGCAAATCAGCACCCATAGAACATCGGCCATTTCGTCGTCGAGTGCGCGGTCTTTGTCCGACTCCTTGAAAGATTGCTCCCCGTAGGTTCGGGCCATGATTCGAGCCAATTCACCTACTTCCTCCGTCAACAAGGTCATGTTGGTGAGTTCATTGAAGTACCTCACGCCGACCGTTTTGATCCAGTTGTCTACTAATTTTTGCGCTTCATTGAGCGTCAAATCATTTTTTTCCATAAGTTCAATCCGCTTTTCATCTATAGAGCCCTAAAGCCTATGAATCCCAAACCAAATTCAATTCAAGAGTACTTTTCCTGGTTTCCTCCAGAAATCCAAGCCAAGTTACAGCAAATGCGCGAAATCCTTCAACAGGCTTTGCCTGAAGCGGAGGAGGTCATCAGTTACCACATGCCAGCCTTCAAGACTACTGAAATGCTGGTCTACTATGCAGCTGCCAAAAGTCATCTGGGCTTTTACCCGACTTCCTCAGGAGTGATTAATTTTCAGGAGGAGTTGGCTGGCTACGTGACCTCCAAGGGAGCCATTCAATTTCCCTATGGGGAGGATTTGCCGGAGCAACTTATTGTTTCCATCGCGCAGTTTCGTGCGCAGGAGGCCGTAGAAAGAGTTGCTGCAAAGAAGAAAAAGAAACTCAAGTAAGAATTTGCTTCAAGGCCACTAGAAACGCGTCTAATTCCTCTTTGGTATTGTAAACATGGGTGGATACCCGAATGGCATTCACCCCTCCTTCAGGAACCTGCCGAATGCGAAATCCAGCTTTACCCAATGCATTTCCACAGGTTTGGTAGCTCATATGTTTTGGACGAAAAGTGATAAGGGAGATTCGTGATTCCTTTTCCATTGGGGTGAGGAGATCCAGTTTGGAATTCATGTCAGAAAGCCCATCAACTAGGTATTGATTGAGGCTTTTGAGTCTAGTTTCGATGTTGGCTTTCCCAATTTTGTCGTGAAATTCGGTGGCGGCCACCATGCCGACTGCTAGCGACTTACTTTGGGTTCCGTAGTCAAAGCGTCGGGCGGAAGGTACATAGCCTGCTAGGGTAGGAGGGTTGACGTTCATGTCCCATCCAATATCCGAATGTCCTCCAATCATGAGCGGGCGCAGCTTTTCCAAGGATTCTTCGCGTACATACAGAAAAGCAGTTCCACTGGGTCCCAGCATCCATTTGTGGAAGCAACCTGCATAGAAATCACATCCCAATGCATGGAGGTTGAGGTCAAAGGTACCCGCACCATGTGCCCCATCGATGGCGGTAAGGATGCCCCTTGATTTTGCCAAGCTGCAAATCTCCTGAATAGGGAATACCAATCCCGTGGTGCAGGTTAAATGGGGCAGCGCAATGACTTTGGTTTTCGAATTGATTAATTTTTGAACTTCAGTCAAATTCTCTTGTTGTGTTGCCTTGGGCTCTAGTGCTCGGATTACAATCCCGTCGTACTTGGCTCTATTTAGCCAAGGAACGGCATTTCCAACATGTTCATGTGTAGTGAGTATAACTTCATCTCCAGGCTGCAGCGGTATGCCCCAGGCTAGGATATTGATTCCTTCGGTGGTGTTGTGCGTAATGGATAACTCTGTGGGCTTAATTCCAAAGAATTGAGTCAGCTGAATTCGCTCTTGGTCTGAGTTGCCGTATTCTCCACTGGTGTTGATGTCTCGATTACTTTTTTCTAGGGCATCGAGTACCGAAAAGGGGGCAGGGCCAAAGGTACCATTGTTGAGGTAGATGCGATCAGTTGTGAGGGGGAATTGGCCTCTAATTGCCTTCCAATAGGCCTCATCCTGGACAGGGCCCGTGGGAAAAGGGGTGTTATTCTCCTTGGGAAAGGAAAATCCAGCAAGAGTTGGGAGGCTTAATCCTAGCCCAAGGTGATGAAGGAAAGTTCTTCGGCTGCTCATCGATCAGTTCTAAAGTAGTAAACTAAAGATTATCATCCAGAATTGGAATCCGTTGATCAAGTTTTCTAGTGCCCAAGGAGCTGCATGAACTCTGCTAAGGTTTTTCGATAGCTGAAGCCGGTCTTTGCTTGCTTATTTTCCTAGCTTGAGGCAGTGATCGATACAGGCCGGCACATCTTGGTCGTAGTGACTGACGTAGATCAGGGTCATCTGCGCATGAAGAAGGAGTACTTGGAGGGTTTCTCGAAAAAGATGACGTTGCTGTTCGTCCATTCCTTGGGAGGCCTCATCCAGAATGAGGAGCTGTGGGTTTTTGATCAATGCTCGGGCGAGGAGGGCCCAGCGCTGCTCTGCAAGGGTTAACTCGTGAAAATACCGGTTGGCTAGGTGCTGTAGCTTAAAGAATTCCATCCAGGAACTGCATATCACCTCTTCCTGTGGATTTGCTTTTCTAAACCAGCCCATGGTATCGGTCAACCCAGAGAGGATGACTTTTTGAAGCGTTTGGTTTCTGGGAAAGAAGCGCCCTAGTTCAGGGGCTACAAATCCAATGGGCCGTTTGAGATCCCAGATGCTTTCGCCTGTCCCTCTTCGTTTCCCAAAAAGGGAGAAATTTTGAGAATAGGCTTGGGGATTTTCTCCGATGAGTAAACTGATTAATGTGGATTTTCCGCTTCCATTTTGACCCGAAAGCCGCCACCGTTCACCTGCTTCCACTTTCCAACTGAGGTTGTCTAGGATGAGCTTAGCTCCATACCGGATGCTCACTTGATCTAGGGTCACTACGTTACCTTCAGGGCGAGGAATGGCAGGAAGGAGCTGCGGAAGTAGAGATAGGTCCCAGGGTAAAGTAAATTTGGTTTTACTTGGAAGGAGGTAGTCTTTTCGCTTCCAGGTTCGAAGGACCCCATTTTCTGCTAGTTGAGCCACCTGGGTGATTTGGGATGGGATTTCCTGGGAATTGGTCGTGAGCAGAAGGTGCACCCCTTGGAGAATGCATGCCTCCAAAAAATCACCAAAGGCTTCCCTGCTTTCTTGATCTAGACCAGTGAGAGGTTGATCCATTAGGAAGATCTTCGGTTGTCGTAAGAGGCCCAAAGCAAGGGATAAGCGACGCGTTTCTCCGTTAGAGAGGGCAAGAACAGATCGCTGAAGCAGGTGTTCCAATCGAAGTAGAACGACTACTTCTTCTAAAGTCCAAGGTCCAGGAAGGGTGCTCACATTTTTTTGGAGGTAGGCAGCCACCGTTAGCGTATCATCTACCTCTGCGCTGTTGAAGCGCTGCTGGTAATAGAAATTTTGCAGCCCTGAGGTATTTCGAATCTGATAGTCTTGCGAGATCAAGGCCATCAAATCACGGAATGCATGCACTTGCCCTTCTTTATTTTTTTGTTGGCCATAGGCTTCCGCAAAGGGCCGCGCTACGGTTCCTTTTTGGAGTAGGGTTCTGCCAAGAAGTGATTCTAAGAACCCTGTCAATGCCCTGCCCGAATCTCCAAAGACCGCCCAATGTTCGCCCTGCTTCCAAGTAAATTCGAGGTTTTCAAAGAGCGGAGCTCCTCGAAAATGGACCTGCGCAGCTACAACTTGAAGGAGGATGGAGTCGGACATGAGGGGAGCAATGCGAAGATTTAAGGGAATTCAATCACAGGTTTTGATCCAATTTAATTTTTAAAAAATGCTCGAAGTAGTTCACGATTACAAATTGATTATTAGTTATTTATTAATTCTCAATTTAAGTGAATACGAACCTCGATCAATCAATGGGATAGGGAATAAACACAAAGCTGGTAAAGGGTCCATCGATCACAAACAAGCAGCAAAATTCATCTGCATCTTTGTAGGCTTGAGTAAATTCTTCCAAGGCTTCTTCGGCAACTAGGCCGCGTTGAACAAACTCATCCACATAGGTGATGAAGTAGTTCCAGTCCAAGTTTTTTTCTGCTTTGCCGATAAAGATTTTGCCAATGGGCTGCACCTCCTTACTGATCGGGAAAATAGGGAAGTCAGAAAACCCTTTGGATCGAACTTGGTAGGAAGCTTCCTTGAGCACATCACAAACTTTGATAAAGTCGCTGGTGATGGTACCTAAATATTTACCACTCAATTCGGGGTCGTTGAAATCAGATATCATGGTTTTAAGGTTAATCGTACCACATTTTCCACATGGTAGGTTTGAGGAAACATGTCCACAGGCTGCACTTGTTCTACTTGATAACGCTCTCCCAAGAGGGCAAGGTCTCTGGCCTGAGTAGCCGGATTGCAGGACACATAGACAATCACTGGAGCAGCGATGCGCAGGAGCATTTCAATGACTTTTTCGTCCATACCTGCCCGAGGCGGATCGGTGATGATCAAATCCGGTTTGGCATGGTTGGCCATAAATTCATCGTTCAGGATATCCTTCATGTCACCCGCATAGAAGAGGGTATTGTCGATCCCATTGAGTTGAGAGTTCAGTTTGGCGTCTTCAATTGCCGCTTCCACATATTCCACCCCAATCACTTGCTTGGCTTGTTTCGCCACAAAGTTGGCTATGGTACCTGTACCCGTGTACAAGTCATAGACCACCTCGTTCCCTTTCAATTGGGCCTGATCACGGACTACCTTGTACAGTTCGTAGGCCTGCTCGGAATTGGTCTGGTAGAAGGATTTGGGTCCTATTCTAAACCGTAGCCCTTCCATTTGCTCCTCGATGTAGGGGAGCCCTGCAAAGGTCACCAAGTCCAAATCATGGAAGGTTTCATTTCCCTTGGTATTGATTACGTAGAGTAGGGAGGTGATTTCGGGGAAAGTGGCTTTCAAATAGGTCATCACCTTAGAAATTGACTCCGGGTCATTTTCTCCAAATTGGACGATCACCATCGTCTGCCCTGTACTTGTGGTACGAATAATGAGGTTACGGAGGACTCCTACCTGATTGCGTATGGCATAGAAGGAGATTCCATTTGCGCGAGCAAAAGCTCGAAGACCATTCCGCACGGCATTGGAAATACCCCCTTGCAAGTAGCAATGCTCGATGTCGATGATTTTATCAAACATCTTAGGGATATGAAAGCCCAAGGCATTACGCTCAAACTCTTGGTCGGAGTTGATTTCCTCACGGGTGAGCCAGCGAGAGTTGGAAAATGTGAAATCTAGTTTGTTGCGGTAATATTGGGTATTGGCAGAGGCGAGGAGCGGAGCAACTTCCGGTATGGGAATTTTGGCGATCCGTTCAAACTGGTCCACCACTTGTTGCCGCTTGTACTGCTGCTGAAGTTCATAGGTGATGTGTTGCCATTTGCAGCCCCCACAGGTGCCAAAATGAGCACAAAACGGTTCGATACGGTCTTCGGAGTATGCGTGAAACTTCACCACTTCCCCCTCCATAAACGAACTCTTGCCTTTTGTAATTCGAACATCGACCACATCGCCTGGGGCAACTTGACTGACAAATACCACTTTGCCTTCGTGGTAGCCCAAGCATTTGCCCTCTGTGGCGATTCGTTCGATTTTTAGGCCGGTAATGACCTTGTGTTTCATTTTTCTCGACATGGCTGTAAAATTAGAAAAAAAGGGGCAGGTTTGGGTCAACTTCTCCAATAGCCGAAGCCTAGAACCTAGAATTGGCTTTCTTCCTCCAAATTTTCGGGCATTTTTCTATCTTTAGGACCAAATGTCGGGTATGAACTATACGAATAAAGTGGTGGTAATTACGGGTGCCACCTCAGGAATAGGGGAAGCCTGTGCCTCCGTTTTTGGTGCAGCCGGAGCCAAATTGGTGATTACGGGAAGAAATTCGCAGAAACTAGCGGAAACAGCAGCAA